>Ga0214472_10005280_pt1 | contig 13585 bp, 8 predicted proteins | sample RVTome_6_FD_207662 | JGI IMG/M metagenome (GOLD analysis project Ga0214472, IMG submission 207662) | Soil microbial communities from uranium-contaminated site in the Upper Colorado River Basin, Wyoming, United States - RVT140D175 | ecosystem: Environmental > Terrestrial > Soil > Contaminated >... | reverse complement strand
CGCCTGCGCAGTCTTACGACGACGCCGATAGCCTTCCAGCGCCGACCGCTCCTGGGTCGAGAGCGCAATCTCCGCGACCGGACGTCCGGCTCGTTTCTTCACGCACCAGTATCGTCCGCCCAACCCCCAAATATCTACTTATTTCTGATACAGGACACTAGGCTCCGGTGAACACCGGGCCAAGGCTGCCACGAAGAACCTCACGGGACGCGCGCTCAAAAGCCGACTCTCCTCTTCGCAGATGAGCGCAGCGGAGTATGATCTTGCGGCTTTCACTCGACGGACACGGTCGTCGAGGGATTACTGCCTCGCCCTCGTTTTCGCAGGTTGGCAAGTTCGAAGAGAGCCTTGGGCAGCGTCAGCAGTGCGCAGGATCATCCGCGAACATGGCCGTGGCGTGATTATTAAGAGCCAGTACTCTCAGGACGATCGAGAAGGAGACTGCTCGGAGCGCAGCCGGGAAACACCCGGCGGATTTGTGCCAGAGCAGGGAATCCTCTTCGTTCATGGCATCGGTCAACAGAAGCGTGGAGAGACGCTGCTCGCGTTCGGCGAGCCGCTTCACGACTGGCTGCAGAGGCGTCTCGACCGCGCCAAGGAGAAGTGGCTCGATCACAAGATCACGAAAGACGAGCTGAAGGCGTGGCTGGAGAACCTGACACCGGATGGCGACTCTCGAGAGCGCGACGATCTGCTTCAACCGCTGCTGGAAGCCGCCAGGGAAGGCACGCCACTCGGAGGGAATCAAGTCAGGCGGGACCTCAGGGAACTCCGGAGGCAGGTTGGCTACGATTTCCTTGTCGCGCGGGTCGACATCCGCGAGGCCACACTGCGCCGCCTTCCGCATGATCGGCAGGCACCCGCCCACGCGACGATCGAACTACGGGTACTCACGTTGGATGGCAAGGTCGAAAGGAGCCAATGGCTCCTGGCCGAATCCTGCTGGGCGGCCGCCTTTCCTGCAGCCGGCTACCTGGAGCTGGTCCGCTGGGGGGCCTCTGCCGTGCCTTGGACCATCGCCTCCCACTTCGCGGCCCGCTTCCGACGGGCGCTGAAGGAAGTCGGCCACGGTGCCGGCGCTGGGAGCATCCTGCGTCTGGTGATTTCGTTTCTGTGGCTGGTGGCATGCCCGACGATAACGTTCGTCGTCTACGTTCTGCTAGTCGTTCTGGCGATCCTCGCTCTCGTCCCCTACTCACGCCTGCGATCGGTCCTGAGGCTGGTACAGTCCGCGATCTCTGAGAGTATCGGCGATGCGTATGTCTTGGTGTCCCGACAGTTGCACGCCGCCGCCATCGTCGCCCATGTAAGACGCGACCTGGGGTGGCTGGCGGCGCGCTGTGGCAAGGTCGTGCTCATCGCCCATTCTCAGGGTGGCGCGGTGGCGCACTTGCTCATGCGATCACCCGTACCAGCCCACGTCAAGCACCTCGTGACCTTCGGATCTGGTCTCAGAAAACTCGAAGAGCTTCGGCGCATCACGATCAACCAGAAGCGGCTGGCGCGGATGGTCGTGGCGTTCATGGGCCTCGCGGCACTGTCAGTACCGATCGGCATGGTGGCTGCCTGGCCGCTTGTCGTGATCGCTGGAATCGCGGCCGCTTCTTCGCTTTTGGCTGTCCTGCTCGCAGCCGTCGCGATGTTCACGGCGGGCGAATCCGAGCTTAGGTTCTGGGCCGATCGTTTCACCAGCCAGGGCTTCACCTGGCAGGACTATTACGCGTCCGCGGACCCGGTGCCCAACGGATCGCTCTTCGACGACGTCGCGCCATTAGAGAAGGGCGAAGTCCACAACCTGGGTTCGATGCTCTGGGACCACACTTCGTACTGGCGGAACGTCGACGGGTTCGTCACGCAGTTGGCGGCCTTCTTGGCCAAGGACACGAGGCTCGAGCGCAGAATCACGCCGCGTCTGACGGAGCAGTCGAAGACGGCGTCGGATCAGAGAGCCTGGCGGGTCGGCTGGCTCAAGTGGTCCCGGGTTCTTGCCACGGCTCTGACTCTGGTCGTCCTATGCCGACGTTGGCCCGACCTTCCCTTGCTGGCGGACTCGTTCTTCGCCCTCGTGACCTCCGGAGCGACGGCACTGTCTGCGCCACTGGGCACCAGTACGCACACATTCTTCTCGGGTATCGGAGTCTCGTGGAAGCAGGCGGCCGGCTTGCTGTTGGGCGCGATGCTAGCGTGGATTCTGTACGGCGCATGGTCATCCTGGCTGTGGGGATTGTGGAACCGATCGGACATCAACGCCTTCTTCGCCGGCACGGAGGGGCTGCCTGAGTATCGCCTTCGGTACTTTCTCGTATGGGCCGCTCTAGTCGGAGCGAGTTTCGCGATCGGCATCGCGATGGCATTTGGGGTCTCGCACAGCCGGCGCAATGTTCTCCTGTACCTTGGGATAGGGCTGGTTGTCGGTCTTGCCGTAGCGGGCGTTTCTTTTCTCAGCCTTCGCTGGAAAGCACGCAAGACAGACAAGGAGTACGCCCAAACGCCCGAATTTGGGCAGCAGAAAGGCAAGTAGTGCGCACCATGTCGGCTCGGTTGTGTCCGCATGCCGTGCGTTCAGGTAATCGCTGGCGGTCGTAACCTGGTGGCGGTGGATATGACTGAACCCCAAAAAGCCGAGGTGCTGCGGAGGGAGGGAGTGTCCCTCCTAGCAGACCGGAAGCATGACGAAGCGATAGCGAAGCTGCTGGAGGCCGTCAAGCTCGATCCGCAGTCAGCTGAGGCTCATCGCTGCCTCGGACAGGCATGGTCGTACATGGCCGCAGAGCTGCCGCCGGGCGAGGAAAAGAACCGGCTGCTGGTGCTGGCCGAGCAATCGGTGCGCAAGGCGCGCGAGCTCCTGGGGGAGGAGACGGTGGCCATCCTTCACGACCTTGCTTGGATCTACGACGAACAGGGACACTACGAAGAGGCGATAGGCCTGTATCGGCGCGGCCTCAATGTGGGTGGACCAGAGTCCCCGCAAAACGACCTTACTCCGATTCGCTACAATCTCGCCTGTTCACTTGCGAAACGGAATCGAATACAAGAGGCGGCTGCCGAACTGAAGTTGATCCTAGCGGAGCCATGGCGGAAAGGCGAGCTGTGGAAGTGGGCACCAAAAGACGCTGACCTCAAGGCACTGAGGGACTCGCCTGAATGGTCTGCGATTGCTGCGCTAATAGGAGAGAGGGCGTCTGACCCGGAATCCCGCAGCAACTAGACCGGTGGCTTGTACCACTCGAGCTTACGCCGAGTCGTCCGATGCCTATTGCGTCTGAGCCTCATCGTCCCGCCTCCAACCGGACTACATCATACGAAAAACCCGGCCCGCCTTCAAGCCTGTCGGCTCGAAGAGACCGGCAAGTAAGCCAAGGTCCGGTAACTGGGCCGCGCGTCTCAGAACGACAGGCGCGCTCCGAGCTGGATCTGGCGCATGTCGCCCGCGGTGCGGATCTTGCCGAAAGTCGCGGGTGCGTTCAAGGCCGTGCCCGGGTTCGAGAGGTTGACGGTGTTGAACAGGTTCGTGGCCTCGGCCCGAATCTGCAGCATCAGGCTGCCGCCGAGGCGGACGTCCTTGAACAGCCCCAGATCGACGGTGCTGAAGCCGGGGCCGTCGACGATGTTGCGGGAGGCGGTGCCGTCGGCGCCGGCGGCCGGCAGCGCGAATGCCGCCGTGTTGAACCACTGCTCGATCAGCTCTTCGCGGGGCCGTCCGCTGTCGAGCTCGGGATCGCCGACGATGTCGGCACGATCGCCGCCGATGCCGTCGAAGTTGCGGTCGACGCCGGACGTGATGGTGAGCGGACCGCCGCTCTGCATCCGCAGGATGCCCGACAGCGTCCAGTCGTTGAGCAGGGCCTTCGCGAACGAGCTGCCTTCCCTGACGTAGTCGATGCGCCAGACGCCGGAGACGACGAAGACGTGGGTGCGGTCGTTCGAGGTACGGCCACGCTCGAGCTCGGGCCGGTTGGAATTCTGGACCGCCGGCAGGCCGCCGCCCTGGTAGTCCACGTCCTCGAGCGCCTTGCTGAAGGTGTAGTAGGCCTTGGCCGAGAAGTGGGCCCCGCGCTTCTCGGCGGCGAGCTGCAGGCCGTGGTAGTCGCTGCTGAAGATCGACGAGAGCACCCGGGCCTGGCCGATCGTGCCGGGCTGGTACGGGCGCCGTGCGTTGACGTTCGCCGTCGTCGCTCCCGGTCCGAAGACGGGGTAGTTCTCGTCGAGGCTCGCGGGCAGCTTGCGGCCGAGCGCGCCCACGTAGGACGCGCTCAGGCTGTAGTCGCGGAAGAACTCCCGCTGGAGCGTGAGGTTCATCTGGTAGGTGTACGGCCAGACGAAGTCGAGCGACGGCCCGAAGACCTGCGCCGGGAGCCGGTACGTGGGGTTCTCCGGGGAGTAGGTGAACGGGAAGGGGTTTCCGCCGGGCGTATTGCGGTAGGGATCCGAGAGCCTGTACACCTGCGGGAACGGCTGGCGGACCGTGAACGGCTGGTTGTCCGCGGTGGTGTTCCACTCGTTGCCGGTGGTGCTTCCGTAGAAGACGCCGAAGGCGGCCCGGACGGACATCCGGCCGTCGCCCTTGGGGTCCCACGCCACGCCGATGCGGGGTGCGATGTTGTTGTAGTCGGTCTTCACGATGCCACGGCCGATCCCTGGGTCGCCGGGGAACAGCAGGCCCTCGGGCGACGTGGGCGACACCTGGGACCTCTCACCGGGGACGTAGGCGAGCTTGCGGTCGTCGGGGTCCGTGAACGGGAACTGCAGGTCGTAGCGCAGGCCCAGGTTCAAGGTCACGTTCGAGTGGACGCGGAAATCGTCCTGCGCGAACAGGCTCACGAACCAGCCTTTGTCGGTCTTCCGGATCGGGGCGTCCTGCGTCATCGTGCTCGGCAGGCCCAGCAGGAAATCGGCGTACGCGTTTCCGGTCTTGGTCCCGTTGAAGGCGAAGACGCCGTAGTTGTCGAGCAGGGTGTCGTGCACGATCGACTCGTACGAGACCTCGGCCCCGAGCTTGAACGAGTGGTTCCCGTTCACGACGCTGACCGTGTCCTTCACCCCGAAGTAGTCGCTGCCGGCGTCGGGGCCCGCGATCGAGACCTGGCCCGTGAAGTAGCCCGAGACGGTGAGCCGAGGCAGCGTGGGGACGCCCTGGAGCGTGAAATTCGAGTTCAGATCGCCGAGGGAGGTGGTCGGGTTGTTGATGCGACCGCCGAACTGCCGCATGTACGTCGCGCGGAACTGGTTGATCGTCGTCGAGTTCATCGTCCAGGTGCTCGCCAGGTTCACGTTGTGCTGGGTCCAGGCGAAGTCGCGGTCCACCCAGGGGATGTTGCCGGTGAGCGACTGCGGCTGCGTGTCGGTGCCCTTCTGGTAGAAGTAGCTGAGCGCGAGGATGTGGGTCGACGACAGGTGATGGTCCAGCTTGAAGGTGGCCTCGTCGGTGCTGAGCGGATCCGGCCGGCGCACCTCGTAGAAGCTGTTCGGCAGGTTGGATGCCGGCACGTATTGCTCCTGGATCGTCAGGGCCGCCGGGTCGAAGCGTGCGGACGGGATGAGGCCTCCGGGGAACGGCTGGCCGGTCGCCGGATCCCGGGGTTTGATGGCTGACTGGGAGAAGTCGCCGGCCCGCTCCAGAGCCGTGGGGACGCGCGCCGTGTTCCGGTAGTAGGTCCCTTCCTGGCGCAGGCCCGAGTAGCTGACGAAGAAGAAGGTCCTGTCCTTCTGGATCGGCCCGCCGAAGGCGGCTCCGAACTGGTTTCGGTCGAGCGGGTCCTTCGTGGGCTCGACCCCGGGCGGCGCCCAGCGCTTCGCGTTCAGGCTCTCGTTGCGGAAGTACTCGTAGGCGGCGCCGTGAAACTGGTTGGTGCCGGACTTGGTGACGATGTCCACGATGCCGGCCTGGTAACGGCCGTACTCCGCGGCGTAGCTGTTCGTGATGACGCGGAACTCCTGGACCGCCTCCGGGTTCGGCGCCGCGTTTCCGGTGCCGCGCAGACCCGCCGTGTTGTTGCCGCCGTCGAGCTGGAAGTTGACGCTGCCGATCTGGGCGCGGGTCGAGCCGTTGATGGTGGTGAGTTGCTCCGGGGCGCCCAGGGAGTTCGAGGCGTTGTTGCTGCTGACGCCGCCAGTGATGCTCAGGAGAGCATAGAGGTCGCGGTTGACGAGCGGCAGGTTCAGGACCTCGTTCTGGCTCACGGTCCGCGAGAGGGCGGACGAGCTCGTCTCGACGAGGGAAGCGTCGGCGATGACCGAGACGACTTCCTCGATGCCGCCCGCCTCGATCGTCGCGTCGATGCGGGCGTTGCGGCCCACCTCGATCCGGATGCCGGTCTGCGAGAACGCCTTGAAACCGGGCAGCGTGACTTCGAGCTTGTAGTCGCCCACCGGTAGCAGGCGTAGCGCGTACTGCCCTGCCGGATCCGTAGTGGTTGCGCGCGAGAACTGCGTGCCCTGGTGCGTGGCGGTGACCTGCGCTCCCGGCACCATGGCCCCGGTGCTGTCCTGGACGTGGCCCAGGATCGTGCCGGTCGGGGCCTGAGCCTGTGTGGGGGTCGCCAGGAGCCACGCCCCGACGAGCACCGCGGCGGCCCGCATGACCTGCCGTTGCCGATGTGGCCTGGCTCGTTTCGTCGGGTTCATAGGTCCTCCCTTGGCGCCCGTGACCGCGCGCCCTCGCGGACACTGTTTGTCCTTTAGAAGAGCAATATAGGCGATCCGCGGTGCTTGTCAAGAGATGTGTGACATCAAACTGGCCTATTGTGCCTAATCTGCGTTGACAGAACGGGCTTGAGTGCCTACATTAGTTCCGATAAAGGACAAATGGGTCTAAAACTGGGCACGAACACGTGAGGAACCCGGCCAACCTCCGCGTGGCCCGGCGGGGCACCTCGCGCGAGATCAACCGGCAGATCGCGCTCAACCTGATCCGCACCCGACAACCGATCTCGAGAGCCGACCTGGCGCGCCTCATGGGCACGGGGCGCGGCGCGGTCACCGTGCTGGTGAACGACCTCATCGCCGAAGGCCGTGTCTTCGAGGGCGCCACCGGCGAAGCGCCCCGGGGCCGTAAGCCGACGTTCCTCTACCTCGACGCGCGGCGGCGATGCGTGGTCGCGATCGACCTGCGGCCGACGCGCTCGTTCCTGATGGTCACCGACATCGTGGGCGAGCCACTCGTCGGCATGACCAGCTTCCCCACCGAGCGCGACCCGAGCCGCCTGGTCGTCGAGCTTTCGGAGCGGATCCGCGACACGCTGGAGCGTCACCCGGAGCTCGGTCGTTGCGAGGGCGTGGGTGTCGTCGTGCCGGGCATGGTCGACCGCACCGGCACGCGCGTGCTCTTCGCCCCGCGGCTCGGCTGGCGCGACGTACCGTTCCAAGAGCCGCTCGCGGCACGCACCGGTCTCCCGGTGGTCATCGAGAACGCCGGCAAGGCGTGCGCCATGGCCCAGGCCTGGGGCGCACGCGGCGAGGCCGCGGCGCCCTCCGATTTCGTCTTCCTGAGCGTCGCCGACGGCCTCGCGGTCGGCGTCGTCACGAACGGCCAGCTGCTGCGCGGGCGGCACAACGCCGGGGGCGAGTTCGGCCACATTCCCCTGACGCTCGAGGGGCCGCGCTGTGCCTGCGGCAGCGAGGGATGCTGGGAGGCGCACGTCTCCAACCTCGCGACCGTCTCCCGCTACCTCGGCCGCGAGCTCGACTCGGGCAAGCCGATCCCCGCCGACGTGGCCGCACTGACGGTCGAGGACGTGATCTCCCGCTCCCGCCAGGGAGACGCGCTCGCGGTCGCGGCGCTCGGTGCCACGGCGCAATATCTCGGCATCGGACTTGCCGCCGTCGTCAACGCCGTCGACCCGGCGCGCATCTACGTGAGCGGCGAGATCACGACGGCCTGGGACAGCCTCGCGCCGATCGTGCGCGCGGCGATGGACGAGCGCACGCTCGCGCCGAGCCGCGGTCACGCCGACCTCGTGGTGGTGCCGGCACAGGGGCTGCCTCGCCTGCGCGGCGCGGCAGCGCTCGTGACGACACCCGCCTTTGCGGCCCCGGTGGTCGCTTGACACGTCCCTCTCAGGAGAAGGAAGCCATGCACGCGGAGCTCGTGGATACGCTGGCGCTGGTGACGGGAGCGAGCGGCGGGATCGGCCGGGCGGCGGCGCTCGAGCTGGCCCGACGCGGCGCCGACGTGGCCGTTCACTATCACCGCAACGAGAAAGGCGCGTCCGAGACCGCGCAGCAGGTCGAGGCGCTCGGGCGCAAAGCCGCGACCTTCACGGGCGATCTTGCCCGACGCGACGAGGCAAAGGCGCTCGTCGCGGCCGTCGTCGCCCGCTTCGGGCGCATCGACGTGCTCGTCAACAACGCGGGCGACCTGGTCGAGCGCAAGCCGCTGCGGGAGATGCCCGAGGCGCTGTGGCGCCAGGTCATCGACCTCAACCTCACGAGCGTCTTCTTCGTGACGCAGGCGGCCGTTCCCGGGATGGTCGAGCGCAAGCGGGGAGCGATCGTCAACGTCACCTCGGTCGCCGCGCACAACGGAGGCGGCCCCGGCGCCCTCGCCTACGCCGCGTCCAAGGGCGGCCTCATGTCGCTCACCAAGGCGATGGCAAAGGAGCTGGCGCCTTTGGGGATCCGCGTGAACAGCGTCTCTCCGGGCCTGATCGGCCAGACCGCGTTTCACGCCCGCTTCACGGCGCCCGAGGCCTTCGCGGCGGTCGAGAAGACGATCCCGATCGGGCGCGCCGGCACGCCCGAGGAGGTCGGTCGCGTGATCGCATTCCTCTGCGGACCCGACTCGGCCTACCTCGTCGGGGAGACGATCGAGGTGAACGGCGGGATGCTCATGCGATGACGCTCGGCAGCGAGCGTCGCGCGAAGGCGCGCCGATGAAGATCCCGCACCTGCGCTGGTGGATGATCGGCCTCATCTTCCTGGCGACGCTCATCAACTACGTCGACCGCCAGACGGTCTCGGTCCTCAAGAAGTCCATCACCGACGACCTGGGACTCTCGAACCCCGAGTACGCCGCGATCCAGAACTCCTTCCTGATCGCGTACGCGATCAGCCAGATGCTCTCGGGCCGGCTCTACGACGCCGTCGGCACGCGCGTCGGCTTCACGATCTCGATCGTCGTCTGGTCGATCGCCGCCGCCGCCCACGCCGCCGCGAGCACCGCCACGAGCTTCGCCTTCTGGCGCTTCGTGCTCGGGTTCGGCGAAGCCGGAAACTGGCCCGGGGCCGCGAAGGCGATCGCCGAGTGGTTCCCCGCCAAGGAGCGCGCGCTCGGCATGGGCATCTTCAACACCGGCGCCGCGGTCGGGGGGGCCTTGTCTCCTCCGCTCATCGCCTGGCTGGCCACCACCTGGGGTTGGCGGCCGACGTTCCTGATCACCGGCGCCCTGGGCTTCGGGTGGCTCGCGTTGTGGCTCGTCCTCTACCGCCGCCCAGAGGTACACCCGTGGCTCGAGGACAAGGAGCGCGCCTACGTCCTCGAAGGGCGCGACGCCGGTGCTTTGCCCGGCGCGGCCGGCGAAGCCTGGCGCCCCGGCTGGCTCGAGCTGCTCCGCTACCGGCAGGTCTGGGCGATCCTCGTCGCCCGCTTCCTGACCGACCCGATCTGGTGGCTGTACGTGTTCTGGCTTCCGAGCTACTTTCAGGAGGCGCGCGGCTTCAGCCTCCGGCAGATCGGCTGGTCCGCCTGGTTCCCGTTCCTGGCCGCGGGCATAGGCGCTCTCACCGGAGGCTGGGCGTCGGGCTACCTGATCTCGCGGGGCTGGAGCATCGACCGCGCGCGCAAGGCCGTGATGACGGCCGGGGCGCTGCTCGTTCCCGCGGGCATCCTCGCGATGCGGGCCGAGAGTCCCTACGTGGCGCTCGCCTGGATGGGCGTCGTGCTCTTCGGCTTCCAGATCTGGATCAACAACGTGCTGACCTTGCCGAGCGATTTCTTCCCGGGGAGCGCGGTCGCGTCCGTTGCGGGGCTCGGCGGCACCGCCGCCGCGCTCGCGAGCGTCCTCTACAACTGGAACACCGGCCGGGTCGTGGACCTCCTCGGCTACACGCCGGTCTTCGTCGCGGCCGGAGTCCTCGGGCCCCTGGGGCTTGCGGCCCTGATCCTCATCGCGGGCCCCATCGAGCGGGTGCGGGTCCGCGCTTGAAGCGCGCCCGCGGAAAGGCGACCTTGCGGCTCTCGTCTCGCGCGCTTCTCACGCTCGCGCTGCTCGCGGCGACTTCGCACGCGGCTGCCGCCGCTGTCGCGCCCGCGGCACAGCCCACGGACGCGATCCCCGCGTTCCAAGACCTCCTGTCTCGGGCCGTTCGGCTGAAGCCGAGCCTCGCCGGCGTCCATCCGCGCGTCTTCGTGACCGCCGCCGGCCTCGAGGAGCTGCGCGTGCGGGCCCGCACGACCCACCGCGAGGACTGGCAGAAGGTCCTGGCCACACTCCCGGCGCTCGCCTCCGACCCGCCACCTCCCCCGGGCCCGCAGGCACGGCGGTCCCAGAACAACGTGGCCCACGCGATCGCCGGCGTGAGCCTCGCCTGGGCCGTCGAGCGGCGAGCGGACCTGCTCGCGGCGGCGAAGAAGTGGACCCTGGCCGCCATCGACTACGAGCCCTGGGGCTACAGCTACAGCAAGCCCAACATCGACCTCGCGGCCGGGCACCTGCTGTACGCGATCGGCTGGGCCTACGACCTCCTGTATCACGAGCTCACGCTCGAAGAGCGGGGCCGCATACGCGCCTCGCTCGAGCGGCACGCGGCGCTCGTCCACGCGCATTTCACGCCGAGCCCGAAGCGAACGCGGTTCGAGTTCACGCAGAACCACAACTTCATCCCGACCGCGGGGCTGGGCGTCGCGGCGCTCGCGCTCCTCGGCGAGTCGCCCGACGCCGAGCGCTGGGCGGCCACCGCCTACGCCCACCACCACCGGGCGAACCAGCTGCTCTCGCCGGACGGCTACTACTACGAGGGCATCGAGTACTGGATCTTCTCGGCCCCCTGGCTCGTGCACTTTGCGGACGCATGGCTGCACGCGACCGGCGAGAGCCTGTTCGAGCTCGGGCCCTACAGGCAGTGGAAGACGTACGTCGCCCACGCGCTGGCCCCGAACGGCCAGGACGCCTTCGACTTCGGCGACGCATGGGAAGGCCCGCTCACTCGCGAGCGGCGCGGCGAGGAGATCGCGCGGCTCTACCCGGGCGGCAGCCTCCAGAGCAACGCGAACCTGCTCTTCGGCGTCGCGGCGCGCCTGCGCGACCCCGTCACGCAGGCCGTCGCCGAACGCTGCCGCGCCTTCGGCCACACGAGCCTCGAGGAGCACTGGACGCTGCTGTGGCGCGATCCCACGCTCGAGGCCGCGCCGATCTCTGGCGTGGCGTTGTTCCCGCACTTCCAGGATTCGGGCGTCATCTTCTACCGCACCTCGTGGGATCGCGACGCGCTCGCGTTCGCCTTCAAGGCCGGACCGCCCGAGGGCCACCGCGCCGCGCGCCTGCTGCCGAGCGTGCCCGAGTGGCGCCAGAGCACCGGCCACGCACACCCCGACGCCGGCAGCTTCATCGTGTGGTCGGGCGGCCAGCACGTCGTCGGCGACACGGGATACGCGGGCCGTCCGCAGGCGCGCCACCACAACACGGTCGTCGTCGGCGGGTTCGGCCAGGGCCTCGAGCGCGAGCACGACGCGTGGGAAGGCATGGACCGAACGGCGCTGGGCGGCATCCGCATCGAAAAGGGGACGGCCGGCTCCGGCTACTTCTCGGTCGTCGCCGAGATCGCCGCGGCCTACCCTCCCGCGGCCGGGCTCAAGACCTTCCGCCGCGAGTTCTCGTTCGCAGCGGAGGGACGCTTCCACGTCCACGACCGGCTCGAGACGAGCGAGGAGCGGTCGTTCGAGTGGTTCCTCCACGCCGACCGCCCGTTCACGACCACGGGAGCGAGCTTCAGCAACGACGTCGGCGGCGGGCTGAGGCTCCACGGCGAGGTCAGGCTGCCAGGGGACGCTCGCCTGCGGGCGGGGCCGACGATCCTGACGGCTCCCGGTCAGCCCGGCTCGATCGAGCAGGGCCGCAAGGACCAGCGCGGCTTCGAGCTGGCGCTCGAGCCCCCGGTGCCCGGCCGCACGGCCGAGTTCGACGTCTCGTTCGAGGTGAAGAAGCGCTGACTTGCCGTCCGAGAAGGCGAAGAGGCACGAACGATTACCTTGAATATTGAGCGGTAGCCGCTCAATAATCAAGGAATGCTCATCCCGCGCCTCGACCAGCAGGAGCTCGTCAGCGGCCGGCTCCTGCGCTTTCCTGTGGTGGCCCTGCTGGGCGCCCGCCAGGTGGGCAAGACCACCCTGGCCCACGAGATCGCCCGAGGCTTTCGTGGGAAGAGCACGTTCTTCGATCTCGAGCGCGCCGCCGACCTTTCGCTTCTGGCCGACCCGGAGCTGGCCCTGCGGCCGCTACGAGGCCTCGTAATCCTCGACGAAGTGCAACGCCGGCCCGACCTCTTCCCGACCCTTCGCGTGCTCGCCGATCGCCGGCCGCTGCCCGCCCGCTTCCTGGTTCTGGGCAGCGCCTCTCCTGCGCTGCTGCATCAGGCTTCGGAGAGCCTGGCGGGGCGCATCTCCTTCCACGAGCTGCCCGGTCTGTCGTTGGCCGAGGTGGGCGCTCGAAAGCTCGAGCGCCTCTGGCTCCGTGGCGGTTTCCCCCGCTCATTCACCGCGCGTAGCGAAGGCGCGAGCGTCGAGTGGCGGCGTGAGTTCGTCCGCACGTTCCTGGAGCGCGACCTGCCCCAGCTCGGCACGCGGGTTCCCGGCCCGACCCTGGGACGCTTCTGGGCCATGCTGGCGCACGCCCACGGCAACGTCTGGAACGGCTCGGAGTTCGGCCGCGCCTTCGGCGTCGCCCACACCACCGTGCTGCGGTACCTGGATCTACTGAGCGGGGCGTTCGTCGTTCGTCAGCTGCCGCCCTGGAGCGAGAATCTCGCGAAGCGGCAGGTGAAGTCGCCCAAGGTCTACATCTCGGATTCCGGACTGCTCCACACCCTGCTCGACGTCGGACGGGAGGCCGAGCTGGTGCGTCATCCCAAGGTGGGCGCCTCGTGGGAGGGCTTCGGGATCCAGGCCGTCATCGACCGGCTCCGAGCACGCCCTGACGAGTGCTATTTCTGGGGCACCCACGCCGGAGCCGAGCTCGACCTGCTGGTCGTCCGAGGCTCGCTGCGCTTCGGGTTCGAGCTGAAGCGAACCGTGGCACCAAAGGTCACGCAGTCGATGAGGATCGCCTTCGAGAGCCTCCGCCTGAAGCGCCTGGACGTGATCCATGCCGGCGACCGCACGGGAGATCTCGCCAGGGGTATTCGCGCGGTGGCTCTCGGGCGACTGCTCGAGGACCTCGACTCGCTCGACTAGGCACTCCGTCCATGAAGCACCCCTTGGAGGACCTGACTCGAGCGCAGCATCCTGCCGGCGATGGCCGAGCAGGAGTTCCGGAGCGTAGGTAGTACAAGGGCGGTTCGCCAGTCAAGACGCATCGTCGCGGGCGGCCAACCCCGACCTTGTTGCCCCCCGAATCGCACCCGGCACGTTCGCTCGCCGCCCGCCCGGGAGTGC
>Ga0214472_10005279_pt1 | contig 13585 bp, 13 predicted proteins | sample RVTome_6_FD_207662 | JGI IMG/M metagenome (GOLD analysis project Ga0214472, IMG submission 207662) | Soil microbial communities from uranium-contaminated site in the Upper Colorado River Basin, Wyoming, United States - RVT140D175 | ecosystem: Environmental > Terrestrial > Soil > Contaminated >... | reverse complement strand
CGCTCAGATCGGCGTCGATCTGCGGTCGGTCGGCGACGCGGACCGCCGCCACCTGGTAGTCCTCGCGGCTGCCCTCGTAGGTCGCGCGACCTTCTTGCGGCTCGGCCTCTGCCGGGAAGAGCGCGAGGGAGAGGAAGGCCGTGCCGGCGAGGAAGCGGCGCATCGGGGTGAGCCCGGGGCGCCGCTGTCGACAGTCGCCGCCGCCGCCCCCCTGGTCCGAGGTGTCCGTCATGGTTTCGTCGCTCTGAAGGTCCTGGGCAGGGTCGAGTCGGCTCTGTAGAAGACACGCGTACCCCCCGAAGTGCTCATCGGTTCTGAAACTTCGGGGCGCGCTTCTCCATGAAGGCCCGAGCAGCCTCCTTGTGGTCCTCCGTCCGCGCTGTGGCGATGTGCCTCGCAGCCTCCCGATCCAGCAGCTCGGTGAAGCTGAGTCGCAGCGCGTCGTTCAGGTTGGCCTTCATCTGACGGACCGCGACAGGTGCCGACCGCACGACGTCGTCCGCCACGGCCCGCACTCGGGTCATCAGCTCGCCGTCAGGGAGAACCTCGCTCACGAGCCCGAGGCGCTCGGCCACGTCGGCGTCGAAGCGGGGGCTGAGCAGGTACAGCTCGCGGGCCTTGGCCGGGCCCACGATGCGCGGGAGGGTCCATGTGCCCCCGAAGTCGCCGGAGAGCCCCGCGTTGCGAAACGCCACGTTGAACTTCGCGCTGGCCGCCGCGTAGCGCAGGTCGCACGCGCACGCCCACGAGAGCCCTGCGCCGGCGCACGCTCCGTTGACGGCCGCGATCGTCACCTTCGGCATCTCGTGAAGGAGCTGCGAGCTACGCATCATGCGGCGCAGGTGCTCGACCCGACCCTGATCGCTGGCGGTGGCCGCGTCGCGCGAAGTCTTCCCCTCCGCCATCGCGCCGAGGTCTCCGCCGGCGCAGAACGCCCTGCCGGCCCCGGTCAGGATCACGGCCCAGACGTCGGCGTCGTCGGCCGCGCGCTGGAACGCCTCGAGCGCGCGCTCGGGCAGGTCGTCGCCCATCGTGTTCATGCGCTCGGGGCGGTTGAGGGTGATGATGGCCACCCGGCCGTCCCGCTCGTACAGGACCGTGCTCGACATTCGACACCTCGGCTGAATCGCTTCGGGGCGGCATGATACGGCGCCCGGTCGCCGGAAGGAACCACGGCGCCAGATGCCTGGCGAGCCGTTTCGGCCCCTCCTACGTTGACGCCCCGCATTCCGAGCCATGCCGCCGGACCCAGATCAGGACAAGGAGAGCCCCATGAAGACGTGCATCAGGTTCCTACTCGTCACGCCCCTCCTGGCGCTGCCCGCGTCGGCGGCAGCGCAGACCGACCAGGGGTGGGCCACGTATATCACCGAGGAGCAGTGGCAGACCGTCAACGAGCTCCCGGGCGTCGACCGGCAGATCGTCAGCCGAGACATCGGCAAGCTCAACCTCTCCGTCGGCATCATCCACCGCGGCTCGACGCGCCAGCAAGCCGCCGCCGGGGGTGGCGGCGGCGGGCGGGGCGCGGCCGCCAATCAGCCTCCCGCGCGGCCCTGCGGCGTGACGAGCACGACACGCGACAGCGGCGCCAGGGGCATCATGCACCTGCACCAGACCGAGACGTACATCATCGTCTCCGGCTCGGGCATGCTGGTCACCGGTGGTGAGATCATGAACGGAAACGCATCCGCGCCGGAGAGCTCGGTCACGACCACGCTGAACGGGCCCTCCTGCAGCGGCCAGATCGTGGGCGACTGGGTGTCGAAGCACGTGAAGGAGGGCGACATCATCATCATGCCCGCCGGCACCCCCCACGGCTGGCTCGACGTGCCGGTCCACGTGGACTACCTCAGCGTGCGTCCCGATCCCGATCGCGTGCTCCCGAGCGACTACATCAACCCGGCGCTCGGCGACGACTTCGAGATGCGGACGCGCCAGTAGGCCCGGCGACGAGCCCGCTCGCGACGTGCGGTCCGCGGGCGGGGTCGGCCCCCGCATCAGCAACCCATCACGCCGACGCGTTCGGCAACGTGATCGCCGGCGAGGTGGGGCCGATCCAGGGCCTCACGAAGTTCGTCCCGCGGCTGCGCTAGGCCTCTCGGTACGCCGGCCTGGGCTCGGTCTTCCGCCGGCCTTTTCTACAGGTCGCCGAACGCCCCCAGATCCCGGAGCTCCGGCGAGTCCCTCACATCGAGCACCACGGAATCGCCGGGGAGCCGGTCGCCGAAGGCCAGCCGGAGGATTGCCGGCGCGGGCGACTCGGGGTCGGCCAGGTTGCCCGACGAGTGCAACTCGCGGAAGCGCTCGACGTCCGGGAAGTCGTGCGCGTCCTGGCGGCGGATGAGCTCCTGCATGCCAGTCTCGATCACACCCGGGGCGAGCGCGTAGACGCGTATCCCGTGCGGGCGCTCCTCCAGCGCTGTCACCCGTGTGAGCATGTCGACAGCGGCCTTTCCGGCGCAGTAGGCACCCCACCCCTCGATGGGACGCACGCCGGCGCCCGAAGAGACGTTGACGATCGTGCCCGCGCGCTTCGCCGCGTGGAGGCGCTCGAGGTAGATCCGGGTCCCGTGGAAGACACCGAGGACGTTGACCTCGACGTGCCTCCGCACGTCGTCCGGCGAGACCTCCCGCATGGGACCGATGGGGTCGAGGAGGCCCGCGTTGTTGACCCACAGGTCGATCGGTCCGAGGCGCTCCTCGGCCTCCGCCGCGAACCGCTTCAGCGCCTCGTAGTCGGTGACATCCACGTGGCCGAAGTGGATGCGGTCGAGGTCGTCCGGAATCTCGCCGGCATCGGGTCCCGAGCGCGCGCAGAGGGCGAGCTTCAGGCCGCTCCGATGGAAGACGCGCGCGAGCCCGGCGCCGATGCCTCGGCTCGCGCCGGTGATGAGAGCGACGCGGTCGGTGAGAGCGTGCATGGGCGGGCTCATCCTCAGAGGCCCATCAATCCCTACCACGCGCCGCCGGGGTATGGCTGCCCCGTCCACCACGCGATATCCGGGCGGTGCGACCAGAGGATGCCCTTGAGGAGCTCTTCGGGCTCGTCGCTCACAGTCGCGAGGAGCTCGAGCGCCCGCGCGGCGGTGAGCGGCCCGGGGTCCTGGAGCGCCCACGCCTCGCGCGCGCCTTCACGCGGCCCGCGGCGCTCGCCGGTCGTGTCCGTGGGGCGCGGCTCGGGCGGCTCCGGACCGGACTCGGCGGGCGCGGTCTCCGAGCGGGCGAGCTGAGGGTCGTTCATGGGGACCTCGTCGTCGCTCTCGCTCCCGCTCTCCTCGCCGGTGTCCTCGCCCGGAGGAAGCATCGCCTCCAGCCTGCGAATCGCGAGCGAGAGGTTCCAGCGGGCGTCCTGGTCCGTGGGGTCGAGACGCAGCGCCATGCGATAGCTCGAAACGGCGGCGCGCAGCGACGGGAGCACCGAGTCGGGCGTCGAGGGTGTCTCCGAGGCCAGCATCTGGCCGAAGCCGAGGTTGTAGTACCCGCGCTGGACCGTGCGACGGTCGACGCCTCTGGTGGTCCGACGGAGGAGCGCCTCGGCGGAGTCGGGGTCGAGCGCCAGGAGCGCCGTCCCGAGGTTGAAGGTGGCCGCCTCGTCGCCGCGCCCCCCGAGCGCGTCCGTGTACACGTCGGCGGCGGCCACCGGGTCTCCGCCACGGTACAACCGGTTGCCCCGCTCGACGCTACGGCGGTCCTGGCGCACGAGGATGGGCATCAACAACGCTCCCGCCGCCAACGCGGCGACGATCCAACGCCGCCCTACTTGTCGCTCGCGCGGGCTCACGAGGCCTCCCTCGCGCGCGCGATGCGGAGCACCGGCAGGCTCATGCCGAGCAGGCTCTCGAGGGCGACGAGCCCGAGCGCCGTGGCGCCCAGGAGGAAGGGGAGGTCGTAACGTGCCCACACGGGCGCGCTGGCGTCCACGACGGGGGTGGGCGCGGGCCCCGTGTCCGCGAGCGCGACGTGGATCGCCTGCACGTCGTCCACGCTGCCCGCGTGCGCGTACGCTCCGCCTCCGTCGGTCGCGACCCGGCGGAGGAGCGGCTCGCCGAGCCGCGATGAGCCGGGCACGCCGCGCGCGTCCACCACTGCTCCCCCGAGCTGATAGGTGCCGGCGGGCATGACCATCCGCGCGCCGGCCTCCGATCCGACGCCGATGGCGTAGAGGCCGACCTCGGCCGCGCGTGCACGCTCGACGGCCGCGAGGACGTCCTCGGCACGCTCGCGCGTGTCGCCGTCGCTGATGAGGACGACGAGGCGGTCGCCCTCGGCGGGCTCGGGTGGCGTAGTGGCCGATCGGACCGCGGCACCGGCGCCCGCGTCCACCGCTCCGGGCGGTGTGGGCTCGCCGGGAGCACCCGCCGGCACGGTCGCTGCGGCGTCGGCGCGCGGCGCGGCCTCGCCCGGGGTCACGGACGGCTGCCGGTCGAGCAACGCGACGCTCTCGTCGATCGCGACGGAGAGGATCGTGCCCGGATCCTGCGCGCTCGCGAGGCGAGGTACGACGCCACTCAGGAGGAACCGTAGCGCGTCGTGGTCGAGCGTCGGCGGCGCGAGCGGATACGCGGTTCCGGCGAAGAGCAGCAGGCCGACCTCGTGGCTCGCGAGCGAGTCGAGCGCCGCGTGGGCGGCGGCGACGGCGGACCCGAGCCGTGTCGGCGCCTCGTCCTCGGCCTGCATCGAGGCCGACACGTCGACGGCGAGGATCACGCGCTTCATGGGCGGAGGAAGCGGCTCGGGTGCGTCCTCCCACGCCGGCTCGGCGGACGCCACCGCGAGCGCGAGCCCCGCAGCCCCAAGCAGGAGCGCCCGGCGCAGGCCGAGTCGCTGGAGGTCGGGTCGCGACAGGCGGCTCATCGCGCTGCGTCCGCCCAGGAACTCGGCGAGCAGGCGCCGCCGACGCGCGTGGCTCCAGAGTCCGAGGAGCACGAGGGCGGTGAGCGCGGCGCCCACGGCGAGCATCGAGGGGTCGGTCCAGCTCAATGGACGACCCCCCACCGGGAGCCCCGCAGCAGCCCCTCCATGCCGAGCACGCCAAGTCCCGCGATGAAGAACCAAGCGCGCAGCGGTACGCGCGTCTCTGTCGGGATCTGGCGTGGAACAGGCGTCTCGATGCGGTCGATCTCGTCGTAGATCGAGTCGAGCGCGGTCGCGCTCACCGCGCGGAAGTAGCGTCCGCCCGTGATGCCCGCGAGCTGCTGGAGCACCGTCTCGCGCTCGATCCCGAACCGCTCGCGCACGATTCCGGGCGCGAGGCTCCGCGGGTCCTCGTTGTTCGACACGACGCTGATCGCGTGGATGCGGATGCCGAACACCTCCGCGACGCGCGCGGCGGCCAGCGGCGGCAGCTCGGCCCCGTTGTGGGCCCCGTCAGTGAGCAGCACGACCACGCGGGGCTCGCGCACGGAGCCGCGCAGCCGCTCGATGGCCGCGAGCACCGCGCCGGAAATGTCCGTTCCGTCGCGCACGAGCTGGATCTCGAGCGACTCCACGCCCTGCTCGATGAGGTCGGCGTCCCTGGTCGGCGGGACCCTCGTGACCGCGTCGCTCGCGAACCCCACCAGGCTGAGCTCGTCGTACACCCGGCGTCGAGCGAAGCGCACTGCCGCCTCCCGGGCGACCGAGAGGCGGCTCCGCTCGTCGCCCATGTCCTCCGCGAGCATCGAGCTGGAGAGGTCTACGACCAACCCGATGCTCCCGCCTTCGAGCACCGTTTCTTCGTCGGGCTCCACGAGCTCGGGCCCGGCGAGCCCGATGATCAAAGCCGCGAGTGCCAGAGCCGTGAGAACGCGCGGACCGAAGAGGATCAGCGTGGCCCGCGCATCCGGCCAGCCGGAACGTCGCGCTCCCGGCGCGCCGCGCGTGTAGAGCACGCCTCGCCCGGCCCACGGCCAGACGAGCAGGGCCCAAACGGGGAGGAGCGCGAGGAGGAACAGCGCGTCGGGTCGCGTGAGCTCGATGGTCATGAGCGCTCCGGTAGCTCCTCGATCCAGCTCCGCACGGTCGCCCAGTCGGCCTCGGCGGCGTTCGGCGCCGGGCGGTCGCTTCCGAACTTCACGCGCTCCGCCGACCGGACTGCGTCGCGGAGCGCGGCGACCTGGTCCGTGCCCCAGCGCTCCGCAAGCCGGCCAAGCAGCTCGGTGCTCGTCAGGAACGTACCGCAGTCGTCGGACGTGCGGTCCGCGAAACGGCGCAGCACCCCCGTCGTCGCGTCGTAGAAGTCGACGACGCGGCCGTTGGCGTGCCACCCGAGGCTTCGGAGGCGGTCGAGCTCACCGAGCGCCTCGGCGCGGGGCGGTGGTCGGAGGACGGGCGCGATCGCCCCCGACCGCTCGCGACCGGCGAGGAGCAGCCACGCGAGAATCGCCACGGCGCCCACCCCGACCGCGACGGCGGCGACGAGCCACGGGCTCCAGCGTCCACCCAGCACATCGGCCGGCGGGCGGGGCATGAGGCCGCCGTCGGCCGCCTCGGTCATCGCGCGGAGCGGCATGATGAGCGCCCCACCGATCAGGACGACGTTGCGCTCGAGCCCCGCGACGGTCGCTGGGTCGACCGGGGTGCCGCGCCCGCTCCCGGCCTCCGGGGCGAGGCTCGCCACGGTCCTCGGGCCCCCCTCCTCTCCGGGACCCGCCGGGCGCGTCCATACCTCGAGCGACGGCAGGAGCACGCCGCCCGGGTCGAGCCCGATCACGGGGTAGGTGGCGCGCACGTCGACGGAGTCGCCCGGCGCGAGCCCCAGCTCCCAGGTGCCCGTCCCCGCGCTCACGGCGTCGGGGGCCGGCACGAGCGTGTCGGGGAAGAAAGCGACGACACCCGGAGCCAGCCTCACCTGGAGGTTGAGCGCGAAAATCTCTCCGAGCTCCGGCTCCCGCGGCTCGTTGGTGAACGCGACGAGTCGCACGGGCGGGGGCGCCTCCTGCGTGGCCTGCGCGGCGTGCACGCCGCCCGGCGCGCCGGCCAGCAGCGCCAGGAGCGCGCAACCCGCAGGTCCGGCCAGGGCAACCGGCCTCCTGCTCATCGGAGCGTGCCCCGCCGTCTGCGGAAGAAGCTCGCCAGGACGGCGAGCGGATCGGATGCGGTGTTCACGTCGACGAGCTCGGCGCCCACCTCGCCGAGGAGCGTGGCGGTGTCCGCCTGGGCCCGCAGCACGCTGTGTCGGTAGTGCTCGCGCACTTTCCTTCGGCTGGCGTCGAGCATCACCCTGCGGCCGGTCTCCGGGTCCGTCGTCTCCAACCAGCCGACGTCCGGTAGCTCGAGCGTCGCGCCGGTGATCAGACGGATCGCGACGAGGTCGTTCCCGCGCGCGAGGCGCATGAGCGCGTCGCGGAACGGCGACGCCGGACCGCTCTGGATGAAGTCGCTGATCACGAACACAGTCGCGCGGCCCGAGCGACTGCGGCTGAGGCGGTCGAGCGCCGTGCTGAGGTCGGTGCCCCTTCCGCGCGGAACGTGCGCGAGCATCTCCGCGAGGAGCCCCACGACGTGCCTCCGCCCCGAGCCCGGCGGGATGAAGTGCTCGACGCGGTCGCTCACCAGCAGGAGAGCGACGCGGTCGTTGTTGCGCACCGCGGCGAACGCGATCGCCGCCGCGATCGCCGCCGCGACCTCGGCGGGGCTCCGCTCACCGGGCCCGAACCTCCCAGAGCCCGAGATATCGACGACGAGCACTACGAGCAGGTCGCGCTCCTCGACGAACTGGCGCACGAAGGGGGCGCCGCGGCGCGCGGTGACCTTCCAGTCGATCGAGCGTACGTCGTCGCCGACCTGGTAGCTGCGCACGTGCGAGAACTCGAGGCCGCGCCCATGGAAGATCGAGGCATAGCCGCCGGCGAAGAGCGAGTCGACCAGCCCGCGTGTGCGGAGCTCGAGGCCGCGGACCTCGCGGAGCGTGTCCGGGGAGGGCACGGGCGCCCTCGGTGGGCGCAGCCACCGGAGCGCTCGTCTCAACGGTGCGATGAGCATCTCCTCGGCGACCCGCTAGGGTGAGTGCACTGTGTCCAGGAGCCGGTCGATCAGCTGATCGGCGTCGATGCCCTTGGCGTCCGCCTCGTACGTCGTGCGCATGCGATGACGAAGCACCGGATGCGCGACGGCCTTCACGTCGTCCGGGAGCACGAAGTCGCGGCCCTGGAGATAGGCGAGCGCCCTCGCCGCGCGAGTCAGGAAGATCGTCGCCCGCGGGGACGTCCCGAACTCGAGCAGCGTCTCGAGCTCCGGGAGGCCGGCATCGGCCGGCTCCCGGGTCGCGAAGACCAGGCTCACGATGTAGTCCTGGATCTTCCTGTCGACGTTCACGCCGTCGAGCTCGGTGCGCGCCTCCAGGATCGCCTGTCCGCCGGAGCTCTCGTCCAACCCCTCCGACGACGACGCTCCGTTCTTGGCGCTTGGCATGCCCGCCGCGTCCCGCGTCACCCCCGCGCCGTCCGCTGCGGGCTGGTCCGACGGGCGCAGCGCGATGCGCTCCAGGATCTCGCGCTCCTCGGCGCGGCTAGGGTAATCGATGCGGAGCTTCACCATGAAGCGGTCGAGCTGCGCCTCGGCGAGCGGGTACGTCCCCTGCTGCTCGATAGGGTTCTGCGTCGCGAGCACCAGGAACGGCGAGGGGAGCGGGTAGGTGACGCCATCGATCGTGACCTGTTCCTCCTCCATCGCCTCGAGGAGCGCGGACTGGACCTTGGGCGGCGCGCGGTTCACCTCGTCCGCAAGGAGCAGGTTGGCGAAGATCGGTCCTTTATATACGCGGAACTCGCCGGTGCCCTGATGATAGACCGGGATCCCGATCACGTCGCCCGGGAGGAGGTCCGGAGTGAACTGGATCCTGCGGAACGACGTGTGTAGCGCATCGGCGAGCGAGCGTACGAGCAGCGTCTTCGCGAGTCCCGGGAGGCCCTCGAGGAGCACGTGGCCGCCGGTCAGCAGCGCGATGAGCAGGCCCTGGATGGTCTCGTTCTGACCGACCACCCTGCGGTGGACCGATTCCTCGACCTCCCTGAGGAGTCGATGACCCGCTGTCTCGGTGCTCGTCGGCATTGATTCCGTGTGGCCGGGGGAGGAAGGACGTCCAACGCTATCACGTGGCGGGGAGTGCAGGGAAGGGACGCTCCCGATGTCGTTCGGCCACGCTCAGCCCTCGCCCCCGAACCTCCGCCGCAGCGCCTCCCGGTCGACCTCGCCTCCGCGCATGTAGACCCGCGAGATCGACCGCGTGTTGCGGATGTCCTCGAGCGGGTTCTCGTCGAGGATCACGAAGTCGGCGCTCTTCCCGGCGGCGATCGTTCCGATGTCGTCGAGTCCGAGGCGGGCGGCCGGACGGCTGGTGGCCGCGACGATGGCCTGCGCGGGCGTCATGCCGAGCCGCACGAAGATCTCGAGCTCCCGGTGTCCCGTGTAGCCGAAGAAGTGATCGGGCACCGCCCCCGCGTCCGTTCCGAGAACGATGTCCACTCCGGCGTCGAGCAGGTGCTGGAAGGAGGTGCGCAGCGCGCGCTCGCGGTCCGACATCGCAGCGCCTGCTGAAGTGCCACTCGGTGCGCTGGCCGCGGCAGGACCCGTCCCTGACGCCGAGGCGGCCGCCTGCCTCGCGTCGAACGCGTCTCCCAACCGCCTGACGACTTCGGCAGAAGTCGCCTCGCGCAGCCATGGGTCGTCGGCGATACGCTCCGAGCGGAGCTCGCCCAGCCCCAGGTTCGGCACGAGGAAGGCGCCTGCCCCGCGGATCCGGACCGCCATGATGGCGTCGAGCCCCGGCCCGAGGCGACCGTGCAGGAAGCCCGTCACGCCCGCGGTGAGGAGAGCGGGCATGTCGTCGGCGGCCTGCTGGTGCACCACCACGTCGATTCCGTGCGTGCGCGCCTCGGCGATGATCGCCCGGTAGACCTGCGGTGTCAGCTTCTCCTGAGTCCCGCCCCGGTCATCGACCCAGATCTTGATGAAGGGGATCCCCTTGTCGGCCACCGCGCGCACGGCGGCGCGGCCCTCCTGCGGCGTCGCGGTGCCCCTCAGGATGGTCATGCCCGTGCGCTCGGCGACGGCGAGCGCGTGCTCGAGGAACTGGTTGTTCGGCCCCTGCCCGGGAGGCGCCATGCCGGCCGCGACGACGAAGCGGGCGCCGCCGACCTCGCCACGCGTCTGCGCGGCCTGGATCTCCAGCGCGAGATCGTCCGGGTCGGAGCCTGCCGAGAAGACCGCGCCGAAGCCGTAGTAGGCATACCGCTCCAGGTGCTCGACGACGTTCTCGCGCGAGTAGTGGTCGGCGCCCCAACCCGTGTATCCCTCGTAGCCGATGTGCGCGTGCGCGTCGACGAGGGCGGGGATGACCGTCTTGCCGGAGAGGTCGACGCTCGCCGTGCCGGCAGGGACGGAGAGCGCACCGGTGGGGGCCACCGCGGCGATCCGGCCGTCGCTCACCAGGAAGGAGCCGCTCTCGATCACGCTCCCGTCGCCCACCACCAGTCGCGCTCCCTCGAAGAGCACAGGCTGGCTCCCGTCCGTCGGCGGCTCCGGGTCGGAGGGCGCGCAGGCGCCCGCGACGTATGCGCTCAGAGCGAGCGCCACCGCGACGTGGGAGCGGTGCCTTGCCACAGGCATCATCGCGCGGGCCCGAATGGCGCGCGTCATCCTGCTCCGCGGTGGATCTTGCCGCCGGGCGCCGACACCATGAGCCGCACCAGCGTCTGCATGACGTTCGACTCCAGTCCCTCCGTGTGGCCCTTGTCGATGCGCACCACGTCGGCGACGACGCGACCGTCCCGGCAGCCGCGGTACTCGTAGACGTGCGCCGTGCCCGGGCCCGGCAGGAGCCCCCATCCGCGGCTCATCGTGCGGAGGCGGGAGCTGTCGTAGACGTACCCGCCCTGCGTGTCCGCGATCTCGCGCGGTCCTACCCGGGAGGTGCACGCATACCGGGCAGCCCACGTCGAGGACTCCGGGAGCCCCGCTTCACTCATTTCGTGCTCGCCCGTAGTGAAGATGTGCGAGAAATCGCAGCTCGGATCCGCCGGGGCCACACCACCCGGACCCGCGCCCCGACCGCCTCCAGGCGCGGCGGCCGGAGGGCCGAAGCCGAAGCTGCCACGGCCGGGGCTCCCGCCGACGCGGCCGCCCGAGAGGCTCAGGAAGCCGTCGACCTTGTCCCTGAAGTACTCCGTGCACACCAGGCGGCGCGAGGTGGCCCCGCCCTGGGAGTGGCCGGCGAGCCAGAAGGCCCTGACGTTGCTCGCCCCGACCTGTGAGACGAGGGCGTCGACGATGTTGTGCAGGTACCCATCGTCCGCGGCGGACCACGCGCGGGTGGGGGCGTTCGGGGTCGCGACCACGAGGCGATGCTCGTCCACGAAGTCCTTGATGGGGAAGTAGTGGCGCTGCCAGTTCCCGAACGATCCGCCGCCGTGGAGGTTGAGCACGAGCGTCACGGGCTCGCCCGGCTGCAGGTCGCACGGGTAATCGAGGAAGTACGTCCGACGCGTCTCCATCTCGACGACGTTGCCCTGGTTCACGATCACGGCCCGATCGTAGTCGCCGTTGCGCGGGCTCTCGTAGATGGAAGGCGTCGGGCACGGGGCTCCGTCGAAACGGAGGGGCTCCTGAGCGTCGGCGCGCTCGGCGAGCGGAGGCGCGGCGAGGGTGACCGCGCCCAGCGCGCAGAGCGTGAGAACCTTCGCGATGCTCCTGGTTGCTCCGATCATTCGCTCCTCCCGTGCGACGAGTGGGAGGGGAGACTAGGGTCCGTGCGGCGGCCGGGCCAGGGACGCTGTTCCGCGTGGACCTCGCCGTCGGTGAGCTCGCGTCCCGTCACGCGCGCCTCCGCCTCGGGCCGTCCGGTGGCGGCGGATCGCCTCCGCCGAGCGCCCAGCGGGAGATGAGCACGGTCAGCATGAGCACGAACGCCACCGATAGCAGCCCCAGGTACGGACGCGCGACGAGCGCGTTGACGCGCTCCGCCCACAGGTCGCTGGCGAGCGCGAGCGCGAGCGACGCCGCGCCGGAGCCGCACGCCGTGGCCGTGACGATGGCCACGCGCGAGAGCCCCATCAGACGACCGAGCAGCGCCCCCACCAGCGCACCGGTACCGTTGAGCGGCACGGCGATGAAGCCTGCGAGCGTCGCGAACGCGATCCTGTGCATCCATGGATTACGCTGGAGTAGCCGAGCGCTGGAGGCGCGCGCCGCCTCGATGCGCTTGCCGACGCCGCGCACCCGGTGGAACTGCTGGATGCCCCCCAGTACGCCGAGCGCCGTCGCCAGGTCGATGTAGACCACGAGTGCCGCTATCGCCCAATGGCTCACCGGAGCGTTCTCCACCGCGCCGGCGAGGATGACGAGCTTTCCCCCTCCGACGAACGTCCCCGCGGACACGCTCGCCAGGAAGCCTGCGGCCCCCGGATGCAGGAGGACGCCGGTCACGAACAAGATGAGTCCGAAGCCCGCGAGGGGGCCCAGGATCAGCGCCCACTGCGCGGTGGGCGACAGGGGCGCCAGGTCGTCGCGTGGCTCGGGCGCGTCGCCAGCTCGGGTTGGGGACATCGAGAGCTCTCGGAGCCCTCCGAGCGGCTACATGCGGAGGTCGACGAACGCGAGCGCGAACCAGCTGTTCATCGGCACGATCAGGCGCGCGCGCGCGGGGTCGTAGCACATCGATGCGGCGCTCGGGATTCCGGAAGCGATGAGCTCGGGCTCTCCCCCCGGGGGGATCCGCGCGACCGTTCCCTGCCGCACGCTGCTCACGTACACCGTGCCGTCCTCGAGGATCACGAGCCCGTCGTTGCCCGGATCGAGCGACTGCTCCGTGCGCAGCAGCTCCCCGGCGGGGCTGAACGTGTGGATGTCCTCGCTCTCCACGTTGACCACCACGATGTTGCCGTCGGGATCGAACGCCACGCCGTTCGGCCGGCTCAGCGGAGCGCCGTCGACGAAGACGGAGCTCGAGCCGTCTGGCAGGAGCCGGTAGATCCGCTGCGGCACCGACCCGTCGGCCGCGCCCGTCTGGCTCATGTAGGCCGTGCCGTCCTCGGCGACCTCGATGTCGTTGAAGCCCGTCGCCCCGGCCACCGCTGCGCTGCCGAGGGGCGCGCCCGACGTCATGTCGAACCAGCGCACGACGTTCCCGTCGACCACGTAGAAGCGGCCGTTCACGATGTCGCTGCCCAGCGGGTCGTTGAGCGTGAGCCCGTCGCGGGTGGCGCCGATCCACTTGAGCGTATGGACCGTGCCGTCCGGGTTGATGAGCGACACGTAACCGTCGTTCTGGAACGCCTCACCGCGGTTGCCGACGCTCGGCGCGACGTAGAGGTCTCGCACCGGGTCGTACGAGCAGCTCTCAGCGAAATGGAAGCTGCCGTACACCCGCGTGTTCGGCATGAGATCGAGCGGCTCCCCCGCGACGAACGTTCCCGAAGCGCTCTCGCCCGCAGCCTGCTGTACCGGCGCCTCGCCACCTTCCGAAGAGGGCGTGCAACCGAGGGCGAGGCTCAGCGATAGGAGGGCTGCGATCGAGCGCATGATGATCTCCTACGGGGGAGGGTCCGGGACGGCCAACGGCCGGGGCGGCGGGGTCTACGTACACGTGAGCGCCCCGGTGGGGTTCATT
>Ga0214472_10005276_pt1 | contig 13587 bp, 15 predicted proteins | sample RVTome_6_FD_207662 | JGI IMG/M metagenome (GOLD analysis project Ga0214472, IMG submission 207662) | Soil microbial communities from uranium-contaminated site in the Upper Colorado River Basin, Wyoming, United States - RVT140D175 | ecosystem: Environmental > Terrestrial > Soil > Contaminated >... | reverse complement strand
CGTGATGGTCGTCTGCATCGTCGGATGGATCTCGCAGGTGATGTCGAACGTGCCGACCTCGTCGAAGGTGACCCGCACCTCGCCGCCGGCGTCGATCGGCTCGTCCACGATCGGGTCGTCCACCACGTCCCCGTCCGTTCCTTCCGTCACGGTGTGCGCGAAGGAGTCCTCGTTGGTGAACACGACCTCGGTCCCGACGCTGACGGTCAGCTCCGTGGGCTGGAACACGGCGTTCACGATGCGCACCTCGGCCCCGTCGGCGGCGGCCTCCTCCGACGGAGCGTCCGGCTCCACCGTGGCGGTGTTCACGTCGGCCGCCGGCTCGGACGCGGACGCGGACTCGCTGCTGCACGCGGCCAGAAGAAGGACGAGCGAGGCCAGGATGGCGAGGAGAAGAGTCGGGCGGTATCGGTTCATCCGGTAAGGCTCCCAAATGGCGCTTGCCGCCGCCGCCCGGAGGGCGACTCGGCTTGGCCCGCTGCGGTTGATACGCCCCCGGTTACGGCCCCGCCCGCCGCGCCCGGAGGCATTTGACGCTCATTCCCGGCGCACGCATAGTGCCATGGCCCACCATCTCCGCCCGCAGACGAGCATGCCGCAGACCACGATCTACGTGTCGCCCCGCTCCCTCGGGGCACCCGATTCGCGCCCTCCCGCCGTCGTGACGACCGACCTTGCTCGGCTGTTCGCCGGGAGCCCTGCGCTCGCCGGCGTATCGCTGCAGATCCAGGCCGGGCTGACGGTGGCGCTGCTCGGGCCCAATGGAGCGGGCAAGACGACGCTGCTCCGCCTCCTCGCGACGGCGATCCGACCGTCGTACGGCCGTGCCGAGGTGGATGGACTGGACGTCGATCGGGAGGCGCACCTCGTCAGAAGCCGCGTCGCGTACCTCTCCCACGCGACCGGCCTGTACGACGACCTCACGGCCCGCGAGAACCTGCAGTTCGCGGCCGCCATGCTCGCGACGCCCGACGCGGCCGAGCGCGTGGAGCGCGCCCTCGCCGATGTCGGGCTGACGGACCGCGCGGCCGACCGGGTCCGCGACTTCTCCGCCGGCATGCGCAGGCGCCTCGCACTCGGGCGGATCCTGCTCGGCAACGCGTCGCTCGTGCTGCTCGATGAGCCGTATGCCGCGCTCGACGCCGATGGCCTGGGCCTCGTCGACCAGCTGCTGGCGGCATGGCGCGAGGTCGGCGTGACGGTGCTCGTCGCATCGCACGCGGCCGACCGGCTCCACGCGCTTGTAGACGGTGGCGTCGTGCTCGATCGCGGCCTCGTCGCGGGAGTCGAGGGTCGAGGCGTGACGAGCGTGCCCCCGAACCTCCCCGCCGAGCGTCGCCCGTCCCCGACCAGGGTCGCGTCGTGAGCGCGCTGCGGGGCGAGGCGCGCGTGGCGCTGGCCATCTGTCGCAAGGACGCGCTGGCGGAGCTGCGGGGACGTCATGCGACCGTCAGCACGCTCTTCTTCGCGGCGGTCGTGCTGCTACTGTTCGGCTTCGCCCTGGGCCCGGACTCGGCTCGCCTGGCCGCCGCGGCGCCGGGCCTGCTGTGGCTGGCGGTCGTCTTCGCCGGGATCCTGGCGATGGGCAGGCTTCACCTGCTCGAGACCGATGACGGCGCGCTCGAGCAGCTCGCGCTGTACCCGGTCGCGCGCCGCGCGATCTACGCCGGCAAGGCGCTCGCCGGCTTCGTGGCGATGCTGCTCCTCGCGCTCCTGGTGCTCGGCGCGGTCGGCGTCCTCTTCGCGGTCGACGTCGCGAGCGCGTGGGCGCCACTGCTTGCGACGACGGTCCTCGGCGCGCTGGGCGTCGCCGCGGTCGGCACCTTCTACGCCGGCGTCACCGTTCGGCTCCGGGCGCGCGAGGTGATGCTGCCGCTTCTCATGCTCCCGGTCCTCGCCCCACTCCTGCTCGGCGCGGTGAAGGCCACCTCGGTGGCGCTGGCCGGCGACCCGTTCGGCGAGCTCGGGGCCTGGCTCCAGCTCATGCTCGCCTTCGACGTGGTGATGACCGTGGCGGGTGCGGCGACGTACGGCTTCCTGCTCGAGGACTGATGAAGACACGCATCCTCGGAATCGTTGCGCTCGCCGCCGTGGCGCTCGCGACCTACGTCGCGCTCGCCGTCGTGCCGGCGGACCTCAACCAGGGCGACGCCCAGCGGATCATGTACCCGCACGTGGCCTCGGCCTGGCTGGCCTACCTGTCCTTCGGCGTCACCGCGCTCGCCGGCATCGGCTGGCTCTGGAGGCGCGACCTGCGCTTCGACTCTGTGGCAGTCGCGGGGGCGGAGATCGGGGTCATCTTCACGGCGTTCGCCATCTGGGGCGGGATGATGTGGGGTCGACCGATCTGGGGCGTGTACTGGCAGTGGGAGGACCCGCGCCTGACGACAACGGCGCTCCTGCTGGCGCTGTACGTGGGATACCTGCTGCTTCGCCGCCTGACCGATGATCCCGATCGCCGGGCGACGCGCGCCGCGATCGTCGGGATCGTGGCGGCGGTGGACATCCCGATCGTCCACTTCAGCGTCGAGTGGTGGCGCGGACTGCACCAGACCGCGACCATCGCCTCGCCCGACCGCGTGCTGAATCCGGCGGCGCCGATGGTCTTCGTCGGCACGCTGCTGGGGATGGTCGCCGCGCTCACGCTGGCGTGGGCGTACCTGATGATCCGCCGCTACCAGCTCGCGGAGGCCGAGCTCGGGCGCGAGGAGCGCGCGCGGATCGAGCGGCTGGTTTCCTCCCGGCCGATCACGACGAGCGGCGAGGTGGCCCGATGAGCGACGTCGGGTTCGTGATCGCCGCCTACAGCGTCGTCCTCGGCGGTCTCGCCCTGTACACGCTCACGCTCTGGCGGCGCCTGCGCGCGGTGGGGCGCGATGACGAGGGAACATGACGGTAGCCACTCCGACGGAGCCGATGCTGCCGCCGCGGCGTCGACCCTGGGGTATCGCGGTGCTCGTCGCGGTGGTGCTGGCGGTCATCGGCTACCTGGCGTTCAGCAGCATCGGCAGCGCGCTGATGTACTACCTCACGCCGTCCGAGCTGCTCGAGCGCGGGGACGCGGCCATCGGTGAGACGGTCCGCCTCGGCGGGCAGGTCGCGCCGGGTAGCGTCTCCGGCCCGGCCACCGACCTGCGCTTCGTGCTGACCGACGGCGAGGCGGACATCCCGGTCCACTCGACCGTGGCCCCGACGCGCTCCTTTCGGGAGGGGAGCGGCGCCGTGGTGGAGGGAGCGCTCGGGCCCGACGGCGTCTTCGAGGCGACCCAGGTGATCGTGAAGCACGACGAGAACTACGAGGCCCCGGCGCCCGGAGCGCTGCCCTCCGACCGCGCCTTCGACCCGGGCGAATGATTCCGACCCTCGGCCACGTCGCCGTGCTCACCGGCCTGGGGCTGTCGCTCTACGCGGCCGTAGCGTACGTCCTGGCCGCCCGGCGCTCCGACCCGCGACTCGCCGAGAGCGCGCGCCTCGCCGTCATCGGCTCCTTCCTCGCCGCCTTCGCCGGGTGCGTGGCGATGGTGATCTCGCTCCTGAGCCACGACTTCAGCGTCCTGTACGTGGCCGAGAACAATGCGACCACGACGCCCCCCTTCATCAGCGCGATCAGCCTGTGGGCGGCGCTCGAGGGCTCCATCCTGTTCTGGACGCTGCTGGCCACGGGCTGGGCGACACTGATCCTGCACCGCCATCGGGATCGGCACCGCGCGCTGATGCCGTGGGTGGGCGCGACCCTGTCCAGCGTCAACCTCTTCTTCTTCGCCGTCATGACCTGGCCGGGCAACCCGTTCCTGCGTACGACCCCCGTGGCGGCGGAGGGGCTGGGTCCCAACGCCCTGCTCCAGAACCACCCGTTCATGGCGCTCCACCCGCCCCTGCTGTACCTGGGCTACACCGGGCTCGCGGTGCCGTTCGCGTTCGGCGTGGCGGCGCTCGTCACGCGACGGCTCGACGTGGAGTGGCTGCGGATCGTGCGACGCTGGACGCTGATCCCTTGGACCTTCCTTGCGCTGGGCATCGTCGCCGGGGGTTGGTGGAGCTACGAGGTCCTCGGGTGGGGCGGGTACTGGGGCTGGGACCCTGTCGAGAACGCGGCGCTGCTGCCGTGGCTGACGGCCACCGCCTTCGTCCACTCGTCGATGGTCGCCGAGCGCCGCGGGGGCCTGCGCATCTGGACCTTGGCGCTCGTGATTGCGACGTTCGTGCTTACGCTGCTCGGCACGTTCCTGACCCGCTCCGGCGTCGTCGCGAGCGTGCACTCCTTCACCCAGTCGGCCATCGGGCCGTGGTTCCTGGCGGCCACCATCCTCGCGCTGGGCGGCGCGCTCACGCTCCTGGTGTGGCGCCTTCCCGAGCTGAGCGGCGGTGGCCGGCCGCCCGCGCTGTTGAGCCGTGAGTCGGCGTTCCTGCTCAACAACGTCCTGTTCCTGGGCCTCACCTTCGCCGTCCTGTTCGGCACGCTCATGCCGCTCCTCGTGCAGGCGACTTCGGGCGCCACGATCAGCGTCGGCGCGCCGTGGTTCAACGCAGTCAACGCGCCGATCTTCCTGGCCCTCGTGTTCCTGATGGGCGTCGGTCCGGCCCTGCCGTGGGGCGCCGCGTCGTGGGCGACGCTCCGGGACCGCTTCGCGGTGCCGCTGCTGGTCGCGGCCGTCGTGAGCGCCGTCGCGCTGGCGCTCGGACTCCGAGAGACGGCGCCGCTGCTGACGTTGGCCCTTGCCGCCCTCGTCGCGACGGTAATGGGCGACGAGGTCTTCCGTGGGACTCGCGCGCGCGCTCGAGCCCGTGCCGAGGCGCCGCCGACGGCGGCCTGGCGGCTCGCCACGCGGAACCGGCGCCGCTACGGTGGCTACGCCGTGCACCTCGGGGTGCTCGTCATGGCCGTGGCGGTGGCCATATCGTCCGGCCTGTCGACCGACGTGACGGTCACGGTGGCGCCGGGCGAGACCGCCCGCATCGGTCCGTACGAGGTCCGCCACCAGCGGCTGGTGGTGGAGCCGTTGCGCGACGACCCTCGCGTCATCGAGACCCGTGCCGAGCTCACCGTGAGCGGCCCCCAGAGCGGCGAGATGGCGACGGCTCTGCGCGACTACCCCAACTCGGCGGCGGCGATCGCGACGCCCGCGGTGCGAACCTCGCTCGGCGAGGACCTGTACGTCACGCTCCTGGCGTCCGACCCCGCCACGGGCGCGGTCACGCTGCACCTCTTCGTGAACCCGCTCGTGGTCTGGATCTGGATCGGCGGCGCCATCGTCGGCGTTGGCTCGGCCTTCGCGATCTGGCCAGAGCGGCGCGCGGCCCCGGTCGTGGCCGCGCAGGACAACCGCGCGGTCCCGGAGCACGCGCCCGCCGCGCCGGGCCTGAGCCGATGACGCTCCGTCGGCTGCGCTGGCTGCTGGTGCCGTTGCTCGTCGTGCCGCTCGCGTGGCTGCTCTTCACCGGCTTCGGCCGCGACCCGCGCGAGGTCGCCTCCCCGCTCATAGGGGGGCCGGCGCCGGAATGGTCGCTGGCCACGCTCGACGGAGGCACGCTCTCCAGCGACGACCTCGCCGGCCGCCCGTACATCGTCAACTTCTGGGCCAGCTGGTGCATCCCGCAATGCGTGGACGAGCACCCGGTGCTCGCCAATGCGTACGAGCGCTACGGCGACGAGCTGGCCATCGTCGGGGTGCTCTACCAGGACAGGCCCGCCGATGCCGAGGCGTTCCTGGCGCGGTATGGAGACGCCGGGTACCCGCACCTCATCGACGAGGGCGGGTGGCTGGCGATCGAGTACGGCATCACCGGGCCGCCCGAGACATTCTTCGTCGGCGCCGACGGGATCGTCCGCGACAAGCAGTTCGGCCCGCTCACCGAGGCCCTCATGGCCGAGCGGCTGGGTGCGATCCTGACCGCGGCGAGCCGATGAGACGCTGGTTCGCGCCGGGGGCGCTGGCCGCGCTGCTCGCCGTCGCCGCGGCGGGCGCGCTGATCCTTCCACGGTCCGACGAGCCAACGACGGGCGAACGGGCCGATGCGCTCGCGCGCGAGCTCCGCTGCCCGGACTGCCAGGGGCTGTCGGTGGCCGATTCGCCGACCCAGTCGGCGCTGGAGATCCGGCGGCAGATCGACGAGCTCCTCGCCTCGGGCGCATCGCCGGACGAGGTGCGCGCGCACTTCGTCGAGCGCTACGGCGACTGGATCCTGCTCGCGCCGGCGTCGCCGGTGCTGTGGGCGGTGCCGTTCCTCGCGCTCGGGCTCGGCGCGTCCGTGCTCCTCGCATGGCTGTTGCGCGCGCGAAGGCGCGCCGGTCCGGCATCGGCCCGTCCCGACGATGACGTGCGACGGCGGCTGCACGAGGAGGCGGAGGCGCTCGATGCCTGAGCCGATCCTCCTGCTCATCGGTCTCGTCGCGGCTGGCGTCCTGGTGCTCGGCCCGCTCTGGAGGCGGGGCGACGGCTCCTCGGCCATCGACGACGATCGCGAGGCGGCCATGGTGCGTCACCGCGTCGCCCTCGAGGCGCTGCGCGACGTCGAGACGGACAGGCGAGCAGGCTCGCTGGACGAGGCGACGTATGCGGAGCAGCTCGCCGACGCGGAGGCGCGGGCGGCCGTCACGCGCGCAGGGCTTGCAGCACAGGCGCCCGAAGCGGAACGGCACGCGGACTCACGCTTCGGAGGCCGAGCCCTCGGAGCCGGCCTCGCCGCGCTGATCGCCGTTGCGCTGCTCGCCGGCTCCCTGCTGCCGGCGACGGGGCTCGGCAATGCGACGGTCGTCAACGAGCAGTTGGCGGTCGCCCGGGACGCGGAGGCCGCGCGCCAGGACCGGATCACGGCCCTGCTCGACCGGCTGGCGGCCGATACGCAGGATGCCCAAGCACTCTCGGACCTCGCCGACGCGTACCTCGCCGGATCCAGCCAGGACGATCTCGTGCGCGCGGCCGTCGCGCTCCAGCTCCTGCTGAACCTCGAGCCCGAACGCGCCGACGCCTACGAGCGGATCGTCACCGTTTACCTGCGTGCCGGCGACTACGCGAACGCACGCGCCGCCCTCGACGGGTATGCGGCAACGCCTTCTGCCGATCCGGTGGAGCTCGCGTTCTTCGAGGGCCTCATCACCCTGCGGGGCGAGGACGACCCGGCGGCTGCGCAGGCGGCGTTCGACCGCTTCCTCGAGCTCGCGCCGGACGACCCGCGGGCCGGCATGGTGCGCCGCCTGCGCGACGAGGCGAGCCCGGGCCCTTAGGCGTCACCTTCCGCTCCGGCGGAGGCGTCCGCTCGCGGGACCTCGATCCAGAAGGTCGATCCCACCCCCTCCATCGAGGTGACGCCCACCGACCCCCGGTGCGCCTCCGCGATGTTGCGGACGATCGCGAGCCCCAGCCCCGCGCTGCCACCGAGATGATTCCCGCCCTCCGCGCTCCGGGCCCGTGACCGGTCGACCTTGTAGAAGCGCTCGAAGATGCGCGGCTGATGCGCCTCCGGCACGCCGACTCCATCGTCTGCCACCAGGAAGCGGACCATCTCGGCACCCCCCTCCCAGCCGATGCGCACCTCGCCGCCCGGATGGCTGTACTTCACCGCGTTGTGCGCGAGGTTCAGCAGCGCCTGGCCGAGGCGCGCCGGGTCCGCCAGGGCCAGCGCGGAGGCGTCGCCACCTCCCGGCTGCGCGGTCACGCGGATGTCGCGCCGCTCGGCCACCGGCCCGATCCGCTCGATGCAGACCGCCACGACCACGTCCGGATCGAGCGCCTCGAGGACGAGCTGTGTCTCGCCCGACTCGATCATTGACAGGTCCAGCAGCTCGTCGACTAGCTGCGCCAGGTGGTCTGCCTCGCGCTCGATCTGGGTGGCGAAGTCGCGCATGGTGGGCGCGTCCTCGACCGTGCCGGAGGAGAGCGTCTCGGCAAGGAGCTTGATCGACGCGAGGGGCGTCCGCAGCTCGTGGCTGATGTTCGCGACGAAGTCGCGCCGTACACGCACGATGCGCCGCAGGGCGGTGATGTCGTGGAGCGACAGCACGAGGCCTCCATCCGGGAGCGGGACGGCGTCCACCGCGAACTGCCGCGCGCCGAGCCGGCCCAGGTCGGCCTCCCCGCTCACCACGTCCCCGGTCGCCTGCGCCCGGCGCGCGACGGCGTCGAGCCCCGCCGAGCCGAACGCCGCGATCATGCTCATGCCGCGCAGCGCGCCCTCCGGGCGCTCGGCGAGTTCCGCGGCCTCGGGGCCGGCGCGCACGATGCGAAGCCGCTCGTCGACGAGCACGAGCAGGTCGCCGCCGCGCCGGGCGAGCAGTGCCTCGAACGCGTCCCCGCTGGTCGGCTGCGTCACGCCGCGCGCGGCGCGAAGGCGTACCCGACGCCTCGGACCGTGCGGAAGTAGTTGTGGCCCTCCGCCGCCCGAAGCTTGCCGCGCAGCCAGCTGACGTGGACGTCGACCGTGCGGCCGTCGCCGAGATAGTCGTACCCCCACACGCGCGCCAGCAGCTGGTCGCGCGTGAAGATGCGGCCCGGCGATCCCGCCATGTGCGCCAGCAGGTCGAACTCCTTCGTCGTCAGGTGGACCGGCTCGCCGTCCACCGTCACCTCGCGCCGCGTGACGTCGATGGCGACCTTCCCGAACTCCAGCCGCTCGCGGTGCTCACCATCCTCTGTCCCCTCCCGTCGCTGCCGGCGCAGCACGGCCTCGATGCGCGCCAGCAGCTCCGGACGGCTGAACGGCTTGGTGACGTAGTCGTCGGCGCCGATCTTGAGGCCCACGACGCGGTCGATCTCGTCGCCCTTGGCCGACAGGATGATCACGGGGGTCGTGACGCCCTCGCGGCGCAGCACGCGCAGCACCTCGATGCCGCTCATGCCCGGGAGCATCACGTCCAGGAGCACGAGGTCAAGGCGCTCGCTGCGCGCCGCGTCGAGCCCGGCCTCCCCATCGGCCGCTGCGGAGACCTCGTATCCCTCGCGGCTGAGGTTGAAGACGAGCGCCTGGCGCAGGGTCGGGTCGTCCTCGACCAGGAGCAGCCGTCGACGCATCGGTCCCTCCTAGGGGTTGAGGTCCTCGACCTGGCCGGTCGCCAGGTAGACGACGTCCTCGCCGATGTTCGTCACGCGATCGCCGAGCCGCTCCAGGTGGTGCGCCGCAAAGAGCATGTGCGTCGCCTGGCGCACGCGGTCGGGAGCCACGGTCATCAGCTCCATCGAGTCCTCGTAGACGCTGCTGTACAGGTGGTCGATCTCGTCGTCGCGTGCGGCGACCTCGCGCGCCGCCTCCTCGCTGATGTCGACGAGAGCCCGCATTGCCGCGCGCAGCTGCGCGCGGCACAGCTGCTCCATGCGCGGGATCTGGTGAAGCATCGGCGTCTCCGGCTCGGAGGCGAGCTGCTGGGCCAGCTTGGCGATGTTGGTGGCGTAGTCGCCCATGCGCTCGAGCTCCGCGGACGCGTGGTACAGGGCCAGGAGCTCGCGGATGTCGCGCGCCACGGGAGCCTGGGTCGCGATGGTGCTCGTGATGTCGGTGTTGATCTGCCGCTGCAGCTCGTTGACGTTCGCGTCGTCCCAGCGGACGCGGTCGGCGAGGTCCGAGTCGCGCTCAATCAGCGCACGACCGGCGCGCTCCAGGGCCTCCTCGACCATCGCTCCCAGGCGCAGGACGTCGTCGCGCACGGCATCGAGGGTGCGATCGAAGGCAGCGCGGGGCTTCACGGGCTCGCTCCCTTCGGCTCCCTGACCACCCGGATCGAGTACGTGCTCCATGGTTCCTGCGCTCCTCAGGTCGGTCAGCCGAACCGGCCGGTGATGTAGTCCTCCGTGATGCGGTTCACGGGCCGCGTGAAGATCTGCCGCGTCGAGCCCATCTCCACCAGGTAGCCCGCGCGGTCGTCGCCCATGGTCAGGAACGCCGTGTAGTCGCTCGCACGCGCGGCCTGCTGCATGTTGTGGGTCACGATCACGATCGTGTAGTTCTCCTTCAGCTCACGCATGAGATCCTCGATCTTCAGCGTGGCGATGGGGTCGAGGGCGGAGCAGGGCTCGTCCATCAGGATCACGTCCGGCTCGACCGCGATTGCGCGCGCGATGCAGAGGCGCTGCTGCTGCCCGCCCGAGAGGGTCGTCCCCGGGTCCTTCAGCTTGTCCTTCACCTCGTCCCAGAGCGCCGCGCGCCGCAGCGAACGCTCCACGAGCTCGTCCATGTTCCCGCGGAAGCCGGCGACTCGCGGGCCGAAGGCGACGTTGTCGTGGATGCTCTTGGGGAATGGGTTCGGCTTCTGGAAGACCATGCCGATGCGCCGCCGTACCTCGACGGGGTCGACGCCATCGGCGTACAGGTCGACCCCGTGGTAGAGGATGCGGCCCTCGATGCGCGCGCTGTCGACGAGGTCGTTCATCCGGTTGAAGCTGCGGAGCAGCGTGCTCTTGCCGCAGCCCGATGGACCGATGATGGCGGTGATCTTGTTCTTCGGGACTCGCAGCGAGATGTCGCGCACCGCACGGAACGACCCGTAGAAGCACGAGAGCGAGTCGAGCTCGAACACCACCTCGTTCTCGGCGAACGCGAGCTCGTCGTGCTCGGCGCTGTCCGCTGGCGCGATCCGCTCGGCCTCGTCGAGCTCGTGCTGCGTGGTCATCACCCGTATTGTCACGCCTTCGTCGTCGCCGCGTTGCTCCAGCAACGGATCGTCATGTCCTCTACCACCTTCGCTCGAACCTGTTGCGCAGATAGATCGCCAGCGCATTGACGATGAGCAGCACGGCGATCAGGACCAGGATCGCGGCATAGACGTTTTCGCCGAACGAGGGCGGTTTGCGCGCCCAGTCATAGACGGTCGTCGGCAGTGCCGTGTACCGGCCCTGCAGCGTCTCCAGCACGCTGTCGTACTGCACGTTGAAGCCGCCGATGACGGCGCCCACCAGCACGAGCGGGGCGGTTTCGCCGAATGCGCGCGCCATCGACAGGATCGTCCCGGTGAAGATCCCGGGCGCCGCGTACGGGAGGACGTGGCTGCGCACGACCTCCCAGCGCGTCGCTCCCACGCCGAAGGCGGCCTCGCGGATCGAACCCGGGACGGCACGCAGGGCCTCGGCGCTGGTGATGATCACGATCGGAAGCACCAGGATCGCCATCGTCAGGCCGCCGGCGATCAGGCTGCGCCCCGATGCGGGACCGGGGCCGACGAAGTCGCCCAGGGCCACCACGAAGATCGCCAGGCCCAGGAGGCCGTAGACGATGGCCGGCACCCCGGCGAGGTTGCGGACGACGCTGTTGGTCATGTTCCTGAACCAGCTGTCCCGGGCGTACTCCTCCAGATAGACCGCGGCCCCGATGCCGAGCGGGAAGCTGAGGACCGCCACGAAGGCCATCAGCCACAGCGAGCCGGCGATCGCCTGCCCCACTCCTGCTTCGCTGGGGTTCGACGCGAGCGGCGAGGTGAGGAAGTCCACGCCGCGATCGGCCAGCACGGGGGCGCCGTTGACCAGCACGACCGTCAGCAGCCACGCCAGGACCCCGAGCGTCAGGATCAGAAGGCCGACGAGGAGGCCCTGGAAAGCGATGCTCCGCCAATCGGTGCGTCCGCCCTGGATCGCACGGCGCACGACCTCGGCCCCGGCCAGCGCCTGCGCCCGCGGAGTGCTCGCCATCAGTACCGGATCCTGACCCGCCGCACGAAGCGATCGGCGGCGAGGTTGAGCACGAGGGTGAAGACGAACAGCAGCAGCCCGACGAAGAACAGGCTCGGGAATGCGAGCGTCGCGCCCCTCACCTGGTCAGACCCGGTGGCGAGCGCCGTCATCGCGGCGGTCATCGTCTGGCCAGGCTGGCAGGGGTTCACGGTGAACAGGGAGCCGCCGGTGGCGCCGGCGGCGATCGAGACGACCATCGTCTCGCCGATCCCACGGGAGAGCCCGAGGATGAGGGCCGCGACGACGCCGCTGACAGCGGCGGGAAGCACGACGCTGAGGCTCGTGGTGCGCCTCCTTGCCCCGAGTGCATAGGAGGCCTCGCGCAGCGAGCGCGGAACCGCGTACATGGCGTCCTCGGCCACGGAGGCGACCAGCGGAGTGATGAGGATGCCGACGCCGATCCCCGCCGCCGCCAGGTTGGAGGCCTCGGTCGCGCCGGGGCAGATGGTGTCGACGACCGTCGGGCTGATGATCTGGAGCGCGAAATAACCGAGCACGACGCTCGGGATGCCCGCCAGGACTTCGAGGATCGGCTTGACCGTCCTCCGCACTCGTGGAGACGCGTACTCCGAGAGGTAGATCGCGGCTCCCAGCCCCAGGGGGGTTGCCACGAGCATGCCGATGACGGCGACGAGCAGCGTGCCGGCCAGGATGGTGGGGAGGCCGAACAGCTCGCGCCGCGGGAACCAGCCGCGCTCGAAGAGCAGTCCGAGCTCGACCTGGGTGATGAAGGCGAGCGCCTCGCCGATGAGCGAGACGATGATCAGCAGGCTGATCAGGATCGAGATCGATGAGGCCGTCAGAAAGAGCACCCGGACGAGCAGTTCGCGCCGGCGGCGGCCGATGCTGCCGCGCAGGTCTGCCACGGTGAGTCTGGGCGGTTGGCCCGCAATGGCGGTCATCGGTCGATGCGTACCTTACCCGTCCGCTCCAGATGCGAAGGCCGGGTGGACGTCGGTCGCCTACCCGGCCCTGGCCACGGCCTCAAGCGATCAGCGGCCTTCCCAAGCGTCGCGCGTTGCCTGCCCCTGCTCCGGCGTGAGGGCGACGTAGCCCACGCCACCAGCCAGTGCGAGCCCTTCGTCCGAGACGTAGAAGTCGACGAACGGCGCCGTGGCCGTGTTGTCCTCCACGGAGGCGAGGCTCGGATAGATGAAGAGCGGCCGGCTGATCGGGTACGACCCGTCCGCCACCGTCTCGTCCGACGGTGCGACGCAGCCGCCTCCACCGTCGACTTCGATCGACTTGATCCCCTCGGCCTCGCGCGCGAACGCGAGCCCGACCCAGCCGAGCGAGGACGGGCTGCCGGCCACGTTCTCGACGATGACGTTGTCGTTGGCCGAGGCCGTGTAGTCGATGCGCGAAGACTCGTCGGCCCCGCGCGCCTCGGCGATATCGGCGATCACGATCTCGACGAAGCTGTCGTAGGTGCCCGACTCCTCGCCGGGAGCGGTCACGTCGAGCGACGCATCGGGATATGGCGCATTCGAGGCGCCGAACTCGTCTCCCAGCTCAGCCTCGAGTTCCTCCGCCAGGTCGGTGGCATCGCTCCAGTTGTCGAAGCCCTCGGATTCCGGCCCCAGCAGGGCGTACAGGTCCAGGAAGCTGAGGCAGGTCACGTCGGCGTTGTCGGCCGAGGTGATGACGGACAGCCCGTCGTACGCCACCAGCAGCTCGACGTACTCGACGCCGTCTTCCTCGCACGCCGCGACCTCCTCGTCGCTGATGGCGCGCGAGGCGTCGCTGATGTCGGTCTCGCCGTTGCAGAACAGGGCGAATCCGTCGCCGGTCCCCGGACCCTCGACGGTGTACTCGAAGCCCGAGTTCTGCGCGGCGAACGCCTCGGCGACCGCGTTGCTGATCGGCTCGACGGTCGACGAGCCCGAGACGAAGATCTCGCCGCTCGCCGTGCCGGTGCCATCGCCCCCTGGTG
>Ga0214472_10005275_pt1 | contig 13591 bp, 16 predicted proteins | sample RVTome_6_FD_207662 | JGI IMG/M metagenome (GOLD analysis project Ga0214472, IMG submission 207662) | Soil microbial communities from uranium-contaminated site in the Upper Colorado River Basin, Wyoming, United States - RVT140D175 | ecosystem: Environmental > Terrestrial > Soil > Contaminated >... | reverse complement strand
TCGCGCGCCCGGCGCGACCTGCTCGACCTGGACGACTACCTGGGCGACATCCTCGCCTTTTCGGGCCGCGGCGAGTAGGCGCTCAGGTCGATTCTCCGGCGGGCTTCGCCGGCGGCGCGCGGGGCTTCGTTGCTTCGCGCACGGCGCGGATCGTGGCACGCGCTTTCACGGCCTCGCTGGCGCGCCGGTTGTCCAGCACCAGGTAGTAGTCGCTGGGTTCCGGTATCACCACCTTGAAGCTCATGCGCCGGTCGAGCGCGCCGCGGAAAAGCGCTTCGGGCCTGGGCGACCTCAATTGCAGGCCGCTGACGAGCGCGACGACCAGCCTGCCGCTGGCATCGATGCGCACCGTGACCTGGGTGCCGCGGGGCAGATTGCGCAGGCGGACCGTCTTAGTCTTGCCCGCTGGAATCTCGATCGAAACCTGCACCGTGCCCCCTGCGGCCCGGGCCTCGGCAGCGGTGAGCAAAGCAGCCGCACCGAGCGCCACCGCCAGACAGAGGCTGCGCGCGCCTGCCCTCAGAAGCGGGCGCGGCATTTCACTCCGGCGGGAATTCGCCCACCCGGGTTGGGGAGCGCGAGGCGCACGCCGAAGGTACCGCTCGCCGCATCGACGGTCCGGTCCACCACTTCGACACGGGCGGAATACGTCCCTCCCACCGGCGGCTCGAGCGTGACCTGCGCGCGTTGCCCGGACTTGATCTGGCCGAACGCGCTGACCGGCAGGATCAGCTCGACGTTGAGCGGATCGATCTCCATCACCCGCACGATGGGCTCGCGCTGGTTCGAGGTGGCGAGCTCGCCCGGCCGCAGCACCACCTCGACGACGATGCCGGTCACCGGGCTGCGAATCGTGCGCTGCGTGAGGATCTGCTCGGCCCGCTTCACCTCGAACTCCGCCAGCTGCCGGCTCTCCTGCGCCGCCCGCAGCTGCTCCCGCGCCAGACGGTACTCGGCTTGCGCCTCGTCGCGCGCATTGGCCGACACGAAATTGCGCTTGAGCAGTTCTTCCGCCCGCTCCCACTTCTTGCGCGCCAGCTCGACGCGTGCCTCCGCCGAGTTGAGCTCGCCCTCCATCGTGGCGCGGGAGCGCGCGAGCTCGAGCGCTGCGCGCTCCGGCCCGGAGGAGAGCGTTGCAATCAGCTGCCCCCGCTTCAGCAGCGAACCGCGCTCCACCTGCACCGACTCGATGACCCCTTCGACCGGCGAGCGCACGGCGATATCCTGGCGCGCCTCGACCAGGCAATCGAACTCGAGCGGCGGATCCGCGGCGAAAGCGCTGGCCGCTGCGAGCAACGCGCAGCAGCACAGACGGCGAAGGGTCGGCGGCAAACGACTTTGTCCTCTTGTGGATCGTCGAGCCTAGTCTAGCGGATTCGCCGTGCAGGTGGAACGCGAAGCGCGCTACGCGAGGATCGCCTCCACTGCCGAGCGGTCGAAGCGGTACTCGTGATTGCACATCTCGTTCTTCACCACCACCTCGCCTTTCTCGGCGAGGATCGACTCGACCTCGGGCCGTCCCAGGCTGCGCAGCACGCGCTCGACGCTCGCCGGATTCCACGGGCAGTGGTACTCGACCGGGTAGAGCCGGAACACGCGCAGCAGCTCCTCATGAAACAGCTTCACCAGCAAGTCGTAGGGCTGGACGTTCACCGTTTCCTCGAGCGTGAGCGTCGCGGCGAGAGTGGTCACGCGGTTCCAGCCGTCCGCGTCCTTGTCGTCCGCGCCCGGCAGCTTCTCGAGCAGCAGGCCGCAAAGCGCCGCGTCGCTCGCCTGCAGGTGCAGGAACGCCTCGCGCTGCTCGGAGCGCCGCAGGTAGTTCTCGAAGACTTCGGCCATGGTGTCGCCCTCGAGCGGCACGAGGCTCTGGGTGATCCGTCCGCTCGCGTTGTCCTCGTAGCTGACGGCGAGCCTGCCGGAACCCAGGTCGGGTACATCGCCCGCGTAATGGGCCATGCCGCGCACCCGGAGTTCGGCCGTGCAATCGGCGACCAGCATTTTCAGCGGCCCGGAGCCCTGCGCCTGCAGGGTCACGCGCCCCGCGCCTTTCTGCCCCGCGCCGAGCAGGACGGCAAGCGCGGTGCCGTGGCCGAGCGTCTCCGCGATGCGCGCCGGATAGCCGCGGCCCTCCAGCATGCGCGTCCAGGCGCCCGTGAGGCACACCAGCCGCCCGCGGATCGCCAGGCGCTCGAACAGGAATCGCTGTACGTAGTCGGTCTGCACTGCCCCGATTCTACAGACCGAGGTACGCCTGGCGCACGCGGTCGTCGTGCAGCAGCGCGGCGCCGGTGCCGCTCATGACGACGCGCCCGTTCTCCAGCACGTAGGCGCACTGCGAGATCTTGAGCGAGACAGCGACGTTCTGCTCCACGAGCAGGATCGTCATGCGGCGCTGGTTCAAGGTGCGGATGGTGTGCAGCACCTCCTGCACCACCAGCGGCGCGAGCCCGAGCGAGGGCTCGTCGAACATGATCAGCTCGGGCTGGCCCATCAGGCAGCGCCCGATCGAGAGCATCTGCTGCTCGCCGCCGGAGAGCGTGCCGGCGAGCTGGTCGCGCCGCTCGGCGAGCTTCGGGAACATGGCGAACACTTCGTCCTGCGCGGCGCGCGCCTTCGCGCGCGCGCGCGGCAGCAGCGCGCCCATCTCCAGGTTCTCCTCGACCGTGAGGCTCGGGAACACCTGGCGGCCTTCGGCCACCTGGCCGATGCCGAGGTCGCAAATGGCGTGCGATTCGAGGCGCGTGATGTCGCGACCCTTGAACGCGATGCGCCCGGCGCGCGCGCGCTCGATGCCGGCGATGGTGCGGATGAGCGAGGACTTGCCGGCGCCGTTGGCGCCGACGATGGCGACGATCGCGCCCTGCGGCACTTCGAGCGACACCCGTTCCAGGGCCTGCGCGTCGCCGTAATAGAGATCGAGGTTCTCGACGGTCAGCATGGTGCCTAGACTTCCGTTTCCTCGCCGAGGTAGCTCTCCAGCACCGCCGGATTGCGCACCACCTCGTCCGGCGTGCCGCGCGCGATCACCTCGCCGTGGTGCAGGACCACGATTCTCTGCGCCAGCGCCATCACCGCGCGCATCACGTGCTCGATGAGCAGGATGGTGAGCCCCTCGGCGCGGTTCAGTTCCCGGAACACCGCCACGATCTGGTCGCACTCGGTAGGACGCAGGCCCGCCATCACTTCGTCCAGGAGCAGGAGCTTCGGTCGCGTAGCGAGGGCGCGCGCAACTTCCAGCCGCTTGCGGTCGGGAAGCGTGAGCGAAGAGGCGAGCATGTCCCGTTTGGCTCCAAGTCCGAGCTTTTCCATGATCTCGGCGGCGTCGCTTTTCGCCGCCGAGACCGTTTTGGACTGCAACAGCGCGCCGACTACGATGTTATCCAGCACGCTCAACCCGGCAAATGGTTTGACTATTTGGAATGTTCGCCCAACCCCCGCCGCGCACACCCGGTCTGGCCGCCAGCCGTCGATGCGCCGGCCCGCGAAACGCACCTGGCCGGCGTCGGGGCGAAACACCCCGGCGATCATGTTGAAGCAGGTGGTCTTGCCCGCGCCGTTGGGCCCGATCAGGCCGACGATGCCGCCTTCGGCCACCTCGAAGCTCGCGTTTTGCACGGCATGCAGCCCTCGGAAGCTCTTGGAGATGCCGTCGACCGCGAGCATGTCAGCCCTTGCGTTCCAGCCCGAGCACGCGCGCGAGCGGCGGCCAGACGCCGTGGGGCAGGAACACCACGACGAGGAGCAGGCAAAAGCCGTAGAACACCTGCTTCACGCCGGGAACGTCGATGCCGAGCTGCAGCATCAGCTCGCGCATGCCTTCGGCGAGTCCGGTGAGCAGGAACGCACCGACCAGCGGCCCCACCAGCGTGCCGATGCCGCCGATAATCGGTCCCAGGATCAACTCGATCGAGCGCGAGATGTGGAAGATCTGCTCGGGGAACAGATTGTTGTAGTAGAACGCGAACACCACGCCGGCGAGCGAGGTCATCGCCGCCGAGATGACGACGGCGATCATCTTGTAGCGGAACACGTTGACGCCGAGCGCCTGCGCGGCCTCGGGGCTTTCGCGGATCGCGAGCCAGTAGTAGCCCATCCGGCTGCGCAGCAGCGCGTGGCACAGCACGAACGCGCCTGCCGTCATGCCGAGCATCAGGTAATAGAACATGGTCGGGCTGCCGCGCAGGTTCCACAGGTCGTTCTCGGTGTAGTTGGCCACCGGCAGGAAAAAGCCCGAGGAGCCCTGCACCCAGGTGAAATGGTCGAAGCCGATGCGCGCGAACTCGGCGAACGCGATGGTGAGGATGGCGAAATACACGCCGGCGACGCCGAAACGGAACGCGAGGAAGCCGATCACCGCGCCGGCGAGCACCGAGATCGCGATCGACGCGCCGAGGCCGATCCACGGGCTGACGCCGAAATGCACGTACAGCGCGGCCGCGGCGTACGCGCCCAGGCCGACGTAGAGCGAATGGCCGAGCGAGAGCTGCCCGGCGAATCCCATCATCACGTTCCAGGCCTGGCCGACATAGGCGAAGTACAGGATCAGAAAGCCGACGGAGAGCAGGTAGCCGCTGGCGAAGGTCGGGAACACGAGGAGCAGCGCGAGCAGCGCCGCGAGGAGGACCAGGCCGCGCCGCGGCACGCCCTCGAGCAGGCGCGCGATCACGCCGCCTTCCTGCCGAGGATGCCCTGCGGACGGAACAGCAGCACCAGCACCAGCAGCGCGAAGGCGAACATGCTCTTCGCGGAGGGCGAGAACAGCACGCCGCCCAGCGCCTCGGTGAGGCCGATCAGCAGGCCACCCAGCAGGGCGCCGGGCATGGATCCCAGGCCGCCGGTGATGACGATGACGAAGGCGAGCAGCGTGTAGGCCGGGCCGATGGTGGGGGTCACGTCGCCCACCACCATCAGCATGGCGCCGGCGGCGCCGACGCAGGCCGCGCCGATGCCGAAGGTCAGCGCATAGAGCTGCTTTACGTTCAATCCGACCACGCGCGCACCGTCGTAGTTATCGGCGCAGGCGCGGATCGCCTTGCCGAGCAGCGTGAAGCGAAAGAACGCGAACAGCGCCGCGGCGACCACCAGCGCGGCGCCGGCGGCATACACCTTGGAAGCGTCCACGATCAGCGGCCCGAGCTGGAAGCTGTCGAACGAGTAGGCGGTGCGGATGCCTTGCGCGTCGGGGCCGAACACGATGAGCTGCAGGTTCACCAGGATCAGCGCGAGCGCCACCAGCAGCATGAACTGGCTGTGCTCGGGCCGGTTGATGAACGGATTGATCAGCCCGAGTTGCAGCAGATAGCCCAGCACGAACAGCACGGCGGCGATCGGCACCAGCAGGATGAGCGGGTCGAGCTTCGTCGCGCCGAACAGCACCAGCGTGAGGTACATGGCGAGCGTCATCATCTCGCCGTGCGCGAAATTGACCACGCGCACCACGCCGAAGATGACCGACAGGCCGAGCGCCATCAGCCCGTAGACCAGTCCGGTCAACAGGCCGCTGGCGGCGACGTTCAGGTAGATCTCGACCGGCACGGGCGGACCCGGGGCCGCCCGCGATCAGCGCTTGTCGTAGGGCTTCAACGGCAGCTCGGGTTGGGCATTCGACGCGCTTTTCGGCGCCACCACCACCAGCTTGCCGCCGCGGTTCTGGATGGCGGAGTTCTTCAGCTTGTCGTTCTGACCCTTGGCGTTGAACTGGATGCCCGGCCCGGTGCTGACGTTGTCCTGGATGTTGGTGGTGCGGATCGCATCGGCGAGCGCCTTGGGGTCCGCGGAGCCGGCGCGCTTGTAGGCGTCGGCCGCCACCAGCAGCGCTTCGAACGTATAGATATGGTTGGTGTTCAGGTTGATGTCTGGGAACGCCTTGGCGTGCGCCGCCTCGAGCTGCTTGGCGAGCTTCTTGTTCGGGTCGTACCAGGGCACGAAGCTGATCGGCCCGTCGCCCAGCTTGCCCAGCGTCTTGAGGTACTGGTCCTCGTACCAGCCCGGGCCCATGCTGAGCACCGCGCTCGGGCTCCAGCGCTGCTTCACCAGCTCGCGGGTGATGAGGATCGCGTCGTTCAGGCGGCTCACCAGGATGAGCGCTTCGGCGCCGCTCGCGCGGGCCTTGGCCACCTCGACCGACAGGTCGCGCGCCGCCGGGTCATAGGCGATCGTCTGCTCCACCTTGTAGGGCATGGTGAACTTCGACATCACGCCGGTGAAGCCCTTTTGCATGGCGACGCCGAAGGTGTCGTTCACGTGCATGAACACGGCCGTCTTGGGCGCCACGCCGGTCAGCGAGAACACCTCGAGCTGGTTGGCGAAGGCGTCGCCGAGGATCATCGGCGCGGTGGCGAAATTTCGGAACACGAACTTGTAGCCCTGCTCGGTGATCGGCGGTGCGGCGGCGATGTTGATGACCAGCGGGATGCCGCGCTGCTCGGCGACCTGCGCGATGGCGGTGGTCTGGCCGGAATCGAAGGCGCCGACCAGCAGTTGCGCACCCTCGCTGATCAGGCGCTCCGCGCGGGAGCGCGCGACGTCGACGTTGGATTCCGTGTCGCCGTTCATGATGTCCAGGCCCGGCAGGCCGAGGTCGCTCAGGAGGCCGCCCGTGATCTGCACGACCCGGTGGCAGTCCTGGCCGATGCCGGCCTGCACGCCCGAGCGCGGCAGCAGGACGCCGACCTTGAGCTTTGCGGACTGCGCGCGGACGATGCCGAACGGGGAAAACGCGCCGAGCGCGCCCGCCGCGGCGAGCGCCTGGTTGAAGCGGCGACGATTGATGCGCTGCGTCATGGATTCCTCCTCCAAGAGGGATGTGCTTCCGGTGACTGTTATAGACCATTACAATCTCCCGGTCAACGATGAAACGCCTGCCTTCGCCGCACCGCCCGCGCACGCTCGCGCCCATCGCGCGCGTGCCGGGGCTCGACTACGGCGTGCTCGACGAGCTGCTCGGGTACTCGCTGCGCCGCGCGCAGGTGGCGATGTTTCTCGCGTTCCACGCCGCGACGCGTGGCCTGGAGATCACGCCGCCGCGCTTCACCGCCCTGGTGGTGATCGGCGCCAATCCCGGGATCAACCAGAGCGTGCTCGGCCGCGTGCTCGGCATCGCGCGCTCGGGCGCCATGTCGCTCGCCGACTGGTTCGAGACGCGCGGCTGGGTGGAGCGCAGGCGGCACCGGGGCGACGGGCGCGCCTGGGGCCTGCACCTGACGCGGCGCGGCGAAGGGCTCGTCGAGCGCATGCGGCGCGCGGTGCTGGCCGAGGACCGCAGGCGCGCGGCGGTGCTCGCGCCGAAGGAAAGGCGCGAGCTGCTGCGCCTGCTGAACAAGCTGGCCGCATGAGCGCGGGCGCCGTGCGCCGCGTCCCGCTCGGCTCCGCGGACGTCGCGGTGGTGCGCCGCGACGACGGCGCGGTGTTCCTGCGCTCGCTGCACGTGCTGGGGCCCTATCCGCGCAATCTCACCGCGCGCCTCGAGCGTTGGGCACGGGAGACGCCGGAACGCATTCTCGCCGCGCAGCGCGACGCAAGCGGCGGCTGGCGCACGCTCAACTATGCCGAGGCTCACGCGCGCGCGCTGCGCATCGGCGCCGCGCTGCTCGAGCGTGGGCTGTCGGCGGAGCGCCCGCTCGTCATTCTTTCCGAGAATTCCCTGGAGCACCTGCTGCTGCTGCTCGCCGCGCTGCACGTCGGCGTACCCTGCGCCCCGGTGTCGCCCGCGTATTCGCTGCTGTCCACGGATCACGCGAAGCTGCGTCAGGTCATCGGCCTCGCAACGCCGGGACTGGTTTTCGCGCAGGATGAGGCGCGCTATGCCAAAGCGGTGGCGGCCGCGGTGCCGAAAGGCACGGAGGTCCTCTACGGGACCGTCCCGGACGCCGAACCTTCGGCGCGCGTCGACCAGGCCCATGCGCGCACCGGGCCCGACACGATCGCCAAGTTCCTCTTCACCTCCGGCTCGACGGGCCAGCCCAAGGCGGTGATCAACACGCAGCGCATGTGGTGCGCCAACCAGCAGATGCTCGCGCAGGCGCTGCCCTACCTCGCCGAGGCGCCGCCGGTGCTCGTCGACTGGCTGCCGTGGCACCATACGGCGGGGGGCAACCACAACATCGGCATCGTGCTCTACAACGGCGGCACGCTGTACCTCGACGAGGGCAAGCCGGTGGCTGGCCTGATCGAGAAGACGGTGCGCAACCTGCGCGAGATCGCGCCGACCGTCTACTTCAACGTGCCGCGCGGCTACGAAGCGCTGTTGCCGTTCCTGCGCGCGGACGGAGTGCTGCGGCGCACTTTTTTCAGCCGACTGGGCCTGATGCAGTACGCGGCGGCGGTGTTGCCGCAGCCGGTGTGGCAAGCCTACGAGGAGCTCGCTGTGCAGACCTGCGGCGAGCGCATCCTGTGGATCACGGGGTACGGCGCGACCGAGACCGCGCCTTTCGCCATGAGCACCAATCGCGGCGCAACGCGCGCCGGCACCGTCGGCCTGCCGGTGGACGGTCTGGAGATGAAGCTCGCGCCGATGAACGACAAACTGGAAGCACGCTTTCGCGGTCCGGCCATCACTCCGGGCTACTGGCGGCAGCCCGAGCTCACGCGCGCGGCGTTCGACGAGGAGGGCTACTACCGCACCGGCGACGCGCTGCGCTTTCTCGACCCGCGGGACCCGGCCCAGGGGCTCGAGTTCGACGGCCGCATCGCCGAGGACTTCAAGCTCACCACCGGCACCTGGGTGAGCGTGGGGCGGTTGCGTGCGCAGCTCATCGCCGAGGGCGATCCCTGGGTGCAGGATGCCGTGATCGCCGGCCACGACCGGAGCGAAGTCTGCGCGCTTGTCATTGCGCGGCCCGGTGCGCATGCGCCGGACCTGCAGCAGCTCCTCGACACGCTCGCCGCGCGCAGCACGGGCAGCAGTACCCGAATCGCGCGGGCAGTGCTGCTCGGCGGGCCGCTGTCCATCGACGCGGGCGAAATCACCGACAAGGGCTCTATCAACCAGCGTGCGGTGCTCGCCGCGCGCGCCGATCTGGTAGAAATGCTCTATCGCGAGCCCTACGGCCCGCAGGTATCGAGAGCAAAGCCATGAACATCGACGATTTCGTCGCCATCGACATCCACACCCATGCCTGGAAGTCGGCGCTGCGCCTGGGCGATGCGCCGACCGAGTCGCAGCAGGCGATGGGCAACTACTTCCGCTACGTGCCGCAGCACCAGACGGTGCCCGAGATGGCCGACATGTACCGCAAGCTGAAGATGGCCTTCGTCGTCTTCACCGTGGATGGCGAGAAGGGCGCGAGCCGCGGCCTCACCAACGAGGAGATCGCCGAGCTTGCGTACCAGAACGCGGACGTCGCCATTCCGTTCGCCAGCATCAACCCGCACCGTGGCGCGGACGGGGTGCAGATGGCCCGGCGCCTCATCAAGGACTACAAGGTGCGCGGCTTCAAGTTCCACCCCTCGGTGCAGGAGTTCTATCCGAACGACCGCATGGCGTATCCGCTGTACGAGGCGATCGCCGAAGCGCGGCTGCCGGCGCTGTTCCACACCGGGCAGACGGGCGTCGGCGCGCAGACCCCGGGCGGCGGCGGCATCCGCCTGAAATACTCGCACCCGATGTTCCTCGACGACGTGGCGGCGGATTTTCCCGACATGCCGATCATCCTCGCGCATCCGTCCTTCCCGTGGCAGGAAGAGGCGCTCTCGGTGGCCACGCACAAGCCGCAGGTCTACATCGACCTCTCCGGCTGGTCGCCGAAGTATTTCCCGCCGATCCTGGTGCAGTACGCGAACACCCTGCTCAAGGACAAGATCCTGTTCGGCTCGGACTATCCGGTGATCGATCCCGAGCGCTGGATGGCGGAATTCGCGAAGCTCCCCATCAAGCCCGAGGTGCGGCCGCTGATCCTGAAGCAGAACGCGGCGCGGCTGCTCGGCCTCTAGAAGCGCCAGCCGAGCTTCAGGCTGTAGGAGGTGGCGTCGCCCGTCTTGTCGGCCTGGACGTTGAGGTTGAGGACGGCGAAGTTCATGCCGATGCCGACGAACACTTTCGTGAGCTCAAATTCCTCCTTCTGCAGCCCTCCGGTGCCGCGCGGGTCGCTCTCGATCCACACCCGCCCGATCCCCGCATAGGGCGTGAGGAACCCGAATCCCTTGGAGATGGAGATATCCAGCCCGCGCGTATCGAACGCCAGCTGGTCGACGCCGCTCAGCCGGGTGAGGCTGCCGCGCACGGCGATCGCGGGCGATGCCGTGCCGCCTTCGAGGATCGCGTAGCGCAGCTCGCCGCCGGTGTAGCGGATGTTGCTCCCCGGGATCGCCGCGTACGTCAGCCCGATATCGAATCCGGCGGGCAGTCCCTTGTGCAAGCGTATCGTCGGCACATACAGGGTCGTGTCGGCGTCGTCCGAGGTGGCGTCCTGCAGCACGGCGGCGTTCTGCATTCTGGTGGCCGTCACGCCCACGCCGATATCGAACCCGGTGATGCCGAGCGGCTCGGCCGGGATCTGCGCGTGGTAGCTGAGCGCCGCGCCGAGGTCCTCGGACAGCAAGCGGAATTGCGCCTGCGCGAGGTTTTGCAGTTGATCGATGTCCTGCGCCCAGGCGGGCGATGCGGCCAGAAGCCCGACCAGCAGGGAGAAGCGGACGGAGCGCATGGCAGATTCCTTCCAGGGGGACGATAGAATGACCGTAAGCATGAACTGCGGGATGTTACGCCGTCTGTGAACTACCGCACCCAGGTCGGCATCGTCGGCGCGGGCCCCGCGGGCCTGCTCCTCGCGCATCTGCTGCGGCTGGAAGGCGTCGAATCGATCGTGCTCGAGACCCGCACGCGCGAGGAGATCGAGGCCACGATCCGCGCCGGCGTGCTCGAGCAGGGCACCGTGAACATCCTAAACGAGACCGGCGTCGGCGAGCGCATGATGCGCGAAGGCGCCGTGCACCACGGTATCTACCTGCGCTTCGCGGGCCGCAGCCGCCGCATCGACCTCGCCGGGCTGACCGGGGGGCGCTCGATCATGGTCTACGCGCAGCACGAGGTGATCAAGGACCTGGTCAAGGCGCGGCTCGACGCCGGCGCGCCGATCGAGTTCGGCGTGAAGCAGGTGACGCTGCAGGACCTCGACAGCGAGTCGCCCAAGGTGCGCTTCCGCAACGCCGCGGGCGAGCTGTGCGAGCTCGGCTGCGATTTCGTCGCGGGCTGCGACGGCTTTCACGGCATCTCGCGCCCGGCGATGCCGTCGCGGCGCAGGGGCGAGTTCACGCGCACCTACCCATTCGGCTGGCTCGGCGTCCTGGTCGAGGCGCCGCCCTCGACCGAGGAGCTGATCTACGCGCACCACGAGCGCGGCTTCGCGCTGGTCAGCACGCGCACGCCCCAGATCCAGCGCCTGTACGTGCAATGCGACCCCGAGGACCGCATCGAGCACTGGTCCGACGAGCGCGTCTGGGAGGAGCTGCGCGCCCGGCTCGCCACCGTCGACGGCTGGCAGCTCAAGGAGGGCCGCATTTTCCAGAAGGGCATCGTCGCCATGAGAAGCTTCGTGGTCGAGCCGATGCAGTACGGGCGCCTCTACCTCGCCGGCGACGCGGCGCACATCGTGCCGCCGACCGGCGCCAAAGGGCTGAACCTCGCCGTGGCGGACGTGCGCGTGCTGGCGCGCGCGCTCAGGGCGCATTACCGCGACAAGCGCAGCGACCTCCTCGCGCAGTACTCGGCGGTCGCGCTGCGGCGCGTCTGGCGCGCCGAGCACTTCTCCTGGTGGATGACGTCGATGTTGCACCGCTTTCACGACGACACGCCGTTCCAGCACCGGCTGCAGCTCGCCGAGCTCGACTACGTGACGAGCTCCAAGGCCAAGGCGACGACGCTGGCGGAGAACTACGTCGGCCTGCCGCTCGACTGAAATGGCGCGCAGCTTCAGCACCGAGCGCAGGATCCGCTTCTCGCACTGCGACCCGGCGGGGATCGTCTATTTCGTCAATTTCTTCGACATGGTGAGCGGGGCAGTGGAGGACTGGTTCGGCGAGGCGATCGGCTTCACCTTCAACGAGATGCACATCCAGCGGCGCGTGGGCTTTCCCATCGTCAACACGGGCTGCGAGTTCTTCAAGCCCTGCCACCTGGGCGATCGCCTCGCGCTCGAGCTCACGGTCACCAGGCTCGGCCGCAGCTCGATCGAGTTCGTGGTCACCGGGCGGGTGGACGGCGACGAGAAGTTCCGCGCGCGGCACAAGGTGGCGATGATGTCGCTCGAGACGCAGCGCGCGCTGCCTATCCCGGAGGACCTGCGCGCGCGTATGCTGCCGTACGTGCAGGGCTGACGAGAACCAACCGGGCCGCGCCGCGGTCTGAAGGAGACATCATGACATCCATCCTCCGCCGCCGACTCCTCGGCGCCGCCGCCGCGCTGCCCCTTGCGCGCCCGGCGCTCGCCCAAGAGCTGCCCCTGACGCCCGCCTGCGGCCCCCAGGCCGCGCTCACGCCGCGCCAGACCGAAGGGCCGTACTACACGCCGGATACGCCGCAGCGCACTTCGCTGGTCGAACCCGGGTCGAAGGCGGAGCAACTGACGCTATCGGGGCGCGTCGTATCGCAGTCCTGCCGCCCGGTGGCGAAGGCGCTGCTCGATTTCTGGCATTGCGATGACCAAGGCGAATACGACAACGTGGGCTTTCGCTACCGCGGCCACCTCTATGCGGACGCCGAGGGGCGCTTCCGCCTGGAAACGATCTTTCCCGCGCTCTATCCCGGCCGCGCGCGCCACATCCACGTCAAGGTGCAGGCGCCGGGGCGGCGCATCCTCACGACGCAGCTCTACTTCCCGGGCGACGCGCGCGACGGGCTGTGGCGCCCTGAGCTGGTGGTGGCGATGGCGCAGCGTCCGCAGGGCAAATCAGCCGCGTTCCAGTTCATCGTCGACGCCTGAAGTGACATAATCGCGCCCCATGACCTACATCGTCACCGAAGACTGCATCAAGTGCAAGCACATGGATTGCATCGAAGTGTGCCCCGTGGACTGCTTCTACGAGGGCGAGAACATGGTCGTCATCCATCCCGACGAGTGCATCGACTGCGGCGTGTGCGAGCCCGAGTGCCCGCCCAAGGCCATCCTGCCGGATTCCGACGCGCGCGCCGAGCGCTGGCTGAAGATGAACACCGAGTTCTCGCTGAAGTGGCCCAACATCACGCGCAAGGGCACGCCGCCCCCGGACGCTGACGACTGGAAGGGCGTGCCCGAGAAGTTCGAGAAGTACTTCACCCCGAATCCCGGCAAGGGCGAGTAGTGCAGCTCTCGCCCGAAGAGCGCGCCATCCTCGGCGGTGGGCGCGGCGCGGCCGCGCGCCGCGCGCTCGAGTACCAGGTGAAGGTGGGCGAGTTCTGGGGCGCGAAGCGCTTCGTCCCGGTCACCAACGTCCACATGATGGGCGACATCGAGGTGATGGGCGACGGCGGCCTGCAATGGCTGAAGGACACCGCCGCGCTCGGCGCGCGCTGCGTCGTCGGCACCACCACCAACGCGCGCTGCATCGATTTCGCGCACTGCGAGCGCCTCGGGCAGGACGCGCTCGAAGTCGCCAAGGAGCGCGAGCTGATCGCCTG
>Ga0214472_10005273_pt1 | contig 13593 bp, 16 predicted proteins | sample RVTome_6_FD_207662 | JGI IMG/M metagenome (GOLD analysis project Ga0214472, IMG submission 207662) | Soil microbial communities from uranium-contaminated site in the Upper Colorado River Basin, Wyoming, United States - RVT140D175 | ecosystem: Environmental > Terrestrial > Soil > Contaminated >... | reverse complement strand
ACGTGTTCGCTTCGAGGTCGCTGACGATCAGGAGCGGCGGATTGCCGAGGTCGTCCTTGTAGTTCAGGAGCTGGAGGTAGGCGGCCTTCAGGTCCTTGTCCTTGCCCTTGTACTCCCAGGCGAAGAAGTCGCGCTTCCAGACGTCGGCGAAGCCCTCCCCTCCCCCGGCCTTCGAGACGCGGCGCTCGAAGGCGTACTGCTCGCCCGTGGGATCGGCGTCATGGGGCGTCGGCTCGCCGAGCATCCGGCACAGGTCGATGAAGTGGGACTGCGACGAGGCCTTCTCGGTCGTCGTCACGCCGCGCCACTTGGCGGCGAACTCGGCCGGCGTGAGCGTGGGCTGGCTCAATCATCCCCTCGGCATCGGGCGATCGCGTCGCCGTCGCCAGGACGCGCATCCCTGGCGGCGTAGTACGTCGCTCGATCTGCATGGACTATACGATGGTCTGGCTTCCCGCCGGAGGAGCTTGGCGCAAGGCGCAGCTGCTGGCTGAGCTCTGGCGAGCCTCTCCGCCATGTGCGTTTGGGGGTTAGATGCAGCTCAAGGCCGCAGACGACAAGCAGCGCGACATTGATGCGCTGGGGGCCCTCCTGACGCGACCTGACGCGGCCGGCGCCCGCCCCCGGATCGAGGATGAGATTCGCACCATCCATGCGGGCGCCAAGGCCGAGCGTGAGGCAGCGTACGAGATAGAGTTCTATTGCCGCGACGCGCGCAACTTCGTGACTATCCACGGCCTCAGGCTCGACGTCGACGGGGTTGTCGCTCAGTTCGACCACCTGATCCTGGACCGCCTTCTCCAGATCTGGGTGTGTGAGAGCAAGTCATTCGCCGAAGGCGTGGCGATCAACGAATTCGGCGAATGGTCCGCAGTCCTCAAGGGCAGGCGCACTCCGATCCCGTCCCCGATCGAGCAGAACCGACGACAAATCCATGTGCTCGATCGAGCCTTCGAGTCCGGCCTCGTTCGGACGCCGCGACGAATCATTCGGCTGAAGCCCAGTTTCATGAGCATCGTCCTGCTCTCGACACGCACGTCGATCGACCGGCCACAACGAGAGACCGAGGAATTGGTTTCAGTTGTGAAGGCTGACCAACTCTGGACCCGGATCCAGAGGCGGTTCGATGAAGTGCCGGCCTGGAACCTGCTGCGGGTCGTGTCCGCCGATACGATCGAGGGGATCGGGCAACGGCTCGTCGCGCTCCATGCCCCGTTCGCGTTCAACTGGCCTGCCAAATTCGGACTGGCGACTCAGGCCCCGCCAACCCCGGCCCATGCCGCGACGGGTCGCACGCCTGCCGGGCCTAGCGGACTCAACTGTGCATCATGCAAGGTGCCAGTCTCCTTCGCGGAAGTGGATTATTGCCGGCTCCACAGCGAGCGCTTCTCCGGGGCGATCTACTGCATGCCATGCCAGGCGAAGGTTGCTTCCCGGATGTAGCCATCGCCCATGTAAGCCACCGTGAAGCGGTCTCCTTGATGATGTGCTCCCGTCGACCGTTCGCGAGGTCGGCGTGCCCACGTTGCTCCGGATCGGTCCGCACCGGTTCCACTTTCACTCCCGCGAACACGATCCTCCGCACATCCATGTGGAGTCCTCGAGCGGAAAGGCGGTCGTCACCCTGACACCCATCAGAATGACTGATTCGAAGGGTTACACTCGGCGAGAGACGCGCCAGATCTACGAGACCGTTCTTATCCATCGGCGTGCGTTCCTGGACCGTTGGCATGAGCATTTCGAGCAATAGCGCCTTGACCCCTTGGCCTCGAGCGGCGTCTGTGGCCATTGAACGGGAGCGGCTGCGCGTGTCTCTCAAGGACGGGCGCGAGATCATGGTCCCCGTCGATTGGTTCGACTTCCTGGCGAAGGCGACCGACGACCAGCGCCAGCGCTTCCAGCTCGACGAATACGGCGTGGCGATCTACTGGGACGAGCTCGAGGACAGCATCTCCGTCCCGTCGCTCTTCGGCCTCCCCGAGAGTCCACCCAGGCGGACTCTCGACCGGTACGTGGTCGAGTATCGACACGAGGGTCGCGTTTGGATCGCCGAGATCCGCGACCTGGAGTCCTCGACGCGGGGGCGGACCCTGAATGAAGCGAAGCGGAATGCGCGTGAGATCCTGGCCATGCTGCTGAACGTCACGGATCTCGACGAAGCCGGCGTCGAGGTGGCCGACGAGGTGCATTCGTCCGAAACCGTGGGGGCCTCGATAGCACGCTGACGCCCGCAAGGGTCCCTCACCGGAGCCCACGATCAGGCGATCTCTGAGCGGCGCGCGACGAGGGCGGCGGCGCCAGCCGCGAGAAGGACATACGCGGTCGTAGCCACCAGCGGGACGAGCACGTCCGGGCTCGTCGCGCGCGCCCATTCGCCGACGAGGCTGTTCGCCGCGATGATGGGCGCGAACCGCAGGACGTCGGCCGGGATGATGACCGATCCGAACTGCTCGGCGAAGTAGATCGCGACGAGCGCGGCGATCCCGGCGACCTGGCTCCGGGCGACGAACGCGACTCCGTAACCGATCGCGGCTTCCATCGACACCGCCCACCAGCCGGCGAGCGCCAGCCCCGGCAACCGGTCGACCGCCGAGCCAGGGTCGCCGACCGGCCCGCCGGTGATCATCCCGCCGGCGATCGTGCCGAACAGCCCGACGGCGAGGAGGACCAGCCAGCCGACGAACGCGACGAGGACGGTGGCCACGAGTGTCGCGAGGACGTACCTTGGGCGCGACTCGCCGCGCGCGACGGCGGAACGGAACGTGTTCCACGACCATTCCCCGGCCGCGATCGCGCCAGCCCATGCCGCGGCGGCGAAGCCGCCGATCGTCAGCAGCAGCGTGGCGAGGGTGCCGTAGGCGGTGGGGAAGCCGAACAGCGTCCCGATCGGATCGCCGCCCTCACCGGGCGGCATCGCCCGGATCGCCACCGCGAACCCCAGGTAGACGAGCGCGATCAGGGCCACGAGGACGAGAAGGGTGTTGCGGGTAGCGGGTCGGAGGATGACCTTGCGGAGTGCTCCGCGCACGAGCGCCATCGCGTCAGCCCTCCGTCAGCGAGAGGAACAGGCCCTCGAGGTCGCTGCCGGTGGCGAGCTCGGCCACCGGCACCTCGGCGAGCACGAGCGCCCGGTTGATGTCCGGCGAGCGCCCAGGCGGAACGGCGGCCGTCAGCCATCCGGCGCCGTGGCCGTTCGGCGAAGCCGCCACACCCGAGCCTGCGAGCACGTCGATCGCGCGCGCAACGAACTCGGGCTGGACCCGCACGCGGACCTCCCCTGTGGCCGAGAGCATCTCTGCCAGGCGCCCCGCCCGAACGAGCTTCCCATTGGCAATGATGGCGACCTCATCGGCCATCGCCTGGATCTCGGACAGGATGTGCGACGAGACGAGAACGGTCTTGCCGGCCGCGGCGAGGGCGAGCAGCATCTGGCGCATCTCGACGATCCCGGCGGGATCGAGCCCGTTGGCGGGTTCGTCGAGGAGAAGCAGCGCGGGGTCGTTGAGGAGGGCGACCGCGATTCCGAGCCGCTGCTTCATGCCGAGCGAGTACGTGCCGACGCGATCGGCGGCCCGCCCGGTGAGTCCAACGGCGTCGAGCACATCGTCGATCCGTCCCGCCCGCGGCGTCCGGCCTGTCGACGCGAGGACGCGGAGGTTGTCCCGGGCCGAGAGGTACGGGAAGAACGACGGCGACTCGATCAGGGCGCCGACGTCGAACAGCGGTTCGCGATCGCCCCACCTGAACGGCTGCCCGAGGAGCTCCACGCTGCCAGCGTCGGCTCGGATGAGGCCGGTCAGGATCCGCATCGTCGTCGTCTTGCCCGCACCGTTCGGGCCGAGGAACCCGTACACCGTGCCGCGCGGCACCTCGAGGTCGAGGCCGTCGAGGGCGCGGCGGCGCCCGTAGGTCCGGACGAGCCCGCGAGCGCGGATCGCGGGACCGGCGGGACCGGCGGTCCCAGACTCCTTGTCCGGCGGGAGGTGCATGGGCATCGCTCCTCGGTCCGACGGTGCCGGCGCCACGGTCATCACGCGACTGCCGCCTCTTCTGAGTCCGTCTCGCGGAGGGTCAGCAGGCGGAAGACCGGGTGCCTGGCCGCCTCGGCGGCGAAGGTCGCGACCGGAGCCTCGGGGGCGGCAGCGAAGAACGGCCTAGTGATCGGCTCGAGGCCGACGTACTCCCGAAGGATGGGGCCGGCCTGCGCCGGGTCAACCTCGGAGATCGCCCAGTCCTCCCTGCGGCGATGCCGCTCGAGCCGGATCCGTCCCGCCGCCCGGACGTTCCGGACCCAGCCGACCTCGCCGTAGGGCGCCACGAGCCAGCGCTCCGATCCGTGGGTGACAACCGCGACAGGCGTCGTGCGGCGTCGGCCCGAGCGGCTGCCGATGACCGTCAGCAGGTGGCGGTGACTGGGCCCGGCACCCAGCCGGATCCTCGCCGTCTCGAGCGTATTGAGGAGCCGGCGCGCCGGAGTCCTTGCGTATCGAGTCATGCGTCTCCTTTCCGGCCTACCGCCGGGGCCAGCTCTCGGCGAGGGGCCCTAGAAGCCAATCCCGAACCGGATCGCGTCGATCGTCCAGTGGCACGCCATCGCGGATTCAATCCCGCGACGGTAGGCGAGGACCGCGAGCGGAATGCCGAAGACGACGCTCAGGACGGCCGTCGTCCCGATCGCGGCTACCGGATTCGAGACGATCAGATCGGGCACGTGAATCGCCGCGTGGAACACGGCTGACAGGACGATCGCGATCACGGCGGAACGGCCTGGGCTGAGGTAGCGGCGCAGGATCGCGATGATGAGCGCCAGGAAGAGGAGGCGGAAGGCGACCTCCTCGAGGATCGCCGGCTTGAGCGCCCGCAACATGCCATCCGGGACATCGCTGGCCGACGGCACGTCGCCGCTGACGACGAACAGGAGGACGTTGACGGCGGCCAGGACGAGCCCGATCACCCCGCCGAGCAACGCGGCGGCGAGCGTGGCGCGGTACCGGCGCTCCGCGACGAGCACGCGCACGACCCCAGAGCGCCGCGCCAGGACGATTCCCCCGAGCGTCATCAGCGCCGTCTCCGTTGCGTGCAGCGTGGGGTCGTAGAACGGGATGAACGGCGTCCAGCCGAACTGCCAGTACGGCGCCTGGATCGCGAGCCAGACCGGGACGGCGAGCCCGATCGCGACCAGCCAGTCGAACGCCGTGAGGTCCTCGCGGCCGATCACCGCCAGGGCCAGGCCGATCCCTGCGAGGACCAGGTAGCCGAGCTCGGCCGGGCCCGTCGGCACGAGGTGAATCTCCGCCGCCGTTGTCCATTCGGCCAGGGGATAGGAGACGGCGTACAGAGTCGCGAGAGCAGCGACGAAGGCAAGAACCGCGACCACGCCCCGGTTTCGACCACCCGCGTCGCGCCAAACGCGGGCTGGCGACCCCGTCATGACCGTCCCATCCCCGCATCCTGTCCATCGAGTCCACGGTTCGAATGCTCGGCTGCATGCTCGATCGCCCGTCGCGCCCGGAGGAGCGCGTCATCGATGGGCCGGCCTGCCCACAGGTGCGCGATCGTCATGTCGAACCAGGGCCGCGACTCGTCGGCCCAGCTCACCAGCCAGCGCCCGGGAAAGGGCAGGCCGTCGATCGTTCGCCAGTCGAGGTACTCGCCCCGCCAGCCCACCAGACGACCGGTCGTACCCTTGTAGCGTTGGGCCTCAAAGGCGGACGGTAGGCCCGAGGCGGGGTCGAAGGTCAGGGTCGCGAGGACCCGAGCGTCGGCCGCCGCCGGGAGGGCGAGTCGCACGCTGGTGGGGTCGATCGACTCGAGGGTCATCGCCGGCAGGCGACGCCAGGCGAATGGCATCAGCACCGCCTCGCCCCAGGTCGACAGCAGCGCGGCCTGGTCGATGTCGGGGCCGATGCTCGCCCATGGCCCGATCTTCGCCAGGCCGCGCCCATCGACGTAGGCGTCCATGACCGCGAGGGCGGTGAGGCCACCGACGCGCAGGCGGATGTCGGCGACATGGTCACGCCCCAGCCGGTGGCTCATGCGGGCGCTCACCCGCAGGGGCGGGACCGCGCCGAGGCGCACCGACCCCGACCCGACGACCTCGAGCGTGTCGACGTCCGGGATGCCGTCGGGAAAGGCCTGCCGCAGCCAGCGCGCGACGGGTGTCGGTAGCGCATCGGTGGGCAGGGCCCTCATCGAGCCATGGACCTTTGGGTCTGCGCGGTGAGGTAGCCGAGGGCGGCCAGGACAACGACGTTGACCGCGATGCCCGCGGCCGCGTCCGGCAGCCCGAGGACGCAGACGACGATCGATGCCGCCGCCAGGGCCCCGACGAGCGGCAGAGCCCACGGCTGCGCCCGCCAGATGCCGATGGCGACGGCCACAAACCCGGCGGCGAGGACCAGCCAGGCAACTCCGACGGCGCGCGCTCCGGCGTCACCGAGCGCCAGGGTGCCATTGAGCGCGGTCGTCCGGTAGGCGAAGCCAGAGACCTCGACGAGTCCCCAGGGCACAGCGAAGCCGATGAGGTGCACGAGGCCATGGACCCCGGCGGCGGTGGCGGCGATGCGGCGGAACATGGAGAGCCTCCTCCGTCTCGACGGCGAGCTATGACGACGCTTTGGCCTGGCTCGCCGCTGCCGACAGGCGGATGCGAGTCGGCCTGGCGCCGAGGGCGGCGAGCACGGCAGCGGCCGCGCTGATGACGGCGAAGACGACCGACATGCTCGGGTCGCTCAGGGTCCCCCGAGCGGCTTGCACCGCGAACAGGCCGAGGATGCTGAGGGCCATGAGGACGCTGAACACCAGGCAGCCGAAGGCGAGCGGCTGCCCGAGCGCCGATCCGCGGAGGAGGCGCACCGCACTGATCGCGAACACCGGCAGCACGAACGCCAAATCGAGGGCATAGACCGCGCTCGTGGGCACGCCCAGGTCAGCGACCGCCTCAGGCAGGCTGCCGGTCGCGATGGCTTGGCCGATCTGGCTGAGCCACAGCCCGGCGAACGCGACCACGAGGAACGCCAGGAAGCCGGCGGCGGTCCGGCGTGGCAGCCGGGTCCGCTCCGCCGCAGCGGCCGCCTGGACGCGGTCGCGCATCCCGAGGGCCAACGCCCAGGCCGCCAAGCCGAGGATCGCGATGTGGGCGGGCGTCAGCGGATTGACAACCACCTGGAAGGCGAAGATGGCATAGGTGTAGACGATGTAGGCCAGCCCCGCCGCGACCGCGACGTCGGCGAGCGGCGATCCGCGCCGAGCGCGCCAGAGGCTCACGACCAGCACCGGGACGGCGACCAGCAGCGTGGCCAGGTCCGCGCCGCGGGCCTGGTCGACCATGGCCGGCGTGTCTCGGTAGCTCGCGGTCAGCAGGCCGACGGCACTCGCGATCGCGGCGAGTGCTGCGGCGAGCCAGCCCAGTGCTTCAGTGATCCGGTTCATCTCATCCCTCCTGGTGATGTGTGAGCAGCTGGCGTTCTCGCTTCCGCGCCTCGACGGCCAGCCAGTCGCCGATCAAGTCCCGGAGCACCTCGACTCGCGCCGGATCGAGGTCGGCGAAGACGGCGTCGAGGATCTCCAGCCGCCGCGCCCTGAGGTCGGGCTGGTAGAAGATCGAGACCTTGTCGGTCAGCTCGAGGCGGGTTGCCCGCCGATCGAGGCGATCGGGCACGAGGCGCAGATAGCCACGACGCTCGAGGCCCAGGGCCACCTGCTTCACGTTCTGGCGCGACGTCCCGTAGCGGACCGCGGCCTCGGTCAGGGTCGGGCTGCGATCCGGGAACCAGCGCTCCATGACGGCAAACAGCAGCCACTGGCGAGACGTAAGCCCGAGCGGCGCGAGCGCATCATCCAGACGTCGCGACAGGTGCTGGACGAGGACCAACAGCGAGCCGAACAGGTCCGGCCGAGGGTCGGCGTACCGTGGGTCGTGCATGTACGTAAGGTATTACGCATCGGCCCGCTCGGCGACCTGCCGAATGGCCCATCCTCTTGAGCCAAGTAGCCTGTGAGCCGATTCAGTGCCGGTCCCAGCCCCCTACGACGCCCGGCCTGCCGCGGTAGACTCGCTGAGTGACGATCAAGTCCGTGCGGCCCGGAGGAGGGGGCCCGGCGGCCGGTGCGCGTCCCACCGACGTCGAGCGTGTCGAGGCGCGGACCGCCAACGGCGGCGGTTTCTCCTTCCTGCTCGTCCACGGAATCACCTGGGTCGGCGCGGGCATCCTCAGCTTCGTCCTGCCACGCGATACAGCGGCCCTCGTGTACCTGTTCCAGGGTCTCGTCGCGTTCCCCGCCTCGCTCATCGTCGAGCGCGCCCTCGGCTATCGGACGCTGTCAACGAACGAGAACTCGCTCGTGTCGCTGTTCGTGCTCGTCGCCGTCGCCCAGGGTCTCGCGCTTCCCGCCTCGATCATCGTCTTCAACCTCGACCCGCGGCTCGTGCCGGTCGTCTTCGCGGCGACGAACGGGGGCCACTTTCTTCCGTACTCCTGGCTGCACGGGACCCGGGCCTACATCGGGCTCGCGATCGTGGCCGCACTCGGCCCGTTCGCCGTCGTCGTCACAGCCGGGGCCGATGTGGCATTCCATGCCAGCGGCTTCATCGCCGGCGGGGCACTGCTCGCGACGGCTGTGTGGGTGCGCCTCTTGGCCAGACGATAGGCGGGCACAGAGCGAATGGTCGGACCGAGCGATCGAGCCTCCCCGGTCTGATCGACTTGCCGGTTCCGCTCATGTCCGCGCCGCCGGCGAGGCGCCTGGCGTCCTCACCGGCGGCGCAGCGCGTGCGGCGTCGCGGCCTCGACGCGACCACATCAGCCAAGCCTTGCACAGACCGACGATGAGCAGCCCCGCCGACACCCCCAACAGCGAGCCTGCGATGTCGGGCAACGTCCACAGCGCCGCCGCCCAGGTCGAAACCACGTCGAACCGCGGCGTCGATCCCATGCTGACGAAAAGGGGCAGCACGATGAGGATCGACAGCGGCACCAGAAAGTCGACCACGATGCTCGCAACCAGTGCAACGCGTCGACGAGGCGCTTGAACGATGCGAGCGTGCCATCCGCGCAGGCGCAGCGCCTCGACGATCAGGAGGCCACCGAGCAGGAGCAGCACAGCGTCCACTACGAGGTATGCCTGCCGAACCGTCAGGCTGCCGGTCACCGGTTGCTGACCGAGCGTGAGTCGCAGGACGTCGAAGGCGATCTCGTACGCGCCGCGCAAGCCGGCGAGCCCGAGCTCAGTCGGGTTCGCGTTCGTGAGCACTACGACGCCCAGATGCCCGAGCGGCATGTAGATGAGGCCCGCATTCTCGGTCAGCGTCGCCCCGCTGTGACCCGGCGCATAGCCCGGTGGGATTCCCGTGACGGGAGTCCAGTCGATGCCGTAGTCCCGGTCGGCCTCCGTCGCCCCGACGATATCGATGCCGTCGTAGCCGCCGTGGTTGCTCAGCGCTGCGACGTAGCTGGCCATATCGGCAGCGGTCGAGATCTGGTAGCCGGCCGGAACCTGGGCCGTCGGGTACGGCTCGTCCCAGGCGACCGGCAGGCCGAAGAGGTGGCGGTGGCCCCGGGCAAGACCGTCCTGCCGGGCCGGTTCCTGCGCTGCATAGCTATGGCTCATGCCGAGCGGAGCGAATACGTGTTGTTGGAGATACTCCCTATACGACTGGCCCGACACCGCCTCGACGACGACGCCGAGCGCGATGTAGTTGAGGTTGGAATACTCGAAGGTACCTACGGCCCGATTGACGCTGACCGATGCAAGCCCCCGAACGACCTCCTCGGGTGTCAGCCCCGGCCGATACGTCTCGGGTCGCTGGCCGTCTGCCGTCGACAGGCCGCTGGTGTGGTCGAGGAGGTTTCGAATCGTGATCGCGGCAGCGGCGTCGGGGGTGGCGAGCGAAAACCAGGGCAGGTACCGCTGGACCGGCGCAGCGTCATCGATCTGCCCCGCTTCGACGAGCTGACGGATCGCTAGGGCCGTCAGGCTCTTGCCGACCGATCCGATGACCATCGGCGTGTCGACCGTCATCCGGCGCCCGCTCGAGTCGGCGGTTCCGAACGCCGCAAGGTGGGCGACCTCGCCCTCCCGAACGACCGCGTACGAAAGGCCGGGCAGCGCACTCGCCGCCATCTCGGCTCGCACGTAGGCGTCGATCGCATCGAAATCAGTGTTGCCGGCAGCCCCTACATCGGCTGGCTGGAGCACCAACAGGCCCACAAGCGCCACGGCGGCCAAGAACCAGGGGACAGGTCCCGAACGGCGACCGATCATGACCCTGGCTCCCATCTTTCCTCCTCGTCATCGCCCTCGGGCGCCATCCGGTGCTGTGGTGAGGATGCCTAATCGGTGAGTCGGACCGTCAGCCAGCTGGTCGCCTGCCACTGCGAGCTGAGTTCCCACGGATTCATCCGCGTCCATGGTGGCCGCCGTCGGGACTGCACCCAAGGGGCCGTTCTGCCCCAAACGGTGGGACCTACGGCGCGCGGCGTGAGCCTCAAGCGGACCGGCCGGCGCGGGTCGCGCGGCGAGCTGGCGCATGACGACCTCCTCGGGCGGCTCGGCGTCGCCGATCGGATACGCGTACAGGTGTCGGGCCATTCCCCTTGATTCGAGCTTGAATCAGTCGCCACGGACGCGGATTGAGTCCGCGAAGCGCGCGGAGTCAAGGGCCCCGGCCGCCCCACCTTCCCGGTCGATCGGTCGTTTCGTGCCGACGGCTGCGACGGAATGTCTGTTGTCGCTTGCCGGCATCCCGTAGCCTTCTCCCAACCGTCTCGGGCGTGCGCGCGGAGGTAATCTTGGCCAGAGCGAAGGTCGCGAAGTCAGCATCGTCCTATCCTTCCCCGGCGGCGACGATTCCAAGGCGGAGCGTCAGCGGATGGCTGGTCGTGGTCGTCCTCCTGTGCCGGCCCGTCTTCGCGGCGACTGCCAACGCTGTGGCCGTCGCCGTCGCGGCCGCTTTGGACGCCGATGATCCGGTCCGCGCCGCCGGCGGGTGGTGGATGGTGTGGGGCTCCGTAGTCGACTTCGGCTGCTTGCTCGTCCTGGCGTGGGCCGTGGGCCGGGAAGGCATCAGCCTCCCCGATCTGGTCGGCGTCCGCCGTGGTCCGCTGGTGCGGCAGATCGGTTTCGGGGTGCTGCTCATCCCAGCCCTATTCCCGGCGATCGCCCTCCTCCAGGGGCTGACGTTCCTCTTCTACGGCGGTGAGCTGCCACCCCAGATCGCGCTGGTCGACCTACCGGCATGGGCCTCGATCTACAGCATTCTCTTCTGGCCCCTCCTGTGGGCCTTCACGGAACAGACCGTCTACATCGGTTACGCCTACCCTCGGTTGGAGGTTCTCAAAGGGCGTTCGCTCCTACCAGCAATCGTCGTCATCCTGATCTGGTCGCTGCAGCACCTGGCCCTGCCGTTCGTTCCCGACGCCACGTACCTGGTCTCCCGATTCCTCAGCGTCGTCCCCGTGGCCGTGACGGTGATCGTCCTCTATCGGCTGCTCGACCGCCGCGTCGTCCCGCTGATCGTCTTCCACTGGGTTGCCGACGTGTTCGCCGCCCTGTCGCCGCTGCTGCTGAAGTGAACCAGGCCGAGCCTCTTTTCGATTGATGAGCTGGCAGTCGAGGCCGATACCAGCGCTCTGCGACCGACATCCTTCGGAACTCACCAAGGCGCCGGAGCGGGCCCAGCCAGTCGTCGAACGGCCCGAGGCGTAGGGCCGGCAGCGATCGACCGGACCACGCGGCCCGACAGGGCCACCGGAGTGCCGCCGGCGGACGACCAGGCGATCTCCGAGCGGCGCGCGACGAGGGCGGCGGCACCGGCCGCGATTAGGAGATACGCGGTCGTAGTCACCAGCGGGACAAGCACGCCTGCATTCGTTGCGCGCGCCCATTCGCCAACGAGGCTGTTCGCCGCGATGATGGGCGCGAACCGCAGGACATCGGCCGGGATGCTTGCCGTCCGCCCCAACCTCGGGAATCGCGACCACGTACAGCTTCCGATCGCGATCGAAGCGCACGACGGCGCCGGCGCCGACTACCCCGACGAGGAGTGCCGCCGCGGCGAAAAGGCCGTAGTTGTACTCGTCGATCGTGATGTATGCGATCACCATAATGGCGGTCGCAACGAACCTTGCACCAGCCGCGACGAGAAACGATGGTGCGTCGGCAGTCAGCCAGGTCCAGTCACGCAGGTTGCCGATCATCCTCGGGACGAGATAGCTGAAGAGGCCCACCAGGATCGACGCGATTGCGGCGACGTTGGCGAAAGCTCCGAACCTTTCCCATATTTGCGCCTCAGTAGTTCAGGTGAACACTTGGCGGGCCGGGCAGCGTCACGATTGCGTTCAGATCCCACTGGATGTCGTGCCCATACGGGCCGCCATCGACGCCGAAGAAGTAGTCCCCCGCCTGGAGCACGCGACTGACCGGCGATGTTGGGTGGCCGAAATTGTTGCCCGTGAGTCGATAGGCGCCCGAAAAGAGAACCCGCAGACCGCCCGTGTCCGTCGAGACGACGAAGTCGCATCCCGGGACGGCTACGACCATCTGGCCAGCGCGCAAGGGCAGTCGCAACGTTGCGCCGGCCCAATCTCCATGCCTGACATCGCTGACCGCGGCGATTCTCGACGCTAGAAAGGCGGTCCCACGCCTCAGGAACCCGGCCCGGGCCTCCTCTCTCCGTATGAGCTCGACCCCTCTCGGAAGATCGTGGGCCGTCGCGAGGGCGCGCATGACCCGGTTCGCCCAATCGTCGAAGCCGTGCGTGCCTCGCCACGCGTGCAGGCCCGGCCCGACGATCCCGCCGCCTAAGATCGGGGGAACGATCAGGGACAGGGCGATCGGCAAGGGCCCATGGCCGTCGATAATCAATGCCGGCGCGTCAGACCGATATGATTCGAGCAGCTCGAGCTCGACCGCGAAGTCGGAGGCGTCGAGCTCGACGTCCGGCACCGCAACACCTTCGGGGAGGTCGAAGACAGGAACGTCGGCGTCGAGCAACGCCTCGAAGACGTGTTGGGCGTAGGCGGCGTCCGTCTCCGAGTACCTCGCCATGGCTCCCCTCCCCGACCCCAACAGTGGCAAATGCCTCGGTCGACCAGGACCTTGCCCATGGTAGGCACGGCCGAAAGGCCCTGGACGGTAGGGAGTTCCCTACCCTGCGGATCGATCAAGCAACCCGACGAGCACGGGAGTGAACGCCCTCGGGTCTATTGAGCTCGTGTCGCCCTTCACGTCGCCGCACCGGTGGATCTGAGCTAAGCGGAAGGTCGACCACGATCGCTCGAGGAGCATGTGTGGTGCGCTCGAGCAACGACATTTCGCTTTGCCTTCGCGGGCCGGTGATGGATTTGGTTAACTCCCCGAACAGGTGTGGGACCGTCGGTCCCGCGCGACGGTGGAGGGCTGATCGTGCGAGCACGAGCGAGGGGATTACTTCGGAGTGCCACGACAGGCGCGATCGTGGCCGTACTACTCGTCGGCGGGACGTCCCTGGTGGCGCTTGCCGCGATCGGCGGTGATGGCGACATCGACGGCTGCTACTCCCAGAAGGGCGGCGACCTCCGGGTCGTCGACGATGGCGCTCCCTGCGGGAAGGGC
>Ga0214472_10005272_pt1 | contig 13594 bp, 11 predicted proteins | sample RVTome_6_FD_207662 | JGI IMG/M metagenome (GOLD analysis project Ga0214472, IMG submission 207662) | Soil microbial communities from uranium-contaminated site in the Upper Colorado River Basin, Wyoming, United States - RVT140D175 | ecosystem: Environmental > Terrestrial > Soil > Contaminated >... | reverse complement strand
TACTTGAAGGAGTCGCCACCATGCTTCCCGAAATCGCCACCCGCGTCGGCGTCTGCTACGTCGGTGCCATCATGATCCTGGCCGGCCTGATGCACTTCGTGGCCTGAGCCGTCAGCAAGCCCTCGATACCAGGACGATACGAGCATGTTCAGCGAACTCTCGATCCGCGTCGGCTTGTGCTACTTCACCGCCATCATGATCCTGGGCGGGTTGCTGCACCTGAGCTGATCCCTTCCCCGCGGCCGCCAGCGCGCGGCCGCGCTTAGGGCCCGTGCCAGAATAACTTCTACATTCGGCCGCCGCTGAGCCGCCGCTGCGGTGTTGCGTTTCTTGGCAAGGACGCCGCCATTGCCGGCGAAACGCGCCTTGCAGCGACGACTCAGCGACGCCCTCGGTGTGACGAACTTATTCTGGCACGAGCCCTTAGCACGGCGCTTCGCCGGCCGCGGTGGTGCGATGCATCAGACGCGGCATGGTCTCGTCGTAATCGCGCACCGCGTAATGCATCGTGCAGCGGTTGTCCCACATCAGCACGTCGCCCACCTGCCAGCGGTGCCGGTAGACGTTCTCCGGCCGCGTGGCGTGGCGCAGCAGGAAGTCCAGTAGCGGCGCGCTTTCCTCGCGGCTCATGTCCTCGAAGCGCATCGTGAAGTGCGGGTTCACGAACAACGCCGTGCGCGCGCTCTGCGGATGGGTGCGCGCGACCGGATGCAGCCGCGGCGGCGGCACCTCGGCGATGAGCTGGGCGTCGGTGCGCTCGGCCGCGGCGCGGCGCATGGTCGGTTCCGCGCTGTGCTCGGCGCGCATGCGCGCGAGCATCGCGCGCATGCCCGTCGAGAGCTGATCCCAGGCCGCGTACATGTTGCAGATCAGGGTGTCGCCGCGGCCCTGCGGCACCTCGCGCGCGTGCAGGATGGAGGCCGAGGGCGGGCACGCCGCGTGCGAGATGTCCGAGTGCCAGTAGTCGTTGCGCGCGCCGCGCTTGCCGGGGCGGTTCTGCAGGATCAGCACCTCGGGGTGTCCGGGCACCGTCGGGCGCGTGTTCAGCGGGTGCGGCTGCGCGGCGCCGAACAGCTCGGTGCAGCGGATCTGTGCCGCGGGCGCGAGATCCTGGCCGCGAAACACCAGTACGCAATGCTCGAACAGAGCCTGGCGGATGGCCTGCGCCGCGTTCTCGCCCAGCGGCTGCGCGAGATCCACGCCCACGACCTCGCGGCCGATGTTTCCCGCCAGCAACTGCATCTGGATACTCATGCTCACCTCGAATTCAAAGGGGACGCAGGCATTTGATTTTCGTCAGCTTGCGGCCGTGTGCGCTGGCCGCGAGCGGTGTCTGCGGCGCGCGTCGCCAGCAGCGCCGTTACCGCTGCCGGTGCGATCGCCTCGTCGCGCAACAGCGCGTGCACTGCGGCGTCCTCACCGGGGACGCGCTGCGCATCCAGCGGGTCGCGCGGCGACAGCCGGTGCTCGAGCACCATGCGCGCCAGCAGCACGCGGCGCGCATCGCCGTGTCGGGCGCCCAGCGCCGCGCCCTCCCAGGCCAGCAGCACCGCGCTCGCGGCATCGTACAGTGCGCTGGCCGCGGCGCGTGCGAGGGATTCTTCCTGCGCCGCGCCGGCGACCCGCTCGGCCTGGCGCAGCGCGCGCTGCAGCGCCGCGTGCAGCGTCGCGCGCAACGCCGCCGGCAGTTCCGGCGCATCGGCCAGCATCGTGTGCAACGTGTCCGCGAGGGCCTCGTGCGCGCGATCGCGCCCCACCGCGCGCTGCATCGCGTCCAGCGCGTTGATGTTGGAGGTGCCCTCCCACAGCAGCCCGACCTGCGCGTCGCGCACCAGCCGCGGCGCGACCCAGTCCTCGATGTAACCGTTGCCGCCGCGCACCTCCATCGCGGCGGTGGCCACGCGCACGTTGTCGCGACAGGCGCGCAGCTTGAGCAGCGCGGTGACCAGGCGCAGCGACGCCGCCGCCTGCGCATCGCCGCGATGCGCCTCGGGCATGACCGCGGCGGCGAAGCACACCATCGACAGCGCCTGTTCAGTGGGCAGCAGGATCTTCATGAGCTGGCGGCGCATCAGCGGGAAGTCGACCACGTCATGGCCGAAGGCGCGCCGCCCGCGCGCCGCGAACAGGGCTTCGTGCCAGCAGCGGCGCATCATCGCGGCGGCGCGCACGCCGTGCGACAGGCGCGACAGATTCACCTGATCGAGCATCTGCCGCAGGCCGCGCTGCAGATCGCCGACGACGTAGGCGATCGCGCCTTCGAGCCGGATCTCGCCGCTGGCCATGGAACGGGTGCCGAGCTTGTTCTTCAGCCGCAGCATGCGGTAGGCATTGCGCGTGCCGTCATCGAGCAGGCGTGGCATCAGGAACAGCCCGAGCCCGTGCGTGCCCGCCGCTGCGCCCTCGGGCCGCGCCAGCACCATCGCGAGATCGGCATCGGTGTGCGAGCAGAACCATTTCTCGCCGTGCAGGCGCCAGCGATCGCCCTCGCGCACGGCCACGGTCTCGATGCGCCCGACATCGGAGCCGCCGTCCTTCTCGGTCATGAACTGGGCGCCGGTGAGCATGCGCGCGCGGTCCTGGCGCAGCATCGGCTCGAGGAAGCGCGCCTTGAGCGCGGCATCGCCGTAGCGTGCGAGCAGGAAGGCGCAGGTGTCGGTCAGGCTGATCGGACACATCAGCCCGAACTCCGCTTGCACGAACAGGTACTGCAACGCGTACTTGGCGATCGGCGGCACCGGATCGGGCCAGTCCAGCACGCCGCCGCGGTGGCTCATCGCGTGCAGTGCGAAGTCCTCGAAGGCGATGCGCTCCATCTCGCGGTAGGCGGGGTGGTACTCGATCCATGCCTCGTCACGGCCGTAGCGATCGCGTGCATGCAACACCGGCGGGTGGCGATCGGCGAGCGTCGCGAGCTCGTCCAGGCGCCCGCCGGCGAGCGCGCCGAGGCGCTGCAGGTGCGGCCACATGTGGGCACGCAGCGCATCGTCCATGTACAGCTCGAGCAGCCCGCGCAGGCTGGCGTCGAGCGCGAAGAAGTCCTGGCCGCGACAGTCCGGTGCGACGCCGGCGGGCGCGTGCTGCATTGCCTCGACGGTGCCAGGTGGCGCGGGCATGGTGCGGCTCGTGGACAGGGATGCAGCGCGATGATATCGGCAGCGCCGGCGAAGGTGAACGCCGCGTGCGGCGCGCGGTCGGGGTAAGGCTTGGTATTCTTGCGCCCGCAGCCGATGGACCTGTCCGTCGCGCGCTGGCGTGTTGCGGGAACGCGGCACCGCACGGGCCATGGCACGGGAGCAACAGCGAACGATGAGCGAGACCGCGAGCCGGCCACGAGGCCTGGATGCGCTGATGGCTCCGGCAAGCATCGCCGTGGTCGGGGCCTCGGATGATGCCACCCGCATCGGCGGCCGGCCGCTGCGCTACCTGCTCGATGCCGGTTACGCCGGTCGCGTGTACCCGGTCAATCCGCACCGTGCGACGGTGCAGGGGTTGCCTGCCTTCGCGAGCCTGGGGGACATCGGCGCCGCGGTGGATCTGGCCATCGTCGCGGTGCCGGCGGCGGCGGTGGTCGCGACGCTGGAGGAATGCGCCGCGCACGCGGTGGGGGCCGCGGTGGTGTTCAGTTCCGGCTTTGCCGAAATGGGCGGCGCGCACGGCGGCGGCCAGCACGCGATGAGCGCGATCGCGCGCGACAGCGGCATGCGCATCCTGGGTCCGAACTGCCTGGGACACTACAATGCCGGCGTCGGCGTGTTCGCCACTTTTTCCAGCGCCATCGAGCTGGACCGGCCCTGCGCGGGGCCGGTCGGCGTGGTCAGCCAGAGCGGCGCCTACGGCGGCCACGTCGCCTTCCTCGCGCGCAGCCGCGGCGTGCAGGTCGGGCTGCTGATCACGACCGGCAACGAGTGCGACGTCGAGGCCGCCGAGTGCATCGAGTGGATGGCGCGGCGCGAGGAGGTGCGGGTCATCGCCGCGTGCGCCGAGGGATTGCGCGACGGCGACGCGCTGTGCCGCGCGCTGCACACCGCGCGTGCCCACCGCAAGCCGGTGGTGTTCCTGAAGATGGGACGCTCCGAGGTCGGCGCGCGCGCGGCGATGTCGCACACCGCCTCACTGGCCGGGCGCGACGCGGTGTACGACGCGGTGTTCCGCGAGTTCGGCGTGCACCGCGCGCTGGATACCGACGAGATGATCGACATCGCCTACGCGGCCAGCTTCGGCATCCTGCCGGCCGAGGAACGGTTGGGGCTGGTCAGCGTGTCCGGCGGCATGGGCATCCAGATGGCCGATGCCGCCGAGCGCAACGGCATCGCGCTGCTGCCGATGCCCGAAGCCACCCAGGCGCGCCTCAAGCGCCGCCTGCCGTTCGCCTCGCCGGTGAATCCGGTGGACATCACGGCGCAGGTGTTCAACGACCGCGCGCTGCTCGACGAGAACCTGGACGCGATGCTGGAGGAGGGCGGCTACACCGCGCTGGTGGCCTTCTTCACCTACGTGGCAGGCGTGGCGTTCATGGCGGCGCCGTTGCGCGAGGCCATGGCGCGTGCCCGCGCGCGTTTTCCGGATCGCCTGATCGTGCTCAGCATCGTCGCGCCGGCGGACATCGTGCGCGGCTACGAGGCCGTCGGCTGTCCGTGTTTCGAGGATCCGGATCGCGCGGTGCGCGCGGCGGCGACGCTGTCGCGTTACACGCGCGCCTTCGACGCCGCACCGCGCACCGCGGCGTCATCGGACTTGCCGGCGCCGGTGAGTCTGCGCGCGGGCCAGATGCCGGACGAGCAGGCGGCGTTCGCGATGCTCGTCGAGGCCGGGATGCCGGCGCCGCCGCTGCATGCCGCGGCCGATGCCGAGGCGGCGGTGCGCGCGGCGCGAACGCTGGGTTTTCCGGTCGCGCTGAAGATCCGCTCGGCGCAGATCGCGCACAAGAGCGATGTGGGCGGCGTGCGTCTGGGCCTGGACGGCGAGGCGGCGGTGCGCGACGCGTTCACGCAGATGCTCGCCCGGGTGCGTGCGCAGGCGCCGCACGCGCAGCTCGACGGCGTGCTGGTCGCGCCGATGGCGCCGCCAGGAATCGACATGATCCTCGGCGTGCAGCGCGATGCGCTGTTCGGGCCGGTGCTGATGATCGGCCTGGGCGGCGTGTTCGTCGAGGTGCTCGAGGACGTGGTGCTCGAGCGCGCGCCGCTGGATGCGCCGCTCGCACGCGCGATGTTGCGCCGCCTCAAGGCCTGGCCGCTGCTCGACGGGGCGCGCGGCGGCGAGCCGGTGGACCTGGATGCGCTGTGCGCGGCCATGGTCGCGCTGTCGCGCTTCGCGGCCGCCAATCGCGACCGTATCGAGAGCATCGACGTGAATCCGTTGCGCGTGTTCGCGCGCGGGCGGGGCGCGTGGATGCTCGATGCGCTGGTGCAGCCGTGCCCGCTTCCCCCACCCGCGTGATCCGCGGTAGCGTCGCGCACGGCGCGCCGCGCGCGCGGCCCCATCAATCCTCCACCACGGCAGGCACATGAGCGAGATCGATCTCACGGACCGCGCGAGCTACCGGGTCTGGACCCGCGACACCATCCGCTACAGCGACCTGGATCCGAATGACCACGTCAACAACGGTGCGATCAACGCGTACCTGGAAGACGGGCGGGTGCGCTTTCGCAATCAGCACCTGTCGCACCTGGGTGCCGGGATCCTGGCCGGCTTCGTGCTGGTCAAGTACACCATCGAGTACCGCGCGATGCTGCACTTCCCCGGCGAGGTGGACATCGGCACCACCATCATCCGCATCGGCGGGTCGTCCTACACGCAGGGCCAGGCGGTGTTCCGTGACGACACCTGTATCGCGACCGCCCGGGTGGTCGTGGTGCGCGTGAGCCCCGAGACCGGGCGTTCGGTGCCGCTGGACGATACGCTCAAGCAGGCGTTGCGCGACGCGACCGGTTTCGATGGTTGAACGAAGGTCCGAAGCGACGAGGTAGCGCAGCGCCGCCCGCCGTAGCGGCCGCGAACCGCCTCCGCATTCGCCCTGTGTAGGAGCCGGCGCCAGCTCGCGAACCCGCGCGGCGCCCCGCCGCCGCACGATCGCACGCGCAGCGGTGCGCCTTCATCCCCGGCGAAAGCCCGCACCTGCGCTGCGCCACGCGTAGTATCCTCACGTTCAAGCGGCAGCGCAGCGAGCAGGAGGGTCCCATGGCCGAGATCAAGACCGAGAACGTCACCTACACCGCCAACGACACCACGCTCAAGGGCTTTCTCGCCTACGACGCGGCCGTATCGAGGCCGCGTCCCGGCGTGCTGGTGGTGCACGAGTGGTGGGGCGTGGACGACCACATCCGCGATCGTGTCCGCAAGCTCGCCGCGCTCGGCTACACCGCGCTGGCGGTGGACATGTACGGCGGCGGCAAGACGGCGAACAACCCCGAGGCCGCCGGTTCGCTGATGAACGCGGTGCTGTCCGACATGGACGCGGGGGTCGCCCGCTTCCGCGCCGGACGCAAGCTGCTGGCGGCGCACGCGAGCGTGGATGAATCGCGCCTCGCGGCGATCGGTTACTGCTTCGGCGGCGCGGTGGTGCTGCACGCGGCCAAGATCGGAATGGATCTGGCCGGCGTGGTCAGCTTCCACGGTGCGCTGGGCTCGATGCACCGGCCGGCCCGGGACGAGGTCAAGGCGCGCTTGCTGGTGTGCCACGGCGGCGCCGATCAATTCGTCTCCGAAGACGACATCGCGAGCTTCAAGCAGGAGATGGACGCGGCCGGCGCCGACTACCGGTTCATCGTCTACGAGGGCGCGCTGCACGGCTTCACGAACCCGCAGGCGACCGCGAACGGCGAGAAGTACGGCTTGCCGCTGAAGTACGACGCCGACGCGGACGAGCGCTCGTGGCACGACATGCAGGCATTCTTCAACGAGATCTTCTGACGCCCCACCACCCTCTACCCTCGCTGAGCCGGGTCGTGGCATCCCCGCACGGCGAGGAGGACGGTCATTGGTGTTGCGCCCGTCGGCCGCAGGGCCGGGATTGTTCCCGACAATCCCCGGCACTTCCGCCATCCCTGGCGGTCGGATGCGGCCGTCGAGCCTACACGGACGTATTCACGGCGTGGCGCAACACCAATGACCGTCCTCCTCCCACGCACACCTCGTCGGCCGCGGCCCGGATCAGCGCAACTCCACCCAGCCGTTGCCCAGCACCTGCTGGTCGCGTTCGAGCACGCCCGAGCGGTAGCTGACGCCGCCGTCCTCGTTCCAGATCTCGGTGCGCAGCGTCTCGCCGGGGAACACCGGCGCGGTGAAGCGAACGGCCATGCTCTTGAGGCGCGTCGCGTCGTAGTTGCAAGCGGTCTTGAGGATGGCGTGGCCGGCGTAGCCGAGCGTGCACAGGCCGTGCAGGATGGGCTGCGGGTAGCCGGCGCGCGCGGCCACTGCCGGATCGGCATGCAGCGGATTGCGGTCGCCGTTCAGGCGGTACAACAGTGCAGCCTGCGGGCTGATCGCGAGATCGCACACCGCGTCCGGGGCGCGTTCGGGGATCGGCCGCGGCTTGCGCGGCGCCGGGTCGGCGCCGCCGCAGCCGCCGTCGGCGCGGCACACGGTGGTCTGCTCGATGCTGCACACCGGCTCGCCGCTGGCCTTGTCCACCACCTCGCGGCGCGTGTACACGAACGCACCCTTGCCGGCGCCGCGATCGTTCACGCCGACCACGCGGGTGCGCCCGATCAGGGTCGCGGCGCTGGGCAGCGGGCGGTGCAGCTCGAAGTACTGCTCGCCGTGCAGCACGTGGGTCCAGTCCACGCCGGTGTCTTCGCGCTTCATCCAGAAGCCGGGGTAGCCGAGCACGTTCGCCATCAGCGGGTTCGCGACCAAGCCGTCCTCGTACACGTAGCGAAGCTGGCCGGTGTCGCTCGGATCCATGCCCAGCCCCACGCTGAGCGAGTACAGGATGCACTCGTCGGGGGTGACGGTGTGCTCGGTTTCCGGCACCGGGTAGGCCTTCAGGGATTCAGCGGTGAAGGGCATGGCATTGGTCCGTATGGTTCAGCGCTGGTGTGCGGCGGGTGGTGCGGGGTCGGACACGTCGCGGCGGCCGCGGCGGGCCATCACACCGGATCCCAGCTGAACACGTCGGCCGACACGTCCAGCGGGTAGAAGCTTTTCTCGAGCGCCGGCAGCGCGTGTTCGGCAATCGACTCCGGCGTCCAGCCCTCGCCGCGATGCACCGAACGCAGCGGCCGCGGCTGCGAGAACAGGAAGATCTCGTTGTTGCGCACGCCGAAGATCTGCCCGGTGACGTGCGCCGCCTGGTCGCTGGCGAGGCAGGCGACCATCGGCGCGATCTTGGCCGGCGTCATCTGACGCAGCTTCTCGACCCGCGCCTGCTGCTCGGGCGAGTTGACCGGGATGGATCCGATCATGCGGCTCCAGGCGAACGGCGCGATGCAGTTCGAGCGCACGTTGAAGCGCTGCATGTCGAGCGCGATGGACTTGGACAGCCCCATGATCCCGAGCTTGGCGGCGGCGTAGTTGGCCTGCCCCATGTTGCCGATCAGCCCGCTGGTGGACGTGAAGTGCACGTAGCAGCCGCTGTCCTGCTTGCGGAAGTGCGGCGCCGCGGCGCTGCTGACGTAGAACGAGCCCATCAGGTGCACGCCGATCACCATTTCCCAGTCGGCGTGCTCCATGCGGTGGAAGATCTTGTCGCGCAGGATCCCCGCATTGTTGACCACGATGTCGATGCGCCCGTAGGTGTCCACGGCCTGCTCGACGATGCGCGCCGCGCCGCGCGCATCGGCCACGCTGTCGCCGTTCATCACGGCCTCGCCGCCGGCACGCCGGATGTCGGCCACCGTCTCCGCGGCGGGTGAGGCGTCCGCGCCTTCGCCGCCGAGTTCCGCGCCGAGGTCATTGACCACGAGCTTGGCGCCGCGGCTGGCCATCAGCAATGCGATCTCGCGCCCGATGCCGCGCCCCGATCCGGTCACGACGGCGACTTTGTTCTCGAGCATGGGAGTGTCTCCGGTGTTGATCTGCGAACGCGAGCATAACCCGGCGCGGGCGTCCGGCTCACGCGGCCGGCCGCAGCCCGGTGCGCAGCGCCGGGATGATCCAGAACTGTGCCAGTGCGAGCAGTGCCGCCGCGAGTGCGAACACGAAGCCGGCCCGGTAGCCGCCAGTCAGGTCGAACAGCGCGCCGGATGCCCACGAGCCGGACGCAGCGCCCAGGCCCATGCCCATCGTGATGGCGCCGTAGATCGTGCCGCGCCCGCTGCCCGGGAACAGCCCCGCGGTGAGCGTGGAGATGACCGGGCCGCGCGAACCGGCCGGCAGCCCGAAGGCGACGATCGCGGCGCCGAGCAGCAGGTAGGTCGTGCGCCAGCCGTGGATGCCGATCAGCACCTGCGTGAGCGGCACCACTGCGATCACGCCGAAGCCGTAGCCCGCGTAGGCCAGCCCCATCGCGGTGCCGAGCCGGCCCTGGAACCAGCGCGAGATCAGCCCGGATGCGGTGATCATGCTCAACGCCGCGGCGCCCACGCCGACCAGCGCGCCGAGGCTCAGGTAGAGCTGCCACAGGCTGCTCGCGCGCGCCGCGAGCAGGTAGGCGGCGGCCAGCGCGAACAGCCCCAGGCCGTAGCTGATGCGCGGCCCGAAGCGGTCGAACACCATGCCGACCAGCGGCGCGGCCAGCCCGTGCACCAGCATGTACACGCTGTACACGCCGGTGAGCTGCGAGCGGCTGACACCGAAGTCCTGTTCCAGCGGCAGCAGGAACACCGCGAAGGTCTCGCTCGCGCCGCGCGCGATCAGGTTCATGCCGAAGCAGGTGACGAGCACCGCCACCGCCGTGATGCGCACCGGCGCCACGCTCAGCACCGCGCAAATTGCCGCGCGTGCCTGCCCACGCTACAGTCCGCGGCCTCACGCGCGGGCCGCACGGCCGGCGGTGCATGCGCGATCGATTCAGCAGCACAGGCAGGCGGCATGAGCATGAAGATCCTCGTCCTTCCGGGAGACGGCATCGGCCCCGAGATTACCGCCGCGACGCTGCAGGTGCTGGAGCATCTGAACACCAGCCTGCGCCTGGACCTGGAGTTCGAGCAGCACGCCATCGGCATGGCTTCGCTGGCCAGCCACGGCACCACCTTGCGCAGCGAGACGATGCAGGCCGCACGCGCCGCCGCCGGCGTGATCCTGGCGCCGGTGGACAGTTACCAGTACCCGCCGAAGGAGCGCGGCGGCATCAATCCGTCGGCCGAGGTGCGCCGCCAGCTCGATCTGTACGCGAACATCCGGCCGGCGCGCGTGTTCCAGGGGGTGCCGGCATTGGGCCGCGACATGGATCTGGTGATCGTGCGCGAGAACACGGAAGGCTTCTACGCGGATCGTTCGATGCACCTGGGCATCGGCGAGTTCATGCCGACGCCGGACCTCGCGCTGTCGGTGCGCAAGATCACGCGCCAGGGCAGCGAGCGCATCGCACGACGCGCCTTCGAACTGGCGATGCGCCGGCGCAAGCACGTCACGATGGTGCACAAGGCCAACGTGCTGCGCATCACCGACGGCCTGTTCATCGAAGCGGTGCGCAGCGTCGCCGCCGACTACCCGCAGGTGACGCTGGACGAGCGGCTCATCGACGCGATGACGGCGCTGCTGATCCGTTCGCCGGGCGACTTCGACGTGGTCGTGACGAGCAACATGTACGGTGACATCCTGTCCGACGAGGCCACGGAGCTGGCCGGCGGCATCGGACTGGGCGGTGCGATCAATGCCGGCGACGACCACGCCATCGCACAGGCCACGCACGGTTCGGCGCCGGACATCGCCGGACAGGGCAAGGCCAACCCCACCGCGCTGCTGTTGTCGAGCGCGATGCTGCTCGGCTGGCTCGGCGGGCGCCACGGCCGGGCGGCGCTGGAGCAGGCCTCGGAGCGGCTGGAGAATGCGATCGCACAGGTGCTCGCGGACCCGGCCAAGCACACGCCCGATTTGGGCGGCGGCAACAGCACCGAAGGTTTCGGCGAGGCGGTGGTCGCGGCGCTGGGGTGATGTGTCCGCGTCGTCAGCCGCGGCCGAACACCGGCTTGCGCTTCTCCATGAAGGCGGTGCGGCCCTCGGTGTAGTCGCCGCTGGTGTAGCAGTCGTCGACCAGCTTCGTGCACAGCGCGACGTCGCGCGTGGCCTCGTCGCGCAGCGTCTGCGCGATGATCTGCTTTGCGGCCTTGATGGTCAGCGGCGCGTTGCCGGCGATGGTCGAGGTGTAATCGTCCACCAGCGCATCGAGCTGCACGGACGGCACACAGCGGTTGATCAAGCCCATGATCAGCGCCTCGGCGGCGGTGAAGCGCTTCGCGGTGAACAGGATCTCCTTCGCGGTGCTCGGGCCGACCAGGTCGACCAGCGGTTGCAGTGCATCCAGCCCGTAGCCCAGTCCCAGCTTCGCGGCCGGGATGCCGAAGCGCGAATCCTCGGACGCGATGCGCAGATCGCAGCACAGCGCCACCGCAAGACCGCCGCCCACGCAGTAGCCGTGAATCTTCGCGATGGTCGGTTTGGCGATGTCGATCAGTGCCTGCTCGCCGGCCTTCACGGCACGGTTGTAGCGCGCGATCGCGTCGCTGTCGCCGCGCTTGTCGGCGAACTGGGAGATGTCGGCGCCGGCCGAGAACGCCGGCTTGTCGCCCGGTGCGCCTTCCACGACCACCACGCGCACCGCGTCGTCGCGCGCGAAGTCCGCGAGCGCGTCGGCGATGCCTTGCCACATCTCGAAGGAGATGGCGTTGAGCTTGTGCGGCTGGTTGAGCACGAGGCGCGCGACGCCGTCATGCGTGCCGACGATGAGCTGCTCGGCCATCAGATCACTCCGGACTCGCGCAGCTTCGCGATCTCGCCGGCGCCGTAGCCGAACTCGCCGAGCACCTCGTCGGTGTGCTCGCCGCGCTCGGGGGTGGGCTGGTAGGGCTCATCGGGCGCGCGGCTGAGCGTCACGCAGTTGTTGACGATGTCGAACTCGCCAATCGCGGGATTGCTGACGCGCCGGGTCATGCCCAGGTGCTGGACTTGGCGGTCCTCAAACACCTGATCGATGCTGTAGATCGGGCCGCAGGGCACGCCGGCCTCGTTCATCACCTCCACCCACTCGCTGCTGGTGCGCGCGTGCAGGTGCTGCTGCAACGCATCGTTGCAGGCGTCGCGATTCTTCAGCCGCGCCGCGGCGCTGTTGAAGCGCTCGTCGCCGGCCAGCTCGGGCGCACCGATCACGCGGCACAGATCGGCGAACATGCGCTCGCCGGTGGTCGCGATGTTGATGTGCCCGTCGCTGGTGCTGAACACCCCGGTGGGAATGCTGGTGGGGTGGTTGTTGCCGGCTTGCGGCGGCACCTCCTGCTTCATCGTCCAGCGTGCGGCCTGGAAGTCCAGCATCGCGATCTGCGCCTGCAGCAGCGAGGTGTGCACCCACTGGCCCTCACCGGATTGCTCGCGTTCTAGTAGCGCGATGAGCACGCCGATGGCGGTGTACATGCCGGCGGTGAGATCGGCGATGGGCACCCCCACGCGCACCGGACCCTGGCCGGGCATGCCGGTGATCGACATCAATCCGCCCATGCCTTGCGCGATCTGATCGAAGCCCGGGCGCTGCGCATAGGGGCCGTCCTGGCCGAAGCCCGAGATGCTCGCGTAGACCAGGCGCGGGTTGATCGCCCGCATCGATTCGGGGTCGATGCCGAGGCGGTGCTTGACGTCCGGGCGGTAGTTCTCGATCAGCACGTCGGACTTCGCGGCCAGGCGCTCGAGCACCGCGACGCCTTCGGGCGCCTTGAGGTTGAGCGTGATCGCGCGCTTGTTGCGGTGCAGGTTCTGGAAGTCTGGTCCGTGTCGTGCGCCGCCCATGCCGGCGGCCTTGTCGACCGCCGCGGGCGCCTCGATCTTGATCACGTTGGCGCCCCAGTCCGCGAGTTGGCGCACCGCCGTGGGACCGGAGCGCACGCGGCACAGATCGAGGACGGTGAATCGGGACAGCGGGCCGTTGAGTCTTGCCATGGGTCGGGTCGCCTTCAGGTTTCGATCGGGTGATTCGACATTCTCGCCGATGCGGCAACGGCGCGCCAAATCGGCGCGCCAAATCGGTGCGCCGGCTTGTACGCCGCCACTGCCGGCGCTACTGTCGCCGCCCCGTGCAGCTCTCCGACACCATCACCCGCTGGACCGGCGTCGCACCGCGCGCGCAAGGGCCTGCGTTCCTGACCGGCATCGGCCACGGCGGCACGCACTGGGTGGCCGGTGTCTTCTACATCCTGCTGCCGTTCATCACCCGCGATCTGGGCCTGTCCTACGCCGAGGCCGGCTCGCTGGTCGCGGTGTTTCACGGCAGCGCGTTCGCGGCGAACTTCGGCAGCGGCATGGTGGTGGATGTTACGGGCCGGCGCGTGGTGTTCCAGATCCTGTCACTGGTCATGGGAGCGCTCGCGCTGATGGCCTTCGGCCTGACCGGCAGCTTCCTGGTGCTGTGCCTGCTCACGGTGCTGATCGGCGCGTCCAACACCCTGTGGCACCCGCCGTCCATCGCGCTGCTCTCGCAGACCTATCCGGCCAATCGCGGCTA
>Ga0214472_10005271_pt1 | contig 13596 bp, 11 predicted proteins | sample RVTome_6_FD_207662 | JGI IMG/M metagenome (GOLD analysis project Ga0214472, IMG submission 207662) | Soil microbial communities from uranium-contaminated site in the Upper Colorado River Basin, Wyoming, United States - RVT140D175 | ecosystem: Environmental > Terrestrial > Soil > Contaminated >... | reverse complement strand
ACAGCTCACGGCCATTTTCGATCGCTTCGTCCGGCAGGTCCACGATAAGTTTCATGTCGAGCCATGACCACCCCGCCCGGCGATCACCGCGCGTCTGAATCGCTCCCGATGGCCGTGGCGACCGCCGCCGCCGTGACCCTCCGCGTGGCAGAAGCGCGGGTCGAGGACATCGGCCATGCCGTTGCGCGGCTCGCGCCGGCCGATCTGGTGCGCATCGCCGCGCGACCGGGTGACGTCCTGAAGATCACCGCCGGCACGAGCGCCGTCGCACGCGCCGAGCTCTCGGACGAAGGACACGAGGGCCTGATTGAGATCGACGGCACGGCGCGCAGCAATTGCGGCGCGGGATTGCAGGAACAGGTGTCGGTGGCGCCCGTCGAGTCGGTCCAGGCCGTGGCCGTTCGCTTCTCGCCGCTGTGGGCGGGCGCCGCGCCGGCGATCATCGCGCCCGAACGCCTGCTCGAGGATCTGCAAGGCGTGCCGGTCATCACGGGCTGCGCGGTCCGCGTGCCGACGTTCGCGAAGGCGGTCAACTTTCAGGTCGTGCGCACGATTCCCTCCGGGCCGGTCGTGATCGGCAAACGCACGGATATCCGGGTCGTTGAGGGCGAGCAGACCGCGGCCCGCGCGCCGGCCGTGTCCTACGAGGACATCGGCGGGCTGGAGCGCGAGATGGCGCGGGTCCGCGAAATCGTCGAGCTGCCGCTCAAGCATGGGCGCATCTTCGAACGGCTGGGAATCCTCGCGCCCAAGGGCGTGCTGTTGTATGGGCCGCCCGGCACCGGAAAGACGCTGCTCGCCCGCGCCGTCGCGGCCGAAAGCCGCGTCCACTTCATCCATCTCAACGGCCCGGAGATCATGCGGAAGTTCTACGGCGAGAGCGAAGCCAAGCTCCGCGAGGTCTTCGAGGAAGCGGCGCGCCGCGCCCCGGCCATCCTCTTCATCGACGAGATCGACGCCGTGGCGCCCAAGCGCGCCGACGTGTCCGGCGAGGTCGAGAAGCGCGTGGTGGCGCAGCTGTTGAGCCTGATGGACGGCTTCGTGTCGCGGGGGCAGGTCATTGTCATCGGCGCCACGAACATCCCGGAGGTCCTGGATCCGGCGCTCAGACGACCCGGCCGCTTCGATCGCGAGATCGAGATCGGCGTGCCGAACACCCAGGCCCGGCTGCAGATTCTCAAGATCCACTCGCGCGCCATGCCGCTCGGGCCGGACGTCGACCTTCAGGAGATCGCCGAACATTCCCACGGATTCGTCGGCGCAGATCTCGAGGCGTTGTGCCAGGAAGTCGGGATGATCACTCTCCGCCGGTTCCTCTCATCGGTCCGGCTGCAGCCGGACACCACCGTTGATGAATCGGCCGATCTGACGGCGCTGCAAGTGACTCGCGCCGACTGGGTTGCCGGATTGAAGGAGGTCGAGCCGAGCGCGACGCGCGAGTTCTTCATCGAGAAGAGCCCGTCGGCGTTTGCCTCGCTCGGAGGACTCGATGACGTGAAGCGGCTGCTCGACGCCGTGGTCGAGCACGCCCACATGCACGACGAGATCTACGATCAGGTGGGACTGGCACCGCCACGCGGCATTCTGCTCGTCGGACCGTCGGGCACCGGAAAGACCGCCATCGCGCGCGCGCTCTCGGGCGAAAAACAGATCCCGCTCATTGCCATCGACGGCCCGCAGCTCTACTCGAAGTGGCTCGGTGAATCCGAGAAAGCGCTGCGCGAGGTCTTCAAGAAGGCGAGGCGGGCGGCGCCCTGCCTGCTGTTCTTCGACACGATCGACGCGATCGCGCCGCGGCTGGGCGGCGATCACGTCGGCGCCGACGTCTACCAGCGGATTCTCAGCCAGCTCCTGCGTGAGATCGACAACCTCCGCGACGTGAAAGGCGTGATTCTGCTGGCGGCCACCAACCGCCCCGAACGGGTGGAGCCGGCGCTCTTGCGGAGCGGACGGTTTGACTATATCGTCCGCTTTGCGAAACCTGACGCGGCCGACCGGGCGGCGATCGTGCGGCTCTGTTGTGCGCGGGTGCCGGTCGCGCCCGACGTCGACATCGCGTCGCTGGCCCACCGGGCAGACGGGCTCACCGGCGCCGACCTCGAAACGCTGTGCAAGAAGGCGACGCTGCTGGCGATTGCGGAATTCCAGAGCGGCGCTCGTGGCAGGCCGTTCGTTGTGCACCAGCGACACTTCCTGACGGTTCTGGAGAGTCGCCCTTCGCTCGAGACTGCATCATGAGTTACACCGAGCTCACCGTATGGACGCGCGGCATCATCATGGACAAGGAAGGCCGCGACATTGTCAATTCGGTCGCCGCGGCCGGACGACTCGAGGGCAAGTTCGCGCAGGCGATGGAAAACTACGTCGACAATCCCGATCGCACCAACGCGCCAACGCGCAAATACTGCCGCCTCAGCGAGAGTGAGATCGAAAACGCCCTCACCTACGAGAACGAGCAGCCGAACATCATCGTGCTCGTCGAGGAGACGATGGTCAAGGGCTGGGACTACATGCGCGGGATGCCGCCCGGCGGCACGCTGGTGATCAACACGCACTACACACCGGAGTACATGATCCGCTTCGTGCCGGGGCCCGAGCGGCTGTCGCAGCTCGTGTGCGTCGACGCGGCGAAGCTGGCCGACCACAAGTGGCTCTACTACCGTCTTGGCGAGCTCGGTCTCGACCGCCTGTCGACGGAAGGCGCGGCCGAGCGAAGCAAGGCGATCGCGCCCGACATCGCGGCCCCGCTGATCGCCGCCGTGGTCAAGACGACGGGGATCGTCAAAATGGCGACGATCGAGCCCATGATCGCGAACAAGGCGGCGTTCCACGCCGCGCTCGATCAACTACAGGTCCTGCCGCTGAATCCGGTGGCGGCCTGACATACGTCAACAGTCAAAGGTACGCATGTCGACCAAAGGCACACTCATTCCAGACTGGCTCGCGGTACCGTTTGCCGGAATCACGCCGGCGCCGTCGCAGGAGAAGGGTCAGGACCTGTTTCCGACCGGCAACTGGCGCTCCATCCGGCCGGTGTATCGCGACAAGATGCCGCCCTGCAACAACGCGTGCGGCACCAACGAGAAGATCCAGGGCTATCTCGACCTCGTGAAGCGCGGCAAGTATCTCGACGCCTACGCGCTCATCAAGGAAGACATGCCGTTTCCGTCGGTGACCGGCCGGGTGTGCTACCACCCGTGCGAACAGGCGTGCAACCGCGGGCAGTACGACGAGGCGATTTCCATCCGCGCGGTCGAGCGGTTTCTCGGCGATCTCGGACAGGCCCTGCCGCGCGACGTGGTGACGGCCGGCCCGCCCAACGGGAAGAACGTCGCGGTCGTCGGATCGGGCCCGGCCGGACACAGCGCCGCGTACCAGCTCGCACGGCTCGGCTACGAGGTCACGATCTTCGAGAAATCGCCCAAGGCCGGCGGCCTCAATCGCGGCGGCATTCCCGACTGGGTGCTCCCGCAGGACGTGCTCGATCGTGAGATCGAGCGCCTCGTGGAGCTGGGCATCACGATCAAGACGAACACCGAGGTGGGCAAAGACGTCACGTGGGACGAGTTGAAGACCAATTACGACGCCTGCGTCCTGGCCGTCGGTCTCACCGAGCCGAACAGCGCGCGCGCCGAGGGCGAAGACAAGGGCGGCGTGTTCTACGGGCTCCCATTCCTTCGCGACATCGGCATGGGCACGTCGACCGTCACGCTGGGCCCGCGCGTCGCCGTCATCGGCGGCGGTAACACGGCGATCGACTGCGCCCGCGAGGCGCTCCGCCAGGGCGCCGTAGAAGTGACGATGATTACCATCGAGCAAGCCCCTGAGGAGATGCCGTGCGTGCCGGAGGATCTGCACGACATGCTCGAGGAGGGCGTCGAGCTGATGCACGGCCGGGCGATGACTGCCGTGCTGGGCAACGGCCGGGCCGACGCACTGCAGCTCCACCCGGCCCGCTTCAGCGGCGCCATCAACGCCTCGCCGATCACCGTCGATCGGGAGTCTCCGGCCGAGCGCTTCGCGGTGGACAACGTGATCGTCGCCGTGGGACAGCGTGCGTCGCTGAACTGGCTGCCTGCTGAATTCAAGAACGAGCGCGGCACGATCGCGATCGACCGGTTCGGACGTCTCGGCGATACGACGTTCTTTGCCGCCGGCGACATCGTGCAGATCGGCTCCGGCCAGCCGCTGATGGTCGTGAACGCCGTGGGCGACGGGAAGCGTGTGGCGTTCAACCTCGACAAGGTCCTCCGGGGCGAGCCGCTGCAGGAACGCATGGTCCCGATCGACGTGATCACCGACCTCGCCCGGATGAACATGACGTACTTCCCGAAGTTCCCGCGCGTGCAGCAGCCGATGCTGCCCCCGGTCAGCCGGCGCCGCACGCAGGACGAGGTCATTCAGGCGTTCACCGAAGAGCAAGCCGTGGAAGAATCAAACCGCTGCTTCAGCTGCGGCACGTGTAATGCCTGCGACAACTGCTATCTGGTCTGTCCCGAGCCGTGCATCGTCCGCTCCGTCCGTTCCAACGGCCTCTACAAGATTCTGGTCGATTACTGCAAGGGCTGTCGGGTGTGCATCGAGGAGTGTCCGACGGGTTGCCTCGAGGGCGTGCCCGAGCTGGACTTCGATACCGGCGTGGTGCGGATGGACACTGCGTTTGCGATCACGCAGGGGCTGCACGGTCGCCAGGCGGAGGAACTGAGGAACCTGCCGGACCGGCAGCCGAAGGACATCGAGAACTGGAAATAGAGCTGGGGGCTAGACGTATGGCGACCGCAGTTGCTACGAAAAAAAACGCCCGGATCAACGGCTGCGTCGCGGCGGCGCAGGCGGCCAAGTACGCCGACGTCGACGTGATTACGGCCTATCCGATCCGGCCCTACACCGCGACGATGATGGCGCTGGCGCAGATGGTGGCCAACGGCGAGCTCGACGCCGAGTACATCGTGGCCGACAGCGAGCACTCGCAATTGAGCATCGCGCACGGCGCCTCGTCCAGCGGCGCGCGGGTGTTCACGGGCAGCTCGGGCGTGGGCGTCCAGTTCGCGTACGAGCTGTACTCGCCGATTTCGGGCAGCCGCATGCCGGTGCAGATGATGATTGCGGACCGGACGCTGGATCCGCCCGGCGATTTCGGGTCGGAGCACACCGATGCGCTCTCCACGCGCGACATGGGCTGGCTCATGGGGTGGTCGTGCGACGCGCAGGAAGCGTTCGACAATCATCTGCTGGGCTTCCGGATCGGAGAAGACCCTCGCGTACTCCTGCCGCAGATGGTCTGCCAGGACGGGTTCTTCGTCTCGCATATCACGAGCGACGTCGAGCTGCCCGACTCCGGTCAGGTGAAGGAGTTTCTCCCGCCATACAAGCATCCGTACCCGCTCGATCCACGCCATCCGGTGTCACACGGACCGCAGATCATGCCGGAGCAGGGTCCGCCGCTGCAGCTCGAGCGCGCCCGCGCCATGGAAGGCGCCGTGCCCGTCATCGAGCAGGCGCATGAGGAATTCGCCCGGATCTTCGGGCGCCGGTACGACCCGTGGATCGAGGAGTTCATGACCGACGGCGCCGAGGTCGTCTTCTTCATGCAGGGCGGTCACGCGGTGACGGCGCGCCACGCGATTCGCCACATGCGCGAGCGCGGCGCGAAGGTCGGCCTCGTGCGGCTCAAGACGATCCGGCCCTATCCGACCGATCGCGTCATGGAGGCCCTCAGCAGGTTCAAAGTGGTCGGCGTGATCGAGACCAACATGGGACTCGGCAGCGTGAGCAGCGGGGGATCGCTGTACGCAGAGGCCTGCGCGGCGCTCTATGAAAGCGCCAAGCGCCCGCTCGTGGTGTCGTTTATGGCCGGGATGGGCGGCGAGGCGATCGTGCTGAAAGAGTTCTACTGGATGACGAACAAGATGCTCGAAGCCCAAAAGCGCAGCGCGATCGAAAAGCGCACGCACTGGGTGGGATTCGAAGAGTAGAATCAGTTCGGCGGGTCTGCGTCGCAGGACGCGCCCTACCGTACGTAGGCCGGGTGCCGCGGAGCGGACCCGGCCCTGTGGGAGGACCGATGCCAGCGATTGAAGTTGAACGGCAGATGTTGCCGATGTTCCAGAGTCCGAATCAGGGGGCGCGCTTCTACAACCCGGAACTGCCGGAAACCGAGCCGTTCGTGCCCGGCCACCGGACGTGCGCCGGCTGCGGGCCGTCCATCCAGTACCGGATGACGAGCAAGGCGTCGGGCGACAACACAATCCTGGTCGGACCCACCGGCTGCATGTACGTGGCCAACAGCTCGTATCTGTGCACGCCCTACAACGTGCCCTGGGCGCACACGCAGATCGGCAGCGCCGGCAGCTTCACCGCGGGCGTCGCGGCCGCCTACGAAGCGATGATCCGCAAGGGCAAGTGGAAGGGCGCGTTTCCAAACATCATCTGCGAAGCCGGCGACGGGAGCGCGTCCGACATCGGGCTCGCGTCGATCTCGGGCGCGCTCTACCGGAATCACGACTGCCTGATCATCTGCTACGACAACGAGCAGTACGCGAACACGGGCATCCAGGCCTCCTCGCGGACGCCGTACGGCGGCATGACGACCTTCTCGCCGCCGGGTCCGATGGTTCCGGAAGCCAAGACCCTGTTCCCCAAGGACCTGGCCCGCATGATGGCGGCCGGTCACCCGCACTGCTACGTGGCGACCGCGAGCGTGGGCTATCCGATCGACCTGATGAACAAGGTGCGCAAGGGGCTCAACCACAAAGGCGCGGCGTACATGATGATCTACACACCGTGCCAAAAAGGTTTCGTGTACGAGACGCCCCGCTCGATCGACCTCGGCCGCCTGGTGGTTGAATGCGGGCTGTATCCGATCTGGGAATGGAACCCTGAAAAACGCGAGTACGATTACACCTTCCGCCCGCAGAGCATGCGGCCGGTATCCGAGTACCTGAAGCTGCAGGGACGCTTCGGCCACCTGCACGCCGAACACATCGCCACGCTGCAGAAGTTTGCCAACGAGCAGTGGAGAATGATGGGCGTCGAGCTGCCGGAGGCCTTGATCCGGGCGGCCGACGCGAAGAACCTGGTCAATATGGCGTCTGCGGAAGCGGCCGCCGCTGTGGCGCAAACGGTCTAGGCCATGAGTGACACGACCCCTCCGCCTGCCGTCGCCGTGGCTCAGGAAAGCTACATCGTCACCGAAGGCAAGAAGCGCGGGTCGACTCGCGACGTGCGGGCCGAGGCGGTTCACGATCGCTACTACACCGTCCTCCGCGTGCATGCGGGCGACGCCATTCTTACCGACAATTGGCACACGACCGAAGTGCTGGAGCACGCGCGCAACAACTTCGAGGGCTACACGTTCGCCATGCGGACGCTCGAGGCCTGGGGCGCCCAGATCGAGAGCGATCAACGCGCCTACTACACCGCCGGCGGACGGGTGTGGGTGATGGACCTGGAGCCGTCGGCGGGCAAGAAGAAGCGCCTACAGGGCACCGGCTCTCCACCCCACCGCGCAGGCGTGCGCGGTGGGGACCCCGGTTCCGGCAAGCAGTGAGCGCGTCCGCCTTCGCCGCGAAGGCTTCGGCGGACAAGCCGCGCCGACGGATTCTGCTCATCGACGACACGCCGCAGATCGCCGAGCTGTTGACCTTCGCCCTGCGCGACCACGGGTACGAGGTCGTCGCCACCGGCTACACCGATACCGTCAACGAGTGGGTCGTTCAGCACCACGCCGACGCGCTCGTGCTCGATTGTTCCGTCTTCGACATGAGCGAATCGCTCTTCGATATGCTCCGGAACGACGCGGCTCATGCCGGCCTTCCGGTCGTCATCATCAGCGATACGCCGGAGGCGGCGGACGCAAGCCTTCGTTCGCGGCAGGCCGACCGTGTTCTGTTGATCCCGAAACCATTTACTGGGGCACAGGTCGCCCGGGCGCTCGACCAGCTGCTCACAATTGCTCCGTCACCAGATCAGTAGGGGCGGAGCTTGCTCCGCCCGCGGGCCGACCAAGGTCGGCCCCTACGAGCAAAATTATGCCGCGTTGGAGCATGGACGACTGGCAATACCTGGAGCGCCAGGTCGTCGCCGATCCGAAGGGGCGACAGTGGTCCATCGCTCTGATGGACGTCCTCGGTCAGGTGGGCGATCCCGACAGACCGAACGCCATGCTCGAGCTCGAGTACGCGTCTGGCCGGTATTTCACGGTCGTCTACTCGAGCGGCGGCACGCTCCAGTGGGAACGCGGCTACCCGTCACTTCAGGACGCGACACGAGCGTACGAACGCCTGGTGGCGGCCGTCATCGACGGTCGGGTGGATCCCGCACAACCGGTGTTCCGGCAGGACCTGGAAGACTGACGCTCGAATTCCAGACAATTGCGAACAACCTCGCGCCCTACATGCCGTGATCGACCGCGCGCCGGACATACGCATCGGGTAGAGAGCGACCATCCATCGACTCATTCCCAAGAGCAATCTCAACGATGCCTCTCCGCGACAGCTGAGCGGAACTTGTTGAGCTGGCGACCACAATGTGATCTGGTTCCAACTGGCGAACGTTCGGTCCGCCAATTTCGCTCGCGCATTCCGCACGCTAAATAGCTCTCTACTTAGAGTTTTCCGGAACGGAAAATGCTCTCGGATTCCACGCAGGAGTGCATATGGCCAACGAACGGATGGACGATGCGACGCGAAGGGTGCCTCCGGACAAGGCTGCGAAAAGCACGAAGAACAGCCAAACGGGCCCCACGAACAAGGCGGACGAGGAGAAAGTGAAGAAAGACGAATTGATAGACGACAGGTTTCAGGCTACCGACAACTGACGGATATACACTGAATAAATTGTCGGCGCGGCTGCTTCAGGGGGCAAAGGCCTGCGGACCGGAGACGCTTCTCATTCAAGTGTCCGCAAAATATTTACACGGCCGGCGCCAGCGTCTGCGGCATCACGTCGTACACGTAGTCGTGGGCCTGCAGCGCCTTGTCCATGCGCAGCCGCGCCGCGGGATTGCTGGCGGTCGCGGCCCGTGCCAGGGCTGCCTGCCGGCCGCTGAAAATGGCGTCCAGGATTGCCGCCCGATCCTCCGGCGGCTGTTCGATGATCGACAGCAGCACGCGCGACCCGTACTTGATCCAGCGCGGCTGCGGCACGAGCCTGCCGTCGGGCCCGCTGGTCACCACCTGCCGTTTCAGGACCGTCAGGACCAGCTCCGCATCCGTCATGTCGTACTCGATGCCGAGCTTCACGAACAGCTGCTTTACCTCCTCGCGCCTGGCGTCCAAAAGCCTCACGAACAGCGCCGGCGTCACCCGCTCCCCCTTCTTCGTCGTCGCGCCGTCCGCCGTGAGCTCCACGCGGTGGAGGACGGCGAGGTAGAGGAAGTGCCAGAAGATCTCGTATGTGGCGAGATCGTTCATGAACCGGAGTCCGGTGCGCGGGTCGTAGATGGCGGCGGCGTTGTTACCCTGGAGCTGCTGATACATGAACTCGGTGGCCATGTACATGGCGTACCGAAGGCCGTCCTCGGTCGTCGGCCCCTGCGGGCGCGCGAGCAGCCGCTGGCGCGCTTCGTTTGAGAAGAGCTTCTCCACCGTCAGGTCCGCTTCCGTCAGGTCGAGCGGCTTGATGCGTCCATTCTCGAGCAGCCCAAGCGCCTCCAGCCGGGCGCGTTCGTCGGGGCGCAGCTTGTCGACGACGCCCTGCAGGGCATCAACGCCGGTCACCAGCGGTTCGCGTCCGGCCTCGACGTAATCCGGGGCGACGGTGGCCACCCAGCTCTGTCGATACGTGTCGTGCAGCGTGCCGTTGATGCGGACCAGCCCGGTCAGCCGCTCGCGCAGCTTGTCGAACCAGATGTCGCGCAGCGCCTTGGCGTCATTCTCCGGCGCGCGCGGGTTCTGCATCTGCGCCGCCATCCCGCCGATCGGCATGCCGCCCGCCAGCAGCGCGAGCAGTGCGTTGCGCATCGTGTAGTAGCTCATGGACGGCTCGGTCATCGTGATGGTGTTGGGGTCGGGAATCACCATCGCCGGGTCGTGCCGGAACATCTCCTCGCGGCTGTTGATGTAGTCCCACCGGCCGACGTTCGGCCCGATCAGGTTCTCGCGCAGCACCCACATGATCGCTTCCTGCTGCAGCGCGTACTCGGCGCGCTCGTTCAGCATCTTGATCTTCAGGGTGCCGCGGCGCACGCCCATCGCCGCCTCGAGCTGCTTCAGCAGCATCGAGACCAGTCGCGCTTCCTGCCACGTCTCGATCTTGGGCACGTAGTAGTAGATGCCCGAGCCGTTGCGCTGCTGCGCGTCGAAGTTGCTCAGGGCGTGAATGACCAGCGCGGGGATGATGGCAGGCACCGGCTCCCCCGCCAGCGACAGCTGCCGGCTGCGCAGGTGGAGTCCCGGCACGCGATGAAAGATGGTCGGCCACGCCGCGAACGGGCCGTCGATCTTGTACGTCCGCTTCTTCCCCGGATGCACGTACGGCGTGCCGTCCCACTTGTGCGCCAGGATGTCGGCGAGGTTCTGCCACGCGCGGTACAGCTGGTCCTTGTAGTCGCCGCCGGCGTCTTCCCAGTCCCACATCCACGACGCGGCGCCCGTGTTCAGCGCGCTCATCGCCATGCCGAGGTCAATCGCGGGGCCCGTGCCTTCGAGGCCGGGCCGCATCGTGTCGGCGGGAATCGGGACCGTGGGATTCAGGCGCCAGGCGTCGGGAGTCCGGCGCCCGAAGAAACCGTCCAGCAGCCCGCGGCGGATCGACTCCACCGTCGCGGTATGCCCATCGGCGTCGCTGACTTTTTCCGCAGGGGGCAGGAAATCGTAGCGGGCGCCGCTGCGGGCGACCTGTTCCTGGAGCACGTACCGCGCGGCCAGCAGCTCCTGCAGCTCCCCGCCGATCGCGTTCGCCAGCTGCTCGATTACCTCTTCGACGACGAGCGTCCGGCCGTTGACGGACTTCGCACCGAAGAGCGACGCGTACTGTTGCTGGATATCAGGTCGGATCTGCAGGGTTCCCAAGGGACGGCCTCCGAAGTTCGGTATGAGCCGCCTTTTGTACTACCTGCAGGCTAACGCGTCAATGCGAGACGAGTGCGGGGTGGACCTTCCGCCTTCGCTGAAGCTACGGCGGACCACCGTAGCCTTGGCGGAGGTGGTTACGGCCCGCCTTCGTGGAACCGCGGCGGGTCCGCTACGCGGAACCCGCCCCACGTACCTCGATCTCGCGTACGCGGCGGGTCCGCTACGCGGAACCCGCCCTGCGTACCTCGATCTCGCGTACGTAGGCCGGGTTCCGCGAAGCGGACCCGGCGGAGAAGAACCTGTACAGCAGCCACATGTCGATGAGCGCCGTGACCACCAGGACGGTGTAGGCCGCGGGACCCGCGACCAGGCCCAGTTCGTTCAGCAGCCGGGACAGCCCGAAGCCCACCACCCAGGCGTCAAAGCTCATGCAGATGCGGCGAAACGTTTCTACTGCGACATGTTGAATGATGAACGCGCCAATCGGCACTCCGATCAGGATGCTGGGCACGATCCACGGAATCAGCGCCAGGCTCGTGGCGGTGAAGAGCCCCACGTACGCGTACGCAATCGCCGTCATGGACGACTCCGCCAGCCGGATGACGCCGAGCGCCGCCCGGAAATCCTTCTTGGCAAACCCCTGGTTGTTCAGCACGATCGCCAGCGGCGGCCCCGAGATCGTGGTGACGGAATACAGCACGCCCAGACCGCCGCCGAAGACCAGCCCGGCAGCACGCTCGGACTGGATCGGCCGGCGATAGCCGGCGGCCTGCACCAGAATGAGCGGGAGCAGCGCGGTAAACGTCCCGAACCGGAGCCACGACGGGTTCACCTGCGACACGATCGCCGTCCCGGCCACGACGCCCGGCACCAGGCCGATGACGATGGGCAGAACGCGTCGCCAGACGTTCGAGTACGCGTCGCGGTTGTTCCACAGCACGTACGCATTCAGCACGACCTCGATCAGGACCAGAGCCGGATTGAGGACGCGGTTCGCCATGAACAGGAGCGCAATCGGAACCGTGATCGACGAGAAGCCGTACCCGAGCGCGCCGTTGACGACGGCGGCCAGCAGCGTGATCGCGGCGAGGGCGAGGGGGTAAGAGTCAGCCATTAACCATCACGAAGACGTCGATCACGGGGCCACGTCGACCACGGGCCACCGAGGCACCGAGACACCGAGACACCGAGGAAAATCGGACAATGGTGCTGGTGCCCGACTGGGCGAGCGCGATCGCCGGCAGCAGGAGTGCCGCCAGCGCCGCGAGCAAAATTCTCTTCGCTATCAGAAGGTCCTCCTCTCCAAGGGCATGCCTCGCCGAAGCGGCGAAGCTGCGAAGGCGGGTCAGCCGATCGACTGGTTGGAGGAAAGAACCGGGAGTGAAGAACTGTGAACTACTGGTCTCTTACCTCGCCGTCGTCGGCCTGATACACGCGCAGCGACAACCGCCTTCGCCGACGTCGGGTCGCTTTGCGACCCGACAAGCCAGTGCTGGCTCGGCGGTCCGCTTCCGCGGACCGCCCCGGCGGTCAGGCGCCGGCGCGCAACAGGGACAACAGCAGGAGAGGTAAGGAGCGTTCACGGGTCCCAAGGTTGTACCGTTGACCGTCTGGGCGTGTCAAGTTAGGATGGTGAGGCCGTGTTGTCCACCTGCTGCCGAGCCTGCGCCTGTTGTTGTATGGGGACCTGTCGGGTCCCGGCGCTCTCGGTCCGCTAATGGGTAACGCATAAAGAAAACCCAGATAACACGCGAAGGATCGAAAGCCCGGGAGAATGCCCCGGGCTTTTTTATTTATGGGACCAATTGCCACCGGAGGCCCGAAGGCCTCCGGCTACCAATCCGAAGAGGCGGCGCGGCCTCGCCGAAGCTCGCTCGAGGCGAGCGGAGGCGGGACGGTCCGCGAGACTCCACCCAGGCTCGACCATTTGCGCGCGCTGGAGGCCGAAAGCATCCACATCCTGCGCGAAGTGGTGATGGAGTTCGAGCGGCCGGTGATGCTCTATTCGATCGGCAAGGACTCGTCGGTCATGCTGCGCCTGGCGCAAAAAGCGTTCTACCCTGGCCCCATCCCCTTCCCGCTGCTGCACGTCGACACCACCTACAAGTTCCGCGAAATGATCCAGTTTCGCGACGACATGGCCCGTGCCGTGGGCGCGCGGCTGATCGTCCACACGAATGACGAGGCGATTGCCGAGGGAACGCAGCCCTTCAAGGTCGGGACCCAGCGCTGCTGCGGATTGCTCAAGACGAAGTCGCTCCTCGACGCGCTGCAGGCCGGCAACTTCGACGCGGCGATCGGCGGCGCGCGCCGCGACGAGGAGCGCTCCCGCGCCAAGGAGCGGGTGTTTTCGGTGCGCGACGCCAACGGCCAGTGGGATCCGAAGCGGCAGCGGCCGGAGCTGTGGAACCTGCTGAACGGCCGGCTGCGGCCGGGCGAGAGCGTCCGCGTCTTCCCGCTCTCGAACTGGACCGAGATCGACGTCTGGCAGTACATCCACCTCGAGCGCATCCCGATCGTCCCGCTCTACTACGCGAAGGATCGCGAAGTCATCGTCCGCGGCAATTCTCTCATCGTCCAG
>Ga0214472_10005269_pt1 | contig 13597 bp, 12 predicted proteins | sample RVTome_6_FD_207662 | JGI IMG/M metagenome (GOLD analysis project Ga0214472, IMG submission 207662) | Soil microbial communities from uranium-contaminated site in the Upper Colorado River Basin, Wyoming, United States - RVT140D175 | ecosystem: Environmental > Terrestrial > Soil > Contaminated >... | reverse complement strand
TCACCGGCCCCGAGGTGTCGGCCCAGGTGCGCCGCATGGTCGAAGATCAAGGAATCGGGTACCACCCGGAACACCAGGTGACCGCCGTCGACGGATCGGCCAAGACGCTCGTTTTCGCCAACGGCGCCACCGCCGGCTTCGACCTTCTCGCCTATGTGCCGCCCCACCGGGCGCCACGGGTGATCCGCGACGCAGGCATGGTCGATGATTCCGGTTGGGTTCCCGTCGACCGCCACACCTTGGACACCCGCTTCCCGGCGGTGTATGCCATCGGCGACGTCACCGGGATCCCCCTCGAGATGGGAAAGCCGCTCCCCAAGGCAGGGGTGTTCGCCGAACGCCAGGCCAAGGTCGTCGCCCACAACATCGTTCACATCATCACCGGCAAGGGCGAACCTGTCGCGTTCGACGGGCACGGCGAGTGCTTCATCGAGACCGGCGCCGGGAAGGCCGGTTTCGGTGCCGGCGACTTCTACGCCGAACCCACCCCACGGATCACCCTCCATCGCCCATCACGCCGCTGGCATGTAGGCAAACTGCTCTTCGAGAAGAACTGGTTCCGAAGGTGGCTCTGATCGTGTCGACCGCGCGTCGAACGTCCGCCGCGACGCCACACCGAGCCTGCCAGGTCACGGCGAACAGCCGTGCGCCACAGACCATCACCGGATCATGAAGAGTCCACGAGGATCGTGAGCCCGACCCTGGGAGCGATTCGCAGCATCATCGACACCGTCGGATTCCGCGCTCGAGACGATGAAGGTGGCCGCTGCCGCATCACCGTCCTTCGGCCCTACTCCGTGCCAGTAGCTCGTGACATCCTGGATCTAAGGACTTCAGGAGGTCCGAAGTGTTGGGTGGTTGGGGCGAGATGCTCGGTGGCGTGTTGTTGCTGCTCGGGCCGCTGGTTCTCCTGGTGGGTGATCGCGCGGTGATTTGGTTCGTGTCGCTCCCATCGCCTTCTCGGCGGCACCGCGGGCGGCACGGTTCAACCTCTTGGTCGCGTTGGTGAGGGCGGCGTTCGTGGCGTCGCTGACCGCGGGTCTGCTTCTGCTGCCACCCACTTAGGCACCGCCAGCTTGCGCCTATCCGGGTTTCAGCGGCGTTCACCGAGCCCGCTGGAATTCCTCACCGGAGGGGTCGTAGGGACCTATCGACTGGGCGTCGGCCCCGTCGATGCTCCGTGTAGCTTCAGGTGAGAGAAGGAGGACTCGTATGGAGCTGAGTTCGCGCGAGATGTGGACGGTGATCCATGGCCTGGTGCTGGGGACCTTGTTCCTGCTGGCATTCGCTGGTGGCCTGGCTGGGTTGTGGAGTCTGCGTCCGGGGCTCGTGACCACCCAGGGGATCCGGGAGCGGATGACTCGGTTGTACTACGGCACCTGGATCATGGCGGTAGTGGCTTGGGCGACCGTGATCACGGGGACCTGGATCGTGTACCCGTGGTATCGAGCCGCACTGGCCCGAGTCGGTGACGACGTGTTCGCCGGGTGTGTCGGCGCGGTGCGCCCAACCGATACCTGTTCGCCACGTGACTTCCTGTTGTCGAACGTGTCGGGCACCACGGAGGCATGGCATTCGTTTGGGATGGAGTGGAAGGAGCACGTGGCCTGGGCGGCGCCGTTCCTGGCGACCGCGGCCGCGTTCTTGGTCACCTACTACGGAGCCCGGCTGATCGCCCGCCCCTGGCTTCGTGCCGCCGTCATCGTGATGCTGGTTGGAGCGTTCGCAGCGGCCGCCATCGGCGGAGCGTTCGGCGCCTTCATCAACAAGGTCGCCCCGATCATCTGAGGAGAAGAGAATGACATCGACACATCACGACGCCGAGACCGTCCCCGAGCTTGCCGACCTGCACTTGGTGGACAAACCCGACGGTCCCGGAGCCGCAGCGATCCTGGCCGCCGGGATCGGCATCTTCGTCCTCGGCCTGTTGACCACCCTCAACGAGATGTCCGAGGGGATCCACACGTTTCTGGACGCCTTCGACGGCGACGGGGGAGTGGGGCCCCTGTCGGGCAAGACGATCCTGGCCACGGTGGCGTTCTTCGGCTCGTGGGCTGCCCTCTGGGTGTTGTGGCGGAACAAGGACATCGACATCAAGAAGACGTTTTGGATCGGGCTCGGGCTTGGGATAGCCGGCACCGTGCTCATGTTCCCGCCGGTCTTCCAGGCGTTCGCATGACGACGATCCGAAGCGAGAGTGACGCTCGGGCGGATCGTGTCGCTGCCTGGGCAACGGCTGTCGGGGCCGGCCTGGTGGTGTTCATGGTCAGTTGGCTGGTGTGGAACCGGGTCCTGACCATGTTCCTGGAGGTGCCGATGGGACCGGTGGCCGCCATGACCGTCGCCATCGCCACTGGTGCTGCGGTGACGGTTCGACAGGGACGGCGCCTCTCCGCCCGGTTCCACTGAACCCCGTTTGCGGCCCACGTGACATCACTACGCCGATGACGTCTGCAATGGTCTGCGGTCGGGTACTCGAACCAGAACGACGACCCCGGCGGCGGCGAGGGCTGCGCCGGCTCCGAAGGCGACGGCTGGGCCGATCGTGGTGTAGGCGACCCCGAACAGCACCGAAGCGGGGAGGGCGGCGACCCCGACTGCCCCGTGGTACCAGCCGAAGGCGGCACCACGGCGGCTGGGAGGGCCAGGCTGGCGACCCATGCTCGTTCCACCGGTTCGGTCAAGCCGAAGTAGAGCCCGTAGACGAGGAACAGGACCAGCAGCGGGCCGAGTGCCGTGGTGGCACCGAACCCGAGGTAGACCAGGCCGTAGAGACCCCAGCCGGCGACCATGAGTGGCTTGCGGCCGACCCGATCCGACCATCGGCCCCCCACCCACGTCGAGGCCATGCGGACCAGGTTGTGGGCTGCCCAGAGCACGGCCAGCCAGCCGGCGCCGACGCCGAGATCGGAGAAACGCAACAGCAGGAAAGCGTCGGTGCTGTTGCCCAGGGTGAAGATGGTGACTGCCACCAGCATCCGTTTCAGGTCTGCTCCAAGCGGTCCACGCGGATCGTCGCCTCCACTGGCCGACTCTGCTACTGGGGGGGCGCCTCGGCTCGCGGACACCAAGCCACAGCACCACCAGGACCGCTGCACCCGGAATGGCCGCCATGTAGAAGACCTGCCTGATGCCGATCCCTGGCACGAGGAGCAATCCGGCGGCGATCAGCGGTCCGGCAACCGCACCGGCATGGTCCATCGCCCGATGCAGCCCATACGCCGCGCCACGGCTGGACTCGTCGGAGACGTCAGCGATCAACGCGTCGCGAGGAAAGGTACGCAGACCCTTACCGACACGGTCAACGAACCGCAGGCCCGCCACCCACGGCCAGGCGACAGCCGCGCCGATCAGCGGCTTGGCGACACTCGACAACCCATAACCAGCCACCACCAACGGCTTACGCCGCCCGGTCCGGTCGGTAGCCCGACCAGACACCACCTTGAGCAGCGATGCAGCGCTCTCGGCGACTCCCTCGACCACCCCCAGCGCCACCGCACCGGCCCCCAACACCGAGACCAAGAACACCGGCAATAGCGGGTAGATCATCTCGCTGGACAGGTCGGTGAGCAGGCTCACCACCCCGAGGGCAACCACCGTTGAGGACAGCCGACGACGGCTCACACTCATATCGTAATCCGATATCGATGGCCGTTATGATGGGAGGATGGTGTTAGACGAGTTGCGGCGCGGGGCGGTACGCCTCCACATCCTCCACCACGCCGCCCAAGGTGAGATCCACGGGGCGTGGATGGCCGACGAACTCGCCCGCCACGGACATCGGATCAGCCCAGGAACGCTCTACCCGGCGCTACACCGGATGGAAGAGGTCGGTCTGCTCACCTCGACCAGGAGAGTCGTCGACGGCAAGATGCGCCGTCTCTACCGGGCGACCAACAAGGGGCGCCGGGAGCTGACCGCGGCGCGAAGGGTTCTCGCCGAGCTGGTCGACGAGGTCCTGGATTGACCGGTCCGGGCACCGAAGCAGGCGAACCACACGGGTCTGTCGCCGAGGTCGCCAGTCTCTTCACACGGCTCGGATTCACCGCCTTCGGAGGTCCCGCCGCGCACATCGCGATGATGCACGACGAGGTCGTCATCCGTCGCCAATGGCTCGATGATCAACGCTTCTTGGACATGATCGGGGTCACCAATCTCATTCCCGGCCCCAACTCCACCGAGATGGCCATGCACGTCGGCCACGAGCGAGCCGGCTGGCGGGGGTTGGTCACCGCCGGCGCCTCCTTCATCCTCCCCGCCGTTCTCATCGTCCTCGCCTTCGCCTGGGCCTACATCGAGTATGGAGACACCCCTAGCGGGGAGGCCATCCTGTACGGGATCAAACCCGTCGTGGTGATCATCGTCGCCCAAGCCCTCATCAAGCTGGGTCGATCCGCCCTCAAAGGCTGGCTCACCGCCACCATCGGCATCGCCGCCACAGCCGCCTACCTGGTCGGGATCAACGAACTGGCACTCCTCGCCCTCGGCGGAGCCACCGTCCTCATCGTTCGCACCACCATCAAGCCAGGTGTCCTCGGCATCGCCCCACTCGCCGCTGGGGGATGGATCACCGCACAAGCAGCCGGCACCGATCAGATCTCCCTAGGTCGGCTCTTCCTCGTCTTCCTCAAAGCCGGCGCCTTCCTCTACGGGTCCGGATACGTCCTCCTCGCCTTCCTCCAAAACGACCTGGTCGAACAGCTCGGCGTCCTCACCCAAGACCAGCTCCTCGACGCTGTCGCGATCGGCCAGTTCACCCCCGGCCCCGTCTTCACCACCGCCACCTTCATCGGCTACGTCCTCGCCGGAATCCCCGGCGCCGTCGTCGCCACCATCGCCATCTTCCTCCCCTCCTTCATCTTCGTCGGAGCGGTCACCCCGATCGCCCGACGGATCAGAGACCGCGAATGGACGGCAGCGCTCCTCGACGGCGTTAACGCCGCCGCCCTCGGCCTCATGGCAGGAGTCACCGCACAGCTGTCCGGAGACGCCATCACCGACCCCATCACCATTCTGATCGCGGGCCTGAGCGCTCTACTCCTCTGGCGAGTCCGGGTCAACAGCGCCTGGCTCATCCTCGGCGGGGGCGCCGTCGGTCTCGCAGCCGACCTGACCAACCTCATCCCCTCCTGAAGACCCAGGACGCTCCCCGACCGCGGGTTTCAGACCCATGCCAGTGAGCTCCGGCAACGAATCAGACGCTGCATCAGCGCTGTGCAGATCTCGAAGTCACCGTGTCAGATCCCGAAAAGCCGAGTGGCGGCGAGGATTCGGCTGATCCCGCTACCGATGGGATTGAGCGTCTGATATGGCCTAGCATGTTCTGTATCGGCTGGTCTTCGCCGGAAACCCCTGCGATACTTGGTGATTCCCGCGCCCGTAGCTCAATTGGATAGAGCGTCTGACTACGGATTATCCAGCGCTGAACGCTATGCGGATCAGGGAAAACGCTGGTCAGCGGCGAGCGTAAGACCCAGAATCAGACGCTGTACCATCCGCCGAGTCTGCCGGCTGGCAGGACTCTTCGCTGTAGAACCTGCGGCGCCGACTCGACCGATGTCAGGAACGGCGGCGGCCCGGCCTCATACGATCGCTCGGCCAGGGCTCAGCTGGATGTCGACGAGGGTGAGGCCACGGTGATTCCCGCCGCGGTGGCCGCGTTCCTCAAACGTTCGTCATACGCCACGATGCCTGCCAGATCGGGACCCAGGGTCATCGCCGCGGCGAGGTGAAGGGCATCGAGTGACCGGAGGTCCAGTGGTGGGAGCCGGCCGGCGCGGTCAAAGGTCTCGGCGTCAATGCGGACGATGTCGCTCTCTGCGAGCAACCGCTCGGCCCGTGCCAGGGCACGACCTCCCGCTCGGGTCGCAGCCCGTCGAAGTTCCGTTCGATGGAGGTCCGAGACGATCCAGCGCTTGGGCGCCAGCCAACGTCGCAGATGCTTGGTCTCTGGTTCCGGACGCACGAACTTGGCCAGAGCCGAAGTGTCGAGATACCAGATCGCCATCTAGCGCTCGCCGGCTCGGAGATCCGCCAGGGCTTCCGTTACGGATGGCCCCTCGTCGGGAGGTAGGTCGGTGTCGAGCGCGGCGAGCAGCTCGCCCAGGTTGCGCCCCGAGCCTGGTGCGATCCTTCCCTCGGCAACCAGGCTGGAGTATCCAGAGGCCTCGCCAACCGGTGAGAGGCGTGCTACGGGCCGACCTCGGTCGGTCACCACAAACGTCTCGCCTGCCTTCACCCGGGCGAGCCAACGACTTGCATACCGTCGCAGTTCTCGTATCCCGACCGTCTCCATGTGCGACATGGTAGCACATTTCTGGAGCAGTCCGACGGCCCTGCCAACCGTCAGCATGGAGAGGACCCACCCTCGCCGCGGCGCCGTCCACTGGTGTATTCTCGTGCTGATCGAGCCGTGGCGCAGACCAACGAGGGTTTCCTCTTCATCGCCGACATCACGGGCTACACCAGTTACCTGAATCGGTCCGAGCTCGACCACGCCCAGGAGAGCCTCACGGCGTTGCTCAATCTGCTCATCGAGCACACCAAGCCGCCGTTGATCCTCTCTCACCTGGCTGGCGACGCCGTCTTCAGCTACGGCCTGAACGCCGACTTCGCCCACGGCCAGACCTTTGTCGAGATGATCGAGGACATCTACGTGACGTTTCGCCGGGCGGTTGAGCTGATGGTGATGAACACGACCTGCGCCTGTAACGCCTGCCGCAACCTCGCGTCGCTGGACCTCAAGTTTTTCCTCCACTACGGACTGTTCGGGATCCAGGAGCTGGTCGGGCGTCACGAGCTGGTTGGATCTGACGTCATCCTCCTCCACCGCCTGCTGAAGAACCGGGTGGTGGCGGAGACCGGAAACGCCGCCTACACCCTCTACACGGAGGCGGCGATCTCCCACTTGGGCCTTGAGGGATTCGCAGAGACGCTGACTCGGCACGTCGAGGTGTACGAGCACCTCGGTGAGGTCGTCGTTTGGATCCAGGACATGCATCCGGTCTGGGAGGAGAAGCGGACGCTATCCCGAGTCCAGATCGAGGGCGACGACGTGCTGATGGCGGTGCATACCGACATCGAGGTTCCGGTCGAGTGGGTGTGGGACGCCCTGGTCCAGGCAGAGCACTTCAATGTGCTTGCCGGCGGCACCCGCACCGAGTTCGCCGGGCGCACCGGCGGCCGGCTCGGTAAGCAGGCCGCCTACATGTGCTACCACGGGGACGTGGTCTTCCCCCAGACGATCCTGGAATGGGAGCCCTTCGAGCGGATCCTCGTCCAGACCGCCGTGCCGAATCCCGTCGAAGACACGTTCATGCTGATCGAGTACGAATTGGGAAACGTCGGCGAAGCGACCCGTCTCACCCAGACGTTCGGCAAGGCGACCGGCTCGCCAGAGGGCGTGGCGATGGCCGAGGAGATGATGTTGGGGATGTCGGATATCGCCCAACACGACATAGATGCCTTCGGGCGCCACGTAGAGGCCGTGGCCGCGTCCCGGCCCTTCGGCGAGGGGCCTTCCGCGCTGTCGCCGGAGGCGGTCGCCTCAGCGGTTGCGGAACGCCTGCGGGAGGCGGTCTCCGGATAAGTAACCGCTGATCGGGCGCTGGTAATTCGAGCCTTGTGCCAGGCGACTTTCTGGGGGAGCCATCGGAATACGGTGCGTCCCATCTCGATCCGGCTGGCGTACACCGGGTCCTTTCACGCTGACGTCGTGAGAGCCCGGCGTCCACAATCCCTGGAGCGACCACTCTGACCCGGATAGTAAGGAGGCCAGTCGGTCCGGGCGAGCGCGCCTGGTACCTCCATCTCACTCGACGTGACAATCGCCATATGGGCTGGTCGGGGAGCCGTCAGGCGGAGACGTGTCGGAAGGACCTCCGGGTCCCACTCTCAGCGACGTCTCTTCTTGCATCGGCCAGACCATGCAGTCGGAGAAAAGACATGGCGATGACAGCGAACGCCAAGCAGGTGGTGTCCTGTTACCCGTCGGGTGCTGTGCGGCTCCACTGGTGAGATCGCCGACACCCTGTTTCTGTCCGCTCGCACGATGCAGCAGCACCCTAAGAGCATCTTGACAAGACCGGCGTGTGCAGCCGACGCGAGCTCGTGGATCAGGTCTTCTTCGCACATTACGAACCGCAGCTGTGCGACAACGAGGCTCGAGGCATCAACGGACCGTCGCTTCGAGTGGGCTGCGAGTCCCGATGCACGCGCCGGACGGCTGATGGCGAAGTCGGGAATTCCTGCGGAGAATCAGACGCTGTATGTAGGAGTGCCGGCGAGGCTCCGGGTCCCAGGCTCCCTCCTCCAGCCCCAACTTCCCACGACCTGACATGCGACCAAACAAGGTTGGCCCTGTCCGGAAACCCCTGCGATACTTGGCGATTCCCGCGCCCGTAGCTCAATTGGATAGAGCGTCTGACAACGGATTATCCACCGCTGAGCGCTGTGCGGAACAGGGAAAACGCAGGTCAGCGACGAGCGTAAACCCCGGAATCAGACGCTGTATCCCGACGGCGGCTGCGCACGTGCCGCCCACGGATTACGACACTCTCGTCCAATGGCTCAGGCTGGAGAAGTGGATACACGCAGATACCTCGCTGCATCCGCTGATCAGGGTGGCGCTCGGTCATTACCAGTTCGAAGCACTTCACCCCTTCACTGACGGGAACGGAAGGGCGCCGACATTGATTGGTCGAGGTCAGTCCCCAGGTGAGTCTGGTGGTGAGACGGAGGGCCTCGGCATCAACCTCAGAGCGGCCCGGCAGGCCGCGACCGCTTCTTTGACCATCGCGGCTTATGCCGCGCTCAGATCGGTGTCGTGGACGAGGCGGAGGCGGGGCGGTCGAGCGACTCTGACAAGCTCCCAATGAGCACGACCACGGAAGTAAGAACGGGAGGAACCAGCGGAGAGTTCCCCGAGAGCCCGCCTGCGTGGCGGCTGGTGGCAAAATGCCTGATCCCGCCGATAGAAATCGTACGGCACCCCGTACGCGAACGAGAGCTTTCCTCGAACCTTTGGTCAATTCGTTTGTCGGTTGGATTCGGTTGACCAACGGTGATAAACATGATGGCATCCACAGAGATGGGTAGCGAGTATGCAGGTTAAGCCGCACAATCCTCACGAGGGCATCTACGCCACATCCTCGGATTACGTTCACGCCTTGGAGGTCGTCGACCCTTCACGGCTGCTCTTCGTGGCTGGAGCGATGGGGCTGGATGTTGACGGCTCTCCGGGGGATGGAATATCGGAACAGCTCCGACTCCTTTGGTCGAACATTCGTCGGATCCTCGCCGAGGCGGGCATGAGCGTGGACAACATCGTGCGGCTCACGAGCTTTCTCACGGACAGGTCCTTCGCCGAGGCCAATGCCGCGGCGCGAACCGAGGCTCTGGGTGGAAGACCGATTCCAACGACAGCGATCGTCGTGCAGACGCTTGATCCGAACTGGCTGGTAGAGATCGAGATAGTCGCAGCCAGTTGATGACCAACCGCTCTGGTTGGCGACCACGGGGCCCGCAGATCGTCGATCAGCCCCCAAAACGCCTCCCGGTATTTACCCTCTTGAATCGCCGTTTAGCGCCGCCCGGTTGAATGCAGCATCGAGCAGGTTGGACAGGCCCACGGCCAGGCCAGACCCGCCCTAACCGTCCTGGTGATTCTCCAACCGTACGCCATGTCGGTCCGCCGTAATTGGGCACGTCACCATCCCGTTCGCCGTGCAGGGGACTTGTGAGATCTCGACAAGCCTTTGATGCGGAGAATCGGCGCCGGCGGAACCCTGGACCCCGAATCAGACGCTGTATCAGCGCTGTGCGGCTCTTGGAGTCGTCGTGTTAGATCCCGAAATGCCATATCGCAGTTGAGAATGCAGCCGATCAGGCTACCGAATCCGAATGAGCGTCTGATATGACTTAACATGTTCTGTATCGGCTGGTCTTCGCCGGGAGCCCCTGCGATACTTGACAATTCCCGTGCCCGTAGCTCAATTGGATAGAGCGTCTGACTACGGATTATCCACCACTGAGCGCTGTGCGGAACAGGGAAAACGCAGGTCAGCGGAGAGCGTAACCCCCAGAATCAGACGCTGTACGATCTGTCGAGGAACGGGGACGAGCAGAGCGTTGGCTGGTGAGCGAGCTTCTGGTGGCTGACCACCTGTGACATCACCCATCGTTGCGCTTTCAAGTCAGTCGCAGAATCGGTTTCAAAACGAGTCGCGCCGATCTGTTGAAGGCGAGCCTCGGCGCCGACGTCGGACTTGTCGAGAAGGCGTCAGCACTTGCAGTCGCAGGTGCTCCCCGCGCTCGCCGGCGCAATCTTGGGCGTCTTCCCGGGAGTCGTAGCACTGCTCGCCGCCATAAACGCGATAAACGACAACGACACGCTCCCACCGCTCTGGCAGCTGCTCTCCGTGATCCTGGCAACCGTGTCCGTGGTCGCGGTGCTCACCGCCATTCCAGCCCGCACCGGCGCCCGACACCCCGTCGCCGAAATACTTCGAAACGAGCTCGCCTGATAGAGACCGAAGTGACAACCGCTATCGGCGTTTGTCGGCCATCAGAGCCCTCGGCGCTCGCAGGGGTTCCCTGAGCTCCTATGAAACGATTGTGCTCCTCACCGTCGAGGAGATCATGGACCCTTTGCACGAGGCCGGACAAGTCGAGTACCGAGCACCCGGCGCTTAGGACGCGGGGCGGAACAAGTGACGCTCCTCCTGCCTAGGATCGAGCGATGTCCGTCCGCTTCGGGGCGACGATCTGTCAGCTTGTGCCCTTCCCGCTGCTCCGCGACGACTTCGTCTTCGCCGAGTCGATCGGGCTCGACAACGCCTGGGTGATCGACCAGTTCTGGATCGACGGCGTGCCCGAGGTTCCTCTGCTCGAGGCGTGGACGACGCTGGCGGCGCTGGCGGTGGAAACAGAGCGGATTCGGATCGGGGCCATGGTCACCAACGTGTCTACGCGCAATCCCGGCATGCTGGCCAAGTCGATCCTGACTGTCGACCAGATCTCCGGTGGCCGAGTTGACGCCGCGGCCGGCGGTGGCTTTTACCCGGTAGAGCACGCCGCGCTCGGGGTCGACTTCCTCGACGGTCCCGGCCGCGGCGAGCGGCTGCGAGAGGCGGTTGAGATCCTCGACCGCGCCTTGCGCGGCGACACCGTGACCTTTGACGGCGTGCACTACCGCCTATCCGACGCCACCTTCCGGCCGACCCCGACGCAGCTGCCTCGCCCGCCCTTATGGGTGGCCGCCCAGGCCACGAGATCCCTCCGCGTCGCCGTCCGGTACGCCGATGCCGTCGTCTCCCTCGGCGAAGCGGGCAAGGGGATCGCTGAGTCTCTCCCCGCATTCAGGGCGCGGATGGAGAGGGTCGACGAGCTTTGCGTGGAGGAAGGTCGCGACCCGGCGACGTTTCGCCGCTGCTACTTCGCCGGCTGGGCGTACGAGCCCGTTTTCGCCTCCGTCGAGGCGATGGCGGAACTGGTTGGCCGCTACGTCGAGGCGGGGGCGACCGACTTCACGTTCTACCTCTACAACCCTGCCGAGCCGCTCCTCGAGGGGTTTGTCACCGAACACCGAGCGGCGACGCGAGACCAGTTCGAGCGGGTCGCGGCGGAAGTCTTCCCGAGCTTCCGGGATTAGGACTTCTGACCGAGGTGACCGGTGGGGAGCGCTCACGCTCCCCAGTCGACAGCCCAGACGCCGATCGGCTCGTCGTACCCCTTTGGCTGGAAGGGTTCGCGGGCGAGGAACCGAAAGTTCTTGCCTGCACTCAGCTCCCGGACGGCGTTGGAAACGAGGATCTCACCGGCACCGGCTGTAGCTGCGATCCGCGATGCGAGGATCACCGCGGCCCCGAAAAGATCTCCATCCTCTTCGATCGGCTCACCGGCGTTGATTCCGATCCGGATCGACAGTGGAGGTGAATCGGGTGTGGAAGTTGCATTGCGCGCCTCGATCTGGCGTTGCAGAGCGATAGCGCACAGGACCGCATCGGTCACACCGAGAAACGAAGCCATGAACCCGTCCCCCATCGCCTTGACCTCGGTACCACCGTGGGCTGAGAGGACTTGCCGGGTGATCCGCTCGTGCTCTCTCAACACTTCGCGACCCTGGTCATCCCCGAGGGCGGCCATCATCCTCGTGTGGTCGACAAGGTCGGTGAAGACGACCGCCCGAAAACCCCCGACCCGTCCGGTCCCTCGCACAGCCGGGGAAACTCCGAGGAATTCGGCGACTGCTCGAGTCGGACCCTCGAGGTCTCCGGTCCCCGGTAGGGGAGACCGGCCCTCCAGTACCGTCAGCTCGGCGTTGGAGTTGCGCGAAGCGAGGTCCCGACTCAGAGAAAGGTCGATCCAATGGAGGTCACGTCTGTGTATCACCAAGACTGGGCACGTGACCCGAGGCAAATCCCCGGTGACGTCGAATTCTTGTGTGGTGGCGATTAGTCGGTCCGCGTCCTCCGGCGACACGGCCGCCGCCATGAGATCGGAGTAGCTGTCTGCCTCTTCGTCATCGCCCCAACCGAACAGTTCATGAGCGGCAGTCCGCAAGAACAGCCGATAGTCGGTTTGACGGAGGGCGCGCAGTCCCAGCGACTGCGTGGCCCGCCAGTAGTCGGCCCCCAACGCGTAGGTACACCAGAGCATCAGGTGCGACACCCGCTCAGGGTGAGAAGCGACATAAGAGATGGCGGGAGGCCCGCTGTGAAACACGCCCATAATGGCGACCCGGTCGGTGGCCACCGCATCGACCACGGCTTCCAGGTCCCCCACCTGGGCGTCAAGCGATATATCAGGGACATCTCGGGAGGACAACCCCGTGTTACGACCGTCGTAGCGGACGACCGTGGCAAACTTTCCGACCAGCTCGTACCACCGCTGCAAGTGTGGGTTCTGCCACTCCATGTCGATGTGGCTGTACGGCACCAGCGGGGTCTGTACCAAGACCGGGCCATCACCATTCATCCAGTAGGCGATGCTCACGTCGTCACTGGTTCGGGTGTAGCGGATCGCCGGCGACATGGCGTCTCGGAGTGTACGAGAGGCGGGGTTGATCTGACTGACCACGGCGTAGACCGGCACAGGGTCCCTTCGCCGTCGCCAAGACCTTGTCTGTGATCGACGAGGACAGAGTGGACCGTATGGCCCCGACGGCGTTTTCCAGATCGCTGTGGGGTCCTCTCCGGGTGCCGATGGCACTGGGCGCAGCCGGATATGAGGGGCTTAACCCTTCCGTGCTGGTGTGGACACGGGACGGCCTGCCCCCACCATCACCGCTTCCAAAAGCCGCCAACTCCAGGCCGATGCCTCGAAAACGATCACCCGCGTTGAGGAATGTCCCTGCAGAACGAGATGCTCTATAGCCAGGTGAGCCAGGCCCTGAGGTCGGCAGGAGGCGCCACGAGGGAACGCGGGGCGACCGCCTAAGATGCGTTCTACCAGGCTGGGCTTCCCCGAGAACCCCGGTGACAGTTGACAATTCCCGCGCCCGTAGCTCAATTGGATAGAGCGTCTGACTACGGATCAGGAGGTTGGGTGTTCGAGTCGCCCCGGGCGCGCTGGTAAAAACCTTGCACCACAAGGGCTT
>Ga0214472_10005268_pt1 | contig 13597 bp, 14 predicted proteins | sample RVTome_6_FD_207662 | JGI IMG/M metagenome (GOLD analysis project Ga0214472, IMG submission 207662) | Soil microbial communities from uranium-contaminated site in the Upper Colorado River Basin, Wyoming, United States - RVT140D175 | ecosystem: Environmental > Terrestrial > Soil > Contaminated >... | reverse complement strand
CGCCGCGTAGGCGTCCGGACGCCGGTCGCGGTAGAACGGCCACGCCCGGCGCACCTCCTCGACCCGCGCGCGCGGCAGGTCGGCCACCAGCACCTGCTCACCGTCGCCGGCCTGGGCCACCACCTGGCCGATGGGATCGATGAACACGCTGGCGCCGTAGTAGGTGCTCTCCAGCTCGGTGCCGACGCGATTGACGCCGCCGATCCAGAAACCGTTGGCGATCGCGTGACCGCGCAGCTCGGGCTCCCAGACACTGCGCGAGAAGCCGCGCGTGGTGGTCGCGGTGGGCACGAACACGTACTCGGCGCCGCCCAGCCCCAGCGCGCGCGCCGCCTCCGGGAAATGGCGGTCGTAGCAGATCATGATGCCGATGCGCCCGAGCGGCGTGTCGAACACCGGGAACCCGGCGTTGCCCGGCCGGAAGTAGAACTTCTCGTTGAAGTGCGAGCTCATCGGCAGGTGGTGCTTGCGGTAGCAGCCCAGGATCTCCCCGCCCGCATCCACCAGCACCGCGCTGTTGTACAGCTCGCCGGCCATGACCCGCTCGTAAAAGGGCACCACCAGGTACAGCCCGAGCCGCCTCGCGGCGTCGCGCATGCGGCTCACCGACGGACCGTCCACCGGCTCGGCGAGCGCCTGGTCGTTCGCGTCGATGCGCTGCGCGAAGAACCAGGTGTTGAAGCACTCCTGCAGGCACACGAGTTCGGCGCCCGCGGCCTTGGCCTGCTCGAGCAGCGCCTCGGTGCGCGCGAGGTTGTCCGCGACGTTGCTGGAGGCGGTGGTCTGGATCAGGGCTGCACGCATGGTCGATGCCTCGTGGAACATGCACATGGGACGACGCCGCCGGGCCATCCCGAAGGCGCGCTGCTGAACAACCGGGCGAAATCGTGCTGCATGTGGCGAGCGCGAGTCGCAAGCAGGCAGCGCCCGCTGCGTGTTCGACGTGTCCGCCGAGCCGTTCAGGCGTCGCATCATGCATGCCTGCTCGCGCTGCGCCAAGAGCGGGCGGACGCGCATCGCACCGCGTCGCATCGTGTCGGACGTGCTCCGTTACGGGGCCTCGACATGGCGCATGGCACCGTCATGGCGCAGCATGCAAGGAGCTGCGCGTGTCCCGCGCGCGGGCCGTGCCGCTGCGCGCGAACTTCATTTGCCCGCGGCAATCAGCGCGGCTTAGCATAGCCGCGAGCCGCCTTTGGATTGCAGGGTGGGCGCGACCTTCACGATGGCCGTGCATGCGCACCGGCAAGGTCGAACGCGCGGCGGGGCAAGCACCTAACGGGCAGATGAGGGAAGCAGCATGAAATCGACCAGAATAATCGCGTCACTGGCAACGGCGGGGGTCATCGGGTTCGCGCTGGCGGCGGGCCCGGTCCGCGCGCAGGACGCGCAGACCCAGGGCATCAGCAGCAACGAGATCCGCATCGGCGCGTACGGACCGTTCGCCGGGCCGGTGTACATGTACGGCAAGCTCGCGATGAACGGCGTGGAAGCGGTGTTCGACAAGGTGAACGAGGCGGGCGGCGTGCACGGGCGCAAGCTGGTGCTGGTGCGCGAGGACGACAACTGCAAGCCCGAGGGCGCGATCGGAGCGGTCAAGAAGCTCGCCTACGACGCCAAGGTGTTCGCGATCATCGGCGGCGCGTGCTCGAACTCGACGCTGGCCTCGGTGCCCGAACTGGAGAAGTCCGGCATCCCGATGGTGGTCAATTCCGCGGTGGCGGACGCGATCTCCGACCCGGTGAGGAAGAACATCTACACCACGATGATCACCTCCAGCGTGGAGAGCCGCGCGCAGGTCGACTACGCGCTCGCCAAGGGCGCGAAGAAGATCGCCGTGGTGCGCATGACCGATGCCTGGGCGATGGCGCGCTGGAACCCGCTCGAGGCGTACCTGAAGGCCAAGGGCATCACGCTGGTCGAGGATCTGGAACTCGGCGTGGACGCCAACGACGCGACGCCGCAGGCGCTCAAGCTCAAGGCCTCCGGTGCGGACGCCGTGATCCTGGTGCTGTACCCCAAGCCGGCCGCAGTGCTGATCCGCGACTCGCTGAAGATCGGCGGCAACCCGCTGTGGGTCGGCCAGACGGCCATCAACGACTTCACGGCTTTCAACAAGCAGGTCGGCGTGCCCGGCGCGCTCGCCAGGTTCGCCACCATCACCAGCACCGCGTACCAGCCCACCGATCCGGAGATGAAGGACTGGGCCGAGCGCCTGAAGAAGCTGTTCCCGAACGACGAGCTGTCGACCTTCAACATGAATGGCATCGGCAGCGCCCAGGTGCTGGTGGAAGGCCTCGAGCGCGCCGGCAAGGACCTGACCCGCGACAAGTTCCTCGCCGCAATGGGCACGATCAAGAACTTCAACGTGGACGCCTACGCCGGGCCCATCACCTGTGATTCGCCGAAGAGCCACCAGTGCAACCAGGCCCCGGGCTGGCTCGTGCTCGAGGACGGCAAGGTGGTGCGCGAGAAGTAGCGGCCCGCCGGCCGGTCATGACGGGCTGCCGGGGGCCTCGCGCCCCCGGCGGCTTCTCGCCCCACGCAAGGCCGAGGAACGAGGTTGGAGTACTTCAGCTACCTGATGGCGACCGGGATCTCGACCGGGGCGCTCTACGCCCTGGTCGCGCTGGGCATCGTGGTGATCTACAAATCCACGCAGGTCGTGAACTTCGCGCACGGCGAGATGTTCATGCTGGGCGGCTATCTCGGCTACACCTTCCACGTGATGCTGGGCTGGCCCTACCTGCTGTCCTTCCTGCTCGCGGTGGGGGCGGGATTCGTGCTCGGCCTGGCCGTGGATCGGGTCGCGTTCCGGCCGCTGATGCAGCGCCAGACCATGGTCAGCGTGCTGCTCGCGATGATCGGGCTGTCCTTCGTGCTCAAGGGCGTGGCGCGCTGGCTGTGGGGCGGCAAGGGCGACTACCTCAGCTTCCCGCCGCTGGTCTCGCCCACGCCGATCAGCTTCGGCGGCATCATGGTGATGTCGCAGCAACTCGTGGTGCTGGGCGCGGCGTGCCTGGTGATGGCCGCGTTCGCGGTGTTCTTCAAGTTCACGCGTGCCGGGCGCTTCATGCAGGCGACGGCCGACAACCCCAAGGCGGCCAAGCTCGTCGGGCTGCGCACCGACCGCGTCTACATGTACACCTTCGCGGTGGGCTCCGCGGTCGCCGCGGCGGCGGCCGTGCTGATGGCGCCGCTCACGCTGCTCTACCCCGACATCGGCTTCGCGCTGTTCATCAAGGCCTTCGCCGCCGCGGTGCTGGGCGGGCTGACCAGCATCCCCGGCGCGGTGGTCGGCGGCTTCCTGATCGGCATCATCGAGCAGCTCGCGGCCGGCTACATCCACTCCTCGCTGCAGGAGGTGGCGGCCTTCGTCGTGATCATGCTCGTGCTGACCTTCATCCCCACCGGGCTGTTCGGACAGCGCCGTCTGCGCAAGGTGTGATGCGCCACCTGGTCGGCAAGCGGGCGTTCATCGTCGCGTTGTTCGGCGCGCTGCTGCTCGCGCCGAGCGTGACGAACCAGTACCAGACCTTCGTCGCGAACCTGATCCTGCTCTACATCATCCTGTCGCTGGGCTTGAACCTGCTCATAGGCTTCGCCGGCCAGCTCGCGCTGTCGAACGCGGCGATGTACGGGATCGGCGCCTACGGCACGGGGCTGATGATGGCGCACTTCGGGTTTCCCTACTGGGCTGCGGCACCGTGCGGCGCGCTACTGGCCATGGGCCTGGGCACACTGCTCGCGCTGCCGGCGCTGCGCCTGTCGGGGATCTACCTCGCACTGGCGACTCTCGCCTTCGCCCAGTTCACGTACTGGGTGATGACCCACTGGACCGATGTCACCTTCGGTGCCGGCGGCTTCGTGCCGCCGCGCATCGACTTCTCGCCGTTGCCGGTGAACCAGGAGCAGGGCATCTACTACCTGAGCTGGATATTGGCGCTGCTGCTCTACGTGGTGGCGCGCCGCGCCATGGAATCGCCGGTGGGGCGCGCCTTCGTCGCCATCCGCGACGGCGAGGTCGCGGCGCAGTCGCTGGGGATCGATCTGCTGCGTTACAAGTCGCTCGCTTTCGCGATGTCCGGCTTCTACGCGGGCGTGGCCGGAGCCCTCTATTGCGGGCTGCTCGGCTTCGTCGGGCCCGAGAGCTTCGACCTGCTGCAGATGATTCTGCACAAGGGCGCGGTGGTGCTCGGCGGCATGGGCTCGGTCGTCGGCTCGGTGATCGGGGGCACGCTGCTCACCGTGCTCGTCGAGATCACGAAGGAGGCCAAGTTCTCGATCGAGATCGCGTTCGGCGGCCTGCTCGTCGTCTTCGTGCTGTTCCAGCCAAGCGGCCTGATCGTGTTCATCAGGAAGTGGCTGCCGGGCTGGGACGAGCGGCTGCACTACGTGCCGCCCGGCACCGCGCCGCCGGTGCAGGCGGCGCGTACCGCCGCGGCCGAGGGTGATGACTGAGTGGTGAAACCGGCCCTCGCTGTTCGCGACCTGAGCGTGTCGTTCGGCGGCGTCACCGCGTTGCAGGACGTCAGCGCAGATTTTCCCAGCGGCGAGATCATCGGCATCATCGGCCCCAACGGCGCCGGCAAGACCACGCTGCTCAACGTGATCTGCGGCATGAACCCGCCCGATGCGGGCGACGTGTTCCTGGGCGAGCACCGGCTCAACGGCATGAAACCCAACCGCATCGCCGCGCTCGGGCTGCGCCGCACCTTCCAGTCCTCGCAGCTGTTCGCCGGCATGTCGGTGCTCGAGAACATGATGACGGGGCTGCACCTGATGGGCAGCACCGGGCTGTTCGGCGCGATCCTGCGCTCGCGGCGCATGCGCGAGGAGGAGCGGGAGATGCGCGAGCGTGCGTTGCAGTCGCTCGACTTCGTGGGCTTTCGTCATTTCGCCGACCGGCCCGGCAGCGCGCTGTCCTTCGGACAGCAGCGCATCATCGAGATCGCGCGCACCCTGATCTTCGAGCCGAAGGTGGTGCTGCTGGACGAGCCGGCAGTGGGACTGTCGGTGAACCGGGTCGCCGAACTGGACACGCTGCTGCGGCGCATCCGCGACGAGCGCGGCGTGACCTTGATCATGATCGAGCACGTGATCCGGCTCGTGATGGGCGTGTCGGACCGCGTGGTCGTGCTCAACTCCGGTCGCAAGATCGCCGAAGGGCTGCCGGACGAGGTGCGCCGCGACGAGGCCGTGATCGAGGCCTACCTGGGACATCAGGCCCATGCTTGAGGTGCGCAACCTCAACGTCTGGTACGGCGTCACCGAAGTGCTGCGCGACGTCTCCTTCGAGGTCGCGACGGGGCGTATCGTCGCGCTGCTGGGCGGCAACGGCTCCGGCAAGACGACCATCCTGAACACGCTCTCGGGCCTGCTGCGGCCGCGCGCCGGCAGCATCCTGTTCGACGGCAGTGACGTCGCCGGGAACCCGTCCGATCGCATGGTCAAGTCGGGCATCGTGCAGGTGCCGCAGGGCCGCGAGGTGTTCGCGACCATGACCGTGAACGAGAACCTGGAGCTGGGCGCCGCGACCCGCCACGACAAGGCGCAGATCCGCACCGATCTGGTCGCCGTCTACGATCTGTTCCCGCACCTCGAGGAGCGGCGCTCGCGGCGCGCCGGAGCGCTCAGCGGCGGTGAGCAGCAGCAGGTGGCGATCGGGCGCGCGCTGATGGCCCGGCCCAGGCTGCTGCTGATGGACGAGCCGTCCGTGGGGCTCTCGCCGATCATCGTGGATTCGGTGATCGAGACGGTGCGCACGCTGCACGCGCGCGGCCTGACGATCCTGATCGTGGAACAGAACGTCGGCGTGGCGGCCGCGGTGGCCCAGGACGCCTACGTGCTCAAGGACGGCGCGATCGCGTTCAAGGGCGACGCGCCGTCGCTGATCAACAATCCCGAGGTGCTGTCCTCGTACCTGGGGCGCTGAGCGCGGCGAGCGGCGCGGCTTTCGCGCCCCACCCGCCGCCGCGTCGCCTCCCACGCGCGTCACGCCTCGCAACCCGGAGCAAATGCAATGCTGACACGCCTGACGCCATCGGACCCGGCGCCCACCGCGGCGCTCCCACGGGCGGGCCATGCCGGGGCGCGCGCGCTCGCGGTGCTGCGCATCGCCGCCGGCAACTCGGCTGGCGCGCCCGCGGCGCACGCCGGCGCCGGCGTGAGCAGCGGCGCATGAGCGACCTCGCAAACCCCGGGATCGACGCGGCACAGCTCGACTTCAGCGCGCAGCGCGTACTCGTGACCGGCGCGGCCGGCGGCATCGGCAGCGCGATGGCGCGCGCCTTCCATGCGCACGGCGCGACGCTGCTGCTGGCCGACCGCGATCGCGACGCGATGGCGGCGCTCGCCGGCGAGCTGGCCGGTGCCGAGCGCTTCGGGTACGAGCAGTGCGACGCGGACTCGATCGCGCGCCTGGTCGGCGATGCCGGCCCGGTCGACGTACTGCTCAACAACGCCGGCATGCTGCACGTGGGGCCGCTGCTGGACATGCACGCGCAGGCCATCGAGACCATGGTGCGCACCAACCTGCTCGGCCCGATCCTGCTCGCGCAGGGGGTGGCCCGCGGCATGGTCGCCCGCGGCCGCGGCGTGATCGTGAACACGGCATCGCAGATCGCGTTCACCGGCGGCCCGGGCCGGGCGATCTACGGCACCACCAAGGCCGGGCTGGTGCAGTTCACCCGCGCCGCGGGCGCCGAACTCGCGCCGCTGGGCGTGCGCGTGGTCGCGCTCGCGCCGGGGCGATCGCTGACGCCGATGACCGCCGCCGCGCTCGCCGACCCGGCCTACCGGGCACAAAGCATCGCGCGCATCCCGGCCGGACGCCTCGGGGAGGCCGCGGAGATGGCGCGGCTCGCGCTGTTCCTCGCCTCGCCGCTCGCCGCGTACGTCGTGGGCGAGACGCTGATCGCGGACGGCGGCTACGTGTTGATATGAGCCTGGCGGTCGTGAGTCGACCACTGCGCCGGGCACTGCGCCGGGCACCGCGCGCGGTCGGCTGGCTGTTGATCCACTGGCTCTGAATCGGGAGATTGCATGATGGAGCTGCCACCGCCGGAGCCGCAGCGACGGTCCTGGGCCTGGTGGAAGCTGGCGGATAGTAAAAAGAAGCGCCCATTTGGCCAAGTCGGGCCGGTATCGGGGGACGGTGAAATCATCGCGAGCGGCGCGAGCGGCGCGGGGACGCGCAGAACATCGACGCAGGCTGACGCGAGTCAGGGGCGTTGCCTGACACCCTCGCGGCCCCGCGGCTGACGGATCTCGCGCGCGACCAGGCGGGCCCGTGGCGCGCTTGGTAAGCGCACCTGCCATGGGGGTGGCACCACTGACGGTCAGTGTTGTGTCGGCGGTGGGGCGCGTGCGGCGCGCGACTCGAGGTGGGCCAGGATGGCCGCGATCACCCGCGGGTCTGTGATGCCGCTCCCGACATCTGACCGCCATGGATGGCGGAAATGCAGAAGGATTGCAGGAGCAATCCCTGCCTGCCTCCCGCGGCATTCGTACATCCCTGTACAGCACACACGAGCACACCAAGCTGCCCGCCGCAGCGCGGGCAGCGGCTGATGTCGATTGCAAACACCCGGCGCAAGCGTTGCGCCCAGCTCATGGCGGACCGGGTTTGCGACCTCGTGCTCTCGGCGTCGTCGTGCACTGGCTCGGGCGCCGGCCCGGGCACGACGAGGCGGCGATGGCGTGCGTTGGGGGCGAACAGACCATGAAATCGCACGAGATGGGTTCGAGGACGCGGCACCAGCGCGGCCAAGCGAGCGATGAAGTCCAACGGCTCGAACAGGCCGCTCTCGGCATCCTGCCTCCCGCGGCATTCGTACATCCCTGTACAGCACACATGGGTGGTGCCGTCGCGAAAGGGGTGCTTCAGCGCGTAGACCACCAGGGCGTCGCCGTCGCGGCTCAGGCGCTCCAGCGCAATGGCAGGGCGCGCCACATAGCGGCACAGGCGCTCTCCAACTTGCGGCGCTCGCCGGCCTTACAGGCGACCGCCGCATTGAGCGAGAAGCCGTCACGGCTGCCGCCGATGAGCCGATGGCCGTCCTCCTCGCCCGCCTTGGCCACGCTCACCACCCAAGTGCTGTTCTGGTAGGCGCCGCGGACTGCACCACCAGGGCGTTGTGGAACAGGCGCCGCTCGGGGCCCTCCTCGCTCTTCTGCGAGTTCACCGAGGGCGTGTTGTAGCCCAGCGTGATCATCTCGACCCACTGCGGTCCCATGACCCGGTAGATTTCCAGCCAGCGGCGATCGTTGCGGATGCACATGCCGAAGATACCGTCCAGGGTGCGGTAGACGGGAAAGTCGAGTTCTCCCGGCTCGAAGTAGCGCATTTCCAGGTGCTGGAACGCGCGTTCGGAATCGAACTCGGAATGTCCGGGCAGGTGCACCTTGCGTTACTTTCCGACGATGTCACCGTGGGCATCCACGTAAATGCTGGTGTTGAGGTGTCGGCCGTCGGGGCTCAACTCAGCGTAACCGAAGGTCATGGCCATGCCGAGCGCCGTCGCGTGCTGCTCCCGAGCCGGGTCGGCCACCGGCGCCGGCCAATCCGTCACGCGGCGGCGTTCGCGGCGCTGCCCTCGGGCGCGACGGCAGCGCGAGTCGGCGACCCCGACGTGGCCTGGCTGGTTGACGGGGCTTTCCTGCTCCGGTGTGGTCGTTCGCCGGCTACGAGCGCCTCGCGCGGCACCCTGCGCGTGAGCGCGTCGAAGTGCTGACTCCGGCGATCATCGTGGCGACGCTGGCGGCCGGCTACGCGTCTACCCTGCACCCGTCGGCCGCCGCGCTCGTGGCGCTCCGGCCACGGCGTGAACCCGCCGCGGATCAGGCATGGACCTGACGATCCTCGGGCAGAGACGCATAGTGGCGCGCGATCTCGCCCGGCGTGGTGAGCCAGATGTCATCGCGGCGCTCGACGATGTGCTGGAGCGCGCGGCGCAGGTGACGGAGCCGAAACGGCTGCCCCATGATGAAGTGGTGAAGCGAGATCGAGCACACCGCCGGGTAACGCGTCGCCGCGTGCAGGTGCTCGTCGAAGTGATCGATGATCATGTCGCAGAACTGCGACGCGGTGTCGCGCCGGAACACGATGGCGGGCTGATCGTTGAGCTCGAGCGGATAGGGCACCGCGAGCAGCGGTCCGGATCGGGTGCGGGTCCAAAACGGCTGGTCGTCGCAGATCCCCCAGTCGAGGATGTAGCGATAGCCGGCCTCCTTGAGGATGTCCGGGGTGATCTCGGACGGCGTGAGATAGGGCGTTAGCCAGCCAGCGGGCGGCGCACCCTCGTGCTTGGCGATGGTCGCGGTCACCGCGCGCACCATCTCGGTCTCCTCATCCTCGTCCATCTCCGCGGGCTTCTTCGAATTGGTGGCACCGTGGGCAATGATCTCGTCGCCGCGTTCGCGGAACGCCGCGACCGTCTCGGGGCAGTGCTCGTAGATCGAGCTGTTGGTGATGGCGCCGATCGGGATCCCGAACTCGTCGAACAGATCGAGGAGGCGCCACACCCCCACCCGGTTCCCGTAGTCGCGCCACAGATAGCTACGATGATTGGGCGCCGGGGTCACCCGGTCGAGGTCGACGCCGCCCTCGCCGAAGATGAAGTGCTCGAGGTTGATGGCAACGTGCACCGCGAGCCGAGTACCGTTCGGCCACTCGAAGACTGGGCGGGTCCGGATCCCGGAGTAGGGGAACCGTCCGAGGGAGGGGAGCTGCGCCATGTCGTGTGTCTCCGCTGTGAACAGATTCGCTCGCGGTCGCGAGGGCATCGGGAGCGATTATGCACGATGATCCGGGCTTCCTCACCGTCGCCCAGGAGCAGGCGCACGATGCCGAACCGGACGATGACGCGGGCGGTGATGAAGCTGCCGACGATGCAGAGGGCGGGCCACAGCAGGGCGACGAGGCCGAAGGAATCGGCGAAGGAATCGGGACGCATCCGGAACCGCCCGATGAACGCGATGGGCGTAGCCGACGAGTAGGCGAACCGCGCAGTGGGTGATCCAGCAGCTTCGGGAGGCGTTCCCCTTCGACACAGCGCCGGCGCATCTCATCTTCGACCGCGACGCGATCTTCAGCGCCGCCGTCGTCCGCTTCGTCCAAGCGCTGGCAGCCAACCCTCGCCGGATTGCCTATCGTAGCCCCTGGCAGAACCCCGTTGCGGAACGCTGGATCGGTCGCTGCCGACGAGAGCTCCTCGACCACGTGGTCGTGTTCGATCAACGGCATCTGGTACGGCTGGTTCGTACCTACGCGAGCGACTACCACGACGACCGATGTCATCTCGGACTGGGCCAGGATTTGCCCTCCGGACGGCAGGTCAAGCCTCGGCCCTCGCAATCAGCCACGGTGGTCGCCCTGCCACGTGTCGGCGCACGGCAACGCCGATATGCGTGGCGCGAGGCCGCAGCCCGCTCCGGTCTCCATTCCGGCCACGGACGGAGTGTGAGGAGGCACAGGCGTGTACGCGAACGACCCGCGCGCGTGTAGGGCCACGCCGCGCAAGCTGTAGGGCGCGCGCCCGAGCGGCGCGGCAAGCGCACATACCGACCGGATCGGTCTACTCCGTGTGCTCTTCGTCCTCGTTCGGCGCACCGATCCCCGGCCCGCGATCCGGCAGCGCATCAGCAATCGCGATATCCGCATCGAACAGGGAACCGTCAGCCAACGCGACGATAACGGCCTTGGCCGCATTGTAAGCCGTCTGCGTGATATACCCGTTCGACTTGACCCCGATCCCACCACGCATCTCGAACAGCACCGACCCGGCACCGAGCAACCCATACGCGTTACGAGCGATGCCCGGAGTCGTGGCCCCGGGATAGCGTGTGATGTTGGCGTATCTGTACGAATCGAGCTCGGTCACCATCACTGCCACCACTTGCTTGGCCAGTTCAACGGCCGGTTCGAAAAGGTCCAGCTTTCCTAAGGCTACCGCGGTCGAGGTCGCATTCGGCCACAGTGTCGAGCCGGTGATGAGGTCGCCTTCTGGATCGACGTAGGAACCCTGGTGGTGGAAGTCGATCACGATCAGCGGCTGGCGTTCGTCGAACAGCAATCGCATGGCGAGCGCTTCCGGCACCGGATTGGGATCTCCTGTCTGGTACGGATCGATATGGTCTTGCCCGGAAATAGTGAACACCTGACCTAAGGGCGATAATGGCCCCCGGAGGTGTTTGATGGACAAGGAGGCGAGGCGGAACTACTCCGCGGAATTCAAGAAGGAAGCGGTGGCGCTGGCGAGCCGGTCCGGGCAGACGATCACCGGGGTGGCCCAGGATCTGGGCATTGGCCCCGGGCTGATTCAACGCTGGAAGCGCGAGCTCACGCAGCACGGCCGGCAAGCCTTTGTCGGTCAAGGGGGTTTCCCGCGACGAGGAGCTCATAGCGCTGCGCCGCGAGCTGTCGCAGGTGAAGAATGAGCGGGATTTTTTAAAAAGCGCGGCGGCGTACTTCGCGAAAGAAGGCAAATGAGATATGCCTGCATCGAATTCGAGCGCGAGCACATCGAGAGCTGTTCGGCCTGTGGCGGGGCGGTGCGAATCATCGCGTGCATCGAGGATCCCGCGGTGATAGAGAAGATTCTCTCTCATCTAGAAACACAAGGGGCTGAGCCCCAGGCCCGCAGACGGCCACCGTGCCGTGCACCGCCGCAGCGGGGGCTGTTCGATTAACCGGCAGGACCAAAGGCAGGCAGTGCGGGCTGCGACGCGAGCGGCGCGGCCAGGGTAGAGGCTGGCCGGGTGGTAGGGACGAGCGCGAAAAGAGCACCCGCGAACCCATCGCCCCGGGGTGGATTTGGGCGTCGTGACGCTACGGCGCTGTGATTGTCGAGTCGGATTGACTACCGATCGTAGTTGCGTGCATTGCACAGGCGAGTCCGTCGAGCCGAAAAGGTGGTTTATCCTTCCTATACGCGGCTCACCGATGCCGATCGACTTGCGTGCCGTCACCACCTTGCAGGTTCGGCGTCACGCGCAGGCACGATGTTCTGATTGAAGCGAAACACGTTGTCGGGGTCGTACCGCTTTTTCACTGCCGCCGCGCGCGCGTAGGCCGAACCCAGCGCGGCGCGCACCAGTGCTTCGCCGTCTTCGCCGTGGCCGGCGAAATTCAGATACAGCCGCCCGTGGTGGCCGTCGGGTTGCAGCGCCTCCCAGACTCCGCGGGTCCAGGCGATGTTGGCCGCGTCGTCGCTGGCGTCGCGCCAGATCGAATCGATGGAGTACATGTACGGCATCGTGCGACCGCCGAACGCGGTAGCGTCCGGGGCGATGCGCGCCATCGCGCCGCCAAAGGCCCAGATCGAGGCCAGCGATCGGGCCCACGGCCGCGCCGCGTTCCAGGCCAGGACGCGATCGATGAGGGCGTTGTCGAGGTGTGCGAGGTAGGCGGACTTCCAGTAGCTGCGAAATTTGCCTGCCGGGGTCTGCGCATCGAACAGCCGCTGCAGATCGCAGTAGTCTATGGGGCCGGAGAAATCGGCCAGCGGCTGCGCCTGCTCGCGTAGTGGGCGCAGCAGCGCTTCACCCTCATCGGGATCACCTACGTGCACGGCGGCGATGGTGTACACCGCCCGGTCCCAGGCCTCGCGCGGGAAGTCGGGGTCGCGTGCCACGGTGGAGAACTCGATCAAGGAGCCGACCCGATCGGCGTTGTCGGCCATGAACTCGCGCCAGAAGCGGATCGGCCCCGCGCCTGCCTCGATCGGATAGATCGGTGCTGCGAAGGTGACCTGTGGCCCCACCGGGTGCAACTCGAACTCGAAGCTGGTGACGACGCCGAAGTTGCCACCGCCGCCGCGCAACGCCCAGAACAGATCTGCGTGCTCTGTCTCGCTCGCGTGCAGCAGGCGGCCATCGGCGGTGACCACGTCCGCCGAGCGCAGGTTGTCGATGCTCAAGCCGTGGCGGGCGCGCAGCCACCCCAGACCACCCGACAGGGTCAGCCCGGCGACCCCGGTATCCGAGATGAGCCCGCCGGGTGTGGCCAGACCGAATGCCTGCGTGGCGCGATCGACATCGCGCCACAACGCGCCGCCCTCGACCCAGGCGCGCCGCGCCTCGGGCGCGATGCGCACCGCGCGCATCCGCGACAGATCGATCATCAGCCCACCGTCGCACACCGCGTGGCCCGCCACGTTGTGGCCGCCGCCACGGATCGCGATCGGCATCTGCCGGGCGCGCGCGAAGCGCACCGCGTCGATCACGTCAGCGACCCCGCGGCACCGCACGATGACGCCCGGACGCCGATCGATCATCGCGTTCCAGATCGCGCGGGCGGCATCGTAGCCAGGCTCCGCGGGTAGCAGCACCTCACCCGCGATCGATGCTTGCAGGGCCGCGAACGCCTGCGTCATGTCATGCTGCCGTGTCTGTCCGATGCTGTCGTCGATAACGCTCATGGCGGGTCTCCTCGATGGTCTGTCGGCAACGGCTGCGCCAGCCATCACTCGTACTGCCAGTCTAGGATTGGTTCGGGGCTTACTTAAGAGGCAAAATGCGCGCAACCGGGCCGTTTGCGACAACGTCGACGGAGAAGTCGGTGTCATCGATTCAAGATCATCGACCACGGGTGTGT
>Ga0214472_10005267_pt1 | contig 13600 bp, 8 predicted proteins | sample RVTome_6_FD_207662 | JGI IMG/M metagenome (GOLD analysis project Ga0214472, IMG submission 207662) | Soil microbial communities from uranium-contaminated site in the Upper Colorado River Basin, Wyoming, United States - RVT140D175 | ecosystem: Environmental > Terrestrial > Soil > Contaminated >... | reverse complement strand
TAGGCCCGAAGGTCCATGTAGGGCCGGTACATGGGCGCCCGGACGCGATAGACCAGACGTCCGCCGCCTTCGGGCAGCACCACGAGCTCGGCGGTCGGGTCGAGCTGATGCAGCAGGGATTCGCCGAACGGCGCGAGCGCGTTCCCGATCGCGGCCTGCGGCGAGAGGGCGGGACGGGGGTCGTCGATCCGTAGTCCCGGCTTGGCTCCATTGAAGATGCTGAGCATGCGCCCGCGGGTGTCGAGCGAGACGATGACGTCGCCGCCCTCGACCGGAATGCCGCCGAGTGTTTGGCGCTTGAAGATCTGGTGACCGCTCAGGCTGCGGCGTGAGCGTTCGTGGCGCAGCGCGGGGCGGGCGGCTCGGTCGGGGCCGAAGAGCAGGGAGCCGTACTCTCCCAGGACCGCGTCCGCACGATCCAGCGCCTCCCGCTCGGACAACTGCCACGCGGCGGCGAGCCGGGGGGATCCTTCTGCAGCGCCTCGGCTCAGGATGCGGCGGGGCCAGGGGTCGTCGCCGCCATGCTCGATGACGACCGACTCGCCGCGCGCGAGCGAGGTGGCGAGCGCGACCAAGCCGAACGCGATGGTCAGGGTACGGAGCATGGGATTCCTACGGAGATAGCTCGGGGCCGGGGCTCGAATCGGCTCCAGCGGGCGACTTCGCGAGTATAGCACCTCAGACTCCTCTTGCCCCAGGGTGGGGAGCTTGGCACATTGAACGGGCCATGCTGCCTACACTCAAGCGACAAATCCCACAGGCCGCGCTCTGGGGCGTCGGCGTCCTGCTGGCGGCCTGTGCGGCCAGCCGGCTCGACGAGGGGATCCTCCAGCGCAATGAGAATTACCCGCTCATTTTCGAGTCTGGCGTGGTGGTCGCTCCGGTTGCGTACACGGGCGTTCTCCCCGCGCCTGGCGAGGCCCGAGAATTCTTCACGGAGCAGATGGCGACGGCCTTCTTCGCCGGGTGGCCCGGCCGCAGCTTCGTGTCGTCGGGCGAACTCCTCCACCGCATGGCGGCGGGGGGGCCGGCGGGGCGGAGCCAGTTGGAGGAATTCCACGCGGCGCGCATCCGCGGCGAGGCCCTGACGCGGGAACTCTGCGCGTCCCTCAACCAGCTCGTCATGCATCGCTATCTGCTTCTGCCGTGGGCCGAGGAGAAGGTCGAGAGCGGCATGGTCGACCCCGACCGCGAGTACACGGACTACACCCACGCGGACGATGTGCGCCGGCTGCGCTTCGAGAAGGTGAAGGGGCAGCTCCACGGACTCATCGTGGACCTCTGGCAGGCCGAGGTCGTCTGGGAGGGCGTGGCCCCGTACGCCACGGACACCCTGTACGGCGGGCTGGCGGTCAACGCCGAGGAGCTACTCGTGGCGCGGGATACCGGCGTCGTGGACTTCATGCTGCTGCTCACCGCTCCCTGAGCCCTGTTGGGACTGGCCCTTCGCCAGATCCATCGAGTCGGCTATATTTCGCGGACACTTCCTTTCGTCGTTCGACCCCTCATGCCGGTGCCAGAGCACGGATTCCATGCACAGTCAGTACGATCCCAGCGGCATCGAGCAGAAGTGGTACGAGCGCTGGCGCAAGGCGGATCTGTTCAGTCCGCACGCGAATGGCGATGCCGCCCCCTTCGTCATCACGTTGCCGCCGCCCAATGTCACCGGAATCCTGCATATCGGGCACTGCCTCGGCGGCGTCATCATGGACTCGCTCGTGCGCTACTACCGCATGCGCGGCCGCCCGGCGCTCTTCGTTCCAGGCACGGATCACGCGTCCATTGCGACCGAGAACAAGGTCGCCCAACTCATCGAGTCCGAGGGTGGGCACAAGCGTGACCTGGGCCGCGAAGCGTTCGTCGAGCGCGCGTGGGATTGGGCCAACCAACATCACGACCGGATCATCTCGCAGCTGGAGCGCTATGGGATGAGTCTCGACTGGAGTCGCGAGGCCTTCACCATGGACGAGGCGCGCAATCGCGCCGTCCTGACCGCGTTCAAGAAATTGTACGACAAGGGGCTGATCTACCGCGGCGACTACATGGTGAACTGGTCCGTGGCGCAGCAGAGCGCCGTGAGCGACGAAGAGGTTGTCTACAAGGAGGTCCACGGAAAACTCTGGCATCTCCGCTACCCACTCGACGATGGCGGTTCGCTGTGCGTCGCCACGACGCGCCCGGAGACGATGTTGGGGGACACGGCCGTGGCGATCCATCCAGGCGATTTGAAAACGGCTGGTTACCGCGGCAAGAGTGTGAGGCTGCCTCTGACCGGTCGCTCGATTCCGATCGTCGAGGATGAGCATGTGGATCCCGAATTCGGCTCGGGCTGCGTGAAGGTGACCCCGGCGCACGACCCCAATGACTATGAGATCGGCAAGCGGCACGATCTCGAGTTCATCAACATCCTCAATCCCGACGGCACGCTGAACGACCGCGTTCCCGAACCCTACCGTGGTCTGGACCGCTTCGCCGCGCGGAAAAAAGTCGTGGCCGACCTCGATGCGTTGGGTCTGCTCGAAAAGGTGGAGGAGCACGTCCACAACGTGGGCTACCACGACCGCACCGACACCATCATCGAGCCCTACATCTCGACCCAGTGGTTCATGAAGATGGAGAGCCTCGCGCAGCCGGCATTGAAGGCCGTGGAATACGGCGAGATCAAGATGTTCCCCGAGCGCTGGGTCGGTGTGTATTACCACTGGCTGCGGAACATCAAGGACTGGTGTATCAGCCGTCAGCTCTGGTGGGGTCACCGGATTCCCTACTACACCTGCGACAGCTGTGACAAGGGCTTCGTCGAGCTCGAAACGCCGACGCGTTGCGAGAGCTGCGGCGCGACGGATCTGCGGCAAGATCCCGATGTGCTCGACACATGGTTCAGCTCGTGGCTGTGGACCTTCTCGCCTTTGGGTTGGCCGGAAGCGACACTCGATCTGCGCGACTTTCATCCGACGAGCGTGCTCGTGACCGCCGCGGACATCCTCTTCTTCTGGGTCACGCGCATGATCATGGCGAGTTTCGAATTTCTCGGCGAGAAGCCATTCGCCGAAGTCATCTATACCGGACTCGTCCGCGACGCCGAGGGACGCAAGCTGAGCAAGTCGCTGGGCAACAGTCCCGACCCGATGGATCTCATGGACCGCTACGGCGCGGATGCCCTGCGCTTCGTGCTCGTGTGGCTGACCCCGACGGGTCAGGACATCAACTTCGGCGACGAGACGGTCGAGCAGGGGCGCAATTTCTGTAACAAGATCTGGAATGCGACGCGCCTCCTGTACTCGCAGCTAGATGGACTCGGGGTCGATTTTCTCCCGGCCGATGCGGCCGCGATGGCGCGCGAGTTCCTCCTGGACGACGATGCGGATGCCGAGCAGATCTTCGTCGCGCTCTACGAGCAGAGCTTTGGCTGCGCCCTGCCCGACTGCGAGCGCGAGCCGCTGGGTCTCGAAGATCGATGGATGTTGCATCGCGCTTGCGTGGCGATGAAGAACTACGAGCGGGCGATGGAATCGCGCCGTTTGAACGACGCCGCACACGCCGCCTACGACTGCTTCTGGCACGAATTCTGTGACTGGTATCTCGAGGCGATCAAGACGCGACTGCATGGCGACGATGCCGCCGGGAAGCGCACGGCGGTCCTGACGGCGCTCTGCGTCCACGGACAGCTGCTCCGCCTGTTGCACCCCTTCCTGCCGCACATCACCGAGGAGCTGTGGTCGCTTCACCCGCAGACCGCCGGCTTCTGCATGCAGGCCCCCATGCCGCGGCTGCTGGGCGAGGCGCCCTTCGCCGCCGAGGCGGAGTTGTTCGATCTCGGGCGTGAGATCGTGCAGGCGGCCCGCAACCTGCGTAATGAGTTGGGTGTGCCTCCGGGCAAACGGGGTATGCTGAGGCTGGCCAGCGACGGGCGGCGGCACGGTGAAATCGCCCGCCTCTTGCCTCATGTGGAGGCCCTGGCCAAGATGGAGGCCGTGGAATTGGTCGAAAGCCTGCCTTCCGAACAGCAGGCGGTCTCGACGGTGGTCGCCGACGTCGAGATCCAATTGCCGATCGCGGGCCTGATCGACCTCGCGAAAGAACGCGATCGCCTCGGAAAGGAGCGCGATGGCCTTGCTCAGAGGGTTGCCGGCGTGGACAAGAAACTCGCCAATGCGAACTTTACAGAGCGGGCCCCCGCCGAGGTCGTCGATCGTGAGCGGCAAAGGCGCGCGGAACTCGCTGAGTCACTAGAGAAGCTCGAGGCGCAGCTCCGCTCGCTCGGATGAGCATAGGACGAGAGAGAAGCATGGAAGAGCCAGGACACCGGGACTATCGATCGCTGGGCGAGATTCTTCGCGACGCCCGCGTCGCACAGGGCAAGTCGCTCCAAGATCTCGCGGAGCTGACCAAGATCGCGCCGAAGTCGATCGTCGCCCTGGAGGCCGATGATTTCGACCGGCTCGCGGGTCCGGTCTATGTCCGCAGTTTTACCAAGACTCTGGCCGAAGCCCTCTCGCTGGATGTCCAGTTTCTACTGACGAAACTATCGCAGGCCAGCTCGGCCATGGGGAGCGATCCCACGGCCCAGGTGAAGCCGATCATCGCTGCTGCGCGGAGCACGCGTGTCGTGCGCGATCCTTCGACGCGGCTGGACACGCCGGCGAAGAAGGACGAGACCACATGGCATGTGGAGAAGGTACGCGTGACGCGCATCGCATCCAGCGAAAGCGGCTCGCAGGGACTGCGTTGGATGTTGATCGTCTCGGCCATCGTGTTCGTCGCCGCCGTGCTGATCATCCTCGTTCAACGCCGGAGCACCGACAGCACTCTGACCGGGGATGTGGGTCTTCGCCAGTCCTCACTCGTCGATCCGACGCCGGTCGCGCTCGCCGACGCCGATGGCCTCGACGCCGAACCACCCGTCGAGTCGAAGGAGGCCGCCGCGGAGACGGCGTCCGGTGCAAAAGCGACGCAGCCCGCGACAGGCGGTCGTCAGCAAGAGGAGATCGTGCCTCCGCAGCAAATTCGGACCGTGGCCAGCAACGCCGGTGGCGCGGGGGCGGCTCCCGAGCCGAAGCCACGCGACGAACGCCCACGCGCGGTCGAACCGAACGCTTCGCAGAAGGCGGATGAGTCGACCTCGCCCGGTGCTTCGTCTGCCGGCGTCGCCGAACACGAAGTGGAATCCGAGGAAACGCCGAAGGACGTCGTCCAGCACGAGGAAGTTTCCGACCTCTCCTCGGGCAATCTCGGCAGCATTCTCCGGCCCGACGACAGCGCCGCGACGCGTCCGATGCGGCGTCTGCATCTCTCGGCGAGCGAAGACGTGGAGATCTGGGTCGCCTCCGACGGCGACGAGCCGGCTCGCCATCTGCTGCGGCGCGGTGCCAGCGTGACCGTCGAAGGCCGCGATCACTTCTCGCTGCGACTCGAAGACCCAGCATCCGTCGTCGTCGTGGTCGACGGAGTTCGACACGATCCACCGGCCGGCCTGATCGGGGAGTGGATCATCTGGGCCGACGACGACAAGCAGTAGAGATGGGGGCCTTCGAACTCCACCGTCCCTTTCAGCCCACAGGAGATCAGCCCCAGGCGATCGCAGAACTCATCGAGGGCTATCGTTCGAAGCGCAGATTTCAGACGCTGCTCGGCGTGACCGGAAGCGGCAAGACCTACACGATCGCCAATCTCATCAACGAACTCGATGTTCCGACTCTGATCCTCAGCCACAACAAGACTCTGGCGGCGCAGCTCTACGGCGAGCTGAGAGGCTTCTTTCCGAAGAATGCTGTCGAGTATTTCATCAGCTACTACGACTACTACCAGCCCGAGGCCTTCATCCCCTCGAGCAGCACCTACATCGAAAAGGACGCTTCGATCAACGACGAGATCGAGCGCCTCCGCCTGCGCGCGACGAGCTCACTGCTCTCGCGTAACGACGTCATCGTCGTCGCGAGCGTGAGCTGCATCTTCGGGCTCGGGAACCCGGAGAATTTCCGCAAACAGGTCGTTGGCGTCTCGGTGGGACAGACGATCGAGCGCGATGAGCTCCTCTCGCGATTCGTCAGCATTCGATACAATCGCAATGACATCGCATTCGGGCGGGGGACCTTCCGGGTCCGGGGCGACGTCATAGAGATCAAGCCCGCCTACGAGGACGAGATCGTGCGGATCGAGCTCTTCGGCGACCAGGTGGACGCGATCGCCACGGTCGATCCCATCACCGGTGACATCCGCGCACGACACGAGGGCTATCGCATCTTTCCCGCGACGCATTTCGTCACGGAGCAGGAGCAGATGGAGGGAATCCTCCACGAGATCACGATGGATCTCGACGCGCGCCTCAGTGAATTCGAGAAGGAGGGGCGCCTGCTCGAGATGCAGCGTCTGGAGAGCCGCACCCGCTACGACATGGAATTGCTGCAGGAACTGGGCTACTGCTCGGGGGTCGAGAACTACAGCCGCTACTTCGATCGGCGGGAGGCGGGACAGCGGCCAGCCTGTCTCCTCGACTACTTCCCAGAGGAGTGGCTGCTGGTGGTCGACGAGAGCCATGTCACGGTCTCGCAGGTGGGCGCCATGTACAGCGGCGACCGCTCGCGGAAGGAAACGCTCGTCGAGCATGGGTTTCGCCTGCCGAGCGCGCTCGATAATCGACCGCTGCGCTTTGAGGAGTTCGAGGCGATGATGCCGCCGACCGTCTTCGTGTCGGCGACACCCGCGGACTACGAATTGAACAAGAGCGCGGGGATCATCGTGGAGCAGGTAATTCGCCCGACCGGGCTCGTGGATCCCGACGTGACCGTCCGTCCGGTCGAAGGCCAGATCGACGATCTGATGGCTGAGATCCACAAGACCGTCGCCAAGGGCCTGCGGGTCCTGGTCACCACGCTGACCAAGCGCATGGCCGAAGATCTCAGCGACTTCCTGCGCAACGCCGGCATTCGCGTGCAGTATCTGCACAGCGATATCGCCGCGCTCGACCGTGTCGAGATCCTCCGGGGGCTGCGGCTGAGCGAATTCGACGTCCTCGTCGGCATCAATCTCTTGCGCGAGGGCCTGGACTTGCCGGAAGTTGGATTGGTGGCGATCCTCGACGCCGACAAGGAGGGGTTTCTGCGCAGCGAACGAAGTCTCATCCAGACCGCCGGCCGGGCGGCGCGCAACGTGGAGGGCCACGTCGTACTCTATGCCGACGCGATGACGGGTTCGATGCAGCGTGCGATCGGCGAGATGAATCGGCGTCGCGAGAAGCAGACGGAATACAATCTCGAGCACGGCATCACGCCCAGGAGCGTCGTCAAGACCCGGGCCGAGATCATGGGGACCACGGTGGCGGCCGACAGCGCCGCGGAAACGCTGCGCGGGGATCGTCCCTCCGCGAGGGCGCAGAAGGTCGGCGAGGGACCGATGCCCTGGGAGGGGATCGAGAACTTGACGCCCTTCGAGCTGATCGAAAGAATGAACGAAGAGATGTACAAAGCAGCGAAGAATCTGGATTTCGAGACGGCGGCGACGATTCGCGACCGCATCGAAGAGATCAGTCTCCAGCACGAGCTCACCGGCCCCAAGGGAATCGCTCGGGAGCGGCAGCGGAGGAAGCGATGAGTGGGGCCGCGTTCGATCCTCTGGAGTGGATGGAAGCCCGGCAACTGATCCAGGCCGGCTTGGACGAGGACGGAGCCCGCCACGACATCACGTCCGCGTTGACCGTGCCCGAGGAATTCCTCGCCAAGGCCGAGGTGCGCAGCCGGAAACAGGGAGTGGTCGCCGGGCTGAGCTGCATCGCCATGTGTCTCGAAGCGCTTGCAGCCGACGGCATCATCGAATTGGTGGAACGCGATGGCAGCGAGGTCGAGGCCGGTGCGGTGTTGGCGACGATCGAGTGTCCGCTGCGTCCGCTCCTCGCGGCGGAGCGGACGTTTCTCAATCTGTTGGGACTGCTTTCGGGCACGGCGACCCTGACGAGGAAATTCGTCGAGGCCGCGGGCCCGACCTGCACGATCCTGGATACGCGGAAGACCTGGCCCGGCGCGCGTCGCCTTCAAAAGTACGCCGTCCGCTGTGGCGGCGGCCGCAACCACCGCATGGGTCTTTCGGACGCGATTCTGCTCAAGGACAATCACCGCTTCGCGGGTTTCTCCGTCGAAGAGATGGTCCTCCTCGCGCGAGAGAGGCATCCGCGCATGCTGGTCGAAGTCGAAGTCGACAATCTAGAACAACTCGAAGACGCGCTCGCGCTCAACGTGGATCGAATCCTGTTGGACAATTTTGACCAGGGAAAGATCGCCGCGGCCCTGAAGATCCGCCGCCGCATGGAAAAGAGGACTCCCTACGAAGTATCGGGTGGGGTCCGGCTGGAAAACGTCGCCACGCTCGCCGCCTCGGGGATAGAATTCATCAGCGTCGGTGCGTTGACGCATTCGGCGCCTTCACTCGACATCGGGCTCGACCTCATCGATGGGAGCGTGGCCAGTGCATAGCGCGGGGCGTCGTCTACCGCCAGGAGCGACCGTGCATCTCGGTCGACCGCTGCGAAGTTTCGAAACGCTGGACAGCACCAGCGACGAACTGTGGCGCTGGGCAGCCGAGGGTGCGCCCCATGGCGCCTGCGTCCGCGCCGAGGAGCAGAGCGCCGGACGCGGCCGCCAGGGGCGCGCGTGGCACAGCCCGGCCGCCTCGGGAATCTACTTTTCCGTTCTTCTCCGGCCGACGGGATCGCTGCGCGAGTGGAGTTCGTTCTCCCTGGCGGTGGGCAATGGAGTCGCCCGTGGCCTCGCCGAAGTCTTTGCACTGCGGGCGCAGCTCAAATGGCCCAATGATCTCATCAGCGGCGGGCGAAAGCTCGGCGGCATTCTCTGCGAGACACGCGCGGCCGTGCCAGGTGCCCTGGCCGTGGGGATCGGGTTGAATCTCGTCGCGCCGCCGAGCGGATGGCCAGACGGGCTGCGCGGTAGCGCCACCAGCATTGCCGAGGAGATTGCTGCCAGCGACATGGCCGTCGCCCACGTCGACGAACTCTTCGTCGCCAGCCTCACGCAGTTGGAACGGGCCTATCATCTCTTCGCGGCGAAACGCCTCGGCCCCTTCCTCGACGAGCTCCGCGACCGTGACGCGCTGTCGGGGCATCGCGTGCGCTTTCAAGGCGCGGATGGCACGACCAAGGAGGGTCGCGCCCTGAGAATCGAGGCGGACGGTACCATGCTGATCGAAGCGGACGGCAGAGAAAACCGGCTCATCGCCGGCGAAGTGCATCTGCTCGCCGAGCAGAGCTGAGGCGGGAGCGACCAACCTTGCGCCGCATCGTCGTCGACATCGGGAATTCGAAACTCGCCGCCGCGCTGGCCGACGGCGGCCGGCTGCGTGAGCGCTTCACGCGACCCTACGGGCGCGATGGTCAGACGGGCCGCGAGCGCGCCGTGGCGGCCCTCGGCGACTGGTGCGTGGAACAGTTGCGTGACGGCGGACTGAAGGCCGTCGGCTGCTCTTCGGTCGCGCCCATCGTCGGAAAACTGTGGGCCGAGTTGTGGAGGGGGAGAGAGCTGACGCGTGAGATTCCCTTCGTGCAGATCGATCATCGGTCTCCGCTGCCGTACACGCTCAGCATCGACGAGCCCCACAGCGTCGGCGCCGATCGGCTGTGCAATGTCGCAGCGGCCGCCCGGCGGGGGCTGAAGAATGCCATCGTCATGGATCTCGGGACGGCCAACACCTACGACGTGCTCTCCAATGGTGTGTTCATCGGCGGTCTGATCGCTGCCGGCACGGTGAGCGCGCATGGTGCGCTGATCGAGCGCGGCGCGCAACTTCCCGACCTTCCGTTTGAGAAGCCGCAGGCGCTCGTGGGCCGGCGGACGGCGGAGGCGATGCAGTCGGGCAGTTTCCACCAGGGAATCGGTGGAATCTACTATGTGCTGCATCGGCTGCAGCGCGCGCACTCGGGCTTCTTGACTCTCGCCACGGGCGGAATCGCGCAACTCCTCGCCGATGAGCTGCCGCCCGACGTGCTGCTGGTGCCAGATCTCACGCTCGAGGGGGTCCTCGCCATCCTCGATGCGACCCAGGAATCGGACTGAGCTCTGACTCGTGCGCGAAGCGTGGGGCGCGCGCCTTTCACTTCAGAAGGACCATCCTCTTCACGACGCTCGCTCCACCGGACTGGAGCCGGTAGAAATACGGCCCTGCCGCCACGCCCGCGCCGCTCGCATCGCGTCCATCCCAGACGAGATGATGGTCGCCCGCATCCAGCGCCTGATGGACCAGCCGCCGCACGATGCGCCCGCGGACGTCGAAGATCTCGAGATCGACCAATCCCTGGCGCGTCAGCGTGAACTCGATGCTGGTGCGAGGATTGAACGGATTCGGCTTGTTCTGTCGCAAATCCAGTTCTTTGCCGGCGGGCGGACTGGAGACGAGGTTTCGCAGAGGATCGCTCGGCGCGAAGTAGTCGACATACTGGCCGACGTAGCTGGCACAGTCGTCATCGAATTCCAGGAGGAACTGCAGCCACATGCTGCCACCGCCGACATAGCCGCTCAGGTCCACCTCGAGCGGGCCGGTCCAGACCGCGGTTGGCGACGGGGGCAGGTCTCCGTAACCGGTGAAGCCCTCGGTGATCGCGATCCCGGCGTCGGCGTCCTCGAGCGTGATTCCGAGCCCGTTCGCGGGGCCCGAACCCAGATTCCGAAGAAGCAACTGGAAGCGCCAGATCCCGGTCGCGGAATCCCACGCGAGCGTGCGCAACTGGTCGATCTGCACTTGCGGTGGATCCGGCGTGCAGATGACTTCCTCGCCGAAGATCTCGATCTCGAAGTCGTCATTGGGAAAAGCGCAGTTGGCCGGGAATTCTCCGTCGTCTGCCGAGCGCCACCAGTAACTGATCACATAGGTCCAGCCCTGGGTGAGTCCGCTGAGGTGAAGCTCCACCGTGTTGAACTCCGGTCCGCTGCCGGAGCCGATCTTCATGGCCCCCGTCGTAATGGGGGCATTGGTGTCGAAGGGGTCTTCATAGATGCCGCTCGGCAGATAGCTGACCTGCAGCGGATCGTAGCTCCACTCCGCACCGATCGAGCCGGAGAATTTCGTTCCGTACGCAACGCCGACGGGGATGACATTGTCGATGTCCAACATGAGATCGCTCGAAATGGCGCATCCGTAGTCCACGTCGAGGCTGCCAACCTGGTCCATCTCGGCGTTGTGGCTGCTCTGTTCGACGACATAGAAATTGTCGAGGCGGATATCCATCCCCAGGCTCGGAATCAGACTGTTCCAATTGCGCGCGGTGATGGTGACCAGCGCGCTGTCGCCGTCCGCGGTGAAGGTATCGAACAGACCGCAGGACCACTCGTTGAAACACCAGTAACTCACATGGGCGGTGGGCCGGTCGATGGGGCCGCTCCCGCCGATCTTCTTCTGGGTGGTCGTGGCGCCATGCGCCGCGATGGCGTGTGCAAGAAGGATTGCGCAAAAAAGTGGCCGTCTCTTCATGGGGAACTCTCCTGGGGGTCGGCAAGGGGGCGCGCGCGACCGCTCAACAAGAACGGAGCCCAGTGGACTGGATGGGCCCAGCGGGCGTCATTTCGAAGGACGAGCTTAGCATCCCGCAGCAGCCGGGCGGCGTCGGCCGGGCGATTTTCCCGCGACGCCTTGGCGAGGCCGCCGAACAGTTCGCCGACCAGGGTCGCCGTCGATCGATCGTCGACGGGCCACAGACTCGCGATGACCTGACGGGCGCCGGCCACGTGGAAACCCCGCGACAGGGCGTGGGCGGCCTCTCCCTCCAGCCGCTCGCCGCTGCGGGTGTCGCAGGCCGAGAGCACGGCAAGCTCGCAAGCCAGGTCCAGATCATAGATTTCGAAGAGCTGCAGCAGGCCGTCGTCGTCCAGATCCAGCTCGGAGCCCGGCGTGAGCGCCAGGGCGGCGAGGCGCGAATCGCTGTCCCGGTCGACCAGGCCGTGCGTGGCGATATGGAGATAGCGGGCGTCGCCGATGCGGCGGCGCAGCGCCTTCTCCGTGGCCGCGGCTCCGCGCAGAAATCCGGCGGTCTGGCCGGCGAACGCGGTCGCGATCGCCTCGCTCTCGCGGGCCGTCCCGGGGAGCGGCGTCAGCTGACGTCCCTGTAGGCCGGGGATCGCCGCGCGGCCGAAATCCGGGTCGCTGACGCTGAGCACGGCGAGGGGACCGGGCGCCCGCTCGGCTCGGCCGGCCCGTGCTGTGATGGCGTTGAGGCCGGGGGCGTAGCGCAGGGCCGGGCCCTCGTCCAGCCAATAGCGAATTCCGCCGGCGGATGGCGGCTCGACGACGAGCGCCTCGAAGGGGAGTGAGAAGAGACGGCCGTCGGGAACGACGGTGAGTTCGTCGAGTCCCTTCAGGCGACGCCAAAGCTCTTCGGGGATGAGAGCGTCGAAGAGGGCATGGAGTCGACGCGCGAGTTCGAGCTCGGCGAGTGGGGGGGTGGCCGCGGCCTGATGCGTCGCCGGGCGCATGCCGATGACGCCGCGCACCGTCTCGTCCAGCAGCGCGAGCCCAAACGGCGCCGACGACTGCTCCTGAAAGTCGACATCGTCGACGGGCCGCTCGAGGACGAACGCCGCGATGGCGTCGGGAGGCGAAGGAATCAGGAAGGCATACGCGTGCGCATCCCCCGTTGCGAAGTAGAGAATGGCCTCGCCCGCCGCGATCTCCGCATGGCGAAAGGCGTCGAGGTCCAGCCGCGCGAGGTCGGGGCTCACGGTCCGCAGCCACACCGGGCTCGCGAGACGAATCTCGTCTTCGAGCGCACGCAATTCCGCGACCGCGCCCTTGAGTTCCGCCGCCACGGCAATCGCATCGCTCGAGCCTTCGCGTAGATCCCGCTGGGCGGCCGCGATGCGGGCCCGCGTCGAAGCCTCGCGCTGCTCGAAGGCGTCGAGCCGGTCGGGCGCGATCCCCGCCCGCAGATCCACGCGATCCAGGCGCAGCTCGTCCTGGAGAAGCCTGGAGCGAAAGCGCTCGGTCGTCCTGAGCGCATCGGCGAACTCACCGCGATCCACACGCCATCCGATCAGAGCGCTGGCGTCGCCGGCAAACTTGCGCATGAAGCGATGCCTGGAGATCTCGCTGGTGCCCCGCTCGGGACGAAGGCGCTCGACGATCTCCCAGGCGGTCTCGATCGAAGCGAGGGCATCGTCGACGCGATCCGCGGCGTAGAGCGCGCGCCCACGCAGTACCAGCGTCTCGGCCCGGGCCGACGGCCAGGCCTCGCTGCCCTCGAGCAGCTGGAGTGCTTCGTCACACGCGGCGACGATCGCCGCGTGGCTTGCACCCTCGGATGCGGCGACCACCTGCGCGCGCGTGGCGCAGATCCAGCCGAGCAGGGGATGGCTCTCGCCGACGCTGGCGCGAGCCAGGCCGACGGCGTCGTCGATCGCCGAGGCGGCACTCTGGACTTCACCGCGCGCCAGGAGTGACTTCGCTCGCACATTCTGCAGCTCGGCGCGATCGATCCTCTGTTCGTTGTCTGTGTCGTTCAGATGGGTGAGCGCGGCGTCCCAGTGGGCGTCGGCGGCCTCGTGCTCATCCAATCGGTCCAGGGTGTTTCCCAACTCGACTTCGGCGTAGATGCGTGCCTGGTCGTCGA
>Ga0214472_10005266_pt1 | contig 13601 bp, 22 predicted proteins | sample RVTome_6_FD_207662 | JGI IMG/M metagenome (GOLD analysis project Ga0214472, IMG submission 207662) | Soil microbial communities from uranium-contaminated site in the Upper Colorado River Basin, Wyoming, United States - RVT140D175 | ecosystem: Environmental > Terrestrial > Soil > Contaminated >... | reverse complement strand
GTCGGTGGAAGAATCACCGCAAACGGCCAGTACACAACCCGTGGAAGAGCCGAAGGAAGAACCGAATGAAGGTTTCTGGAACAAGGTAAAGAAATGGCAGGAGGCTGATGTCGAGAAAAACAAGCAGTACGATAAGGATGCAACCATCGATAACCGGGTGAGGAAAGTCCTCGGCGGTCCATAAACTCCCTTCATCGTTACAGGTTGCAAAACCAGCAACCAGTAAAACAGGCTCCAAATATTCAATTGACGTCTTGACGTTATAACGCTAAAAGGCTAAAATTCCTGAATGAATAATATACAGAAGAGAGCCACGGTCTATTTTGAATCAGGTATCCACAGGGCTCTGCGTCTGAAGGCAGCAGAAACAGAGCGGTCGCTATCGGAATTAGTAAATGAAGCAGTTAAGTTCAGCCTGGCTGAAGATGCAGAAGATCTGGCTGCCTTCGAAGAGCGTGCAAAGGAACCCAACCTCGCATTTGAGGATGTTTTAAAGGATTTAAAACGCAGTGGAACAATTTAGAGTTTTAATTAAACCATCCGCCGTAAAGGAAATAGAGGCAATCCCGCGCAAAAAAGATCGCCAGATTATAGCTCAAAAGATCAAACACCTCTCCATCGATCCACGACCACACGGCAGTCAAAAACTGTCAGGGAATGAACGATACCGGTTAAGGCAAGGACAATACCGGATCATTTACAGCATTGAAGATAATGAACTTGTTGTTTATGTTGTCAAAGTCGGTCATCGAAAAGATGTCTACCGTTAACTCTTCCATTCACCTTCTATAATGTTCAGTTATTATCACACGTCACAAATATGACCTTGTTTGTATTTTATCCAGAATATCCATATCCATAATCCACAGACACAGCAGCAGGCTTAAACCGGGCGATTGCTTGTGCACCCATTGCCGTTGTGCTAGTGGATCATGCTTCAACGCCTTCAGTTGCCGTATACCCTCCCCGATCTTTGCCGTCACATCATCATGCAAATTCAGATCGGCTATATCAATCAAACGCGACTGCTCTACAACGTCTTCCCCGAACAGGAATGACAACTCCCGGGCCAAAGTTTCCTCCCGTGCCCGGTTATCCAGAAAATCTTCTTCGTGTTCAGGATCGATCAAAATGCCAGGCCTGACTTCAATCTTGTCCCGCACACCAGGCTAAAATGTAACAGCCTTGCAATCCGTACGTGACACGTGGGCATGATAGTCGTTCATGCCGCCGATTTTGCAATTGGCAACCAGCATTTGCTCCGTAATACCGCGGACTTCTGCACAGGGCTTGCATACAATAATTTCCGCATTGGCGTTTGCAAATACTTCATCACACTTTTGTGGCGGACCAAACGGCACCATCTTTTGATGTGCACCCTTTACAGCGACCGTCACCGCATCATGAAACAACATGATCATCACGGTGTCACCCGCCTGTAAGGCAGATGCGGCGAAAATGAACGGTAATGAAGCCCGGGTCGTATCGGTCGGGCCCCATGTAGTAGAAATAGCGTAGTGCATAGTCTTCCTCTTATCGCTTTAATGAGATGTGAATATTATTCATATTTTAATATAAATCCTGAATCAACTTTGATAATAGTAGTGTTGAACATTATTGGTTCGCGGTCCCGATAATTTCCAGCAAAGCCGTACCATGCCGCTTCAGTAGCCGCTCATTCACTCCGTTTATCCGGGATAAATCATCCGGGCTGGCTGGTAAAGAGCGCGCCATTTCGACCAGCGTATGATCTTGCAGGATCCATTTCCTCGGCTGGTTTTCCGCGCGTGCCGTGATTTCGCGCCAGGCGGCAAGCTGCTGTAATACGTTGAGGAGTTTCCCTTCCAGTCTTTTGGCCTCACGAATCTTCTGCCACATCGTATTCGGATCGGGTTGATATATTTCCGGATTCGCCAGCGACTTGCATTCTTCCTCCAGCAAGGACAACTTCCCGGCCTCGTTCAGTCTGGACAATAAAAATTCATACACTTGCCCGAGATAAATGACATCATCCGCGGCATATTCAAGCTGGTTGTAACTCAAGGGCCGGCGTTTCCAGTTGGTACGGGTCTGGGTCTTGGCCAGTGTAACGCCCAGAATTTCATTGACCAGATTGGCATAACTTAACTGTTTGTCATACCCCAGCAACGCCACGGCAATTTGCGTATCGAACAGCGGATAAGGCAATTCGCCTTTGATATGAAAAAATATCTCCAGGTCCTGGCGGGCCGCATGAAAAACCTTGGTGATCGATGGATCGTAAAGTACATCATATAAAGGTTCGAGATGGTTTATGGCCAGCGGATCGATCACAGCGGTGGTCTTGCCGGTGCCCACTTGCACCAAACACAACTCCGGGTAATAAGTGCTCACCCGCTCAAATTCCGTATCCACCGCCAGCCATGAGCAGCCCTTTAACTGCTCACAGTGTTGAGTCAGATCCAAATCGCTATCAATAAATACTAAATTTTTATTCACAGGTATAATTAAAACACAATTATAGATTCTACATCTGATGAAATTACTGATACGCAACCTTGCCCGTACTACCACAGAGGCAGAGATCCGGGTGATGTTTGAGGCCCACGGCGCCGTGCAATCCTGCACCCTGGTACAGGACAAAACAACCGGCCTATCCAAGGGCTTTGGTTTTGTCGAGATGCCGAAACCGGGCGAAGCCAAGGCCGCAACGAAAAACCTGAACGGTAAAGAGGTCGCCGGTAACAAGATCCGCGTTAAAAAAGCAGCATTAAAGCAGAAGCCGGATAAAGAAAAAATTTAAAGGGCCGGTGACAAATGGCATTGATACTCAAATGTCCCTGGCCTGTTTATCTAGAATGACCATACTCGCGCACAACAAGATAAAGTGATGGCAGATAGCCAATCAGGACAATGATTAACAGCACAATAAACAGAGGATTGGCGGTCTTAATCAGCAAATAGATAAGGAAACCGACAGCAAAAGTCCTGGCAAGAACGGAATACCGGTAGTAATTGAAATCCCGCGCTGCCGCCATATTTGCGATCAAGCCGCCGAGGAGCAGCATGAACATGCCCACGACACGCGGCATGACATCGCCATAATCCTCATTCGACAGGAAAAGAAGGAGAGTAAGATCAGGAAGAAAAGCAAAACCGAGGCCACCGAACAATAAATAACTCGCCAAATACCAGAAAGTAATAGTTTTCATATAGATTTACCCCGTCGAAGATATTACCTGATCCGACCCCGGCGCCGGAGCACTAACCGCAGCATCAGGTCGGCACTTCTTCTTCTGGCTCGCCGGGACCAAGAGACGCCTGCCTGGCCAGTTTTATGGCATTACTTAACATGGCATGTTCCTGTGCCCCCTCACCTGAATGCAAATAAAGGTCTGCCTTATCCAATACATCTTCATAAATTTTCATGCGGTAATTCAGGTTAAGCAGGCATTTTGCAAGGTAATAGGTATCTTCACCATGCTCTCTCAACAGGGCGGCGTATTTGAGTGCTGTTTTAAGCTCTTCTTTTGTCGGAATACCCATAATTCACTCCAAATTATGATGCTGATTAGCTAGATTGTAGTCAGAACCGGATAACTTTATAAAGCGATTGCGTAAAAAGTGATCAGTCTCCATTTAACAGATTGATTAACCCTCAAAATCACCTTTTGTCCTAAGAAGAATAAATACAGAATTAATCACAATATTAACGATACCTATCCCGGCAATAATTGCCGGGGCTTCTCCCCATTCGCCGATCATTGTACTGATGAAGAGTAACAAAAACATCGAGTTCAAAATCAACACACCTATTTTCATGCTAAAGCTCCTTGACGATTAAACGGGTTCAAGATACCAAACATGCGTTAAATAAGAAGCCTTTTTCTTTCTTTAGAACCAACCCCTCATAATTTACGTTATTATTCATAAACCTTGATCCGGCCAGTACCTGACCATGCCCATTGACTATTCGATCATCATCCCCGCCTATAACGAGGAAGATTATCTGCAGGCCACATTGACCGCCCTGCAGGAGGCAATGCAAGAACTGGATTACAGCGGTGAAATCATTGTGGTCGATAATAACTCCAGCGACAGGACGGCAGTGATCGCCGCTGCCCGGGGCGCAAATGTCGTCTTCGAAGCAATCAATCAGATATCACGTGCCAGGAATACGGGTGCCCGCAGCGCGCAAGGCCGTTACCTGGTCTTTGTCGATGCCGATACCCACGTACCGCTTGCCTTGTTGCAACAGGCCCTGGCCAATCTTGAGAGCGGAAAAATTATCGGGGGCGGTGCGTGCGTGGCGGGTGATATCCCGCTGCATTTCTCGCTGCAACTGTTACTCAAGTTCTGGAATTTTATTTCCATCCACACCCGGAACGCCGCCGGTAGTTTTATCTATTGCCGGCGTGATGCCTTTGAAACCGTCGGTGGTTTCAGTGTAGCAGTCTATGCCAGTGAAGAGATCTGGTTATCCCGGACCATGAAAAAACTCGGCCGCAAAAGAAAACAAACCTTCTGCATTATCAAACAACCGCCGGTCATCACCTCGATGCGCAAGATGCAATGGTATTCACCGCTGCGTATCTATCTTTATGTCTTGCTACTCGCTGTGTTCCCATTCATGGTACGCATCAAGTCATTATGTACTCTCTGGTATCGCCGGCCTTCATGAGCAATATTAAAGAAAATTCCCGTTTGTCCCTGCTTCTGGTATAGAATTTACTCATTAAAAAACTCTGAAACCAGGCAATAAATATGATTCGTAGTCCCAAATTCTGGATATCCATGGCGGTGTTCCAGGTGGTCTTCGGGCTGGCGGTTTTTGGCCTGACACGCCAATACTACATTCATGACCCAGGTAATGACAGAACCAGCCCAACTGCACTACGCCAGCCATCGGTCGAAATGTATGACCGCATCACGAAAATCAAGCCGATACAGTTTGATAAATCGAAATTCAGTCAGCCGATCAGCGAAGACCCGGCTGAAATATTACGGCAGGCTGATGAGTCTTTCAAAAAGAATGATTACAACAGGGCGGCGGTTTTGTATCAGCAACTGTTGACATTAGACCCGAATGATGTGGATACCTATAACAATCTGGGCCTCACGCTGCACTATCTCGGCAGATCAACTGAAGCCCTTGGCAAGCTAAATGAGGGTGTGGGCGTGGACCCGACGTATCAAAGAATCTGGCTGACACTGGGGTTCGTGAATAGTCAACTCGGCAACACCGAGCAAGCACGCACGGCGCTCACAACCGCCGTGAAGATGAACGCTGACAGCGATATCGGGCAATCCGCAGTAGAAATGCTCGAAAATCTCCCCTAGGAAGAAAATACATAAATGTAACCAGGGTCAAATCTTGAATTTTGGCCCCCTTAAGACAGGTAATTCAATATTCAAGACGACCGCCATGGAAACGTACATGGATGTACTAATACTGTGGGCGCATGGACGCCTACATGGATGTAGGTGGTAGAGTAATGCAGGAGCAATTACCGAGCGCAGGAACAGTGAGGTGGAAATGCCTTGGTTGTGGGATACAGATGTAAGACCTGGCCCCGCCCCTCCTAATATTTTAAAGATGGGTCCGATTCCGCCCGTCGTTCACTTGGACAGAATTCGTTGCTGACAAGGGGATTGGGATTCAATGTGTCATAAGGTGGTAACCAACCCTGGATTTCATCATCTTTCCAGACATTGAGCGGGAGCACGAACGGCAGATGGCCATTCGGACGAAACCACGAATCCACTGCCCATTTCTTGCCGGTATCCTTGTCCTTCAGCACTGCCGTCCAGTGCACGGAATTGAAATCAAGCGGCAAGCGCACACTGGACGCCTCCACCTGCCACGAAGGTAGTTGGCCAATATCTGTCAGAATCGCCAGGTAGTTCGTGGTGTTACTGGCGTTATCCACGCAGTCCATACGCCCGTCCACGCCGTATTCCCGGTCGTTCACTTCCCGATCATTGGCCAGGAGCGGTTCGTATTTTTGCGCAAGCACCTCCATCTGCCACACGGCGATGCGGACGCGCTGCAGATGGTCATACAGGTCTTGTCCCGGACAATACGCAAGCTGTTCTTTGACTTTTTTCATATCCGCAGCTGAAAACGTCAGCATCCTGGTACGGACACACGATGAATTGAAACACAGGCGCAGTAAGACCGAGCCGTCCGCCTCTATTCGGTATTGCGGTGGCAATGGCCGTGTAATGGAGGATTTCGTCGTAAAGGGGTTGATCACAGGGCTGGTCTCGGTATCCGCCCAAGCATTGGCCGCCATCACCATGGCAATGACTATTAGAGCGAAGTGAATCAGCCGTGTCGGCAAGGCTCGCTTCCTGCTCACCGCCGGCGGCAGGTCGGTGCAATTTCTTAACTTCATGTGCGTGCGCGCTTTCCGCCGGTTCAAAGAAAACGGGGGAAGACCAATTGGTCTCCCCCCGGCATAAACACGGCCATGAGCGATGGTCGATGTGCTAATTAGAGTGAAACAATTTCAATGCGATGATCAATTTCAACGCGTCGATTTTCGGCGCGGCCTTCCGCCGTCGTATTGCTTGCGACCGGATTCCTTTCTCCGTAACTGCTCACGTCAAGGCGATTCGATGCGACACCATGCTGAACCAGGTAGTTTCTTACAGTATTGGCGCGACGCTGTGCCAGACCTTCGTTGTACTGGTCACTGCCAACGCTGTCAGTGTGGCCACCGATGTTAAATCGCATATCGGGATTTTGCTTAATCACAGTAACGGCATGGTCCAGGATTCCTGCGCCCGATGGTTTCAGCGTGTCCTTGTCGAAATTGAAATGGACACCTTCAAGTACGATCTTTTCGGGTTTTGGCGCTGGAGCCGGTGCTATAACCATTGCTGGCGCTGGCGCTATTGTCGCTTTCGGAGCCGCGGCCTGTGGCGGCGGCTGGTTTTTGTCTTGCATTGTGGTACAGCCGCTTAACATCAAGACTACCAGCGGCGGTGTCAGTAACATACGTTTAATTAGTTGCTTCATTAGATTAACTTCTCCTTACCCTTAATTGAGAGGGCACACTTGGTAATGATCGAGTTTGCATAATGGCATAATTTTGTCGCGCATTATGTACGCCAACGAACAGAAGCCTACTATTTAAACAATGCCAATAAGCCGAATAGGCCCATCTTGATTGGTTAGTTGGGGTTTTTCATGTGTATTTCTTGTGACATATACTGGCCGCTGCAGATGACAAACTCTATGAAGCAAAAAATGCAGTTGCCGAGGGGGTTGAACATCCAGAGGCTACAGCCCGATTAATTAACCAGTTTAGCTCGACTTTCCTGCCACAAATCCCTATAGTAGCGCCCCCTTAAGCACCTCGCTTTTACTTACCCGGGAATAGCACGTTGATCTCCACCGCAAACATCACCATGCAGTTTGGCGCCAAGCCGTTATTTGAAAATATTTCAGTCAAATTTGGCGAAGGTAATCGCTATGGTCTCATCGGTGCCAATGGCTGCGGAAAATCCACGTTTATGAAAATCCTCGACGGCAGCCTGGAACCGACTGCCGGTAACGTCTCCATCGGCCCGAATGAACGCGTGGGTAAATTAAACCAGGACCAGTTTGCTTTTGAAAAATACCGGGTGATCGACACCGTCATCATGGGCCACGCGGAATTATGGGAAGTCAAACAGGAACGCGATCGTATCTATACGCTACCGGAAATGAACGAAGAAGACGGCATGAAAGTCGCTGAACTGGAAATCCGCTTCGGCGAACTGGATGGCTATAGCGCGGAAAGCCGTGCCGGGGAATTACTGATGAGCGCCGGTATTGCCGAAGCATTGCATGACGGCCCCATGAGTGAAGTGGCACCCGGCTGGAAACTGCGCGTGATGCTGGCCCAGGCCCTGTTCTCCAACCCGGATATCCTGCTGCTGGACGAACCGACCAACAACCTCGACATCAACACCATACGCTGGCTGGAGTCCGTGCTGAATGAACGCAAGAGCACCATGGTCATCATTTCCCATGACCGGCACTTTCTCAATGCCGTCTGCACCCACATCGCCGATATCGATTATGGTGAATTGCGCGTCTACCCCGGCAACTACGATGATTTCATGATTGCATCGACGCAAGCACGCGAACGCATGCAATCGGAAAATGCGAAGAAGTCTGCACAGATCGCCGACCTGCGCCAGTTTGTCAGCCGCTTCTCAGCCAACGCTTCCAAGGCGAAACAGGCCACTTCGCGCGCGCGTCAAATTGAAAAAATAAAACTGGAAGACATCAAACCTTCCAGCCGGGTCAGCCCGTTCATCCGCATTAACCAGGAGAAAAAACTGCACCGGCTCGCGTTAACGCTGAAAAAACTGGAACATGGCTACGATGATGAGCCGCTGTTCAGGAACGGCAACCTGATCCTTGACGCCGGTACTCGCCTCGCCGTGATCGGTGAAAATGGCGCGGGTAAAACCACTTTCCTCCGCTGCCTGATGAATGAACTGAATGCGAATAGCGGCACCATACAATGGGCGGAAAATGCATCATTAGGCTATTGCCCGCAGGACAGTGCAGCGGAATTCAATTCCGAACTGAATTTATTTGACTGGATGAGCCAGTGGCGTAAACCCCGCCACGACGACCAGATCATACGTGCTACGCTGGGGCGTTTATTATTTTCCACGGAAGATTTTACCAAGAAAGTGAAAGTCTGTTCCGGTGGCGAAAAAAACCGGCTGCTGTTTGGCAAGTTGATGCTGATGGAAACGAATGTATTGATCCTGGACGAACCCACCAACCACCTCGACATGGAAGCAATCGAAGCATTAAACCTGGCACTGGAACATTACGAAGGCACATTGATCTTTGTCAGCCACGACCGTGAATTCGTATCATCACTGGCCACCCGCATCATTGAAATCAAGGATCAGCAACTGGTGGACTTCCTGGGGACTTATGAAGAATACCTTGCAAGCCAGCAGGAAGCAGAGAAAAAAGTCGCCAACTCCAGATAAAAACTTTCGTCTTTCTGGCGTATGCCAGAACCCAGTAAACAATCCGCCATAGGCGACTTTATCTTCTTTCGGCATTCCGGGGCTAAATCAGCAGAATCCGGAATTATTTACACGGATGTAATGTATGTTGCGTGCGCAAGGATACTCGCCACTTAGCGAAAATCATCTACTGTCAGACCGCTGCCTTCAATAAGGCTTTTAAGTGTACCGATAGGAATGGGCTTGTTACCGTGTATTGCCACGATGACCTGGCGGCCATTAGGATGTCTCCATTTCTGGTGGCTACCGGTCTGGCCGGCTAACTGAAAACCATGCTGTTGCAATACCTTGATCACATCCCCGGCACTGCATACGGGATAACGCCGACTCACGCCAGCGCGATTTCAAGCACTTTTGCGTTTTTGTCCAGAGGAAGATCGGATGGCTCGAACCAAAGGTGCAAAGCTTCCCTGGCATTTTGAATTGCTTCCTCTTCAGTGTCTCCCGCTGTGGCACAACCCGGCAATTCCGGAAAAACTGCCGACCAGCGATGAACCTTCGGATCAAATTGAACTACAAGTCTTAGTTTCATATGTTGACTTTAGCGCATACTGTCCCGTGCACGCAAGTCAGTGGTAGTAGGGTCAGACTCGAATTTACGGTTTGTCATGCCTTGGCCGTCCCCTCGGAAGTTTTTCTACCCGCCGATCAGTCAAGGCCTGGACTTTCTCCCTGAAATATCTGCTCCCCAATACCCATGCCTTGTTTGTCGCTTCGCGGATCTCGGTTAATTCCTGTTCCGGTATATCTGACTGAAACAAGGCCCGGTAATGACTCTGTTGTTCTTCACTGTTATCACCCAATCCAAAATACATCGACTATTTGCATATAGCCAATCACAATTCACCAATCATTGCAGTTCAGTCATGTGTTATTGCGGGAACCCTGACTTTCGCTCTATCCAGGATTCATGATCTGACACCGACCCCTGAACTCGTTTTTTCTCTTTTTAACTTGTACTGACACTTATATCGGCGGAAGCTTTCGACCTGGCAGGGTGCTTTTTTAATATAACTTCGACATCCATGTCCAATGCATTGAGAAATTGAAAAAGTTTCCCTACTGAAAAACGGCCGGAACGATTCCGCTTAAGATCAGAAACATAAGATTGGCTGACACCCAATATTTGCGCAGCTTCTTGCTGACTGAGGTTACGTTGTTCAATAATTTTATATATTTCATAAGTTAAGCGGGCTTTCAGAAGTTCTTGCTCAGAATTGGGTAAATCGAGATCTGCAAAAACGTTGCCACTACCTTTTTCAAATCTAACTTTACTCATTGATTCATTTCCTGCCATATTCGTTTTACCTGGGTCAGTCGCTGATTTATCAGATCTATATTTTTCTTCGGTGTTTTGATGCCTGTTTTGGATTTTTTCTGAAATGCGTGTAGTACAAAAATAAAATCTCCAAATTTAACCTTATAAACTGCTCTGTATGTATCAGTCCGATAGGACTGTACAATTTCCATTACCATAGCTCCCTTAAAACCTTTCAGGGGTTTAGCTGCGGGGTCTACTCCTCCTGCCTGGGCAGTAAACAGAGCCTGACCAAAATCCCGCTGAACAGCGCGTGGAAAGGCTTTCAATTCCTTTTTGCTGGCTCCAACCCAGATAACCGGCTTCAATTCATCCTTGATAGTAATATAGTAATATTAAGATAAATGAATAACAACCATTAAAAAGGCATTATCAAGCGTTATATCAGGCTTTTTTAAAGTTTATTTCAAAACTAATCAATATGTTATACAGGTTCGCCCCAGCGGCCCATGGCAAGTCACGTGTTATTGCAAGACCTGGCACCATCTGCGTGCCTCATGGATCAACAACCCGTAACGCCCAGTGAGTTCCCTCAGACCATCAAGATAGAACAGAAAGTCCTTTCTGTCGGCAAAAATAAGTTCGCAGTTATTCCCGCGCTGGATAATATGCTGGGGCTGATTGGGGATGAAAAATCTTGGCAACCTTGCCATGATGCACCGTCCTTTTGTGATAACTTCTGGTCAGTATATCTTCCTTGCAGGATTAAATCGTGTCTGACCCTAATGATGGGTTGAGGAGCCAAAAGACTCGTCCTTAGGCGTTTCCCATATGATATTGTTGTGCGGGAGTCCGCCCAGGATATTACCGTTGTCGCTATAGCTCATCAGTCTCGACGACCAGGGTATTGGCGGAATCGTTTGCACATCTAACAGGAAGATAAAGATAGAATGACCATAGCGAACGTAAATCCAACCACTTCAAAATTATTTCGAGTCTGACCCTAATACAACTATATCGGCTGATTGAAACCTTCAGGGGCGGCAAATTGAAAGGTCAGGAGTTATGGTTGATATACCGGAACCATTCGGCCCGGAAATAACTATTAAATGTAAGGCCTGATCCCAACTCTCTCAATACCTATAGAAGCTAAATGCTATTTAGCAGACGCTGTACGAATGATGAGGCTGTTTTGCTTTTCAGTAGCCTTTTTTAAGACATGCGCGTATACACGCTTCTTCTCCCTGGAAGAAGCTTTGCGGATAAAATCCGAAAACGGCGTGGATTCGGCAGTTTTTGATTTAGAGAATATCGACATAATAGTAAGATTAGGTTACCCCGAGCATCTTCTCAAGCTCGGCAGAAGTATATTTCTCAGGCACATGATTATCAATCTGGTCAATATTGTCCCTGTAAATTTGATTGGAACCATCATTGTTTTTTAGCAATAAATCGATTTGTATGTCCTTACCAAACTTCATTTTAAGCCGATTAACCACATCTCTCGCCGCAAAATATTACTCAATAAATTGCTTAGGTGGAATATGCCTGCCTTCAGCTTTTTCGCGTGCCTGCACAAATTGCCAAGCAAGAGCCGGATCCTGGTAAACATACAATATTTGTACCATGCGTTTCTTTTTCAAGGACCGGATAATATTTTTCTCGGCAATATCATAGTGTGATAACGTCCCATCCAACAGAAAGCTTTGTTTTTGGTCGAGTACCATATCATGAATTTTATCAACCAATATGGATATCGCCGGTTGGAATAACCAGGAGTTATTACCGGAATATCCTTCAAACTCATAGCGTAATTCATCCGGATCAATACGCATAACATGTAAACCGTCCTTCTCCAGGGTCTCTAGCAATTCTATAGAAGATTCGGTTTTGCCCGCCCCCGGTGATCCTGCCATAAACACGGATACCGGGTTTTCTTCAGGAATAAACTTCACTTTATCAGTAAGCAGCTTGGCAATAGCTTTTTTATTTTTTCTGGCAAAGTCCAGCGCGGCTTGTTGAATTTGTTTTTCCTGTAAAGTGAGCGTCATCACTGCTCCAGTTTAACGCAACTCACCAGAAAAGACATTTTGGAGGAGGGATTGGAAGAGATTATCCAGTTGGCTGCTGCTAGTAGCATGTTGCTGGTAGTGTGTCATTCAAGATGCAAGACGACCGCCATGGACGGTGGAAATGCCGTGTTAGCGGGACTGCTGTAACGGCCCTGGCCCCCATCCGTCACTAAACGATCGAGATTGGGGAAACCGCCTATCCTGCAAAAGCCGCATAATCCTCAAACCATAAAGGGCTACGACCACTTAAAAATCCAAAACCGTGGTCTGTCCCTGAGCAATCCCCCTGTCGGCAAAAATAAGTTCGCGGTTATTCCCGCGCTGGATGATATGCTGGGGCTGATTGGGGATGAAAAATCTTGGCAACCTTGCCATGATGCACCGTCCTTGTGTGATAACTTCTGGTCAGTATATCTTCCTTGCAGGATTAAATCGAGTCTGACCCTAATGACCCTAATTTCCTTATTTCCTAAAAAGACGCTGGGAAAGTTCTTCCCGTGTCACGCGATGATGTAAAGCAACATCTCCGAGTATTCCCGCCAGCGTACCGACTTTCAATGGATCGTGGTTGGGAATAGTGATGTGATGCTGTGAGGGTTTATCGCAGGTCAACCGGATATGACTTCCGGTCTGTCTGGTTACGCGATAATCCATTCGCTCCAGTGCCTTTACTAATTTGGCCCCGGAAAGGTCCCGGGGCAGTTTCATACCGCTATAACCTCGTCGCGGACAAAGTGCAGACGAATCAATTTTGGAGTCTGATCATCGCCAAAATGACAAATCACCGCTTCGCGTGTTTGGGTATGAAGCTGTTCAATATTCTCAGCTTCCGTAAAAATAGATTCCCCCAAAGCATGCGCAGTATATCCGCCCTCAGGCGCATCTTCAACAACGAAAATAATCTCTTTCATACTCTACGTCTCATTAAGATTCTTATGATTATGATCATAGTCCTATATTTGCCAATATAAAATACCTTGTATCCTTGAAAGTCTAATATCGTTACTTTTCTAAATAAATGGCCTCCCCCGTCACTCACCCCAAATACAAATGCCGTCCATTAATTTCACCTGCATAAACGATCGAGCTTGGGGAAACCGACTGTCCATACAATCTTGCAAAAGCCGCATAATCCTCAAACCATAAAGGGCTACGACCACTTAAAAATCCAAAACCGTGGTCTGTCCCTGAGCAATCCCCCTGTCGGCAAAAATAAGTTCGCAGTTATTCCCGCGCTGGATAAT
>Ga0214472_10005265_pt1 | contig 13601 bp, 10 predicted proteins | sample RVTome_6_FD_207662 | JGI IMG/M metagenome (GOLD analysis project Ga0214472, IMG submission 207662) | Soil microbial communities from uranium-contaminated site in the Upper Colorado River Basin, Wyoming, United States - RVT140D175 | ecosystem: Environmental > Terrestrial > Soil > Contaminated >... | reverse complement strand
GGGGTTATAATGAGTTCCGATCCAAAATAAATCTACTCTATTAGAATTCAAGGAGGAGTGCCTCATGATTCCCGCCAAAAGCAAACCCCAATGGGCCGACATCGTGACCGGAAAAAAGACCTACGAACTAAAATTCCTGGCTGCGAAAATCATGCTCGGCCGTCTGGTGCGCACTATCGGTGTCGCGCCGACACCAACCAATGTTCGTGAAGGAGTTGACCAACTGCACGCGCTTTTTGAGAAGAACGTCGCCAGTCCGTCAGTCCAAGTCGATATTAAAACCATTTTTGGATAAGGAGACATCATGCAACAAGATATATTAACTTCCACCGAAGTCGCACAACGCATCACCGAGGGACAGACACTCCTGCTCGCCGGTGAGGAAAAGCTTTTCGCGCAGCTTCCGAAAGGTAACTGGATAGGGGGGACCATTCCCTATTTCATTACCCCGAAACAGGGCGGTGTGGCCACCAAGGAGAAAATCTTCGTCACCGATATTTCAACGATGGCTGCTTCGGTACGGATCCAATCATATAGTCAGGATGAGCTGGGGACGGTATACGGAGACGGAGGAAATGCCGGTTTCAGCTTCATTATTATTCCGGCGATGACCAATGCCCATAGTGCTTTTGCCTTGAACGCCCCGAATTACAATGATTTTGGGGCTCGTCCGCTGATCGGCTGGATATCCGGTGTGCATCTCGATGATTTGGGCAAGGACACTCCCAAGGTGTTTAACGGCCAGACCGGCGAAGTCATCGAACAGGCAGCCATTGTCATGCATGTGACGCTGCCGCCGGGCAAGACCCTGGATGTCGGCATCGTCAACATCTTCGAACAATGTGCAGGCGATACCCTGACCTTTTCGGAGGATGGTTTTTCCTGCAAGGATGTCAGCGTCAATGGGGTGAAGGAAAGCTTCGTGAACTATATCGACCGTCTCAAACTTGACACCAAACTCCCCCTGGTGGCCGATTATTACGGTGCTTTGATCAACACCAGTTTCCAGAGCGTCGATAAGGATACCGGAGAGGTGAAGTTTTATGCTCCGGTCTTCAGCGGAGTAGACTACAAACATGCCAGGGAGGTGGCCGATTATGCCACGGCCTTTACGGCGCAATTGCAGAAAATCGGTCTCGCCGAAGGAAGCGTGATCTTTTCCTGCAACTGTATTTTGAACTATCTCTATTCGGGCCTGGAGGGACGGAACACCGCGCCTTTTGTCGGACCGATCACTTTTGGGGAGATTGCCTACCAACTGCTGAATCAGACCCTGGTTTATCTGCAGATGCAAGACGCCTGATTTTCTTCGATGGGCACGATCCTAGCCCGCATTTTCTCGTTCAGGGCGGTGTCAGGTTCAAAGTTTTTGGCAGTGAACCTTAGTAGGCTATGTTCACTGCCAAAATACTGCCGAAGATGGCGCCACATGGACTGAAGAGAAATACGGCCAGGCCTACTCCCCCGGTTCCCGGTTCCGGTTGAGTTCTACGAAATAAACACCCATGGAATAACCGATGCGAGTAAACAGATAAGGCCCTGCCGTATGAAACGTTCAGAGGTCAGCGGACAGTCTCGCATTTGTGGCTGGAAAAATCTGAATGACTGGCTGCTGAAAAATGCAGTGAACAGCGTTGCAAGCAGTATCTTCCATGAAAATGATTCGAGATTCAACAGGATATACGGCAGCATGATAATGGAGAAGCCAAGGATCGTACTTTCGCATGAGATTTTCAGGAGTGTTTTTTGGGGATATTTAAATGCCCACTGAGCCATGAGAATACAAATGAGTTCGGCCATATAGGCTAAGTTATGAGCAAGAATATAAAATCCATTTGGATGTCTATAATAGAGCATAAGCCATAAGAACCCGGGAACTGTTACCGCGAGCAGGGCATGAATATTATGAACGCGATCTTCAATATTTGTTTTTTTCTTTTCCAATAAAAGATAGTTGATGAAAACCACAATAGGGGCAAAAACCCATTGCCAACCGCCTATATTAAACACGGAATAGGTAATCAGGCTTGCCCCAAGCAGTGAAGCATCGTCAAGTTTGGCACGGGATCTCACAAAAAAAAGAAGAAGGATAACGAGTACAATTCCCCCGATACGGCTGAGCATTTGCTGGGCGCTGTAATCCACATAAATATTGAGGAAGATACAGACACTGATGGGAATAAAGAGGTTATCCAGACCACGCCAGGCAACAGCCTCAATGATCATGACCAGTATGCCGATCAGCATTGCCAGGAGTAAACTCTCTGCCCGCCCGATATCCGTCATGAGCAGGAGCGGAATATGAATGCAGAGAAATGTAATTGTAAAAAAGAAAAAACTGCCCTCCCAGGTTTTAAACCCCTCTTTGGTGGAATACAGTTGCCGGCCGTATTGTGTGCCGATCAGTGCTGCAATTGCGTCGGCCAAAGTGAGCACCAAAATGGAGAGACTGAAAAAGAGCGGTTGGTCAATGGATACGAACCAGACTACCGAAACCGATAAGGGAAAGTATATTTCACCAAAGGATGAACGCTTAACGCTGTGAAGGGAAGATCCGATTGAATTTCGTAAGGCAGGCAGCATGCGAACAGCCAGGAGTGAAATAACAGCTATCCCGGCTAGGAAAAAAACCGGCCAGGTCTCACGGAAAAGAAGGGGGAAACAGGTGCAAATCAGCCCCATGCCCATATGAACCGCTTTGCGCCCCAGTTCCGGGCTAAGATCGAGGCTTTTCCCCAGGTATTGGCAAATAACCAACAATCCGGTAAGGCTGCCAAGTACAGAGAGAATACCGAGCCAGGGATTCATTGCACTTCTTCCACTATAAAGGCTGAATAGAAAAAGGCTTTGTCTTTCAGCAGCAGACTGTCTCCCAGGTCCCGCAGGCGAATGATTCGATCGCTCCAGGCATCCGGACTGTATCGCGGGGCCAGCATATTCCAATAGGCCAGGCGGCTTCCTCTACGGGTGGAATGCAGAATTTGATCGATGACTTTTTCGGTCATTTCCCGGGACATGTATTCAAAAATGTCGCTGAGATTCAACCTGTCGATTTTTTTGCTTCCTTCTGTTTCAAGGGCACTTTCAAGTGTCCCCAGGCGCAACTCCAGCCGGTCGATATTGTTTCTGATACTCTCAAAATTTTCAGCCCGTAATGCGTGGGGCAAGGCTGTCGCATGGGTGCCGGTAAGGATCCATTGCAGATAAGGATTGTCGCCGGGGTTCAATTCTCGTAGGGCGTGACGGGTTCTTGATAAAATTCGGTCGGCCACCGAGCCTTCGACATAGGTGAAAAATGCCGGATCCCGTCCCAGACGGCCCATCATCCACCTGGAAAAAAATACTTTGAAAAGCATCCGCCAGCGCCAGCTGTCCCAGTGCACATCGTAATATCCGCGACAGTCTTCAGTTTCGCCGCCCTGCAACAGCCGATTGACCTGTTTTTCACTATGAATAAGCGGAATTACATACTTACGGAACAGTGCGAAATACCGTTCAAACTTACCGGCAGAGCCAATGCCGTTTTCGATATCGTCTTGGTGTTCCCGCCAAAAAAGAAGAGCTTCTTTGCTCAACTCGTTTTCACATTGGGCAAAGAGCTCCAACCGTCGTTCGCTGGGTCTTGAGCCAATAAGTTCGAGCAACTCCCGGTGCCTCAGACGCTTAAAGCCGGCAACCCTTAATTCAATACAGGCCAGCTGTGCCGGATTCATATCTACTGCAATAACCTTTGCGGGATTACGGGTGAGCATCGAAAGACAGTTATCACCGGCCGAACCTATGCCCAGACAAACATCTCCTTCCTGGATGTCGAGACCTTCGAGGAGAATATCCGCATCCTCCCAGCATTGGGCATATCGAATCTTTTCAAAGGACGCCTTTCCGGCAATTTCCGTTTCAGTTTTTTTCATTTGTTTCACTTGCTTCCTTGAGTAACCTTACCTTACCGGTGCTGCCGTCAAACTCGATTTCATCGCCATTTTTAAGCCAACTTGTGATTCCGGGCACCGAGACAACCGCAGGGAGACCCAGTTCCCGGGCAACGATCGCCGAGTGAGACAGCAAGCTCCCTCTTTCTACCAGTAAACCGCTGGCTGCCGGAAAGAGCATGATCCACCCCGGGTCGGTGCGTTCGGCAACTAAAATCGAGCCTGCCGGCAGTTCGACACCGCGGGGATCGCGAACAACCTGTACCTTGCCGCGGACAATCCCGGGACAACAGCCGATCCCCTGGCGCATTCCTTCGCCATGATCAATTACAATTTTCTTTTCGTCGGGAATTGAAAAGTCGTTTGCCACAAAAACCATCCCTTTTGTCTGAAAGCGGTCGGCAATGGGAGGCATGTTTTTATACTCTTCAAAATGACGCTTGCGCACACCGGCAATTCCTCGCATATCGGGGCAGGATGCAAAACCGGATACATAGGAGAGAATCTCGTCTTTTTCGAGGTAAAAAATGTCGGAAGCGTGGTCGAGAACATCAAGTGCGGCGAACCTTTTCCCAAGCTGAACCATGATCTGTCGAACCCGGCCAAATAGCCGTGTTCGCTCGAAACGTAAGTTTTCCCTGTCTTCCACTCTTGCTCTGGCGTGCTTGAGAATGAAATTGAATACCATTCTTTTCACACGACTTTTGCGCAAATGGTCATTGACCTTTTTCTCCGCGGCAAGACGGGCGTTCCGAGCATGGTTTGCATCCACCTTTCTGTTATGACCGGCAAAATGCCCGATGGCCCGCAAGAGAGGCAATGGATTTTCATGCAGGGTGATGCTCTCCAGTTTTAATTCATCGATACAACGGTCGCCAAACTGCTCCAGGTAATCCTTATATTGGTTGTGTAATTTTTCATGCTTTCGAAGGTAGGCGATTATCCGGGCGACCGAGCCAGTACGAAAAAGCTCGATTACATCGTTATCGCCACTGATAGCGGCAGCCAGCAAGCTTACTTTTTTCGCAGGTTCGGCACTGATGACCTGACCACTGCCGCCAACCAGGTCATTTTGTAACGTGCCATTTTCATCTTCACACCATGTTTTACAGAGTTTTGACAAAATACCGAAGAATATCATGGCAAAGAAATCGTTGACCAAAGGAGCATCCCATTTCAACAGCAGCTGTTCTTCAAGATCGCGATAGGTGGTAACCAGTTCATCGGCACGCATCTCCGACAGGGGAATTTTCGGTTGTGCCAGTGCTTTGTTCAACCGTGTGTAGAACCGTTCTATTTGTTTCGCTATAAAGAAGTGACTGAACCCCATTTTTATCAGGGCCATACTCAAGAAACAGAGATTTTTCAGTTTCTTGTCATGTCCGCGCGGGATGAGTTCAAGCAATTCTTCTCCCAGTTCTTTTTGCACGCCCATCATCTGTTCCATGAAGCCGCGATTAAGGGAAAATCCGGGAAAGCATGCCAAAAGTTTATACCAGTTGATCAGATTGTAGTACATCCGGCCATTCATCAATCCGAGCAATCCCCGATAGGTCTCCTCGTTGGCTTTAATCACATGCCCGGGAACCCCCATGATTTTGCAGAATTGACGATACACCTCCTCATAAATGGAGCGGGCAAAACTATAGGTAAGCGGCGTTGTAACTCCGCCGTAAGACTCGGCAATGTTGCTGTTGTCCCAGATATTGATGTTGCCCCCGGGATCGGCAACCCGGCCAAGGCTGGTAATGGGCCTAGATTGCAGAAGATATAGGCTCCCGTTCTCATACGCCCATTCAATGTCCTGGGGCGATCCACGTCTGGCCGAACAGCGGCGGGCAAGGGCTGCAACTTCTGCAGCCTGCATGTCATCCAAAGAGCTTTTTCCGGCCTTGCTGTCATCATGTGCGATTTTTACGGCAAGGCCTTCGCGTAAATAATGACCGAAACTTTTATGACCTGTCTGCAGCCGGGTGATGCTGCCGTTTCTGTCTATGTGCCAGGTGTCCGCGTCAACTTCACCGTCTACCAGGCTGTTGCCCAAACCCCAAACGGAGGAAACCAGTGCCTGCCCCCAGCTGCCACTGATGGGATCGACGGCAAATGAGACTCCGGCACTCTCGGCATCGATCATTTTCTGAACAATGACTGCCGGGGCAATGCACTGCCCCAGCCTATGTTCCAGGCGGTAGGCTTTGACACGTTCCGAATAAGCCGACTGCCAGACGGCAAGAACTTTTTCAGCCACCTCTTTTGTAGGTACGCCGAGAAATGATTCCAACTGGCCTGCAAAACTGAACTCCTTGCTGTCCTCATCGACAGCTGAGGAGCGGACGGCAAAATAACCGGAACCGGCTGACAGGACGTCAAGGGATTTTTGCAGCTCGATCTTGATTTTATCGCCTATTTTCCAAGAAGAAAAATTATTTGGGTCACAGGTACTCTCGGCAAATGCCGCGGGTGTGATGACAAACCATTCGGGTACATTGAGATCCTGAAGCTCATGGAGCGAGGCGGCTTTGCCGCCGACATCCTGAATTTTTACGTCATCGTCTGCAAAAAATATGGTTTTAGACATTGGCGAAAACTCCCGGTAAAATACCTAGGGAAAGATAGAGGCAGAGTGTCCAGAGGGCAGCCGATATTTCGAACATCTTGGCCTGTTTCGGACGCTGCTGCCGAGTGAAGACGTAGACAAAAACGCCGAGAACCAAAGTGAGAGTTGCCAGGACGGGTGCTACCACCTGAAAAGCCATAGCCTCCTTTGCCGCCAAACATCCACAGATGGCTGTTGCCACAACACAGAACCACCACACGATGCCGGCTTTTTTGCAGCCCCAGAGAGTGCTGTAGGTCTCGACACCTTTCTCTTCCTGCGAGGGGACACGAATTTTGCGGCCGATTTCAATGACTATGCCATTAAAAAAGCTCGCTGCGAGAAAAAAACTCAGTCCGGCAGGCGGATACGGGGTGGTGCCGACGATCCAGTCGCTGGCCGTGGCATATAGATCTATCAATGGCATTATCAACATATGACTCCAAAGATAGGTGACGGGATGCATCTTAAGCCACTTGCGTGCACCAAACTCAACACTCATCGCGGCAAGATATGTCCAGGTAATAAGCAGGATTATTACCAGAGACAGGCTCCAGTACAATGCCAGCATGAGCTGTATTAGTGCGCCTATGACAAAGAGGCAGCCAAGTTCTTTTAATTGCACTAAACCGCGGGGCACAGCGCGATAAGGGCGCCATCTGGCGTCTTCTTTGGCATCCTTGAATTCATCGGCTATGCGAAGCTGCAGAAAGAATATCAAGCAGGAGACGAAGGCAACACCGACAGACTGCCATTCAGGCCAATTTTGCAGGCGTAACCGGGCGGAAAAAGAAACCGCGCAAAAACTAAATGCCAGAATCAAGGGTCCATGGGCAGCAAGGGGAAATCGCTCCCGCTGGTATACCCATAGACGAGACCAGATAGACCGGTCAACAGCGAGTGTTGTCATATTTCTTTCACGTTCACTTTCAGTTCAGGGTAAAGTTATATTCCGGATTTTTGCAGGAAAATACTGAAGAACAATCATCTTTTTCGAGCCAAGTCCTGGTGCGCCTTGGTAAAGTCGCCTGCAGCCATAGAACCGATGATGGAAATTTCACCTGCTAATACGGCTCCCGCACATACTTCGGCAAAGGCTTTCGAGTTACCGTTACCTGCCAATTGCATGATTTCCAATGCGGCATGCTGACTTGGCAATTTGGTGCCTCCGCCAATAGTGCCGACTATCATATTGGGCAAAGTTGCCGCGACATAGAGCGAATTGTCGGATCGCATTTCAAAACGCGTAATGCCCACTGCAGCCTCGGCTACACAAGCAGCATCCTGTCCACAGGCAATAAAGAGGGCGGCAAGACCATTGGCATAGTGACCCTGGACGCCGATAGTCCCAGTCATTACTCCGCCGAGCGCTGACATCTGCCAGTATTCGACCATACGTTTCGGAGTTGTGTGGAGGAATCTTTTAATCAGTTTTTCCGGAATGATGGCTTCCACGGTGACTTTTTTACCGCGAACCGTGGTAAACGACTGGGCAGTCGCTTTCTTATCACCGGAGGCATTGGCCTCGATAAACCAATATGACGGCGCAATCGGTGCGTTGGCAAGTATGTATTCGCAAATGGCCTGTGTCGCAATAGTGACCATGTTCTGCCCGGCAGCGTCACCCGTTGTAAAGTCGCACAACAGGTAGAGATGGTTCCCCTGCGCGGCGAATCTGATGTCCTGCAGCTTGCCGTGACTGGTCGTTTGCGCCGAGATTTCATGCAATTTCTCTTTATAGGTAAGAATCCAGTGGGAGAAACTGAGCATGTCGCCGATTGAGCTGAAAGCAAAACCCGGTGAACGGGTCACGCCTTCGCCAAGGAGAACGGCGGAACAACCGCCGGCATTCGAGATGAGCACTGCGCCGCGATGATAACTTGCCACCAGGGCGGCTTCGGTGGTGGCAAGAGGCAGGAAGTAGTCCCCTTTGGCAAAACAGCCATTTACCCGCAGAGGACCAGCCAGGCCAACCGGTATCTTTACCGTGCCGATGCAATTTTCAATATTGGCGTTATAGGCCTCCAGGTCTTCACCATGATAGATGGATTCAGGGATATCTTTCACGCCCTCATTGATGTGGTGCCAACGATTGGCTATCGATTCCGAATCGCACCCTCTGCCATGGGGAAACCGATTGTAGGGAGTTTTGCAATCAGGCTCAAGGCAAGCGCGAACTTCATCGATAGTTTTATCTTGCAGTATGGTTTCAGCCAGTTGCTCAATTTTTTTCGAATTTGTTGTCATATTCCGTTACACTTTTTGATATTTTTCAGGAGCGTTGGATAGTCAACTTTGGCGTTATGTCGTTTATCCACGGGTATCTTTTGCTTGACGATATGATCTATATGAAAACGCACAATTATTTTGTCGAGTTGCTCTTTTATTCTTTGTAATTGTGCCGATGTTTGAATGACAAGTACCCGACTTTCACCAAGGGCACAGAGGGCAGCCCGTTCGATTTCTGCAAACTGCATCGCCGCGGTCTCAACAGCAAATGGAAAGACTGTGCCGTTGGCATCCTGAATTTTTGCAGAACAGCGCCCCAGCAACCACAGACGGCCTGAGTCATCGAAATAGCCAAGATCTCCAGTTCTGTGCCAGATTTTTTCTCCGACTTTGAATTTATTATCCTGATCGCCTTCCCCGCCAAGATAGCCTTTCAGGACGTGTTCGCCATGAACGACGATTTCACCCGGATGAAAGTCCGGCTTCCGGCATGTGCGAAAAGCCTCGTCGCTCATGGGAGGTAGAGGAGTACCCCAAGTATCTTCAATTATACGGCAATCAATTTGATCGACAACGGTCCCTGCCAGGAGACCACAACCATCGGCCATCCTCATTACATCGTGCTCCGCTACCCGATCAAAGGCTAACTCGCAAATGGGTTCGGCCTCGGTGCTGCCATACACCGCAATTATTCTGGTATTGGGTAGCCTGTCTGCCAGTTTTTTCAAGAACCTCGGGAAAACCGGGGCACCGCCGGTAAACAAAGAATGCAGGCATTGCAGTTTGTCGCTCTCTTTATCTGCAAGAAGACGTTCAAAAAAAGCAGGTGATGCTACCGCTGTATGTGGTTGATATTTATGTATTTGATCCAGAACGGGGCGGGAGAATATTTTTCCCGGCTTTGTTAAATCGACGGCTGGAATGATGGTTGTAACCCCTAGGGCCAGATTAACCAAAGCAAAAATGGGTAAGGTTGCTAAATCGGCGTTGCCGGCCTTGAGAGCGAGGGTTTGCTGCAATACTTTTTTTTGGTTAATAAGGAATCCATGGGTGCGAACCGTGCTTTTCGGCTTGCCGGTCGAGCCCGAGGTAAAAGTGATCAGAGCCGGGGTGTCGGCCTCGCACTGTAAAAGCGGGGCGCTCACCTCGAAATGTTTTCTGGCTGACCATCTGGAACAAAAGAGCGATGGGCCGGTGCTTATCGCCCGGGGGATTCTTCTTAATATTGGGGTGAAAATCCTTATTATCTGAGCCTTCGGGACACCTATGAACGCCTTTGGCTGAATCCTTAAGCAACAGTCCTCCATATTTTTCCTGCCGGATGATGGGTCGAGAAACATTGCAGTCAAGCCGTGGCGCCAGAGTGCCATCAGGATAATATATAAATCGATGGACATGGGCACAAAGATCAGGACAGCATCACCTGTTTTCAAACCCAGGCTTCTGAAATAATTGCTTCCCCTGCAGGACTCTTCCTTCAATTGCTTGAAAGAAACCTGCTCGTTGCCATGATAAATGGCAATTTCTTCGCCCCGTTGCATTGCCTGTTCGTTCAACAATCCGACAACGTTCATAATAATCTTCTGACAAACAGGGTATAGCGCCGCATCGGTTGGCTGTTTTTGCCTATATTGGTTGAATTGTTTTTACTGAACATGAGCGCATGAACGGAAGAGTCCAGGCCATTTTGCAGGGCTTTTTTCTGAACTTCTTCAACCAAAACGGCGCCGAGGCCGGCGCTACGACGGTTTGGACTGACGGCTAATGTTTTTATAATCAACCGGTTCATAGTTTTGCCCTGTTGAAGTTGTAAAAGATCCGGAATAGCAAAGATGAATCCACAACATTTTCCGTCTACGTCATTGGCTAAAAGTACATAGTCCTTGTTAATTTTATCCGCGAAGGAAAGATACTGTCCAAGGAAGGCTTCCTCGGCAAGCGGGGTATAGAGGACATTCTTGCTGAACGCTTCCAGCGAAAGGCGGTAAACCCGCCGTAATTCTTCAGCAAAAATGGAAGTGTCGATAGAGTGCCAAGTGGTCCCCATAAGATGCAGACGATCTTTAGCCTTGAGCAGACGCGGGTCGGATTGTTCGAGGTGGGTAGTTATGCTGGAGATATATTCATGGTAGGGAGAGAAACCCGCCTGTTGCCAGTACTTCGGCCATTCTGCTGGATTTTGCGGTTCCAGCAGAAAAGGCGCCGAACCATCCGACCAGGTCACAAACCGATATGATTTCCAGGTGTTGCCATTCATTGGGCCGATAACTGCTTCGCAACCTTTGGCTTTAAGGTACTCACAGGCAGTATCGAGGAGGTTTTTGCTGTCCCCTGTATTATTGGCAGAATAATGACCGATTATCCCTAATAATTGAGGAGCTTTTGGCGGACTCTTCCACCATATCCCGCAGTGGCAGTTATTTCCCACGATACATTTATCAGGTGGGTCTCGATGAAGTTGATCATAAACAGGCGTTTTGGGGAGTCGGTCAACATCAAGTACTTGCAGAGAATTCATGAAAAATATGATAGGTTAGGTGATAAATATTCGCTTTCCAGGGCATTCTTTAAAAAGGGCCTGCCTGGCCCTCGCTTATTGTCAAACTATATCGAGCCTAGCCGATCAATATCCAAAAAGCAAATTTTCCCAAAATATTCCCCTTGATAGACCTGCAGACTCCAGGTGTTGATAGAGCCTAACCCCGGTAAACGGAAAATAAGCCTGGATTCCCGTTTACCGGGATTAGGAGTAAGGCACTTGGCGTTAACTTTTTTGCCTGCCGGTTTCGGCTATTCGGCTTGTAGTTAACAATATCAATAAGAAAATTTATTGTGTAACGCAGGGCTCGGATAAATATCCCTTCATTCCTGTTGGACCGCTTGGCCCTTGTATTGAAGGCATATCAAGGTAATGTCATCCGCCTGTTGTGCGGTTCCCTTGAATCGTTTGACATCGTCTGCAACTGCTGAGACTATAATAGATGGTGCACTCAACTTTTCGGCCTCCAGAAAACTCCTTAACCTTTCAACCGTATACCAGTCGCCATTTTGACCAATAGCCTCGGTCACGCCATCAGTGTATACAAGAATGACATCACCCGGCTCCATCTGGATGGTTCCTTCATCGTACATAATCTCGTCGAAAGCGCCCAGAACAGGACCATGCTTGTCTTTGATGAACTCGAAGAATCTGCCATTTTTCTTAAAGAACGGAGGGTTATGGCCGGCGTTGCTATATACCAGGAGGCCTGATTTGATATCAAGGATGCCAATGAAAAGAGAACAAAACATGCCGGCGGGATTATGACGGCTAATTTCCCGGTTGGCTTCCCGAACAATTTCAGCCGTTCGATTTTTTCCGCCATAGGCATAGTCCCGAATCATTGTTTTGACGACTGCCATGAAAAGTGCTGCCGGAACGCCTTTTCCGGAGACATCCCCAACGCAAAAACAAAGCCGATTCTTCCTGATAAAATAATGGTCATAAAAGTCGCCCCCAACCTCAAAGGCCGGGTGGCAAAGGGCAGAAATCGAGAATTCAGGTTCATCGGGCAAAGAAGCGGGCAGCAGGCTCATCTGTATTTCGCGGCCTATTCGCAGCTCCTCCTCCATCCTTTTTTGAGAGGCAGCCAGGGCATCGGCTATTCTGCGTTGCCCGGTAACGATCCTCAGCGCGAGGATTATGTATTTCTGAAAATCTTTTAATGAAAATTCAGAACAACTGATTTCGAGGATTTCGTGTTTGCCCTGAATCTCCGCTTCGAATTCCTGGCGGTTATGCTCACTCTTAAGTAGCTGCTGAATCGGGTGTTCAGGGGAATCGACAGAAATTCCAGGAGATGTCAGAGGAAGCAGCTCGGACAAATCGGAACCTAAAATTGAAAGATGATTTCTGCCGACAAGCTGATCGAAGGCCTTATTGCACCAGCGGACTTCTCCAGTTCCATCGGTCCATACAATGGAATCCTTGATTTCGCTGAGCGCCACTTCCATCTTTCCGATGGTTTCACGAAGTTCGTCGATAACTGCTGAGCCTGGTATATGTGATTCATTCGATGGTGATACCTTAAGCGCCTTATCTATAGGTATGAGTTTTGCGCCGATAAAAAAATTACCTTCAATCTTCTCAACCACAATATGGTGTTCGGACCAGCGTCTTCGACCATCTCCCATAACCACCGCCGCCTCAACCACGTGATCGGAAATCCGCGATTTCCCGGTCATCAGAAATCTGGAGAAACCCATGTTGTGAGAGTCATGGAAGGCGGTGGGGATTATGCGATTGAGGCTGGAGCCGATGAGTTCATCGGTCCATTGGTAGATTTCCAGAAAACATGAGTTGGCATATACCACTAATCCAGTGCGGTCGGAAATGACTACCGGAACGTCTTTGATTTTTCTCAATTCGTCTATTTTGTTCATTGCGTTACAACATATTTCGTCTAAGTCTCAATCCAATAAACCCAATTATACCTATTCCAAAAAGCAACAGCGTCGCCGGTTCGGGTACTGGCTCAACCGTTGCGAGAGCAGCTTCGAAAATTCTTCGATGTCCCAGTGACGATGGATGAAACCCATCAACCCAGAACAATTCCAGCCATTCCGGAGTACCAACCGGATACTGCTCAAAAAGAGTAAACACATCGAGGAAAAAGAGTTCCACGTCGGTATGGAGGTCATTGAAATCATCGAGCGTATTTTCGAGCGAAGAATTGTAGGTGAGCGTCCAAAGAGTCGCCTCTTCCGAAGCAATAGGATCAGGCACAAAAAACGGTGAGCTGCCAATGTCCGGCAGGTTAGGTACGAGAAAATTACGGCCTCCGGCAAGGTATAAATTTTCCAGCGCA
>Ga0214472_10005264_pt1 | contig 13606 bp, 17 predicted proteins | sample RVTome_6_FD_207662 | JGI IMG/M metagenome (GOLD analysis project Ga0214472, IMG submission 207662) | Soil microbial communities from uranium-contaminated site in the Upper Colorado River Basin, Wyoming, United States - RVT140D175 | ecosystem: Environmental > Terrestrial > Soil > Contaminated >... | reverse complement strand
CTCCCAAGTCGAAAGTTCCAATCTGCCCTCGACGAAGACCGGCTTCCCTTTCTTGAGCGATTTCGCGCAGGTTTGGGCAAGCACACCCCACGTTGCCACGTCAACGAAGCAAACCCGTTGTTCGAGGTTGCCTTGCTTGTTCTTAAAGGTTCGGTTGACAGCGAGGCGGAACGTGCAGAGCGGCTTCGTCAGCAACACCGTGCTGACTCCGTAGCTGGTCGTGGGTCTCGGTTGAGGGTCGGCGGTGAGATGGCCGATGAGAAGAACGCGGTTGAAGTTAGGCATATTGAATGAAGAATGCAGCGTGAGGGCGGCGGCGGGTTCACCGTCGGTGAACCGCCCGCCCGCCTGTTGATTTGTTGGAGATCTTCCTCCGTCAATTTGGCAAAGGCAAGCAATTGCGCTCGTGAGTAGTTGGCGTCCATTTTGACCTCCGGGAAAACTTGTCAAGCAAACGAGGGTTTTCTTAACGAGGAAATCTTCCGACTTGGAATCGGATAAAACCTGCGTTTTGAAAGTCAAGAAACTCGGTGAGTTTTTCTGCGTTAAGGAAGGGATGGTTCAAACACAGGTTGACACTTCCGCCAAATTGCAGGTTGTCAGGAACCTCCAAAAAGGGGAAAATAAGGTTGTCCACAAAGGCTGTTCTCATCATTATGAGAAAAGCCTTTCAAAACAACCCCGATTCCCAAGGAGGTTCCAGAGATGAATTATCGTTCACAACCCCTGGAGTTGTCAACTCGTATCACACTCGCGACGGAAATGCTGATGCCAATTCCACCTCGTCCCTGGGGATACGCCACGCGACTGGCCGAGACCTTTGGGGTCTCACTTTCCTGGCTTTATGAAAGGATTCTATCATTCGGAATGATAGAATCCTTGTTGAAGCACCGGGCTTCAGGCGTTGATAGAAACGCTTGCGCCACGGTCACCGGGGCTGCAACCCCACGCCGACTGTCTGGTGATTGACCGAGCGAGAGTCCAACGAAGGCTTTTCTCATAATGATGAGAACAGCCTTTGTCGAAGCCGGATTTGATGAATCGTTGCAGCCGGTGGTCCGCATCTTTTGGACTGCCCTCGATTGGTTTCATCGAACGTCGTCGATTGCCGAGTGTTTACATAGCTGGCTACGCCCGTTTCTGGTGGTCCATCGGGGGATGCCCGATTGGTTGCTCCCGTTATTACACTTGTATTGGAATCATCACCAAAGGCTTTTATCATCGCGATGATAAAAGCCTTCCTTTGCACGCGGCAAGCGGTCAGGAAAAAGTCCCCTCCAACTGGCAGGGATTGCGGATGCGCCTTCACTAAAGGAGGTTCTGTCTCAGGTATTCAGCGCCGAACGAGAAGCGTGTGCCGCCTAATTTTCGGGGTGGCCCAAAAGGCTTTTATCATCGCGATGATAAAAGCCTTTTCTGACCAAAACATGAACTTGCAAATCGATGCGCTCAAACAGGTCGGCTGTGAAAAGCTCTTTACCGACCAAGTTTCAGGCAGTACAACAACACGTCCCCAGTTGGAGGCGGTGCTTGATTTCCTTCGTGAGGGAGATACCTTGGTGGTTTGGAGATTAGATCGGCTGGGGCGAAATCTGAAGCATCTGATTGAACTGGTCAATCGGCTTGACTCAAAAGGCATCGGTTTTAGAAGTCTTACCGAATCAATGGACACAACGACTTCTGGTGGGAAGCTAATTTTCCATATCTTCGGGGCTCTGGCGGAATTTGAACGAAATCTCATTCGTGAACGAACTAAGGCGGGGTTAGTGGCGGCAAGAGCGCGGGGAAGACTTGGGGGACGCAAACCCGCACTGTCCCCCCATCAGCAAGGGGTAGCCGTGAGGCTTTACCACGAAAATGAGCATACCGTTTCGGAAATCTGTCGCATCATGGGGATTTCAAAGCCGACGCTTTATAGCTACATCCACAAGGCGGCAGGCGGGAGTCCCGACTGGGCAGACGCCGCCTGCCTTCTTGCCCAAGCAGGAAGTCACTATACTTCCGCATTTTTTGCTGGAACCCGCTCCACATCTGGATCGGGCTTTTGAACGAGATCCAGATACGACGCGGGGCCGGTGAAATTTTGCGGAAGTATAGGAAGTCAGAAAAATGGATAATCGACCGCAGCCAAAGAAGATCCAATATCACTGGGAGATTGATGCCTATAAACTCTCTGTCTCTGCGGCTATGTCCATTTACGAGTTGTCCAAGTCATTTCCGAAAGAGGAAACTTACAGCCTAACAGATCAAATTCGTAGGTCGTCGCGATCGGTTTCGGGTCAGATTGCTGAAGGCTTCAGACGGAGAAAGTATCGTGCGGCGTTCGTCAATAAGATGAATGAAGCCGAAGCTGAGAGCGCTGAAACTCAAGCGTGGTTGGAATACTGTGCCAAATGTCAGTATATCTCAAAGGAGGATTACACCCGCTTACATTACAACTACCAGGAAATTATCGGCAAACTCATCAACATGGGCAATCATCCTGAGCAATGGTGTCTTTCGTCTTGAACCCCTCGCCGCCACAGCTCCGTTCCACGAAGGCTTTTCTCATCGCGATGAGAAAAGCCTTGCTTCGATTCATACCATGCTACACCGTCTGACCAACTGACTTAGCAACGATAAGACGGTCTGAGGAGGTGATTCCCGCTCAGGTAGCTACCCACGCAGTTTGGATCTCTAAAACATCAGGTGGTTTTCCAACCCCCTTATAACATTATGAGTCTCTTTGTGTTTCACATGTGAACCCAAACGGCCTCTCTCCTCAACTGGTCTGAAGGTCACCTATTTTTCAAATGCGCTCTAAGAGGGTGTATGAGAAGTTAATTTATGTTAACGAACGTGAGAACACCCGTTGAGATTTGGATCTGACATTTCCGAATCTCAACGGGTATGATGTTGGGTATGGACCAAACAAACTACCCAACAGACCTAACCGATTGTCAATGGAACTTGCTAAAACCTCTAATTCCCCCGCCCTTACCCGGCGGACGACGGCGAACCGTCAACATGCGCCAAGTGATAAATGGGATTCTCTACCTGTTGCGCAGTGGCTGAGAATGGAGGATGCTGCCTAATGAGTTTCAGCCGTGGGGAACGGTTTGGTATTACTTTCATGTAGGGCGCAAAGATGGCACTTGGCACAAGATTCATGACCAGTTGTACCCACAGGCAAGAGAAGCGGAAAATCGCCTCCCTTGCCCAAGTGCAGCGATAATTGATAGTCAAAGTGTCAAGACAACTGAACAAGGTGGAGAAAGGGGATACGATGCTGCCAAAAAAATCAATGGACGAAAACGCCACCTCGTCGTCGATACACTTGGGGGGATTCTATCATTCCGAATGATTGAATCCCTACTGTTGATTGCGGTTGTCGTGCATGCTGGCTCAGTTCAAGACAGAGAGGGTGCCAAATGGGTTTTGGAAAAACTCAAGGGCAAGTTTCCTCGTCTGTCTCGCATTTGGGCTGACGGCGGTTATAGCGGTCAGCTAGTCGATTGGGTTGAGAAATTCTCCGGTTGGGTGCTTGAGATTGTCAAACGCCCCGACTCTCAAAAAGGCTTCGTCGTACTTCCTCGTCGTTGGGTGGTCGAAAGAACCTTTGCTTGGTTAGGTACTTACCGTCGATTAAGCAAAGATTACGAGCGACTGACCGACACCAGTGAAGCAGGGCGGCGGCGGGATACCGTGTCGGTATCCGCCCGCCCACCAGATGATTCATCTTGCAGGGATTCAATCATTAGGAATGATAGAATCCCTGATGATTCATCTGATGCTCAAACGTTTATCCCTTCACCTTAACGAATGAGAAATCACAGCTTCCTTATTCGTTATTTTAACTTTTCACACACCCTCTAAGGGACGCGCAACTAAGGAGGAATTTTCTGAAGCGACGCGACAACTCATTGACCGCGGCGTTACCCGTTCTGTCGCCCTCGACCTTTCCCAGTTCTTCCCGGAGGCTTATATTCAACAGAAGATTGAACTCCACGATGAACTGAAAGCCGCTGGAGAACTCCAAAACGCCGCAGGCTGGCTTCGACAAGCTATTGAGGAAGACTACCAACTTGCCGACGAGCAACGACAAAAGGTGCAGACCAAGGCCAAGCAGAAGCAACAACGAGAGACCCAACGCCAGTTGAGGGAACGTGCCGAAGCGATTCAGGCGGAGCGGATTGCCGCCGCATTGGCAAACTTCCCCTCGCTTGAGGCGTGGGTTCTTCAGCCAAACCGAAAGCGACCGCCTCGCCCACATCCGTCGCCATGCCGAACAATACCGGGCCGATTTAGACGAAATTCTCAAGGAGATTAAGGCAGAATCTCAGCAGGAGACGCAAGAAACTTGAGATGGAAGGCGGCGACCGCCAAAGCCACTCTTGGCTTGCCCGGCTCCCGCCTGTTGGCGCGCCTTATGGGCAGCTTTGAGGAACCCCGAGTGCTATTGAGATGAGATTTCGTAAATTTCACAGATGTTAGATCGAGACTGTTTTGGAATGAAGAAATCTTTGAGAGACTGGTTTTGACGCGCCTCATCATAAGTTATCGGACACTTGGTGGGCTGTGTCCCCCACAGGAAACCGATGTCCGATAACTCAGGGATTGGACATTCTTTTTGTCATTCTGTGAAAAACAAGGTCAAGATAAACCTTCCTAGCAAGGACGGCGGTTCAATCAAGCAAAGACTCGTGCTTTTATTCTTTTGCCACCTGTCATTAAAGTGTAGATTCATGGTGAAAAGTTCCCTCTCCGTCCGAAGTCGGCACTTTTTATCGCGGTATACCCCTCGATGCACGGACGTTACTTTTACCCCAAGTGGTTGAAAGTCGATCGAACTTGTGTTACTATAGAGTAAACAACTGTAAATTTAGGAAAGCGAACGAAAAGAGAATCGCCAGCCCAGCCTTGGGCCGCTCTTCCTCAAAGAGGAGAAATCACTTATGTTGACTCGATTAAAAATTTCGGGTTTTAAGAACCTTGTTGATGTGGATGTGCGCTTCGGACCTTTTACCTGTGTGGCTGGAGCTAATGGGGTCGGAAAATCGAATTTGTTCGATGCGATTCTCTTTTTGAGTGCGCTTGCTGACCGCCCGCTTATTGATGCGGCTTTGACTGTCCGCGACGAAGGCGGACGAACAGCCGATGTGAGGAGCTTGTTCCATCGTGTCGGCAATTCTTATGCGGATCAAATGTGCTTTGAAGCGGAGATGGTTGTACCACGCGAAGGGTTCGATGATTTGGGTCAAGCGGCCAAAGCCAGCATTACTTTCCTGCGCTATAGCGTGACGCTCGCCTACAGGACAGATGACAGTAGTTTGAAATCCCTCGGGTCACTCGAACTTCTCAAAGAGGAGTTAGTCCATATCCAACTGGGCGATGCCAGCAAACACTTACTGTTTCCTCATCAGACACAATGGCGCAAATCGGTTGTGCAGGGACGACGAACCTCCCCCTTCATTTCAACTGAAGGTACGGGAGAAAACCGAGTCATCAAGCTACATCAAGATGGCGGTCCAGGACGAACGTCGTCCCGGCTGGCAGTCAACCTTCCCCGAACGGTGCTCTCGGCAACAAATGCCGCCGAAAGTCCGACAGCACTGCTAGCGCGTCGAGAAATGCAGTCTTGGCGTCTGCTTCAGTTGGAGCCTTCCTCGTTGCGCAAGCCCGATGAGTTCACAGCCCCCACACGATTAGGTGTTGATGGGTCCCACCTCGCGGCGACCCTCTATCATCTGGCACGGACATCAGGCGGTCGGTCTAGTGATGGTAGACAGGGCGGGCGGCCTCCGACAATTCCATTGTCTCCGTCCGCGACGGAAAACCCGCCCGCCGCCACTCCTGATGCAGCCGCCTCGCAGATTTACGGTCAAGTTGCCAATCGTTTGGCAGAACTGATCGATGATGTGTATGAGATAAGGGTTGATCGGGACGAAAAACGTGAACTCTTGACCTTGCAGGTGATGGACCAGAAGCAGACCTCCCATCCGGCACGGGCACTGTCAGATGGAACCCTTCGCTTTCTCGCTTTAGCTGTGCTTGAACTGGACCCGGCGGGACAGGGACTCTTGTGCCTTGAGGAACCCGAAAACGGCATTCACCCAGCGCGTATTCCGGCAATGCTCCGGCTGCTTCAGGATATCGCTACCGATGTGCACGAGCCCACTGGCTTGGACAATCCCCTCCGTCAGGTGATTATCAACACACACTCTCCGGCTGTTGTGAGCCAGGTGCCTGATGACAGTCTGTTGGTTGCTGAATTGAAAGAAATGCTCCACTCAGGCAAACGGTTTAAGGGGGCCTGCTTCAACTACTTGCCTGATACCTGGCGCAGAGAGAAAGCCGTCGGAGAAGTGAGCGTTGTGTCCAAAGGCAAGTTACTGGCTTACCTCAATCCGCTTGCCCATGAGGAGCTAAACGAAGATGAGGCGGGAGATGGAGAAAACCACCGGCGAGTCAAACAAACGCGGCGTAAGAAACGAAGGGTCGTGGATAGGTCGGATCTTCAGCTTCTCTTGCCTACCTTTGGGCACTGGAAATGAAAGCACTTCGCTACACGTTGTTATCGGATGGGAGTTCGGATCAGGCACTGCTTCCCATCCTCACTTGGTTATTGCGAGAACATCGCATGACGTGTGCGATTCAACCCGAATGGGCAGACCTCCGGAGACTTCCCAAACGACCTAAGACCTTATCAGAGCGAATTTTGATGAGCCTGGAACTGTATCCTTGCGATTTGCTGTTTGTACACCGGGATGCCGAAAGCGAGTCACGAGAAGGTCGCGTGGATGAAATCAATCGGGCGATCGCAGAAGCCGCGAAATCGGTAACTGTACCGGCCTTTATCTGTGTCGTCTCCGTCCGGATGCAGGAAGCATGGCTCTTGTTTGACGAAGCGGCACTGCGTCGAGCCGCTGGAAATCCGAATGGGCAGCGGCCATTGGATCTTCCACCCCTCTCTCAACTGGAACAGCTTCCTGACCCTAAAAAGGCGCTTTACGAACATCTCCGCGAGGCAAGTGGACTCCAAGAACGCCGGCGGAAGAAGATTCCGGTGAGAAGATGGGCTTCCCGAATCAGGGCGGCGGACGGTCAACGTTCGGGTTGACCGCCGACCGCCTGCGGAGTTCATCAAGGATTTCACACCCTTGCGGGACTTACCCGCTTTTCAGGCTCTGGAAACCGATGTTGAGCAAGTTATCACAGAGCAGAGATGGGGCTAATCAGGGGTTTGGTATCACAAACACAACGGCACTGAAAGATTCAACTGCCCTTTGTGAAAAAGGCGGCCTTGAGAAAGTAGGGGGACGGGAAGAAACACGGAATATATCGGACGTGGGGAAGCGCGATTGAGAGCTCGTAAATTTCACAGATGTTAAACCACAAGCGTTATGGAATGAAGAACGCTTTGAGAGCCTAGATTTGACACGCATTATCTAAAATTATCGGACATTTTGGTATCTGTGTCCCCCACGGAAAGTGGATGTCCGATAACTTTGAAGGCGGCCGTTGCCTTTCTCATTCTGTGAAAACCGTCGCTCTTTTTGGCAGCGGACGAACAGCCATAGGGCGAGCCGCAGGCGGACTTTACAGCGGTTGCGTTTTCGTCTATGATAGAGGTACACTTACTTTCCTATGGCTCTTGCAACGACAACAGAAACCATTCGACTGCCGAGAATCTTGCTCAAGTTCTGGAGGACGAAGCAAATGGCAGAGAAGAAAATCACAGAAGCGGCTGTGCTGGCTTTGTTTCGCGAGGAGAAGGTGTCCATTTCCAGTAGAAGAACGAGACGACCTTGCCTTGTACATGAATCCGCTGTCCAAAGCCGATGCTTCAGTCATCGTGTTGGCAAAAGAGCAGCAGGCGTTAGTAATCCTGACTCGTGATAGGAATTTGCGAAGGCGTGCCAGACGAGAGGGGATACGCTTTGCGACGCTGTTTGATGTCTTGCTGTCGGCCAAAGAGCGAGGGGTAGTTCAAGCCATCAAACCGCTGCTTGATGCGATGGGAGACAAGGGCTGGAGATTGCAAGGTAAAAGTGCAGCAAGTTTGCAGGTAAAAGTACATCACCCAAATCGGTGTGACGGGCGACGAGGGACGAGTGTCGAGGAAAATTATCTGCGTTGACTGCGTCTGTGTAGCGTGTTGACTAAGATACCGATAATCTCATCCAACAGCGCAACTCTCGCGGCAACGATCTCAGCCGAGAGTAAGAATCGGGCTCTAATGTACCAGCCTCGACTCTCACGAGCGGATCCGCGTGAGTAACGATAGAATTGATCCAACTCGCGTCCGAAACCTCGACCATAACCTTCTTCGATGTTGGCTGAAATCGAACCGATGCACCGAGTCATCTGCCGAGCAATCTCTCGTCCACGGAAATCAGCGAGAAGAATCTGGCTATCTTCCCAAAAGAGATCCCACAACCGCATCGCTTTTTGGTATCCGCCAAAACTGGCGAGTCGGTCCCTCGTCTGTTGCATGGCACCACCCCCTTTCTTTTGGTTTAAGTCTTGCTAGAAGCGACCTTTTGAGCAAGTCGGTAGCTATCGCCTTGAATCTGGAGAATGGTCGAATGATGAACCAGCCGGTCAACGACAGCGGCAGCGGTGGCGCTGTCATGAAACACATTCGTCCACTCACTAAAGGGCAGATTCGTTGTGACAATCATTGACCCCTGCTCATAGCGTGCAGCCACGAGTTGGAACAAAAAATCGGTTCCCTCTCGGTCAAAGGGAATATAGCCCAATTCATCACAGATGATTAGGTCAAAACGACACAGTTGCTTCATCTTCTTTTGCAATCGATACTCATGTTTGGCTTCAATCAGCGTGTTAATCAAGCCGGCGGCGGTTGAGAAATAGACCCGATACCCTTGGGCACAGGCCTCGTGGCCAAGAGCGATTGAAAGATGAGTTTTCCCCGTCCCGCAGGGACCGATGAAAATCACATTGCTTTTTTCACGGAGGAAGTGACACTGGTGAAGTTGAATCAGTTGTTTCTTCTTCAAAGCAGGTTGAGCGGCAAAATCAAAGGTATCCAGCGTTTTCAGTTGAGGAAATTTGGCAGCCCTTACCCGCCCAGCGATAGCACTTTCGACCCGTTTGTGTACCTCTTGTTCAGCGAGGACGGAGAGAAACTCGGTATAAGAGTGGTTGGCTTTGGCCGATTGATTGGCCACTCGCTGGTAAGAAGAGAGGAAACAAGAGAGTCGCAAAGTTTTGAGATGTTGCTCAAGCCGAGAGAACTCTTCATTCATTTGCCAACCCTCCACAAGAAAGTAGCGCATCGTAAGAAGCCAACGAAGGCTGTCGTACGACAAGCGTAGAAAGTTGTTCTCTCTCAATTAGACAGCGATTTTCATCAACAACAATCTGCGGTTTCTGTTGTTGGAGGAGGAAGTTTTTAATCGACTCTTTATCACAAACCTCGTGGGCAAGCGCCGTGGAGACGGCATTAACGAGTTGCTCCATCGGATACTGCTCTGTTAATCGCAAGATACTGATCCACTGTCGGTTTGGATTTTCGACCTTTGTGGCGAGTTGTTCTTTTAACTGGTAAAGGATTGGATCCAACAGGCGGTCGGCGGGCATCCCCTTCGGGATGCCGCCGCCGCCCTGCAAACGAACGCATCACCACCGCATGGTCAACGGCTCGAGATTTCTTTTCCAACAGCGCCAGAAAATGATAAGGGTTGATAGCTTCGTCGTGACGGGAAAACAACCGCTGATGAGAAGCAATCCCCTTATCGGCTTTGATGATTTGGATTCGTCGCTCGAATGCCTTAATCAGAACGGTCTCATGCGCATAGTCAGTCGGAACGGAGTAGCGATTGGTCTCAAACTGGACCATGCTTTCTTTGCTGACTTTGGCACTAACTACACGACACGGAGGCGCGGAGCGGCGGAGGGAGGCATTGGTCTGGGAAGTTCTCTTAGATGAGACCTTTCTTCCTCAAAGCGCTCAAAAATTACCTGTTTATGGGTCGAGTGAACCCGTTTGGCATCCCGCTCGATTAACCAATCTCGCAAATAGGCGTTGGCAGCTTCCAGGGTGGGAAACTCGGTTTCTAACCCAAACGCATGGGAACGGATGTACTTAATCGCGTTTTCCACTTTTCCTTTCTCGTTTCCCTTTCGCCGAGCCGCAAAATTGGCCGAGAAAGGGAATTCGCCCCGGAAACGGACGAACGCTTCTTGCTCTTGACGGTTTGTCCCCGTCAGGATTTTGGCCACGGCTGTGGTGAGGTTGTCATAAGTCACCTGTTGAGGGAGACCTGAGAAAAACTCAAACGCTTCTTTGTGTCCGGTAAAGAAGAACTCCTGTCGCTCTGTGAAAAACAGACGAGCGAATCGAAAACGGCTGTATGAAAGGGTCAGAACAAACATCGAAAGGCGCACAGGCTTTTTGCTCAGTATCAAAAAAAGATTTCTATCCTTCGGAAGGATAGAATCTTTTCCACTTTCCCCCAGTCACACTGGGCATCAAAGCCCGGTGGGGTTTCAATCCGCAAAAACGCTTCCTTGGGGCTTTGTTGAGCTTTGAGCTTTGCCACGTAGCGTGCTAGGTTCTCGTAGCTGCCACGGTACTGCGGAGCGGTGGCGGTGTCTCGCCGCCCGGAGAGATGGTCGTAGATGACCGTCGCCATGATTTTGCCCCGGGTTTGTTTGACCATCTGTAAAATCTCGGTCTTAAACGGATCTAAGATCGATGGGTAGGGTTGGGTTCTCTGATAGCGCGGTCCGCCATGGGTTGAGACCGCCTTTTTGACCGTACGAGCATTGATGCCTAGCTCGCGGGCAATTTGCCGCATCGACATCTGTTGGTTAAAGTACATGGTGCGAATTTGAGCCCATTTCTCCACGGGTATCACCTCGGTCTTACCTCCTGTCACATGATTGTGTCTCAATTATGCCATTGACAGGAGATGGATTTGGGGATTGGACTCGTCACTCGCCCCTCGGCACGCGTCACACCTATTCGGGTGATGTACTTTTCCTCGTCATTCGTGCTGTACTTTTAGTTTACTATCTCCAGAACTCAGCGAGCAGAACAAACGACACGACATGATTGTGATGCAACTCAGCCAACAACTCGACCGGGCGCACCTGCAAATCGAAGACCTGCGCCATCGCCCGTGGTGGAAGCGAATGTTTCGGCGTCAAGCCAGTGCCTGAACTTGGCCGCCTAGGGCAAGCCCACTGTATCGTAGAGATGCCGAACGCGCTTCAGCGTAATCTTCACGGGCTTGATGACGCGAACTTCATACGCCTGCTTCTCCACACCTGCGTTTCCTAGTTCTTCCGCACTCACTCTGAAGTTCTCTTGGAGTTCGGCGTCGAGAATCTCGGCGTTTTCGTCGGAGAGATAGACGTGCCCGACTTGCTGACCCTCGCCGATGGAGCGGAGACAGCGCATGGACGCCTGTAGCACGAAGATCTTGGATTTCGGCTTCCGGTAGAGTGCCACGCCGAAAAGCGAACGGCAGTTCCAGCCTTCCCTTCCCTTATTCACCAGCAGGATAAACTGCTTGTCAGATCCGGCGGTGTCCAGCCGGTTGAACTCGCGAATCTCATCGTTGCTGGTGAGTTGCTCATCGCCAACATTGACGAGAATCTTCTCCGTCGAGATCCTCATTTCGGCCAGCGTCTCCTCAACGACAGGGCGCAGCTCGTTCGTCAACTCATCGATCGTCGCGGCAAAAATGGCGAGTTTCGGCAGCATTCCTTCATGTCGCTGTCCTTTGTGCTTCTCCCAGAAGTGCTCAATGGCGTTTTTATAGATTCGGCGAAAAATCCAACGCTAAGGGTTGAACTCATCTGGCTGCCGGAGGGAGCGCAACCCGGTCCTTTGCCGAGCGGCCTCAAAGTTGAATTCATACTTCCCATAGACGTTAATGTGTTCACACCGTGTGGGCCAAATATGCAAGAGATCTTCACGATTGACGGGGTACCCTTCTGATTCCAATTGTTTAAGTGCGTGATCCATATACACGCTATTCCACAGGATCACCACGTTGGTCAGAAGATTGAGACAGCCGACCTGGTGTTGTAGTCCTTCATCGGTCTTGCACCTAAGCACGCCTCGGTTGCCAACGCTCAGGTAGGCTTTCAAGGAGTGAACCGATTCCCCTTTGTTGAGTTGCCGGTTTGCCCATCGACGTTTCTCCTCACTCTCATACCAAGATAGGATGTGTAGCGTCTTAATGGGGATTTTTGCATAACCCCTCGAAAAGGTATATTCCAGGGATTATGCCTTCTTTGCTGTTAAGAGTCGATATCGCTGAGATAACGATAAACGGTTGCTTTTGAGAGATTGTAATCCTTCATCAGTGTTTTGATCAGAGTCCCACCCTTTCGTCTGTTTCTCAGTTCGATGATCTGCTCGGAGCTAAGTGTCTTTCTTCGACCAAATTTTACACCCCGCTCTTTGGCTTTTAGAATCCCATCCATCTGTCGCTCGGCGCGTATCTCGGTCTCGAATTGAGCAATGGCACCCAACATATTGAAAAGCAAGCGTCCGGTAGCATCGGAGGTATTGAGATTCTGATCGAGCACTCGGAGATGGACCTGCTTTCGTTGGAGTTCATCGGCGATCTGGCACAGGTGCAACGTTGAGCGTGCCAGCCTATCGAGTCGGGTCACAACAAGCGTGTCCCCTTCCCGAACATACTCGAGGCAAGCGAGGAGTCTTTCCCGTTTCCCCGCCGCCCCACTTTTCTTCTCTGTAAAAATCTTCTCGCAGTGAGAAAGCTTGTCGAGTTGAACGAAGAGGCTTTGTCCAACCGAACTGACCCGTGCATAACCAACAAGAGCCATGTTATACCCTCCTGCCGAAAGGGGCACCCGAACCTATGGGGTGCCTCCTTTGGCTTGGTTTCATAATTTCTTTGGTGATTTGAGAAGGGTATAATAAGACACTTTCTGAGACACAGAAAACGCTATGTCTTAGAAAGTCTACTTTCCGAGTCCCATAACACGGCTCGCTTTTTGATAGGTCAGAAAGGAAGGTTATGAACACGGCACAAAGACGACTTCAAATCCTCGGTCTTGATGAAGTCGAAGCAATCTATCAAAGACCGAACTTCACACCCGAAGAACGTGAGGCCTATTTTTCATTCACCCCAGAAGAATTGGCTACCGCTAAGCAATTCCATTCCATCAAATCTCGAATCTATTTTCTGTTACAGCTTGGCTACTTTAAGGCTCGCCATCTGTTTTTTGTCTTCAGCATCAGAGAGGTTTTTGCCGATGCTAGATACATCGTTTCCACTTACTTTCCCGACTTTCAATTCACCTTTTTTCAAATCAACAAAGTGACCCGGTTAAAGCAACAACAGCAAATTCTTCAACTCGAAAACTATCGGCGTTGTGGTGAAGAACAACGGCTCAAACTTTCGATGAAAGCCAAAACAGCGGCCTCGGTTTGCAGCAAACCGGTTTATATTTTCCGTGAGCTGATGCAATTTCTTCAAGCGCAGCGTCTTGTGGCGCCGGGATACAGTTTCATGCAAGATACGGTGGGACAGGCACTTGAGTTTGAACAAAACCGTTTGGTATCCATTGTAAGCAAAAAGATCGCCCCTTCTGAGAAAAAGGACTTAAAGCAACTGCT
>Ga0214472_10005263_pt1 | contig 13609 bp, 11 predicted proteins | sample RVTome_6_FD_207662 | JGI IMG/M metagenome (GOLD analysis project Ga0214472, IMG submission 207662) | Soil microbial communities from uranium-contaminated site in the Upper Colorado River Basin, Wyoming, United States - RVT140D175 | ecosystem: Environmental > Terrestrial > Soil > Contaminated >... | reverse complement strand
GTTTCATTGCATGCTTCCACCAGGCTGTCCAGGACCGGTTTGGCCTGATGGAGAAGCCCCATCTTCTTGATGAAGGTTTGGCCGAGTTCCAGGGATTTCAAGCCGAGCCGGTAGTTTTCGCTCATCTTGTTCTGTTCGATGTAGCCACGGAATTCGAGGGTTGCGAGAAGCCGGAAAACGTTGTTTTTGTGGAGCTTGAGCCGTTTGCTCAGTTCGGTCACCCCCAGTTCGTTCACCTCGTCGCTGTGAAACTGTTCCAACAGATCCAGGGCGTGGGACACCGCTTGAATCATATATTCCGATTTTTCTTTCTTGGCCATGAATGGGGTCCTTTTTCCGGATGAATTGCCGCTGGGGAATCAGCGGTTTACAGTTTCCTGTTGGTGGAGGAACGGTTTCTGGATTCGCCGCGAAGGAGGCGGCTCCGGCATGTTTTTTTTTGACTTCGCCACAAAGGACGAAACGTCCCGAAATATGCTATTTTCCGGATGTGAATTATTGAAATATAAAATTATGTTTTATGAAAGTCAACCGTTGTGAATGGGATTTTTCCTGGCCGCGGAGAGGGGATCTGTCGATTTCAGGAGTCCGGCGATGGGGAAGGTTTCATTACTTCGCGCAGGACGCTGGTGGCATAACTGCCCTTGGGCAACCGGAAAGACAACAGCAGATCGGACCCGTCCTGCTCCGCCAGCGCCTCATCGAGGGGCACCCGCAAGGGCCGCCGCGCGCCTTCGAGGCTCAATGCCTTGCCCACCCGAAAACTGTCACGGGTGAGTTTTTCTTTTTCCAGCAGGCTCTCTTCGAGGATGCCGGCCTGGCCCCCGGCCAGGGTGACCTTGAAACCGTACAGCGGGCCGGAGGGGCTGATTTCCAACCGGTCGGCCCGAGGCTGCTCGGCTTGCGGGTCGGTTACGGCAAAACAGGCGCCATTGTCATGTTTGTAGGCCAGATCGCCCTGCCAGAGGACCTCGAGGGTGTTGAGCCGCATGGCGAGGAGGCGATCAAACAGGTTCGATTGATAAGCCGACAGGTAGAGTCGCAGCAGTTTGTGCGAGATCTTGAGTACCGCATTTTTCGGCGAGGCGCCCTTGACCAGGTCGCGCAACAGATGCCGTTCCGTGTGCATCTGGTCGGGCAGGGCCGCCAGGGCCTCGGTTGTTCTGCCGCCGGCAAACAACTCGGCGGCCCGACGCCAGCGGGGATTGTCGATACGGTTCGGATCACCGATGATCTGACGAACCGCTTCGTCGTAATCCTGCCGCAGAATGGCCCCGCCGATGAGATGGGAATTGCCCAGGACGCCGTAGCGCTGTTCGCCGAAAAAGTTCGGCACCCCGGTCATCTGCAGAATGTGGAGGATATCCTGCGCCCGGGCAAGAGCTTCGGGAACGGCCTCACGGATGCGGATCTCGAAGCGATTGCCGGCCAGATGGCCGGTGCGCAGCTTGTTGCGGTGAAAAGAGGCCGAAAGGATTCGGATGCCCTCCAGGTCAAGCGCCAGGGCATCCTCGGGCCGCACGCCCGGTATCGAGATGGTCTGCCGGGTGGTGGCCCGCGCGTCTTTGAGCCCGGCGTAGCCCATGTGCTTTTTGTCGGCCCCCAGGGCACGGGCCAGCCGGTCGACAAGATCCAGGGTGGTCAGGCCGCGCTTTTCCACCGTCAGGTAAAGATGTTCGCCCTCGCCGCAGGGAAGGTAGAGAGGTATTTCCTCGACCCGGAAATCTTCCGGGGTTTCTTTGATGGCGCCCCCTGTTCCGGGGTGATGGCTGGTCAGGAATTCAGTCATGGCCGGCGGTGCTCCAGGCAGTCCGGAAACCAGGGCTCACCGGCGGTATCGGCAGCGACAAGTTGTTTCGGCCCTCGATCTTCCGGCAATGGATGAAGTAGATTGGTTGATCCTGCGCCAGGAACCGGCGCATGTATTTGGACCTGGGATAATCCGCCGGTACGGTTTGATAAGGTGCCGCAAGGCAATTGCTGAAGCCGGGCAGGGCGGGATGTAGGTCGCCCACCTCCTCGGCATAATCGGCAAAATCGGAGCTGAAATAGAGATCGGCGCCGGGCTGCAGGTAGTGAAGGACGGTCTGGAGAAAATCCCGGTTGACCAGTCGGCGTTGCCGGTGACGTTTTTTCGGCCAGGGATCGGGACAGTTGATGTAGACCTCCGCCAGACTTTCCCGTTTCAGGTAGCGGGCCAGCAGGTAGCGGGCTTCGATGCGCATGACCCGGACGTTGGCGATTCCGGCCAGGTCGATCTTCTTGCAGGTTTTTAGGCACCCCTTGTTGTAGATGTCGATGGCCAGAAAATTGAGATGTGGTTTCTGCTGGGCGATCTGCAGGATGAAATCCCCCAGGCCGCAGCCGATCTCCAGGGCCAGAGGGTTGTCGTTGCCGAAGATCGCGACAAAATCGCCGGGGGAAGCAAGTCGTTCTTCCGGTATGAAACTCGGCGAGTTGATTTCGATGATGCGCTGGGTCATGGAACGATTTTCCTCTTGGTGCGAAGCGAAGCCGGTGACGTTAGCACAGCCATTTTATTTTTTCAACCGGTGTTTTTTTTCAGTCCCGAGTCCCAGCCGGTAGCCGCCTCTAATCGAGATCCTCCGCCGGGACGCTGCCGAGGCGCAGCAGGGTAATTTCCGGGCGGCAGAGAAACCGGATCGGCAGGACGCTGGTGCCGAGACCGCGGTTCAGGTACAGGGGGATCTGTTGCGGAGTGACCCGGTATAGACCGGACACGAATGGACCCGAGAAGCGCGGCATGTACAGGGGGGGCAAAAAAGGCAGGCGGATCTGGCCGCCGTGGGTATGGCCGCATAAAATGAGATCGACCAGCTTGCCGACCGTTTCATGCTTGAAGGCGGGCACGTGGGAGAGGAGCAGGTTGAGGCGGTTGGGGTCGGCGACTTTGGCGACCCGGTTCAGGTTGACCGAACCGGACGGGTAATCGAGGCCGAGGATGGACAGGGGAATCTTGCGGATGCTCAGGTCCCGGCGCTGGTCGATGAGAAGTTCGACCTTGGCCCGGGCAAAATGCCGGCGGAGGTTTTCGCCTTCCAGGCGGGCCCAGTATTCCCAGTTGCCCTGCACGGCGAAAATGCCCCGCGAGGCTTTGATGAGTCGCAGGAACTTCAGAACCCCGCTTAAATTTTTTTCTTGCTCCAGGTAATCTCCGGTCAATAGAATCAGGTCCGGATTCAGCGAATTGACTGTTTTTGCCACCGCTTCGAAATGGGGTGGAAGGGTGTGCAGGTGAAGATCCGAGAGGTGAACGATGCGCAGTTCCTGGCCCGGGGGGATTTTGGCCAGGGGCAGGGATAGTTCCTCGACAACGAAGGATCGCGGTTCCCGCCAGAGGGCGTCGCCCAGGGTCAGTGCTCCGCCCAGCGCCAGGCCGGAGGCCAGAAACCGCCGCCGGGTGAAAAGTCGGGGTTTGGGGGGATGGGGTTTGTTCTGTTTCACCATTTCGCTTTTGTTTGTTAAACAGGTTGCCGGAGCCGGGAATGAATTGATCGGCTTTCGTCCGGCAATGTAGCACAATTCATGACTTACGCCAAATCAATGCTGATGCCCAGGAGATAGAGACCCTTGTCGATGCTGATTGCTCGTGTGGCCGTGGCCGCGCCCCTTGAAAAAACCCTTTCGTATCTGGTCCCCGAGGATTTGCGAGATCAGGTCCGGATCGGAGTACGGGTGCGGGTTCCCCTTGGGCGTCGCAGCGTCGTCGGCTATCTGCTGCAAATGGAAGAGGGCGAGGCCGAAGGCCTCAAGCCGATCCGGGAAGTGCTGGATCGCGCTCCGCTGTTCGACGAAGCACTGGTGTCCTTTCTGGAACGGGCCGCCGAGTATTATTGCTATCCGATCGGCGAAGTGTTTCGTACCGCCTTGCCCGCCGGTCTTTCCGGAAGTCGGGAAGGGGTGGCGATTGTCACCGAACGGATCTTTTTCCCGCTGCCATCGCCGGGGCAGCAGGCGACGGGCAGCAAGCAACAGGCCATTTTCGCCTATCTGCAAGACCGGGAGATGGTTCCTCTCGGGGAACTGAAGGGCCTCTTCCCCAATCCTTACCAGAGTCTTCAGCGGCTGGTGGAAAAAGGGTTGATCGGAGAAAAGCTCCAGGAAAGGCGGCGCGATCCCTTTGCCGGCGAGGTGCCGGGGGTTGATCGTCCGGTAGTGCCCGGTCCGGAACAGGCCGCGGCTCTCGCCGCCATCGAGGATGCTCTTGAAAAGGGACGGTTCACACCGATCCTGCTCCACGGGGTGACCGGCAGCGGCAAAACCGAGGTCTATCTGCGAGCCATTCAACAGGCTCTGGCGGCCGGGCGGCAAGCCCTGGTCCTGGTGCCGGAGATCGCCCTCACTCCGCAATTGGTCGGCCGCTTCCGGGCCCGATTCGCCGGCCGGGCGGCGAGGCTGGCCGTGCTTCATTCGGGACTGTCGGAGGGAGAGCGCTACGACGCCTGGCGGGCGGTGGCCCGGGGGGATGCGGACATCATCATCGGTGCCCGCTCGGCGATTTTCGCCCCCGCCGCCCGGCTTGGCATCATCGTGGTCGACGAGGAGCACGAGGCCAGCTACAAACAGGGGGACGGTTTTCGCTACAATGCCCGCGACCTGGCCCTGTTACGCGGCCGGATGACGGAGGCGACGGTACTGCTCGGCAGCGCCACGCCGGCACTGACGACCTTTTTCCGCGCCCGTCAGGGGCACCTCGACTACCTGGCTCTCCCCGGCCGGGTGTTGGAGCGGGCCATGCCGGTAGTGACGCTGGTCGACCTGACCGGACAGCGACCCGAAGGGGTGCTGGCCGAGCCTTTGCGGCAGGCCCTGCAGGAAAACCTGGACCGCCGGGAACAATCGCTTTTGCTCCTCAACCGGCGGGGTTTCGCCCCTTTCCTGCTCTGTGCCGACTGCGGTGCGACCCTGCGCTGTCCCAACTGCGAAATCACCCTGACCTATTACCAGAATCTGCGTTTGCTGCGTTGTAATTACTGCGATTATTCCCTGACTCCGCCGGACCTCTGTCCCGCCTGCCAGGGCTCCGCGATGGCGCCGGAAGGGGCGGGCACCGAACGGCTCGAAGAAGAACTCGCCGCACTCTTTCCCCTGGCCCGCATCGGCCGCATGGATCGCGACACTACCGCTCGCAAGGGGTCGCATCAACGCCTGGTGGAGGGTATGGAAAGCCGGCAGATCGATATCCTGGTGGGTACCCAGATGATCGCCAAGGGACACGATTTCCCGGGAGTGACCCTGGTTGGGGTGGTCAATGCCGACAGCGCTCTCAATCTGCCCGACTTTCGCGCCGCCGAGCGCACCTTCACCCTCCTGACCCAGGTGGCCGGCCGGGCCGGCCGCGGCGAACTGGCCGGACGGGTGCTGATCCAGACCTATGCGCCGGACCATTATGCTCTGGTTGCGGCCGCGGGTCATGACTACACGGGATTTTACGAGCAGGAAACCGCCGTTCGCCGCGATCTGTCCTATCCGCCCTTCGGCTACCTGGCCAACTGGGTTCTGGCCGGAAACGACCAGCGGCAGGTTTCCGAAGCGGCCGACCGCCTTGCCGAAGAATTGCAGAGCCTGGCCGGCAAGCTTGATGTGGAGGTCCTCGGCCCGGCGCCCTGTCCCCTGATCCGGTTGCGCGGCAAGTGGCGCTTCCAGATTCTGCTCAAGGCCCCCGATCGCGGTCCCCTGCGCCGTCTGCTGGTCAGATTCGGGGCTTTGCGGGCCCGGGTTCCCCGGGGGGTGAACCTGACCCTCGATGTCGATCCGATGGATATGTTGTAGGAACGGCGAAAAGGACCAAGGGGACATCAAGGACTTCCGGGACATGAATGTGATCAGCTTCCGATCGGCAATTCCGTGCCCAGCCCCAATTCCCTGGCCCGGGCCAGAACCATCGCTCCCACCGCCAGATCCTGCACCGCCATGCCCTGGGATTCAAAGAGGGTGATCTGACTTTTTCCGCTTCGGCCCGGCGCCTGGCCGGCGATGATTTCCCCCAATTCCGGAATTTGCCCCCAGTTGATCCGTCCCTTTTCCAGCAAAGGCAGCAGGTCGCCGCACTCCCGGGCAGCCACTTCGCGGGAGTCCACGGCGATCAGCCCGCATTGGCGGAGGGTTTTTTCGTCGATTTCCCGGCGGATCAGGGCATTGCTGCCGACGGCGTTGAGGTGGGTTCCCTCCCCGATCCAGGGATGCTGCACCACCGGGGTGGCCGAAGTGGTAACCGTGGTGACGATGTCGCTGTCGGCGACCGTCTCTTTGCCGTCGGCTGCCGGAACGACTTCGATGCCGAAACGGGCGCTGCCGGCCTCGCAGAAAATCCTTAGGCGCTCCCGGTCCCGCCCCAGGACCTTGACCTTTTTGATCGGCCGGACCGTGCACAGGGCTTCCAGTTGTCTCTGGGCCTGCCATCCGGTGCCGAATAGTCCGACTACCGAAGATTCGGGACGGCTCAGCCACTTCGCCGCGACACCTCCGGCGGCGCCGGTTCTCATCATGCCGAGAAAGTCGGCTTCGATGATCGCTTCCAGGTTGCCAAGCTCGCTGGCATAGAGATAGAGGAGGAAGCGGTTCCCCCCTCGAGCCGAGGTATAGGCCTTGTAGCCGATCACCCCCAGGGTGGGGACGGCCCCCTGCAAAATATGCAGCGCGCTCTTGGGGATGCGGGACCGCTCCCGGGGGATATCGACGGCGTGGCCAAGGGCATGTTCCCGCAGTACCTGTTCCACAGCTTCCAGGGCCATGGACATGGTCAGCACCTGCCTGACATCATCTTCCTTCAGAAAAAGGGCCATAATGAAGGTTTTCCTTTCTGGACGGTGTTTACCCGGTCCTCCATCCTGCATTGTAGCGCAGGTCTTACGGACCGCAAAAAATGCCTGCTTGCATTGTGAAACCCTTCAGCTAGAATTGGTTCGGTACCACATATAAAACCTTGAGCCGGGAGGCTTTCCACAGCCTCATCTTCCTGCTGCGGTTCCGACTTCCATTCCCAGGCGCTTCAGGTTTCTTTCCTGAAGCGCGGTTTCGTTCTGCCGCTTTTCTCTTCGGCCCCCAGTATCCGGTTTTTCGGAAAAAGGTTGACATACGATTTTTCCCGAAAGATTATAGCATGTTGCATTATTTGTACTGAAATTTCGGACATGAGTCAGACGATGGATGGTCAGAGCAAAGAAACCGTTTCGATTCGCCGTTCGCGAAAGCGGCGTTTCAGGGTAGGGGAGAAAGGCGAACCTGGCAGGAACCCGTTCGGGAGCATACACCCGGCCCGGCGGACCACCTTGAAGCCGGGTCTGCCGGCCGACCGTCCGGGAAAAAACGAAGAGCTGTTCCGTTCGATCTTCGAACATGCCAATGCCGGGATGAACACCATCACCCTCGAAGGGCGATATCTCCAGGTCAATCCGGCTTTTTGCCGTTTTCTCGGTTACTCCAGAGAAGAGTTCAGCTGCCTGACCGTTTTCGATCTGACTCACCCCGATGACCAGAACGCCACCCGGACACAATTCGCCCAGATCGAGGCGGGACTGTGTCAGGCCTTCGATTACGAAAAACGTTTCCTGCGCAAGGATGGTCACGCGGTCTGGGGGCATGTCACCAGCGCCTGGTTGTTCGACGAGTCGCGGAAGCCTCTTTTCGGTATCGGTCTCGTTCAGGATATTACCGGCCGGAAAAAGGCCGAAGCCGATTTGCGTCAGGCCCTCGCTGAAACCCGGGAGGCCCGCGACAAGATCGACGGTATTCTGCGCTCCCTTGGCGAAGGCCTGATCGTTGTCGACGGCAGGCAGCAGGTGGTCCTGATGAGTCCTTCCGCCGAAAAATTGCTCGGTGTGGCTTGCCGGCAAGTGGTCAATCAACCCGTCGGACAGGTTTTTGCCGATCCGTCGATTCCACCGGAGCTGCGCCAGGCTCTGACCGAAGGCAAGAACGGCGAAATTTTCGAATTCGAGATCGCGGGGCCTTCCGGGCGAAGTCTCCTGTCGATCCAGGCGCGGGTGTCGGCGGTCAGGGACGATGCCGGTACCCGGGGCGAACGGATCGTAGTCCTCCATGATGTGACCCGCGAGCGGGAAATCAGCCGGATGAAAACCGAATTCGTGACGACCGCCGCCCACGAACTGCGCACTCCCCTGACCTCGATACAGGGTTTTTCGGAGATCCTGCTGGAGCGGCCGGACCTGAATGCCGAAGAATACCGCTGGATTCTGGGGGTAATCCGGGAACAGGCCGAAATCCTGGGGAAAATCGTATCCGATCTTCTCGATTTATCCCGAATCGAGGCCGGAACCGGTTTCGTCCTCAACAAGGTTCCCTGCAACCTGGCGAAGCTCTTGCGGCAGGCCGTGTCCCATGTCCCGCGCCGGCAAGACCTGCACCAGATCGAAATCTGCCTGCCGGCGGATCTTTCGGAGGTTCATGCCGATCCGGCCAAACTGCGACAGGTCCTGGAAAACATTCTCAGTAACGCGGTGAAATTTTCCCCCGGGGGCGGCAGGATCCTTATTGCCGGCCGGCAGTTGGGAAGTGACCTGCGGCTGTCGGTGGCCGACCAGGGGATCGGCATGAGTAGTGATCAGGTGCAGAGGGTTTTTGATAAATTCTATCGGGTCGACACTTCCAATTCGGCCATCGAGGGTATTGGTCTCGGCATGAACATTGTCAAGGAGATCATCGAGGCTCATGAGGGAAAGGTCTGGGTGCACAGCGCCTTGGGGAGAGGCACGACCGTCAACCTGAGTCTTCCGCTTCAATCGAGAGGCGATCCGGCAATGGATTTTCTGCCAGGGGGGATGATGTTGGATATGGAAAGCTCGCATCGTGAAAAAAATACTGATCGTCGATGACCAGGCCACCATCCGGCAGCTTCTGGAGATCAGCCTGAAAACCAAAGACCGGAAAATCCTCCTGGCGGCCAGCGGCGAGGAGGCCCTGGAAATCGCCCGGGGTAAAAAACCCGATCTGGTAATCATGGATCTGATGATGCCGGGCGGCATGGATGGTTTTGAAACTATCGAGCGGCTGCGAAACGATGTCGGAATCGCCGATTGCCCCGTTTTGATCCTGACCGCCAAGGACCAACAGGCGGAAAGGAAGCGTGCGGCCGAAATGAAGGTCGACGATTACCTGGCCAAACCCTTCAGGCTGGAAGACCTGTTCAGCCGGGTAACGCACCTGCTGGAAGGCTGTCGGACCTGGAATAAAGACAGCCGTCCAAAGTCCGAATAAACGATTCGATCTCATCAGTCCGGTGTTCCGGCATGTTGTCAGCTGAGGCTTTGCTTCATTTAAATCAAGGAGAGAAAGAGCATGAAAAAGGACATTCTGGAAAAAGGCGCCATCGTCCAGCGGGATAAGGAAACCTATGCCATCGCCCCGCACATTCCCGGCGGCATAACTTCCCCGGCGGCCTTGCGAAAAATAGCCGATGTCGCCGAACGGTTCGGCGCCCAGGCGCTCAAGATCACCAGCGCCCAGCGGATCGCGATTGTCGGCTTAGCGGAAGAAAAGCTGGATGAGGTGTGGGCCGCCCTTGATGAGAAACCGGGGGCCGCCATCGGACTCTGTGTCCGGTCGGTGAAAATTTGTCCCGGCACCACCTTCTGCAAACGGGGCCAGCAGGATTCGGTCGGCGTCGGCATGGAACTGGACAAGAAATATCACGGCATGGAACTGCCCTGGAAATTCAAGATGGGTGTTTCCGGCTGCGCCAACGACTGCGCCGAGGTCTGTATCAAGGACGTCGGCCTGATCGGCACGCCGAAAGGCTGGAATGTCATGGTGGGCGGCAATGGCGGCAGCATGCCCCATCTGTCGCAGAAACTGGCGGAGAACATTGCCGATGACCAGGAGGCCATGGCTATTGTGGAAAGGTTGGTCAACTGGTTCAAGGCCCAGGGTAGAAAAGGCCGGATGGGCAAGCTCATCGGGGAAGTAGGCATCGACGCCTTCCGCACCGAGGTGATGGACGGCTGATCGCGGATTGCCGGTCCCCGGGGTATCCCCGGGGATCGGCTCAGTCGGAGGCTTCGCGCACGAATCGGTAACCCCGGCCGCGCACCGTGAGAAAATGAACGGGGCGGGCCGGTTTTTTTTCGAAATACTTCCTGAGCCGGACAACGAAGTTGTCGAGGGTCCGGGTTTCCGTATCCGGAGCCATGCCCCAGACCGATTCCAGCAGTTCCGCCCGGGACAAGGTTTCTCCTTCCCGCCGAAAAAAAACCCGCAACATCTTCGCTTCCAGATCGGTGAGGGTGATTTCCGTGCCCCGCACGATGGCGCGTCGTTCTTCGAGAAAGACCTGGTTGCCGCCGAAAACGTAGCTTTCCGCCAAGGAGGAACCGGCCCGGTACCAGGCGGAACGCCTGATGATCCCCTTGGCCCGCAACAGGAATTCAGCCAAGCTGAAGGGTTTGGTCAGATAGTCGTCGGCGCCCTGTTGCAGCCCGGTAACCCGGTCCTGTTCCTTGTCCATGGCGGTCAGGATCAGGATCGGCAGGCGCGCGTCGGCCTGGCGTATCCGGCTGCAGACATCAAGGCCGCTCATGTCCGGCAGCATGAGGTCGAGAATCACCAGCAGGCAGTTGGACCAGGGGGCATGATCGAGCGCTTCCTCGCCGGTGGCCACGTGCACCACCCGATAGTCTTCCATTTCGAGGTTGAATTTCAGCCCCTGGGCGATGTGAATTTCGTCCTCGACCAATAATATGTAAGGACCTTTCATGTGGTCCTCTCCGGCGGCGGCTCAATCCGCGGCAGACGAATGTGAATGGTAGTACCCTTGCCGGTTCCGGCGCTTTCCAGCCAGACCTTGCCTCTGTGCCGCCACACCGCTGCGCGGACGATGAATAGGCCGAGTCCGGAACCGCGGATGGTTTCATCCGATTTGCGCACCCGGTAGAACATGCGGAAGACCTTTTTCCGGTCCCGGGGCGCAATGCCACGGCCGCGGTCGCTGATGCTCAGGTGGCACCAGGCGCCTTCGGGTTTCAGGGTGATGGTGATGTCGGGCGGGCCGTCGGAGTACAGGACCGCGTTTTCCAGCAGATTGCGCAATACCATGGAGATGGTTTCCGGATCGACGCGGGCATGGAGGTCGGGGGTGGTGTCGATTGTCAGGCGGCTGCCGGCCGGCAGGTCCGGCCGCTGGGTGGAAAAATAATCCTCCACCAGTTGCGACAGGTTGCCGGTCGTCAGGTCGAGGCGGATTCTTTTTTGCTCCAGGCGGTTGGCGGTCAGCAGGTTGTCGACCAGGTTCCGCAGCCGGGCCGTATCGTCGAGCATGGTGTCGAAAAAGGCGTTCATCTGCTCGGGGGCGGGGCGGCGCAGGCGAATCGTTTCGATGTGCAACTGCAGGGAGGCGAGGGGTGATTTGAATTCATGACTGACCTGGGAGATGAAATTGCGCTGCTCCCGGGCCAGGGCCGACTGGCGCTTCCAGAAAAGAAAGATTACGTAGACTCCGGCCAGAATGGCAACTAGCAGAATCAGGCCTTCGACCATGACCAGCCAGTCGAGGCGGTTCTGCAGCAGCTCGGGACTGTATTTTTCCGCCAGGGAGCGGAGCTTCCGATTGCTCTTCAGAAACCAGGAAATCCAGAAGACCACCACGATGATCCAGGCCAGCTGGATGCCGATGAAGGCCATGAGGGGATTGATCAGGCGGCGAAAGAATTTCATGCTGTCTGTTTACCACTGCCCGAAAGCCGGAACAAGCCCAAAATCTCCGGGGGGACCTCCACTCTTTTACAGAACTATTACATTGGGCGAAAAACCCCTGTGCTAAAATTGTTTCAACGAACGGTCGCGAAAGCTGGTGGCCGGTTTTTTCTATCCAAGATCCGGGAGGTTCAAGTCTATCATGAATGATCCGGGTGAAACTGCGGGAATCGAAATCGTGAACAAAAGTCTTACCATTGGTCGTTATACGGCACCTTTCCCCCTGCTGCTCGGGGGCATGGGGGTGCGCATTTCCGCCGGTCGTCTGGCTGGGCATGTGGCCCGCTGCGGCGGTTTCGGCACTGTTGCGGGCGCCGGGCTCGGCGTCAACAGTCCTCATTTCAACGGTCGCAACCTGTCCGACGCCGATCCTCGGGCTCTCGGGGACGAAATCCGCAAAGCCCTGGCCATTGCCGAGGGCGGCATCGTCGGGGTGAACTGCATGTTTGCCGTCAGCAATTACGATGAAATGGTGGTGGCGGCCTGCGAAGCGGGGGCCCATTACATTGTCAGCGGCGCCGGTCTGCCCATGAACCTGCCGGGGCTGACGGAACGGTTTCCCGAGGTTGCCCTGATTCCGATCGTCTCATCGGTCCGGGCGGCTGAACTTATCACCCGCAAATGGCACAAGGGCCATGGCCGCTTGCCGGACGCGGTGGTAGTGGAAGATCCGGACACGGCCGGCGGTCATCTCGGCGAAAAACTGGAAAACATCGGCACCGGGCAGTATGATCAGTATGCCACGGTGCGGGGGGTCAAGGCTTATTTTCGCGAAACCTGGAAGGTCGACATGCCGGTGATCGCCGCCGGCGGCATCTGGGATCGGAAGGACATTATCCATGCCCTGGAACAGGGGGCTGACGGCGTGCAGATGGCCAGTCGTTTCGTCTGCACCGAAGAATGCGACGCTGCCGATGCCTTCAAACAGGCCTATCTCGACTGCCAACCCGAGGATATCGGCCTGATCATGAGTCCCGCAGGCCTGCCGGGCCGGGCCCTCAAGGGCAATATCGACCATATTCGACAGGGCAACCTGGCCGAGGGGCTGCGCTGCCCCAGCGGTTGCCTGAAAAGATGCACCTACAAGGATAATCAGGACCGGTTTTGCATCGTTCGGGCCCTCGATCGTGCCCAGCAGGGCGATCTGGAAAACGGCCTGGTGTTTTGCGGCACCAACGCCTGGAAGTCCGACCGCATTACCACCGTGCAGGCCATTTTCGACGAGTTGTTTGCGGTGAAAGCAGCAGGGGGCAAAGAGCGACTCATTTCCAATAGCTGACGAACCTGTCTGAATATGTGCGGAAAAGGCGGATGCGGGTGATCCGCCTTTTTGCGTTGGGGGAATTCGGCGCGGCCGGGCTCTGCGAAAACTTGATGCCTTCCCAAAAACTCGCAAATGTCGATGAATCTGAGGTAAACTCTATGCCGTTGCCCCGACAGGGAAAGGATTCTTCATGACCTCCGACAATGAGCCGTTCCTGCCCAAATGGATCGCCTGGGAGAGCACCCGGCGCTGCAATTTGCAGTGCGTTCATTGCCGCTGTTCCTCCGATTCCTCCGCGGCGGAGGGAGACTTTTCCACCGAAGAGGCCTATCGCCTCATAGATGATATCTGCCAGGTATCCCAACCGGTCATGGTCCTGTCCGGCGGCGAACCGCTGTTGCGGGAAGACATCTTCGAGATCGCCCGTTACGGCACGGACCGTGGCCTGAGAATGTGCCTGGCCACCAACGGCACGCTGGTCAACGACGAGGTCTGTCGCCGGATGCAGGAAACCGGGATCCGCATGGTCTCCCTTTCCCTGGACGGCTCCCGGGCCGAGGTTCACGATGATTTTCGCCAGTGCTCCGGCGCTTTTGACGCCACGGTGCGGGCGGCCCA
>Ga0214472_10005261_pt1 | contig 13613 bp, 11 predicted proteins | sample RVTome_6_FD_207662 | JGI IMG/M metagenome (GOLD analysis project Ga0214472, IMG submission 207662) | Soil microbial communities from uranium-contaminated site in the Upper Colorado River Basin, Wyoming, United States - RVT140D175 | ecosystem: Environmental > Terrestrial > Soil > Contaminated >... | reverse complement strand
AAAAACCTCCACCTGAGGCGCCGCCGATGTACGCAGTATCCGGCGGGGGTGTGACAGGGAAGGGCAGGGGATTCGGGTATTGATGATCTGGCGATCTTGAGATTGAGAGGTTGGGGATTGAGGATTGAGGATTCGGGGAGAACGGTAGGATCGGCCGATGCCGAGTCCCGTCGGACATGCGCTGGGCGCCGTTGCCACCGGATGGATCATTGGGAGGTTCCCGGTTCCCGGTTCCGGGTTCCCGGTTCCGATGCACCCGTCGCCGAGCCGGCGAGCGAGGCTAACCCAGGCCGCGTTACTCGCGGCCGTTGGTGTGGCGCCGGACCTGGACCTGCTCGTCGGCCGGCACAGCATGGAGAGCCACAGCATCGGCGTGGCGGTGCTCGTGGGCGCGCTGGCGGCCTGGGGCCGGTGGCCCGTGGCCGCGACGCGCCTCCGCATCTTTTTCGCCGTCGGGCTGGCGTGGCTGTCGCACCCGCTGCTCGACATGCTCGCGCTCGACACCTCGGCGCCGCTCGGCGTGATGTTCTTCTGGCCGTTCTCGACCGCGCACCTGCAGACCGGCACGTCGGTCTTTGCCGCGATCTCGCGCCGCTACTGGCTGGAGGGCTGGGTTCGCTACACGGCGCTCTCGGTCGCTCGCGAAATCGTCATCCTCGCCCCGCTCGCCTGGCTGGCGTGGCGAAGGACGCTCAAGAATCCAGCGAATTAGCGGATTGGGTGAATGAGCGAATGAGTACGTCGTGCACGTCCACGACGCCGACGCCCGCATGGTTCCGCCAATTCTCTAACTGGCGTAGCTGTAGAATCCCCGGCCCGATTTCCGCCCGAGGTGCCCCGCGGCGACCATGCGCTTGAGTAGCGGGCACGGCCGGTACTTCGGGTCGCCGAGGCCGCCGTGCAGCACGTTCATGATGGCCAGGCACACGTCGAGCCCGATGAAGTCGGCCAGCGTCAGCGGGCCCATCGGATGGTTCATGCCCAGCTTCATGACCGAGTCGATCGCCTCGGCGGTGCCCACGCCTTCCATCAACGCGTAGATTGCCTCGTTGATCATCGGCATCAGGATGCGGTTGGCGATGAAGCCCGGGTAGTCGGCGGCCTCAACGGGCGTCTTGCCGAGCGCCTGGCAGACGCCGATCGCCGTCTGCATCGACGCGTCGGTGGTGGCCTGGCCCCTGATGACCTCCACCAGCGTCATGAGTGGCACCGGGTTCATGAAGTGCATGCCGAGGACCTGGCCGGGCCGCTTCGTCGCGGCGCCAAGCTCGGTGATGGAAATCGACGACGTGTTGCTGGTGATGATGACGTCGGGGCGAAGAAGCCGATCGAGGGCGCCCAGGATCTCCCGCTTGACGCCGATGTCCTCGACGACGGCCTCGACGACGTAATCGACGTCGGCCAGCGCGTCGAGCTTCGGCGCCGCGACGAGGCGGTCGAGCGCGCCGGAACGGTCTCCAGCCGGGAGCGTGCCTTTCTCGACGAGCTTGGCGGTGCTCTTCTCGATGGCCGCGCGCGCGCGGTCGAGGGCCGCCGGAACGGCGTCGTGCAGCTTCACCGTGTAGCCGGACTGCGCACACACCTGGGCGATGCCGGTGCCCATGGTGCCCGCACCGATAACGCCGATGGTCTTGATCATGGAAAGCACCTGCGGGGCTTGAGGCTTAGGGCTCGAGGCTCAGGCCCGGCCTCATAGGTGATCACTTAAGCCGCCTGGGTGATGAGCAACCCGACGCGCAGGCGCCCTTTTCGCCGGTGGCGATCGGGGTTGGATCGTCGCGCATTCGTCAGCAGGTACAGGAGGCCGCGGCCCAAGGCGCGCCGCAGCCCGACCCCGACGCGGAGCGCCGCGACGAGGTCGTCGAAGAGGTGATGGGCGGACATCGCCACGCGCCGCGTCGAGATGGCCATCCCAGGCCCGACGCGTTGGGCGGCGTGCGCGAGGAAGCGCTTGAGCACGCCCCGCAGAGGCTGGCCCAGATCAGCCCGGCCGCGATATGCGGATTGGCCGTGTCGAACTGGTGCAGGCTCGCGTACGACTTCCATCACGCGCTGCCCATCGACCCACGCGGCCCGTACCCACGGATCGTAACTGCGCGTGAGGCGAATATAATGAACGCGCCGCCGTGGGTCGCGACGGCCTCGAAGTAGTCCACGCTCGGGTAGCCGCGGTCGGCCAGCAGCAACCGGTCCCGCAAGGTGGCGGGGTCCGGCAGGAACGGGCGCTCGGCGTGCGCATCGGGCGCGAGGGCCACCTGGCTCACCTCATCGGCAAAGCCACTGTAGGTCGCGTGCACTTCGACGGCCGCCAGCATCGACTCGAAATCGGTGAAGACGCCGCGCGCGCTGTCGAAGACGCGCTGGGGCACGTAACCCGACGGCGCGGCCTGACTCCAGCCCGCCAGCGCCACTGGCGCCGCCGGGAGGACGACGAGCGGCAGCCAGGCCCGCCGGCCGATGGCAGGCGCTTGTGGGCGATCTCGCCGCTGGACTATCCGACCACGAAGGGACATGGGTACCTCGGCAAGGCAGCTCGGATTCCCGGAGATTGTACCGCCGCCACGGCCCGGTGCGAGCAACGCCCCGGGAGGCTCTCCCTTGCAGACCGCCAGCGCGACGAGGCGGGGCGCAAGGCCGATCAGATGGCAGGGGCCGAGCGCACCGCCGTCCCAGAGTCGGCTCGACGCACTCTCAATGGCTCGAATGCCGCGGGTACTTCCGGAACTCCTCAATCAGCGCCGCGCCGCGCGCGCTGGCGCCGGCGCGTCGGCCAACGGATTCTCGATGATGAACACCTGTGACGGAACCTCGATGACGACAAACGCGACCCGGCGCCCATCCGACGACCAGTCGAAGCTCTGCAGCCCTGATTCGACCCCACGGGGCGACGGCAGGGGCATATCCTCCACGGTACGAACGGCGCCGCCATCGAGGGGCGCCAGGCGAAGCTCTTTCCGGCCGCCCGCGGCGACCACGAGGAGGCCCACCGCAGTATCGCCCGGTGCCCAGGCGATGCCCTGCAGGCGCCAGCCGCCCGGGCTGGCGGCGCGAATGGTCGCAAGCGTCCGGTGTTCACCGGTCGCGAGGTTCAGCACGACGACCGTTGCGGCATCGACGACAAACCCAAGCCACTGCCTGTTGGCAGAGAACTTCAACTGGCGTATCACACCGGGTTGCCCGGTCGCCAGGTAGATCGCACGCTCGCTGCCGGTGGCGATGTCGCGCTCGAAGATGCCTCCCTGTGGCGCCTCCAGCGGAAGACGCACGAAATAGAACCGGCTGCCGTCGTGGTTCCACTCGATGCGCGTCCACGTCCTGATGTTCAAGGGCGTGACCTGCCAGGCGCCGTCGGCGAAAGTCAGTCGATAGAGTGCCGGCTGTCCCTTGTCGTCGCTGCCGGAAAACCCGAGTCCTCGTCCGTTGCCGAACCACCGCAAATCGGCCGGTGTGGAAGGGGAATTAAAGTTCGGGCGCGGGATCAGATACTCGCGGGCCGGACCGCCGTCAGCAGGTTTGACAATGACGTGGCGGCGATTCGACTCGCCGGACAGGAACGCGAGATGAGTGCCGTCCGGAGACCATGTCGCTCCGATGTTCCGGCCCGTGCGCTCGTAGGGCAACTGTCGGGGCGGTGTCCACGCACCGCTCTCCCCGTTCTCCCGGACGGACGTGAAGACGTCGAACGTGCGCGTGTCCTGGTTGTAGACGATGCCGCGCGCGTTCCAGTTGAGCGGCCACGAACCCTGCATCCCGTCCGTGATCTTGAACGGTGTGCCGGCCGCTTCGCCTCCGCTCATCTCCACGGCCCACAAGGCCTCAGATCTTTCCCGGGTGCTGATGAACGCGAGGTGTCGTCCGTCTGGTGACCACAACGGGTCCCGGTCTTCGGCTGGATGATCCGTCAGACGGTGCTCAGCTTTGCCGTCAACGCTCACGACCCGAATATCGGGAGCGCCGCCGTTCTCAGGTTCTGCGAAGGCGATGAACCGGCCGTCGGGAGAAGCCGCCGGCCGGTTGTACCAAGTGCCGCCCCGCTGCCCGGCACGGGCCGAGGTAAACGGCCCGCCGGTCGCGGGAATGCTGCCGATGGCGAACGTGCCGTCGGTGCGCCCCAACCGGACGAGCAGCCGGTTGCCGTCGGGGAACCACCCGGCAACTATGGCTACCTTGCCAGGATCCTGTTCGTGCCGGAAGATCATCCTCGACTGTCCGTCGAGCGAGGCAACGTGGATCTCCACCGGCACGCCTGGCACCCAGGCGGTTCGCTGGTACGCCACCGCGTTGCTCGACGGCGACCAGGCGCCGCAGCAAACCCAGTATGTGGAAAAGTCCAGATCCGTCAGCAGGCTGAATCGGCCCGTCGGCAAGTCCAGGAAGCCGAAGTTCTGTCCCTTGCTGTAGTCGCCGAGCAGCGCCTTCGTGCCGTCCGGCGACAGTCCTTGAAAGTCACGCCACGTGCCCTCCAGGAGCTCGTTCACTTCCGTGAACGGGCGCGTCCGCATGACCGCCGGATCCGTTGTCCCAAGCCCACCGAATTCCACGGCCAGGCCGCCGACCGCGATCGCGGCAAGGATGCTGGCCGCCGCGAGGATGGTTCCCCTCCGCCGCTTCGCAAACTTCCCGAGCCGGTACCCCGCGCTAGGCCGGCGCGCGGTCACCGGTTCGTCGCGGAAGTAGCGACCGAGATCGTCGGCCAACTCGGACGCCGAGCCGTAGCGCCGCCGCCGGTCCTTGTCCAGCGTTTTCATGACGATCCAGTCCAGGTCGCCACGAATCAGTTTCTCGAGCGCGTCCGGCTCGATCTGGCGGCGGCTGGCGACCTCGATCCGTCGGCTGCCGAGCGTGTGCACGCGGGCCGATGGCGTGGGAGGGTCCTCCTCGCGGATGATCCGCATCACCTCCAGGAACGCGCGGGCACGCAAGGACTCGGCCTCGAACGGCGTGGTCCCGGTCAACAGCTCGTACAGCAGCACACCCAGCGCGTAGACGTCGCTGCGCCGGTCGATCTCCAGGCCGCTCAGCTCCGTCTGCTCCGGACTCATGTACGCAGGGGTCCCGACGAACGCCCCGTAGGCGGTGAAGAGCGTCTTCTCGGTCAGGCGCTGGTGGGTGGCCTTGGCGATCCCGAAGTCGATGATCTTGGGGACCGGGGTGCCGTCGTGCAGGGTCACCATCACGTTGGTCGGTTTGATGTCGCGATGGATGACGCCCTTCTCGTGCGCGTGGTGAATCCCCTTGCACACGTCGGCAAACAGATCCAGCCGCTCGCGCGTGCTCAGGTGGTTCGCGTCGCAGTAGTCCGTGATGGGCACGCCTTTGACCAGCTCCATCACGAAATACGGCCGACCCGATTCGGTCGCCCCCGCGTCGAACACCTTCGCGATGTTCGGATGGTCCATCATCGCCAGCGCCTGCCGCTCGGCCTCGAACCGGGCGATGACCTCCTGCGTGTCCATCCCCAGCTTGATGATCTTCAGCGCGACCCGGCGCTGGATCGGGTGCTCCTGCTCGGCCATGTACACCACGCCAAACCCGCCCTCGCCGATCACCTGCAACAGCTTGTACGGGCCGATCCGGGTGCCCGGCGCCTCGGGCGGAGGGGCAGCAGCCAGCGTCGTGGCGGCGCGCGCCGCCGCGTCGGCGCCGGCTCCGGTGGGCGAGGCCAGGAAGGCGCCGGCCTCGTCATGGGCCGCCAGCAGACCCTCGACCTGCGCCCGCAGCTCGGCGTCGTCCCCGCAGGCGGCGGCGACCAACCGGGCGCGCGCCGGTCCGCTCGTCTCGAGCGCCTCATGGAATATCTGCTTGGCGCGGTTCCATCGTGGTTCTGCCATGGGTCAGCCCTCCGGCGGTTCAGGACCGCCGAGCGCGGTGTAGAGCCACGCCCGGGCAAACGCCCACTCCCGCTTCACGGTCCGCTCTGACAGATCCAGCATCCGGGCTGTCTCCTCGACTGAGAGGCCGGCGAAGAAGCGCAGGCGGACGATGTCGGCGGCAGTCGGGTCCTGTTCTTCTAAGCGCCGAATCGCCGCGTCGAGGGCCAGAACCTCCACCGGGTCCTGGTCGACAGCCAGGTTGACGTCGCTCAGGGATGCGCGAATCGGGTTGCCGCCGCGCTTCACCCGCGCGCGCTTGCGGGCGTGCTCCACGAGGATGCGGCGCATGGCCTCGGCGGCCGCGCGGAAGAAGTGTTGCCGATCGTTCCAGGTGAGGTGGTCGCCACCCAGGAGGCGCAGGTAGGCTTCGTGGACGAGGGCTGTGGCGCGCAAGGTGTGGTCCGGGCGTTCGCGACGAAGGTGCGCCCGCGCCGCGGCCCGGAGTTCGGCGTACACGACAGGAACAAGCCGGTTCAGCGCCTCGTCCCGGTCCGCGCCTCGCAGTTCCGTTAGGATGCGGGTGACGTCCCCCTGTCGCGCCATCGGACTCCCCCTGCCGCTCGAGCCCGTCGCTAAGCTGGCCCATTATGCGCCTGCGCGGGATCCCGGCATCGGGCAGCGGCCGATCGCGCGGCCGGGCGCAGCGTGGGAGCGACGCTCAGGTTGCAGCCAACGGCCGCGCTCGACTTCGGACAGCAGAGAACTATCGGCCCCCTCCAGTCCGGCTCGCCAGGAACGCGTGTCCACCAGGCCGGTCGGTGCCGTAGTAGCCGCCCACGACATCGCCACCGGGATTGATTCCGACCGCCCAGGTCTGAATGCCGCCTGGATAGTCGAGCGTCGTGAAGACCCAATCCCTCATCAGGAAGCCGTGTATATCGGTGGAGCCGATGGGCCCGAGCCGATACCACCCCACGATCTCGCGAACCGGGTTGATGTCGAATGCCTGCGTGAACGTACTGCCCGGAAAACGGAACCGCGTGAACTCGGAGCCGTCTGCCACGTACCCCCAATGCCCGTAGAATGGGTGAGTGGTCGAGAGGTTGATATAGCGGCCAACGACGGTCTGGCCATCCGGCGTGGCCCCGTAGTGCATCGTGCCCGATTCGCTGAATCCGCTGAACCCCTCCGCGTTCATGACGAACCCATACATCGTCGTGGTTGAGTTTCCGTCGTGATAGCAACCGACAATCGTGCCGTCCGGCAGGATTCGTGTCGGTATGGTGTTGAGATGCCCCGGAACGTCGATGGGAACGAACACCCCCTCCTTCGTGAGCAGGTAGCCATGACGGCGCGAAGCCGGCTCTCCAGGCAGGCGATAGACTCCCACGATCTCGCCGCCGGGATTGATGCCGAAGGCACTCGTGAGGTTCGCGCCCGGGTAATCGATCGACGCAAACTCGTCCCTCTCCAGCAGGAATCCGTGCTGACCGGCCGCGTCTCCGTACACCCCGACGATGGCGCCCACAGCATTGATGCCGTAGGCCTCCGCCCACGTGGCACCTGGAGGGTCAATCGTGGCGAACACATACGGATCGTCAATCGCAGCGGCACCACCGACGACGCCGACACTCAGGATCACCAGCAGCGCGGCCTTTTGGACTGTAGAGGTGAATGGCAGTCTCTCTCTTCTCATGGTCTCCCTCCCCTGTTCTTCTAAGCGCCGAATCGCGGCGTCGAGGGCCAGAACCCTGCAAGCTGGCATCAGACGAGCGTCTCCACTTGGGCTCTAGGCTTCGTGAGCCTGGCTTGCCGGGGCCGGTGGCGGCGCGAGGCGTCCTTTCGCCTGTACAAGAAGGCGGAAAGCCGCCTCGGAAACCGTCAAGCCGTCTATGTGGCGGAAACGGCCTCCCGCGCGGGCGGGCATCGCAGCAGCGCGGGAATAAGATCCCGACGCAGAGTGGCGGCGGAGTCGGGGCGATCGGCGGGGTTGCGCGCCAGGCAGGAACGCAGCAAGTCGTTGACGGGGACCCATTCCGGTGTCTCGTGCGGCAGTCGCGGCGCCTCGTGCAGGACAGCGTTGAGCAACTCGCCGTACGTATCCGCCGCGAACGGCCGTCGTCCTGTCACGGCTTCGACGATCATGACACCGAGCGCGAAGAGGTCCGCGCGGTGATCGACCTCCCGGCCGACAAGCTGCTCCGGGGGCATGTAGCCGATCGTGCCGAGAACCAGGCCGGCTGCCGTCACACTGCCGGACACGCACGCTTCGACCGTGCGGATCTTGGCGAGTCCGAAGTCCAGGATCTTCGCGTGCAGCACCCCGCCGACAGTTCTCTGGCCGATCACATTCTCCGGCTTCAGGTCGCGATGCACGACGCCCTTCGCGTGGGCGGCCGACACGCCATCGAGCACCTGCGCGAACCATTCGGCGGCAATCTCCGGCGTGAGCGTGCCGGCCCGGTCCAGCTCGCGGCGAAGCGTGTCGCCATAGAGACGCTCCATCACAAAATAGGCCCCGTCTCCTTCGAGATCACCGAAATCGTGCATCGTCACAATATTGGGATGATCCAGTCGCGCAGCCGCACGCGCCTCCCGCTGGAACCGGCGGAGCGCGGGCTCTCCGATGCCTCGACTCATCATGATCTTGACGGCAACGGTCCGATTGAGGCGCAGGTCGCAGGCTTCGTAAACCGCACCCATCCCGCCCTTTCCGATGCGGCGATCCAGGCGGTACTTCGCGTCGATCGTTCTCGCGATGGGAAATGAGAGGACCAGCGACTCGCTGTCTGTGCTGCACGAGTCGGCGGCGCCATCGTAGCAACCGCCGCAGGCAGGACATTCCCTGAGCAGCGCCCTGCCCGGCGCCTCCAACCGTTCGAGCACGTCGTGTCTCACACGCTGCTCCGCCTGTACCTGAGCCCTGAGCTGCAGCGTCTCACGGACGGCGGCTGCCTGTCTTGCGATTGCCTGGAGCAGCCGGCGGTCGTCCGCCGTGTAGGGCTCTTCGGATTTCTTCTGTCCCAGCAGCAGCACACCGACCAGGCGCTCTCCGCTGTCCGCGATCGGGACGATGAGGTCCGCGCCGAACTCCTCGAGCCACGCGGCCTCGTCGGCCGAGAACTGCCGCGCGGCGACGCGTGGTCCATCGATCAACGCACGATCGCGTTCGAGGTGCCGGAGCAGCGGGCTGCCGGATGGGAACGCGGACGAGCGCATCAAGGGGTCCGTCGAGTGGCCGAGGGCGAAGTCGTCGCGATCGCGAAAGAAGATGTGCACGACGCCCGGGTGAAAGGCGGACTCGAGGTGCGCGCTCGCCATGCGCGACAGCTCGGCCATCGAGTCCACGCGGGTCATGTCGTCCACGAGCGCCAGCAACTCCCGCTCGCGATCGTGTTCCTCCCGGAAAAACCGGCGATCCAGCGCCTGCTGGAGCGGCCGGCGAAACCGCAGCGTGAACGCCGCCGCCGCGGCCCAGTACAGATAGCCGCGATGGCCGGTGACCAGGTCCGTCAGCGTGCGGTGGCGCTGGATAATCGCCGTCACGGCGAGCACTGAGATCGGGATCGCGATCATCGCCTGCAACGCGCTCCGCGCGAGCAGGTATTGCACTCCGCGCCGGACCACCACACGCAGGCCGAGCACGCGATGTTTGAGGACCGCGTAGGCCACGCTGATGGGAATGAGCACGGTGAAGGCACACACGACGAGGCTCTGTTGGGAGATCCCGGTGGGCCCGAGCAGGATGTTCGCGATGCCTACGCCGGCCCACCACAGCTGCGGCAGGAGGGCCACCGCCGAACAGGCGGCGACCAACCGCACACGCCCCCGCTGCTCTTCGTCCGTGAGCCGCCGGTAGTTCAGCGGGATTGCCGCGATCATCAGCAGCACCGAACCGACGTAGGAAACCTGGCCCAGCGCGGACCTGGCCGTGGCGAGCGTCCCGGGATGCACGACGAGCGCCTCGAAGAGTCCGGGCGTCCATTTCAACCCGTGGGTGATGACCACGTCGAGGCCGCCTGCGATGTAGAGGACCGCGAGTGCGCCCGCGACGCGGCCCGCCGCCAGGCGGCCGCGGGGAAAGAGGCAGAAGAAATGCGCCCCCAGCACGACGTGCAGTGGCTGCCAGAGCCAGCCCCCCTGGATCGTACCGACCTGGAGGAACACGAGGCCGGTCGCGATCGCAGCCGCAAACGCCAGCCGCGCAACCGCCTGCCGCGGTCGCGCGAACCCGATGAACAGGCCGATGACACACCAGATCAACGCGACGAGCCCCCACGTGAGTCGGCTGGCCAACGCGCTTCGTCCGGGCAGCACCGGCAGCGTGACTTCGTGCGGCAGGCCGCCGCGATCGACGACGAGATCGTACGTGTCACCGGGCCGCGTGTCGCGTCGCTGGGCCTTCGTTCCGCGGATCACGTTCGGCGCCGCGCCGTTGAAGGTGATGACGCGATCGCCCGGCGCCAGCGTGCCCGCTACGGATCCGCCGGGCTGAACTGCGGCGACGAACCAGTAGTCCCCGCGTCGCACTTCCGTCCAGCCGAACAAGGCGGTTTCTCCGCCGCGTGTGGCGAGCAGCCACGCGGCGTACGAAAAGGCGGCCGCAACGACGAGCGCGGTTAGCCAGACCGCGCCCAGGAACAGTGCGCCACGGCCCGGTGGCGTGATGACCTGAGCCTCCGCGCGGGCGTCCGACTCCAATTTCAGCAGCGGAGGATGTTCGAGGAAGTTGGCGGCCTCTGACACGCAGGCGAGGAGCGATTCGACCTCGCGTCGCAGTACCTCGTCACCAGCGCACGCCTGCGCGAGAAACGCGGCGCGTTCCCGGTCACCGCGCTCGAGCGCGGCGTGATACACGCGCTCCACGTCGTGCCAGTGGTCGGAGGTCAAGGCCCTCCCTCGGGAAAAGCGGCCGACCGCGAGGCTACTCTAGCGCGGCGCCGCCCCGGAGGGAACGGGAACCTGGCCACGCACTCTCGGCCGTGCCCGAATCCGCCTCGAGTTCTCGCCTTCTTCCATGAGCGCTTCCCCACGACGTATGGACACGGAGGGCGAAGGTCATGACTTCGCGGCAGATCACACGTTTCGGGACCTCATCCGCGCAGCCGCCCTCGGCTTGGCCTGGTCCAACGTCGTGATCGTCTGGGGACGCGGCGACCAGGTCATCGCTTTCCCTGCGCCACCCGACCCTGGCGCCATCGGCACTCAGGTCGGCCCGATCAACACCTACATCGCCAGCGTGACGCCTTCGCCGCCAGCGAGTATCCACCGATTCGGTTTGACCTACTCCGAAATCCGCGGAGTCATTGTCGATCTCTGGGGAATGACCCGGCGAGGCGTCCCGTTCGCCGGCACGGACTACGTCCAAATCATCCCGGTCTCACCTATACTGTCAGCCGGGGGCGATGCCGCAACGCTCGACGCACGTAGTCACGGCGTTGCTCCGGGCCTGGAGTGACGGCGATCCGGAAGCTCAGGACGAGCTGTTCCCCTTGGTCTATGGCGAGCTGAAGCGGCTGGCGCGGCGGCGCATGGCCGCCGAGCGCCCCTGGCACGCCCTTCAGGCCACGGCGCTCGTGAACGAGGCCTACCTCCGCCTCGTCGACATTCGCCGGGTCCGCTGGGAAGATCGCGTCCACTTCTTCGCGGTGGCGGCGCGCGTCATGCGCCGTATCCTCGTGGACGAAGCCCGCGCGAGGCGGACGCGCAAACGTGGCGGCGGGGTGCCGCCGGTGTCGCTCGATCGCGACCTGGGCGTGGCCGCACCGCCCGGCACCGATATCGTCGATCTCCATGATGCGTTGACCTCGCTGTCGGCCGTTGACCCGCGCAAGGCCCGCGTCGTCGAGATGCGATTCTTCAGCGGGCTGACGGCCGAGGAAACCGCCGTCGTCCTGTCCGTCTCGCCAGAAACGGTGCAGCGCGACTGGCGGCTGGCGAAGGTCTGGCTCCTTCGCGAACTGAAACGCATGCCGACCTGACGGGAACGCGTCATGCCCTGAGTAGGGCCGAATTGCGGCGTCGAGGGCCAGAACCTCCACGGGGTCCCGGTCAAGGGCGAGGTTGACGTTCAGTCGGCGAAGCGCGAACGGGTTGCTGCCAGCTCGAGGGCCTCGTGGGGCGCGCGTACGCCCATTACCTGACCCGGCAGTTTGTCAGGATCACCCCGCAGGCGATCTCCGTCTGGTGTCGCCGGCTCGGCCACGACGTCCACTACGCGACCTACTATGGCCAGGCGGATCCCCGGAGCCTGCTGCCGTGCGACCTCGACGTGCTGTTCGTCGGCGCGTACACCTGTTCGAGCGGCCTCGCCTACGCGCTGGCGCGACTCTATCGCCGGCAGAAGACGGTCACGGTCATCGGCGGGCCGCACGCCAAGGCCTATCCTGCCGACTGTGTCCGCTACTTCGACATCGTCGTCAAGGAGTGCGATCAAGAGCTCGTCGCGGACATCCTCGGCGGCCAGTTCGAGTATCCGAGCGTCGTCTCGAGCGGACGGCCGCTGACCCAGATCCCCTCGGTCGAGGAGCGTCTGCCGGAGATCCGCGCCTCGGTCTTCACCAACGGCCGCCCGACCCGCTCGTCGATCGTCGCGCTCCTGTCGAGCGTCGGGTGTCCCTACACCTGCGACTTCTGCACCGACTGGGACACCAAGTGCATCAGTCTCAACCCGGAAGGCCTGGAAGCGGACCTGCGCTTTCTCTCGGATCAAGGATAGGGAGGATTCAGGGAGGCTTGGCTAAGCCATCTCCACCGCCAGCGCGACGCCGTTGCCGCCGCCGAGACACAGCGTCGCAATGCCCCGCCTGCCCCCGGTCCGCTTGAGCGCGTAGAGCAGCGTCGTCAGCACCCGTGCGCCGCTGGCGCCGATCGGGTGACCAAGCGCGACCGCGCCGCCCTGGACGTTCACTCTGGCCGGGTCGAGGCCGAGCTCGCGCGTGACGGCGACGCCCTGCACGGCGAACGCCTCGTTCAGCTCGAAGAGGTCCACGTCCGCAATCGTCCAGCCGATCTTCGGCAGCAGCTTCTGCACGGCGGCGACAGGCGTCATCATGACGAGCTTCGGCTCGAGCCCTGACGTCGCCTGGCCGACGATGCGCGCGATCGGCTTCAGCCTGAGCTTCGCGGCCACTTCAGCCGCCATGACGACGAGCGCGGCGGCGCCGTCGTTCACGCCCGGGGCGTTGCCGGCCGTGACCGTGCCGTCCTTCTTGAACGCCGGCTTGAGCCGCGCGAGCGACTCGGCGCTCGTGTCCTCGCGAATCGACTCGTCCGCGTGCACGACGACGGGATCGCCCTTCCGTTGCGGGACCGACACCGGCAGGATCTCGGCCTTGAACCATCCCTCCTTCGTCGCACGCGCGGCGCGCCGGTGGCTCTCGACGGCGAACGCGTCCTGCTCCTCGCGGCTCACCTTGTAGGTCTCCGACACGTGTTCGCCGGTGAGGCCCATGTGGACGTCGTGGAACGAGTCCCACAGGCCGTCGTGGACCATCGAGTCGATGGCCTTGCCGTCGCCCATGCGGAGCCCTTCGCGAAGGCCCTTGAGCAGGTACGGGCAGTTGCTCATCGACTCCATGCCGCCGGCGACGGCGATGTCGATGTCTCCTGTCGCGATGCCCTGGGCGGCCAGCATCACCGCCTTGAGGCCGGAGCCGCACACCTTGTTGATCGTGAGAGCGCCGACGCCGTTGTCGAGGCCGCCACGCAGGGCCGCCTGCCGCGCGGGCGCCTGGCCGAGGCCCGCCGACACGACGTTGCCCATGATGCACTCGTTGACGATCGCGGGATCGACGCCGG
>Ga0214472_10005260_pt1 | contig 13615 bp, 11 predicted proteins | sample RVTome_6_FD_207662 | JGI IMG/M metagenome (GOLD analysis project Ga0214472, IMG submission 207662) | Soil microbial communities from uranium-contaminated site in the Upper Colorado River Basin, Wyoming, United States - RVT140D175 | ecosystem: Environmental > Terrestrial > Soil > Contaminated >... | reverse complement strand
CTCCTGGAAGGACACATTCGCAACCCATTGAGAAATAAGAGATTTCATGGGGTGCTAGCCAGAAACCCTTGTGTTTGCTGCGAAAAATCATAATACGGAAAAGTCAGAACCGTTCCAAACGCCGGGCACCACGATCCACCCGGTGCGCTTGGGTGGAGGTGTCTGGGCGAAATCGGCAGGCTTGAGATGTCTTTGCCAATAAAACGCCCACTCGCCATTGAGGGGCATTGGACCTTCCGACTCGAAATCTCAGGACGTCAAATCGAGTGTGCCTCGAACCGCGCGAGGTCTATCTGATCGCTCGATATCTCGTGTGCAGGACGTCGTGCCACTGATGAGCACCACCAAGATAAGAGGCAACCAGGATAGGTACGGAATGGATGTCATAACCTCGCCTACGTGCAACGATGGCGGCCCAGGTCGACAGGAGAGGCCCCCAGGATACTTGGTCCGATGTGCTGACGCAAGTTTTGTCGCTTTTTGCCATTTTCCTGCCATTTTTGTCTTGACACCTCTAAATTAGGCTCACACAATATGCCGCCTGACCGCGTTTTGAGCGAAATGTTAAAGCCTGAGCCCTCCGGCTCGTATCATATGAACCTAAGGAAAGGAGCCGCGATCCCTGTCGGAGCCTGCATCATTTGTATGGTGGTTGTGAACTGGGAAGTATGAGTTAATCGTCATCAGGGAGGCCGTTATGGGACTAAGACGTAGATGGATGCCGTCAAGAGTATGTTTCCTAGCATCGGTGGTGTTAATCCTACCTCTTATGGCCGCCTTGTCGATGGCTCACGCAGCGGAGGGCAAGGCGAAAGTCGATCGACTGGTGATGGGCTTGATCAACCCCTACCATGACTACGTTCGGCCCTGGATTAACGGCACGGCCGACCACAATATCCAGCATGACCCCATGTTGGAATGGCTGTTCGAGATCGATGCCGAAACCGGCCAATTCAGCCCCTGGCTCGCCAAGAGCTGGGAACTCGCCCCCGGTGGCAAATCCTGGCGCATTCAGCTCCAAGAGGGTGTGCAATTCCACCACGGCTACGGTGAATTCACCGCCAAAGATGTGATCCACAATCACGCCCTGTGGTGTGATGAAAGCTATCCGGGCCGCAAAGATCCCCCCGCAAGTGCCTATCGCAATGGCATTTGCACCGTCGAGCGAATCGAGGCGGTCAATGACCACGAGATCGTCATGCACTGCAAGACGCCATGCCTCGACGTGCCGTTTTACTACTCCGAAGCCTCCAACGTCATGATGTTTAGCAAGGCGCAGTGGGACAAAGAAGGCGAAAGTGGCTACGAGGCGAAACCAGCGGGAACCGGACCCTACCTCTTCAAGGCGCGCAAACTCAGCCAGTACGTCCTCTACGAGCGAGCGACAACCCCGCACTGGAAGCACGGCGTCGTCGACTGGCAAGAACTGCAAATGACCTGGGTGCTGGAGGAGCCGACGCGGTATGCCCAGCTCTTAGCCGAGGAAACGCACCTGACTGAGGTCAACAAGGATCTCGGTGACCAACTGGTCGCCCAGGGCTATAAACTCGTGCGCAGCCGGGGCACGGCACAGCAGGTGCAAATCAACTTTGGCGGCCTCTACTTCGGCACGGAAGACAAGGAGAGCGGGCGCTATCTCGGCACGACTGGGACGCTCGATGAGAATGTCCCGTGGACCAAGAAAAAAGTGCGCCAGGCTATGAATAAGGCGATCAATCGAGAAGAACTGCGTCAGGTGCTGTACAAGGGCCGAGCTGACCTCATGTATGTGCATGGTTTCTATCCCGACTTGCCCGGCTGGGACCCCACCTGGGAGAAGCGCTTCCCGGAGATGTACGGCTACGACCCGGAAGCCGCCAAGCGCCTGCTCAAAGAAGCGGGCTATCCAAACGGTTTCAAAGCCAAGGCCTGGTTGTTTCCCTTCGCTGGGGCACCGGAACTCATTCCGCTCGTGGAAGCGGTGCAAATTCAGTTGCTGGACGTGGGAATTGAGCTGGAACTGGTCGAGGTCGACTGGGTTGGCACTGTCCGGCCAACGCTAGGCGACCGGAAAGCCCAGGGGTTCCTCTACGCCATACCGCCGTCGAAAAAAGCCGTCGAGCCGCAGATCGCCGCCTTCAATGCCGGCAAGGCGATCATTCATCAATTTGAAGACGATACCATTTACGGCATGTGGCAAGACCTGGTGCAGACCGCTGACACGGAAAAGCGCGATCAAATCCTGCGTCAAATTGGCAATTACAAGTTCGAAAATTTCGAAACCATCCCGTTGTTCCACGTCTTTATCGAAGTGGTATTCGATCCGAAAATCGTCGAGGATTGGGCCTTTCCCGGCTGGGACGGTGGTGATATTGGGCATACCTGGCTTATTTCGGCATGTAAGCAGGACCAACCTTGTAAATAGGGCTATACCTACAAGAGTGTCGACACAGGAGGAGGTCTCATGATGCAACACTCTCGGTTGTACCCATCGATGTTGTTGATTGCTGCAGCGCTGTTGTTCCTCGCGTTCGCCAGCCCCACTCTGCCCGCCCAGGCGGCGGAAGGTCAGGCCAAAGTGGATCGCCTCGTGATGGGGTTGATTTACCCGTTCCGAGATTATTTTCGCCCCTGGATCAATGGCACTCCGGATCATAACATTCAACACGATCCGGTGATGGAATGGCTCATCGAGATCGACCCCGATACCGGCAAGTATGTCCCCTGGCTGGCGACGAGCTGGAAGATGGCGGACGATGGTCTGTCCTGGCTGGTAAAGCTCGCCGAGGGGGTGCAATTCCACCATGGCTATGGGGAATTCACCGCCAAGGACTTGGTGCATAGTCATGCGCTTTGGTGCGATCCCAACTATCCCGGCCGCACCGACAAGCCCAACGTTGGCTACCGCAACGGCATCTGTATGGTCAACAAGGTCGAGGTGGTCAATGATCACGAAGTGGTGATGCGCTGTAAGAATCCCTGCCTCGACTTCGAGTTTTATTACTCCGAAGCGGCCAATGTCATGATCTTCAGCAAGGCGCAGTGGGACAAGGAAGGGGAGATGGCGCTCGAGACCCGGCCGGCGGGTACGGGACCCTATCTCTTTAAGGAGCGCAAGCTAGATCAGTACGTGCTCTATGAACGAGCGCCGACGCCGCACTGGAAACGAGGTGTGGTGGACTGGAAGGAAGTCCAGATGACCTGGACCGTCGAGGAGCCGACGCGCTACGCCCAGCTCTTAGCCGGGGAAACGCATCTGACCGAGGTCAACAAAGACCTGGTCGATCAAGCGATGGGCAAGGGGTATAAGCTTGTGCGCAGTCGGGGTACGGCGCAGCAGGTGCAAGTTCTGTTCGGCGGCCTCTACTTTGGCACCGAGGACCAAGCCACAGGGCGCTATACCGAATACGGGGGCACCACGGGAAAACTAGATACCAAAGTGCCATGGACGAATATTAAAGTTCGGCAGGCGATGAACAAAGCCATCAACCGGGAAGAACTGCTTCAGGTCTTGTACAAAGGCCGGGCGACCCTAGAGTATGTGCATGGCTACTATCCCGACCTGCCCGGCTGGGACCCCACTTGGGAGAAACGCTTCCCGGAGATGTATGGCTACGACCCCGAAACGGCCAAAAAGTTGTTGGCGGAGGCGGGCTATCCCAACGGCTTCAAAGGCAAGGCGTGGTTGTATCCATTTGCCGGGGCGCCGGAACTCATTCCGCTCCTAGAGGCAATCCAAACCCAATTGCTCGATGTCGGTATTGAACTGGAATTGGAACAGGTCGACCTGGTGGCAACGGTGGCGCCGATGACGCGGGAGCGGCGAGCCAACTGGTATCTGCGCGCCGGGCCACCGTCCAAAAAAGCGGTAGAGGCGCAGATTTCGCTCTTCAATGCGGGCAAGGCAGGTATACACCAGTTTGAAGACGATACGATCTACGGTATGTGGGAAGAGCTCATTCAGATTGTCGATCCGGTGAAACGCGACGCCCAGTTGCGCAAAATCGGCAACTACAAGTTTGAGAACTTCGAAATCATTCCCCTCTTCGATGTGTTCATTGAAGTGCTAGTGGATCCCAAGATCGTGGCGGACTGGGCCTTCCCGGGCTGGGACGGCGGCGATATTGGCCATGTCTGGCGCATCACGGCGTGTAAGCAAGAGACGCCCTGTAAGTAAGGCGATGCCCTTCGGGGTGTAACCACAGAAGGTATAAGTATGCAGCATTCTCGATTGTCCCAATCGGCGTTGTTCATTGCCGCCGCGATGTTGTGCCTCACGTTCGCCGGCCCTACTCCACCCACCCAAGCGGCGGAAGGGAAGGCCAAAGTAGACCGCCTCGTGATCGGTTTGATTCTCCCCTTCCGAGATTACTTTCGCCCCTGGATCAATGGCACTCCGGATCATAACATTCAACACGATCCAGTGATGGAATGGCTCATCGAGATCGACCCCGATACCGGCAAGTATGTCCCCTGGCTGGCGACGAGCTGGGAGATGGCGCCCGATGGTCTGTCCTGGCAGGTGAAGCTGGCAGAGGGGGCGCAATTTCATCATGGCTATGGTGAATTCACCGCCAAGGACTTGGTGCATAGCCATGCCCTGTGGTGTGATGAAGCCTATCCTGGGCGCACCGATATGCCCTCAAGCCCCTACCGCAAGGGCATGTGCATGGTGAATCGGGTGGAGGTGGTCAATGATCACGAAGTGGTCATGCACTGCAAGAATCCCTGCCTCGACTTTGAGTTTTACTACTCCGAAGCGGCCAATGCCATGATCTTCAGCAAGGCGCAGTGGGACAAAGAAGGGGAGATGGTGCTCGAGACCAAGCCGGCCGGTACGGGCCCCTATCTCTTTAAAGAGCGCAAGTTGGATCAGTATGTGCTCTATGAACGGGGGCCGACGCCGCACTGGAAACGGGGTGTGGTGGACTGGAAAGAAATCCAGATGACCTGGACCGTTGAAGAGCCGACGCGCTACGCGCAGCTCTTAGCCGGGGAGACGCATCTGACCGAGGTCAACAAAGACCTGGTGGATCAGGCAGTGGAAAAGGGCTATAAGCTCATCCGCAGCCGGGGTCCGGCGCAGCAGGTACAACTCTATATCGGTGGCCTGTACTTTGGCACCGAGGACAAGGCCACGGGGCGCTACACTGAGCACGGCGGCACGACGGGAAAATTCGATCCTAAAGTGCCGTGGACAAAGAAAGAAGTTCGCCAGGCCATGAACAAAGCCATCAACCGGGAAGAAATTCTCCAGGTCTTGTATAAGGGCCGGGCCACGCTGGAGTATGTGCATGGTTTCTTTCCCGACCTGCCCGGCTGGGACCCCACCTGGGAACAACGCTTCCCGGAGATGTATGGCTACGACCCGGATGCGGCCAAAAAGTTGCTGGCGGAAGCGGGCTATCCCAACGGCTTCAAAGCCAAAGCGTGGTTGGCTGCGTTTGCCGGGGCACCGGAACTCATCCCTCTCGTAGAGGCGCTGCAAACCCAGTTGCTTGAGGTCGGTATTGAGCTGGAATTGGTGCAAGCCGACATGGTCGCAAGCATTCAGCCCACGCAGCGGGAGCGGAAATCCAACTGGTTTCTCCGCGCTGGAGTGCCGTCCAAAAAAGCGGTAGAGGCGCAGATTGCACTCTTTAATGGGGGCCAGGGCGCGGTTCATCAGTTTGAGGACGACACCATTTATGCCATGTGGCAAGAGCTTCTCCAGATCGTTGATCCCGTGAAACGCGACGCCCAGTTGCGCAAGATTGGCAACTACAAGTTTGAGAACTTCGAAACCATTCCCCTCTTCGATGTGTTCATTGAAGTGCTAGTGGATCCCAAGATCGTGGCGGACTGGGCCTTCCCGGGCTGGGACGGTGGTGATATTGGCCATGTCTGGCGCATCACGGCGTGTAAGCAAGCGCAACCGTGTAAGTAAAGCGATGCCCTTCGGGGCACAACTACAGAAGGTATAAATATGCAACACTCTCGATTGTATAAATCGACGTTGTGGATCGTCGTGGCGCTGTTGTTTCTCACGTTCGCCGGACCGACCCTGCCCGCCCAGGCAGCGGAAGGTCAGGCCAAAGTGGATCGTCTCGTGATCGGTTTGATTCTCCCCTTCCGGGATTACTTTCGCCCCTGGATCAATGGCACTCCGGATCATAACATTCAACACGATCCGGTGATGGAATGGCTCATCGAGATCGACCCCGATACCGGCAAGTATGTCCCCTGGCTGGCGACGAGCTGGAAGATGGCGCCCGATGGCCTGTCCTGGCAGGTGAAGCTGGCAGAGGGGGTGCAATTTCACCATGGCTATGGGGAATTCACCGCCAAGGACTTGGTGCATAGCCATGCCCTGTGGTGTGATGAAGCCTATCCTGGGCGCACCGATATGCCCTCGAGTGCCTATCGCAAGGGCATGTGCATGGTGAATCGGGTGGAGGTGGTCAATGATCACGAAGTGGTCATGCACTGCAAGAATCCTTGCCTCGACTTTGAGTTTTATTACTCCGAAGGCGCCAACGTTATGATCTTCAGCAAGGCGCAGTGGGACAAAGAAGGGGAGATGATTCTCGAGACCAAGCCGGCTGGTACGGGCCCCTATCTCTTTAAGGAGCGCAAGTTGGATCAGTATGTGCTCTATGAACGGGGGCCGACGCCGCACTGGAAACGGGGTGTGGTGGACTGGAAGGAAGTCCAGATGACCTGGACCATTGAGGAGCCGACGCGCTACGCGCAGATCTTAGCTGGTGAAACGCATATGACTGAGGTCAACAAAGACCTGGTCGATCAAGCGGTGGGCAAGGGCTATAAGCTCATCCGCAGCCGGGGCCCGGCGCAGCAGGTGCAAATTTTTATCGGTGGCCTCTATTTCGGCACGGAGGACAAGGAGACGGGTCGCTACACCGAGCATGGAGGCACCACGGGCAAGCTGGACCTCAAGGTGCCATGGACGAAGAAAGAAGTGCGCCAGGCGATGAACAAAGCGATCAACCGGGAAGAAATTCTCGAGGTTTTGTACAAGAACCGAGCGACGCTACAGTATGTGGGTGGTTTCTATCCCGACCTGCCCGGCTGGGATCCCACCTGGGAACAACGCTTCCCGGAGATGTACGGCTACGACCCGGATGCGGCGAGAGAGCTGCTGGCCAAGGCGGGCTATCCCAACGGTTTTAAAGCCAAGGCGTGGTTGGTCCCGTTTGCCGGGGCACCGGAACTCATTCCCCTCGTAGAGGCGGTGCAAACCCAGTTGCTCGAGGTCGGCATTGAGCTGGAATTGGTAGAAGCCGACGTGGTTGCGGGTGTTACACCCGTACAGCGGGAGCGGCGAGCCAACTGGTATCTACGCGCTGGTCCCCCCTCCAAAAAAGCGGTAGAGGCGCAGATTGCCCTCTTCAATGGGGGGCAGTCAATTGTCCACTCGTTTGAGGACGATACGATCTACGCCATGTGGCAGGAGCTTCTCCAGATCGTTGACCCGGTGAAACGCGACGCCCTGTTGCGCAAAATCGGCAACTACAAGTTTGAGAACTTTGAAATTATTCCCCTTTTCGATGTGTATATTGAAGTGTTGGTCGATCCCAATATCGTGGCGGACTGGGCCTTCCCGGGGTGGGACGGCGGTGATATTGGTCATGTCTGGCGCATCACGGCGTGTAAGCAAGAGAAGCCGTGTAAATAACCTAGCCGGTTTTTCCGGGCATTGAGGAGCGATGCATGCAGCGGTACATTGGGATACGCCTTTTGCAGAGTCTACTGGCACTCTGGGTGATGAGCCTCATCGTGTTTAGTCTGGCGCGCCTCACGGGGAATCCAATGGATGCGATGTTACCCCTAGAGGCCGATCGCGACGAATATGCCCGGCTGGAGAAACACTGGGGGCTGGACAGGCCTTTGCATGTCCAGTACCTCACGTTTCTCGGCAACGCCCTGCGCGGCGACTTTGGCAATTCGTGGAAGTGGCAGGGTCATACGGCAATGGGGCTGGTGTTGGAGCGCCTGCCTGCTACCCTCGAACTGGCCGGGGTGGCGTTGGCGATCAGTGTGGTGCTGGCCCTGCCAATCGGGGTGCTGTCCGCAGTGATGAAAGATACGCCGATGGACTCGTTTGGCAAAATCGTTGCCTTGCTCGGCCAGTCGCTGCCGTCGTTCTGGTTGGGCATCGTCCTGATGTGGATTTTCGCCGTCCATTTAGGCTGGCTCCCGACCTCGGGCCGCGGTGGGATCGAACGGATGATTCTGCCCGCCATCTCCTTGGGCTGGTTTCAAGTCGCGGTGGTGATGCGTCTGGTGCGTTCTTCCATGCTCGACGTGCTCGACAGCGAGTACGTAAAGTTGACTCGCATCAAAGGGCTATCGGAGTGGAAGGTGGTCTGGAAGCACTGCCTACGCAATGCGGCGATCGCGCCGCTGACCTACTTTGCCATCAATGCGAGCGCCCTGGTCACCGGTTCGGTGGTGATCGAAAGCGTCTTTGCCTGGCCAGGCACTGGCCTGCTCGCGATTGATGCGGTGCGGGCTCGGGATTTCCAGGTGGTGCAGACGATTGTCATCGTCTTTTCGGCAGTGTTTCTGGCGGCCAATTTGTTGGTCGATATCCTCTATGCGTATATCGATCCACGCATCCGGTACCAGTGATCCTGGTTAGCTGAAAGGCAGACATGTTATGGCGCAAGTCACAGCAACAGTAAAAGAGGCACCTTCGACTCTTGGCAGAATTGTGCAAACGATTTTGCCATCGAGGCGGTTTCCTAGCATATCGTTGTTCATTTTGATTTTCCTTCTGGTGCTTCCCGGTATCTTTGCCCCCCAGCTCGCACCTCACAATCCCATCAAGGGCTCGCTCGGCGCCCGTTTAAAGCCGCCGGCCTGGGTGGCGGGGGGGAGCATCACCTATCCCCTGGGCACGGACAAGGTGGGGCGCGATATCTTGAGCCGTATCATCTACGGAGCCAGGGTGTCGCTCTCCGTCTCTCTCGTGGCGATTGTGGTGAGTGGCGCCATCGGTGTCACCCTGGGGTTGATCGCGGGATACTTCGGTGGCAAGATCGATGCCCTGATTATGCGCCTGGTGGACATCTCGCTCGGCCTGCCGGTGATTTTGATCGCCCTGGTGTTCGTCGCCGTAGTTGGGCCGAGTTTCGGGACGGTAATTATCGTCACGTCCTTTCTCCTGTGGGCCCGCTATGCCCGTCAAGTCCGGGGTGAGACCCTCAGCATCCGGGAGCGCGATTTTATCTCCCGGGCGCGGGTGGCGGGGGCGTCGCACCTGCGGATTATGTTTCGCTATATCTTGCCCAATGTCATTAACACATTGACGGTGCTGGCGACGTTGCAGATTGGCGCCATCATTTTGCTGGAGTCCACCTTGAGTTTTCTGGGTGCCGGGATCCCGCGTCCGACCCCCACCTGGGGCTCGATGATTGCCGATGGGCGCGATCTCATCGTGGTCGCCTGGTGGATCGCCATGTTTCCGGGGTTGGCGATCATGCTGACCGTGCTCTCTCTGAACTTGTTGGGCGACTGGCTACGGGACCATCTCGATCCCAAACTCAGGAACATCTAGGACGACGGAGGACGGAGTCGCATGGCACAACAGATAGGTGACGTCGTTTTGGATGTCCAGGATCTACACACCTACTGCTTCACCAAGTGGGGGGTGGTGAAGGCGGTCAATGGCGTGAGTTTTTCCCTGCGGCAGGGGGAGACGCTGGGGATTGTCGGGGAGTCAGGCTGCGGTAAGTCCATGACTGCGCTGTCCTTGCTGCGGCTCGTGCCGCGCCCGGTGGCTCGTATCGTACAGGGCAAAATCTTGTTGCAGGGGGAGAATCTGCTCGACAAGACCGAGCGCGAGATGCGGGATATCCGGGGCGAACGGCTGTCGATGATTCTCCAGGACCCGCAGACGTCCTTGAATCCGGTGTTTACCATTGGCAATCAATTACTCGAAGCCATCGGCATTCACCACAAAGGGAATGCAAAGTCGCTCCTGGCGCGCGCCATCCACGCTCTCAAGCAAGTCCGAGTGGCCGCCCCCGAACAGCGCGTAGACGATTATCCGCACCAGATGAGTGGCGGCATGAAGCAACGGGTCGTCGGGGCGATTGCGCTGTCGTGCGAACCGCACGTTATCATTGCCGACGAGCCCACCACGTCGCTCGACGTCACCATTCAAGCGCAGTACCTGCGGCTGCTGCGGGAGATCCAGGAGGAGACCGGGCTTTCTATTATCTTTATCACCCATGACTTTGGCATTGTGGCAAAGATGTGCGACCGGGTGATGGTGATGTATGCCGGCCGGGTGGTGGAGCGCGGGCCGGTGCGCGATATTTTTAATCACCCCTCGCATCCCTATACGCAGGCCTTGCTCAATTCCGTACCTGTGATGGAAGAGCGCCCGGAGCGGCTCTATGCGATTGAAGGCCAGCCCCCGGCGCTCTGGGATCTGCCCCCAGGGTGCCGGTTTGCCCCACGCTGCGCCTATGCGGAGGCGCGTTGTGAGGAGGAATACCCGCCTCAATATGAGGTGAGTGAGGGACACAGTGCGGACTGCTGGAGGTTGGAAGGCGCATGGCAAGCAACCCGTTAATTCGCGTCGAGCATCTAAAAAAGTATTTTCCGGTGACCAAAGGTCTGTTGTTTATGAAGACCATTGGTTCGGTCAAGGCGGTAGATGATATCAGCTTTTCCGTGCAACCGGGAGAGACCCTGGCGCTGGTCGGCGAGTCGGGATGTGGCAAGACCACGACGGCCAAGATGTTGCTGCGTCTGGAAGAGCCGACGTCCGGGGAGATTTTCATCGAGGAGCAAGAGATACACGAGATGCGCGGCCAGGCCCTGAAGGCGTATCGCACCATGGTGCAGGCGGTGTTTCAAGATCCGTGGTCCTCGCTGAGCCCGCGTATGCGAGTGCGCACGATTGTGGCGGAGCCGCTGGTGATCAACAGCAATCTGTCGCGAGCGAAGATCGACGAACGCGTCGACGAGGTGTTGGCGAGTGTTGGCTTACGCCCAGAGCAGGCCAACCTCTATCCACACGAGTTCAGCGGTGGGCAGCGCCAGCGCATCGCCATGGCCAGCGCTCTGGTCTCGAATCCCAAGCTGATTATTTTGGACGAGCCAGTGTCGGCTCTGGATGTGTCCATTCGGGCGCAAATCATGAATCTTCTGGTGGACTTGCAACAAGCGTACAACGTGAGTTACGTGATCATCGCCCACCACCTGGCAACGACGCGCTACTTGGCGCACGAAGTGGCGGTGATGTATCTGGGGACGATTGTCGAGCGCGCCAGAACCGAGGAGTTGTTCAAGAACCCGCTGCACCCGTACACCAAAGCGTTGTTTTCTGCCGCACTCCCCGGCCACCCGGATACGGTGCGTGAAGAAATCATCCTGCCGGGGGAAGTGCCCTCACCAATCAATCCCCCAAGCGGCTGCCGCTTTCATCCACGATGTCCATCTGCGATGCCAGAATGTGCCGAGATCGAGCCAAAGGAGAAAGCCATTACCCCCGGTCATACCGTGGCGTGTCATCTCTATTAAGACGCTTGGCTGGTAAGGTGGCAATGCGCATCACGATCTTCAAAGCTAAATTCAGTGGATCGAAGCATGGTACGCGAACGTTTTCACTCGTATAATTACAGGAGATGTGCTACATTCCGAAGTCTATATGAGACGCTCTCTGATGGTGTCCTTTTCTATCCCCTCAGGAATGCTTCGTCTATGCTTCGCAGTTTAGACCCCTTTATTTCTTTCTTGGGCGATAGCGAAGCCCTCCATTCAAATGGTGGCTCATTTATTTCCGCCGGGGTAACTGTTTACCCCTCGATCTATTCCTTGCGCATGCCACGTGAGGCGATACGAAAAGGAGACCTGTGTGTCCACAAACATTTACGTCGGCAATCTCCCTTTTTCCGCAACTGAAGAACAGGTTCAAGGTCTCTTTGAGGCTTTTGGAACCGTCGAGAGTGTCAATCTGATTACGGATCGCGAGACCGGTCGCCTCAAAGGTTTTGGGTTTGTGGAAATGTCGAGTGGCGCCGAGGAAGCGATGGCCAAGCTGAACCAAAGCGACCTCGATGGGCGGACCCTCACGGTCAACCTCGCGAAACCCCGCGAAGAACGACGCCCTCGACAACCACGGCGCTACTAGCCCCAGGATCGTCGTCAATGTGCCACACAATGACGTCGATTTTGATTGCGGATACAGCAACTCAACAAAAGCTCCAGAAACCAGGTCCGTTGCAAGATCTCCGGCGCCATTGGCACTATGAAAAAGCTTCATCAGAGCGGCGTCGGAGGGAAAAAAGAGATGGGATCAAAAGCGTGCGGAAACGCGAACTCGTTTTACTTGGAGTTCAGGTATGTCTTGTCGCAGGCTGTCAAACCCGTCGATTAGACATGCTTGAGTTTGGGATCGAGATGATCCCGTAGCCAGTCGCCCAAGAGATTCAACGACAGTACGGTCAGCATGATCGCTAGCCCAGGAAACAGGGCGACCCACCAGGCGACGACAATCAACTCGCGCCCATCGGCAACCATCACTCCCCATGCCGGTGTGGGCCGAGGAATCCCGACACCTAAGAAGCTCAAGGTCGATTCGAGAAGAATGACCGCCCCCACCTGTAACGTGGCGAGAACCAAGAGGGAACTGACAACGTTGGGAAAGATGTAGCGCAGCATAATCCGCAAGTGCGACGCCCCTGACACCCGCGCCCGAGCGATAAAGTCCTGCGCCTTGATACTCAACGTCTCACCTCGAACCTGCCGGGCATATCGGGCCCATAAGATGACGGTAATGACGGTGATGACGGTGCCGAAACTGGAGCCCGAGGCCGCGACGAGCACCAGGGCCAACAAAATGGTTGGCAAGGCGAGGGAGACGTCCACGAGGCGCATGATGATCGTGTCTACCCTGCCGCCAAAGTACCCTGCCGCTAATCCCAGTGCGGTGCCGATCGAGCCTGCGACCAAGATCGCTACGAGGGAAACCGCGAGGGAAACCCTGGCGCCGTGGATGATACGGCTGAGGATGTCTCGTCCCATCTTGTCCGTGCCCAAGAGATGATCCATGCTGCCACCCGGCACCCACACCGGCGGTTGCAAGCGTTTGCTCAAAGATCCTTTGATCGGATTGTAAGGCGCCACTTGCGAGGCAAACAGGGCGGGAATGACCAGCAGGAGGACGAGAATGGCTGTGGGTAGGACCGGATAGCGTTTGAGGTGCAACACCGCCTCCACCATCCTCGGGGGCGTGTAGGAGGGAACGGGTTGGGGTTGTGTCACCGCCATCGTGCTGACTCCTTGCATTGAGGATCGCCACATTATTAACCTGCTCCAACGGGAAGTCCCCTTGCGTGAGCTGGGGGATGAAAGTGGGTCGGCTCGAAGAGCCGAGGGTACTCAGTCAAGTTATGTCGTAGGCTAACTTTGTAAAAATCGTTGACTCAAAGTCAGTTCTCCTGTATCCTCCATGCATGAAATACAAACTAGACAAGGGTTCACACTCTGTTTACAGCATTCAGTTCCACCTCGTGATGTGCACCAAATATCGGCGTAAGGTCTTACACGGCGACATTGATGCGCGGTTGAAGTATTGGGTGCGAGAGGTCTTCGTCCACTTCGGACTAGAATTGATCCAACA
>Ga0214472_10005258_pt1 | contig 13616 bp, 22 predicted proteins | sample RVTome_6_FD_207662 | JGI IMG/M metagenome (GOLD analysis project Ga0214472, IMG submission 207662) | Soil microbial communities from uranium-contaminated site in the Upper Colorado River Basin, Wyoming, United States - RVT140D175 | ecosystem: Environmental > Terrestrial > Soil > Contaminated >... | reverse complement strand
AAACGACGTCGCCGCGATCATGCGCGACCAGCAACTCGCCGTCCAAGAAATAGAAGTCGGCCTCGACGCCACGATAGCCCAGCTCGATCGCGTCGAAGAACGGTCTCTCGTTCTCGTAGTCGTTGTGGGCATATGCAGGAAGGAGGCATGGGGCCGGCTGGCCTGTTGCCACAGTCAAAGTCAGAAAAAGCGCTGCGCACAGGACCATGTGTCTACGATCCCGATGTAAGCTCCGCCGCGACGCGCTCCGCTTCTCGAAGGGCGCGCAGCGCATTGAGGCCGAGGATTTTCCGAATGTCCTGCTCTCCGTAGCCGCGATTCAGCAGTCCTTGTGTGATGTAGGGATAGCTGGACACATCCTCGAGCTGCGCGGGCAGCTCGGTGATCCCGTCGTAGTCGCTCCCGAGGCCGACGTGGTCGACGCCGGCGATCTTGACGATGTGATCGATGTGGTCGAGCAGGTCGTGAATCGTGCCATGGTCGATGGGATTCTCGGCGGCCCATAGCTCCCATGCCGCGTTCTGCGCTTCTTCATCGCCTTCGTGAGCCTTGCGAATGGCCCGCCAGACGTCGAAGGCATCGATCCAAATGGCAGCCGACTCGGGAACAAGGAATCCGGAGGCGAAGTTGACCATGACGACGCCCCGATTGGCGCGAACGCCCTCGAGGATGTGATCGGGAACGTTCCGCGGGTGGTGTGCGATGGCGTCGGCACAGGAGTGCGATGCGATGATGGGTGCCTTGCTGACGCGGAGGGCGTCCTCCATGGTCGCCACGGAGACATGCGAGATGTCGACCAACATCCCGAGTTCGTTCATGGCTCGAACGACCTCTTCTCCGAATTCTGAGAGTCCGTCGCTGCGCGGATCGTCCGTGGCGGCGTCGGCCCAGTCGAGCGCGTCCGAGTGGGTGAGCGTCATGTAGCGCGCGCCCAATTGGTAGAGCATGCGCAGCGTCCCCAAGGAGTTCTCGATGGAATGTCCACCCTCCATGCCGATGAGCGAGGCGATGCGCCCTTCTCCGTGGATGCGTTCAATATCGGCGGCCGTGAACGCCAACTCGAAGTCCATTGGATAGCGGTGGGCGAGCTGATAGACGATGTCGATCTGCTCCAGCGTCTCCCGTGTCGCGTCCGGGGAATCCACGGGAACATACACGGACCAGAATTCCGCCCCGAGACCGCCTTCGCGCAGGCGCGCGATATCGGTATGAATGTCCGGCTGCGACTTCGCGATGTCCATCTTGTCGAAGGAAGACTCCGCCTTCTCCCGAAGTGTCCACGGGAGATCGTTGTGGCCGTCGAAGACAAGGCAGCTGCGGTGCAGATCCAGAGCCTCGTCGCTCAGGACGATGGGCTCGCGGTCGCCGGCGAGGGCAACTCCGGTGGAAGTCGCCAGCCAGAAAACGACGGGAATCGATAGGTGTCGCATACGCGCCTTTCTCGGGGAGGTCACAGTATAGACCCAGCGGCGGGCCTTGCTCGACCCCAAACGCCGCTCGGGTTCAGATGACTGGAATGGGTCGTCCGGCTGGTTTCAGCCGAAGACGCGGGCGAGGCCCCATGCGATCCCGGCGACGAGCGCTCCGAATACGGTCCCAACCCCGAGGCCCATCAAGAGGAATTGCATCACGAGCCGTCTTCGTGGCGCCTGCATCTGCGCGGCATACCAGGGGTTATTCGTAATGTATCGATCGAGGAGTAGAGATTGGGTGCTCCCGTGCAGGAGTCCCGCGAGGATGCTGGCGAAGAGAATCGTCCGGAACGGCGCGGCCACGTCGAGGATCAACACGATCGTGATCCAAATCGCGTAGAGCCCCCACCAGGCGGGGTTTTCGATCTTCTGGCGCATGCCGACGAGAGAGGAGATCAACGCCATGCCGATCCCCGTCGCCGCCAAGACGCCGATGAGAATCCAGGGGAGGACCGCCATCATCGGCGGCGCTCCGACAGCTCGAGGGCGGTACCCGGGCGTTTCTCGGGTTCCTTTTCCAGGCAAGCCATGATCACTTCATCCAACTCCGCTGGGATTTCGAACTCGCTGAGTGCCGAGGGTTGCTTGGGCGTGTCCCGAGCATGCTGGACGATGACTTCCAGCGCCGACCTCGCCTCGAAGACGAGACAGCCCGTCAACAACCAATAGGCCACGCAGCCGAGGGAGTACAAATCGGCGCGCCCATCTACATGCGCCCCGGCGATGGCCATCTCCGGGGCCATGAATGCCGGCGACCTGATCACCAGGCCCTGCTGCGTGAGTTTCGTGAATTCACCCTCCTCGGCGCCGTGCTCGGCGACGAGGCCGAAGTCCAAGACCTTTGTGAAGTCGAAGTCGCTCCCGTAGCGACAGACGAAGAGATTCGCCGGCTTGATGTCGCGATGCACGAGACCGGCATTGTGTGCTTCGTATAGAGAATGACAGGCCTGCTGGAGCAGATAAATCGTCCGTTGCGGCGCCTGGGCACCATAACGCACGACGAAGGTGTCGAGGTCGAAGCCATCCAGCAGTTCCATGACATAGTAGAACGCGTCCTCGTCGGAGAGGCCGAAATCGTAGATCTGAATCGTGTGCGGCGAGCGAAGCCCAGCCGTTGCTTACGCTTCCTGTTCGAAGCGGCGCAAGGTGGTCGCCGCGTCAGGAGTTCGAATCTGATCGGACCGGATCAATTTCACGGCCGCCGGCCGCGCCAACATGCGGTGGTGGGCGCGCCAGACTTCGCCCATGCCACCCTGCCCAATCAGCTCTTGAAGCTCATAGGCGCCCATCTCCTGGGCTCGCCGGACATCGCTCCCGAGGGCGAAGATGATCTGGGCCGTGGCGAACGCCATGCCGCTCGTGATGACATAGGGAAAGACGAGTCCCGCGACGAAGAGGTCCGGGGGGATGATGAACATCGTCCCCCCGTAGCGCATGGAGAGAGCAATCGTCGTTGGCACGGCTGCGCCCGAGGCTAGAGCGGCCATCAGTGCGTACTTCGGACGATTGGGTACGATGACCGTGAAACAAATCGTCCAGACAGCGACCCAGGACAGCCCGAAGAAGTCGATGCTGGTGACGTTCATCGGCGTGCCAGCGTACATGCCCCAGAACTCCGCGAAGGCGATGCCGAAGCTTCCGGCCACTTCGAAGGCCAGCCCCAGAACCATGATTGTCGCAAGTGGTATGCGTTTGCGCCGCGTGACAGCCAACAAAAGCAGTGCCACCGAAATGGCAATGACTCCAGGGCCCCAGTCCCCGAAGCTCTGCAACTCATCGGCGAGCTGGCCCAGAATCAGCATCGTGAAGAAATTCGCGAAGAAGAAGACCAGAGCATAGATGAGACAGATCGCCCGCAGACGGCGCCTGGCCTTGTCCAGGAAGTCCTTGGGGAGTAAGCCGCTGCTGGCACGCTCGGCAGACTTGGAACCCCGGCGTGCTTTCGCGAGATGATGTAGCTTCGCGCTTCTTGCACTCTCGAACTCCCGTCGCGCAGGGCGCCCTAGGTCTTGCGCGGGCTTAGCTCGTTCTCTGACATGACCGTCAGCACGATGGCTGCGATTCCCAACGGAAAACAGGAAAGTGTCGCCGCGATCGCGCCGATGATGGCCCAGATCCAGCTGCTCCGTCGGAGCGCGTGGGTCCCACCTATGACACCCAACGCACCCAACGCGAACAGCATGGAGAAAAGGCCTCCGAAAAGACCGACACCCAACGAAAAGGGCCAGTCCGGGACGGACTCGGCAATATTGTCGGGAATCGTCAGCGCCGCCGATCCGATCAGGCCGAGAATCGCGGCGCCGATCAGACTCGTGATTCCCGCGCAGATCTCCAACACGCCGGCGAGCGTCGGCATCCATGTTCTTCGATCGAACCCCGGCCGCTCGGGCCCGTCGGCCGTATTCCATTCAGACATCGAGACTCGACCTCCCTTCGTCCTCTGGCTCATGCACCACGCACGCGCCGACCAACCGATGCGACGCGCTCGCGGGCAATCCTGCGCTGCCCTCGGAATTATGCTCGCCTGGACGCGGTGCAGGCCCACTCCCGGTGCGTGATCCGCGAATGCAAGATCGAGCATGCCCAATACCCCCTCCGTGGCCAGGCCTCGACCGATCTGGTCTGCCGAGACTCGCCACGCCGCGTACGCGTTCTGGAAAGCGCCGCGAGAGATCTGCGTCAGGGAAAAGAACCCCGCGATGCGATGGTCGGCCATGAGTCCCGCCAGCCGCAGACCAGTACCGCTGGCGATCTCGGCATCCGTGACAGCAAGCTCCATCTCGAAGAGGTGGTCGAGGGTCTGGTCGGGGTCGGCCGACGGCATCCACGGGCCGAAGTGCTCAGCGCTGACCTCGTGAACTCTCACGAACTCAGCCCGATCTTCGGCGATCAGCGGTCGGAGTAGGAGATGTTCGGTCTGGAGAATCGCAGTGCCTCCTCTGAACCCATTCTACCCTCACCGTCGCTGAACGCTTCGAGTCGGTTTTTCCTCACCGTGACTCCTTGGGGACAGTCTGGAAGAGCTGCGCGGGGAACAGCACCGTCGTGCCCGCCGGCAGAACCACGCCGTCGACGTGCCCGGAGGATTGTGGTTCTTCGAGCACGCAGTGGACATGTGTTTTCGAATTCACGTGCGTGAACACTCCTTGATCCGACTCGGAGTAGAAACCGATCAGCCTCACCTCGGCCCTCTCGACGCTCAATCGCACCGCGGCCCTCTGATGATCTTCGTGGGAGCTGCCGCCACGCTCCAATCGACGCCCGTCGATCACATGCCACTGCAGTTGTTCGACTGGCCCTTCGACCAAGAAGGGTATTCGGATTCCGGTCGGGATCCCCACGGCCGACACCAGTTCAGCGATCAGGCCGTCCAATTCCTCGAACGGAACTGCGCGCTCGGACTTCACGCCGCGCCAGCTCTTCACCTCACTCAATACCAGCAGAGTGGCTCCCACGTCGGCATTTTTGCTTCGCACGATTGCTACGGAGTCGCGATCGGTCGGATACGCCAAATACGTCTCTCCGTCGATGATCGTGATCTCTCCCGCCAGATCCGCAAGAGCGCCCACCGCATAGAGATTTTCGTTGGGCAAGAACTCACCGAGTTTGACCACCTCGCCGGTCTTGTTTTCATGATGCATCTCACGGAGGCTTCCGAAGGAACGTACAAACTCGTCGGCGAGCTCCGCCCTCAGAGCAGTGCCTACGAGAAGCGCGCACAGCGCGCCACAGCTAGAGAGGACATTGCGCCTCATCGAACTCATATTCTTCAGTTCCGCAGGACATGAAAGGCATGCGTCCACGAGTTGTCTCGGAAGCCGGAGATGCACCACAGCTGGCAAAGCGCCTCGATGGGTCCAGCGGCGACGGCGCTTCCCATATCAAGGGGTTCCCAGCCGAATTGTTCCAGCACGGCGGCAACCTCTTGCTTCGCTTCATCGTCGTTTCCGCAATAGAACATCGTGGGGCGGCTCTCGCCGAATTGCGGGTTGACCATCCGTGCGCTGCCTACGCTGTTGAAAGCCTTGACGAAGCGTGCCGTTGGAACGGCTGCCTGCAACTGCTGCATCAACGATTCGTTGGGGCCAGTGAAGAAACGTAGCACCCCGTCCACCGGCGGTTCGTCGGCGATGGGGTTCGTCGCATCGATGACGATCTTACCATGGAGATTTTGCGTGCCAGCGAGCTGCAGAGCGCTGGTTGCCGCGGTGCCGTGAACGGCGAGGACGACGCCGTCCGCCCATGCTGCGACTTCGGCGAAGGTTCCGGCCTCGATGCCCGAGTTGCTGGAGAACTCCTCGAGTTTCTCCGGCGTACGGCTCGCGATTCGCACTTCATAGCCGTGCTTCTTGAAACCTCGAGCGAGCGTTTGGCCGACGACGGCCGACCCGAGAATGCCCATCTTCTGCATGTCGATCCTTCCTTGAGACCAGCTGATCCTACCTTGCCTCGTCGATCATCTGAATCGTGCTCTCTTCGACTTCAGCGGCGATCGCGCTGAGCCTTGGGTCATCGGAGAGACCCTCGAGCATCTCCTTCGGCCGGATGAGGCCGATCTTCGTCTGGCTGCCCTCAGTATAGACCGAGATGCGACATGGCAGCGCCATGTTCAATCGCATGTCCGTCGACAGGACTTTTTTGGCCTGCTTCGGATTGCAGATCTCGAAGACCTTGCATTCGTCGGCAAACTCGATGCCCTTGCTTCGGAGTGTGCTGCCCAGATCGTGAATGTGGAGGACGCCGAATTCATGACGTTCGACGGCCGCTTCCAGGTCGGTGGCTGCCTGTGTAAACGATTTTTCGGTGTCGACGATGTAGTACATTTGGAACCTCCAGTGCTAGAGGGCTGCGGTTAGCGGACGGGCCGGCCTCTACCCAATATAGGTGTCGATTCCCAAGAGCAACATCTGGATCGAAATCGCCACGAGAATCATACCCATGAGACGCTCGACGGCAATCAGCCCACGGCGTCCGATCCGTTGCGTCAGCTGACTTCCGAAGAAAACGATGACCGATGTCGCCACCCATGCCAACGAGATTGCGAGAAGCCAAGTCGGCCAACGAGCCGGCTCGCGGCTCATCAGGAGCAGCTCGGCGGCGAGCAGAGACGGACCGGCGATGTAGGGGATCGCCAGTGGCACGACGAGGGGCTCGCCTTCGATCTCTTCCCCGAATTCTCGATCCCGACGTGGAAAGACCATGCGTAATGCGATCAGGAATAGGATGACCCCTCCGGCGATCGTCAATGCGGGCTCGGAGATGCCGAGCATCGCGAGCAACGGCTGACCCAGGAAGAGAAACGCTACCATCACGACATAGGCGATGAGCAATTCTCGCACGACGACACGCCGACGGCGCTTCGGGTCCACCCCCTGGAGAGCGGCGACGAAGAACGGCACGTTGCCGAATGGATCGATGACCAGGAAGAACAGCACGAAAGCGGACGTCAGACTCATCGAGGCCTCATCGGTTCAGATGTTTCGAATCGGTCCAAGGAAGCTACCTGGATCGAAACGCCACGAGCGTGCATTGCCGGCAGCGAAACGCCGGCAGCACCGCCTGGCCGCCGGTCGGCGTAGTGCTCATCGGTCCGTCAGCGTCTTCGACAGGCATTCCACTCACTCCTCGCGGAAAGAGTCCCTCAACGCGGCCGTGAACTTATCCGGCCTCTCGAGCGTCGGCTTCTTATTGTACGCCTTCGATTGGCCAGGCGGAATGCTGAGGAACTTCCAGTCGGAGCCCTTCCATTCCTTTGCAAGATAGACGACCTGCCCGACATGATAGCTCGTGTGGGCAAGCGAGCGGTGCAGGGCTTCGTCGACTCGCAGCTTCGTACCCCGTATCGTGACCGTTCGACCCAGATCAGCGTCCGCCAAATCGGCGAGACTGTCGAGCAGGGCGCTCCAGCCCCGGTCCCAATGCTGCATCAGCTCCTCGCGCTTGGGACTCCGCCGTGCGAATTCCCCATCGCGCTCTCGCCAGGGCTTTTCCCCATCGGTTGTCAAGAAATCCGTGAAGCGCGAAGCGAGGTTGCCCCCGAGATGCCATGCAATGATGGCGACCGAACTTCCGCCGCCGGGCCCGAACTTGTTGAGTTCGTCTTCCGAGAGCTGGCCCATCGCCGCTTCTGCAATGGCCTTGTAACGGTGATATTCCGACACGATGGAGCCGACGATTGCTCTCATTCTGGCCACTCCACTCTCTTCTCGAGGAACAGAGTCCGAATCGTTCGACCGCCCTGTGTGTAGTCGTTGAACCCTTCGCGCCTGTACAGTGCCTGCGCGCCGGAGTTGTCTTCGCGAACTTCGAGCGTGATCTTGCAGCATCCATGCTCCCTCGCTCGCGCCTCCACGGCCTCGAGCAACGCATGGCCGGCACCTTGCCCGCGGAACTCCGGCAACACCGCGAGGTCGTGGATATTCAGGATCGGGGCGGCAGCGAAGGTCGAATAGCCACGAAAACAGACGGCTGTGCCCACGGGCCGTTTTAGGGCGAACGCCAGCAGGACGATGGCGTGCTCCTGCGCCAAGAGCCCGGCAGGCAGCCGACGCCGGGCCTCGGCCGTCAGCGGCTGGCCACCGCCGATGGGGTCGCGCGCGTACGAATCGAGAATCTCGAGCAGAGCTTGGGTGTGCTCGCTGCTGGAGAAATCCGCGTCCACGACTTTGAAGCTCATCGATTGATCTCCACGTCCGGCTCTAGTGGTCAGACCAGACCGCCAGCTCGTTGCCGTTCGGGTCCGTGAAATGGAAGCGTCGGCCCCCGGGGAACGCGAAGATCTCCTTCAGGATGGCGCCGCCACTGGAGACCATCGTGTCGCGAGTCTTCTCGAGATCTGCGGCGTAGAGGACCACGAGTGCCGCGCCGTTCTGCGTAGTGGAGTGGAGCTCGGACTGATAGAAGCCGCCGTCGAGTTTGCCGTCCGTGAATGCCCTGTATTCGGGACCGTAGTCGGTGAACTCCCAATCGAGGGCTTGCTGGTAAAACGACTGAACGGCGTCGAAGTCTCGGGCTGGAAGCTCGATATAGTCAATCTTTCGGTCGGTGGGCATCTTGATTTCTCCTGGGTCTGAAACCCGTCAGCGCTGCTGAGTGCGCTCCGGGCCGAAGAATGAGATTGATGGCTTGACGGCACACAGAATCGTCAGCGCAACAAACCACCAAATATTGATTTCGAGAATTTCCGGAATGAGCTTCACGATGGTCAGGGCGAAGAAGATCGAAGCGCCTTGCGCCAGCTTGGTATCGAAAATACCCAGCCTTCGGGCGCGACGGTCGAAATAGTTCCACATTGAGATACCTCCGAGCCCAGCTGCAGACCGAGATCCTCGCGTTGCTTCGAAGGCGCAGCCGGCCGCCGCAGATCCGCAACCATGACGTGTTCGCGATTGGTCTCACGAAATCCTACACCAAAATGGACCTGCGCGAATCGTTCCGTCAAATGGTGTTCCCAGCGACCACGAGCCGATAGCCCAGATCCAATACTGCGCGATGCAGTAGATCACCGTTCCGATCGTGCCACTTGCCCGACTCAAGATCCTTCCGCAGACGATCGACACCCCCGTCCACGGCCCTCAGCTTCGAAAACGTCGAGATCGCACCGCGTACCTTCGGATCAAGATACGCCTCCGGGCGCCGCCAGTAGGCGCCAAGAAATCCATCTCTGCAATCGTGGGGAATCAGAATATCGCTGACCGTGATTTTTCCAAGGATATGCGCCAGTCCGCTCACGGGTGGAAAGATCCGCCGATCGATCTTGAAGATCTCCGGAAAGTAGTCAGCCAGCCAGAAGGCCGGCGCCGATGGATCCCAAGTGAGGATGACCGTATGCTGCCGCGCGACCCGGCGCAGTTCTCGAAGGCCGCGCGCGCGATCAAGCCAGTGATGAACTGTCAGGATTGCGAGAGATGCGTCGAAGCTCTCGTCCCTGAACGGCAAGCTCGTCGCGGAGGCCTGCACGACTGGCGACGCCTCGGTGCCCCGCTGTCGGATCATGGTCATCGACAATTCCACGGCCACGACCCGTCGGCCACGCGGTTCATACGCCCCCGTTCCGGCGCCGACATTGACGACGCTCGAGGCTGGCCCCAAAGCCTGGAGGATCGCAGCGGCGAGTCGAGGATCGGGCTGCCGAATGTCCGGATATCCGCGCCCGATCGTGTCGTAGAGTTCCATCGTCCTGGTTACTCGGGCTGCCAGAGCTCGACCTTGTTGCCCTCTGGATCCATGAACCAGCCGAACTTCCCAAACTCCAGAGCTTCGGGCGTCCCGACCAAAGTCGCTCCGCCCTCCTCAACTTGGGCGAGCGCCCCGGCCAGGTCATCCACGATGAGATTGATCATGAACGCTTGCTGCGATGGGGCGAAGTAATCGGTGCTCTCTGGAAATGGAGCCCAAACCGAGTACGATTTCGCCGGCAGGCTCAAGGAATGGAAACACGTTCCATTGAACGAAGGATCCAATTCTACGCCGAGATGAACTGCATACCATTCGGCAAGCTCCTTGGGGTCATTCGCCTTGAAGAAGACACCACCGATTCCCTTCACCTGTGCCATGGAACTCAGCTCCCCCGAATTGCTACCCTAAAGGACTCGCCTTGCGAACTCCCGCTCATCATACAGGTTCGGCCACCGCTCCGACTATAACGCCGAGGGGTCCCCTGTTGGAACACGTTCAGTACTCATCGACTCGCATGCGCCTGGCCGCCTTCATTTCATCCAGCTTGGGCCGAAACCGGGCGTCCCGTTCGCCAGACTCGACGAGCGAAATCGCCCGCGCGGTCTCCTCCGGCCTTCCCGTCCGACAATAGACACGCAGGGCCTCCATTCGGATTCGGTGGGGCGTGCTCGACAGGTTCACATGGAGCGCGTACTCCGCGGCAGCGTCGTGCGTTCCAGCGGTCAACGTGCGAGCGGATCGCAGTTCTTTCTCGTGTCTGCGCGGCGATCAGGAAGATCTTCAGCTGGCAGTATCCGATCACTCTTCCGAATCCGATTTCTTCTGCAGTCGGCGTATTGCGTCAGCCTCGAGCTTTGCGGTCGTCTGCTGCAACCAGAGCTCGAACGGCGGTTCGCTCCAGTGCGCGACGAAATCCCGTCGTTCGTCGTCGGTCAGGGAAGCCAGATACTCACTCATCCTTCGGATGTCCGTGACTGCGCCATCGAGATCCTCGGCCGCCGTCGCCGTTTCGATCGTCGTTTGGAAACGGGCGGCCCGCAGTCTGGGCCCACCAGCTTCGAGCGTGCTGGCTCGGTCAGCTGGTTCGCGCTGACTTTCGAACGAGCATCCTGCCAGGAGGAGCCATGCGAGAACGGTCAGAGTCATGCTTCGTGACTTCATCTTTACCTACGAGCGCCTTCGTGTCGTGCAGCCGTTATCGCTCCTCGTAATGTACTGGCTCTTCCTTCATCGAGGGAGCCCTCGAGTAGCCAGCGGCTCCTTTGTGTCGGGCCCGTGGACCGCCACTCCACGTCCGCCATGGGAGAATTGAGCGACGCCGAGCAGGAGAATTTCAAGCCCACCCACCAAGAAGCGATTCCGAAGCTCGAGCTACGGAGCACATTCTGGAGCCGCGAAGTACTCGGCCGATGCGGACGCCAGAACTTGCTGCAGCGAAGCCGGCCCGGCACTGGCGTGAATGACCCTGGGTTCTTGGCCCGGCTGCAGCAGAACCACGCCGACCCAGAGGCCCTCTTCTTGCGGGAACTCAATGGTCTGGCGACTGCCGTCGAGCCGAAACTTGAGCGCGGACGTGGCTTCCATCCGGATTGTCGGCGCCAAGGTTGCGAGGCATGCCTTCGCGTCATTGAGGGCAAACTGCAGGAAGGCGAGCGCCTGGGTGACCGATGGAGTCCTCTGGAGTTCCTCTTCGGACAGGGGAGGAAAGAAGCCCACGATGGTTGGGCCCGTGACGTCGATCACCGGCGTCTGATCGCCGCCGCAGGCCGGGGCCACCAGCAAGATGGCCAAGAGCCAGAACAACCCACCCGTTGGTGTCTTAGCTGCCTTGTTTCTCATCTGACCGATTCCGCTTTCTTGAAGGGAGCCACCGATAAACCAGCACGTAGATACAAATCGCCCACAGAAGACTGTTGAGAAATACGAGAGGCCACGCTAGAACACCCATGTCCGAATGCGATGAGTCTGCGATCCACCCAAGTGGAAACATCAGCATGGTATGTGCCGTCGAGAGTGTACTGTGAAACGTTCCCTCGTTGAGCTTCGGATAGAGGCCAAACATGAATCCGCTGACCTCGAAGGTGTACAGAGCCAGGCCGACGGCAAGCAGGAGATGGCCGAGCGCAATGAGCAGGATGGCGATCGCTCTTTTCATGTGGGCCCGAACCGTTTGCTCACGACTGACGACCTTCTTGGCGCCTCATGAGGGTTGTGGCGATGGGAACGATGATCGCAAGCACCAAGAGATAGCGCGAGTAGCGCGCAGCCTTCACGGCCACGCTGAAGAACGCACTGGACTCGAAATAGAGACGCGCAACTTCCGTATTGGAATTTGAACCAATCGCCAGGCCCCCCACGGAATATTCCCTCGCGACGGCCAATCCACCATAGGCGGCCCACACGGCGATGGCAGCACCGCCAAACGCAAACACGCCGAGGGCCAATCCGCCGAAGGCCCAGATGCCGACAGAAAGGCCCGCGAATGCCAGGACTCCGAGGGACAAACCCCCCACACTGAGCCCGCCGAACGCGAGTCCGCCGATCGCAATGGCGACGCCGAACGCGATGTCGCCAACGGCAATCCAACCCTTGGCGATTCCGCGAAACCCCGCCGAATCCTCCGAGGGGCCGATGGCGACATGAATGAGCGGGAGCCCGAGCAGACTCATGGACGATTTGTAGTTCATCTCATCCTCCCATCGCAGACGTTGACGGCGTTTACGCCAGTGGCTTGCTACCGCTGGTTCTGGAATACGACACCGTCTCGATGATCCGCAAATAACTCGCCGAGTTCCATGACCCTCCGGATGGAGCGCCCATAGGGGAAGTAGACATTGAGGCAATTCCCGGCGCGATGTTCGAGCCCCACCTGCACTGCATCGGTCTCTCTGCCACCAGGCGGTGTGACTCGGACGTTGACGAACAGAGCGGTAGCCTTGTACTGCCCCGAGTCCGCGCCGCGTCGAAACCGTATGTTGAGGAACTCGATAATTTCTTCTGGTGGCGGCTCTTCGTCTCCGTCCACCGCCGCAACAGGCCGGATCTCACCGTCCACGTCCATGGCGAAACCATACGGCAAGAATTCTCCGTGCTCCTCGAGCATCTCCGCGGCGAACCGTATGCCCTCGTTCATGAGGGCTTGTACTTCTTCGTTCGGAGTCACGAGCGTTCAGTCCTCGTCAAGGGTCAAGCGCCAAGACGCACCGGGAGAATGGAGGCCGAAGCCCAGCCCGGTCAAGTCCTGGAACCGCCCGCACCGCCACTGGAATCCGTCGTTTCGACCTCAACTGCTCGCCGGAGCCGCCATCAATTTCTCGAGTTGATACGAATGCCTCATTGGATGGATGACCGCGTGCTCGAGCATCGCATCGATGGTATATGGCGCACCCCACCGGGCCATGAAGGCCCGCGAGTCCGCCAAGTCTTCTGTCAGCGTACGCAGCGGAAGTTTCCAGGCCGCGAGTATGCCCTCCATGTAGTCTTCCGCGCGCGCCGCGAATCCCGAGGGCTCTGGGCGTTCTTCGATGGTCGGTGCTGGGAGCTTGGCTTGCTCACAGATCCATATCAGATAGCGCGCGGCGCAACCCATCACGTGCGCGAGTAACGCCTCGCGCGAGCTGTAGTTCGGATTCGAGGACGTGGGCAGTTTCAGACTCTGGGCGTCCGCGCGGCGCCAGGTGACCAGAAACTCTCGCAGATGCTCCGCATGTAGGGCAACCAACGCTTCAGCACCGCGATACTCGTATGGATCAAGAGCCATGGATCGTCTCTCTATTGACCTCACCGTTGACTGATAGGATCGCACACCCTCGAGCGATTGGCCACGGCCCGATGCACTGGGAGCTATGGTCAAGAGTTGTGTATGACCGATCAGGCTGCGGCCTCCTCCTCCACGCCGTCTACGAACTTCACCCCGTCGATGACCTTGGCCAAGAGCTCGTAGCCATCGAGCTTCCTCCATCTTTT
>Ga0214472_10005256_pt1 | contig 13618 bp, 12 predicted proteins | sample RVTome_6_FD_207662 | JGI IMG/M metagenome (GOLD analysis project Ga0214472, IMG submission 207662) | Soil microbial communities from uranium-contaminated site in the Upper Colorado River Basin, Wyoming, United States - RVT140D175 | ecosystem: Environmental > Terrestrial > Soil > Contaminated >... | reverse complement strand
GGGGATGATCCTCGGGAATCCTCTTCTCCATCGAGACGTAGCTGAACATGCCGTCCTGGACCTCGTCGAAACCGCGCATCATGCCCTCCATGGCAAAGTCCGGCCGCAGTCTACGGTGCCAAGAAAGAGTTGTCAGTCGTCAGTTTTTCAGCAGCCTGCTAGCTCGATCCGAAGCTTTCGAGCATGGGTGAGACGAGCCCCGCTCCCAGATGGGGGCGGGGCTCCACAAATTACTCGCGTTCTTTGATCACCTTCAAAGCGTCGGACAAAACCCCAAGGACAAGCTTGTCCTTCTCTCGGCCGGTCGCCTTCTTGCTGGCGATGATGCGTTCGAGCTTGAGAACGAGGACTCGCGTGCGGCCGAGCGCCACTTTGATCGTGCGCTCACGTTCTTCATCGAACTCGCCGAGCCCATGCATGTGGACGACGATGTCGAACAACTCGATCTCCCGTCCGGCGAACATGGGGGGATTTCCCATGGTGGGAGGAAGGTAGCTGCCACGGACCTTCTCGAGGGCGCTCTTGAGATTCGGTTCTTGCAGATCGCGGAACCAGAGGTCGACACTCTGGGTTACCACGGGAGCGCCTTGAAGAGCCGCCGCGGCGAGTCCCACGATCATGAACTCGACCTTCTCGCGAACGAGTTCCTTCAAGAACTCGATTTCCCCGTCACCGAAGATTAATGGGTTGGCCACGCCGCAACGCCCTCCTCAAGCGCTCAATGGGCTTTTCCTCGAGTAGCAAGAGTGTGTGGCGGATGTTATCGCGGTCCACGCCCCTGTGTCGTTTTGAAATCCTATCGGATTCAGCAGTCAAGCGCTTCATCCGCTGCGTGGGTGTCAGTACATCATCCAGCAATGCAGACACCGAAACACCGAGGCGTTCTGAAATACGGATCAAGGACTGTGGAACGACAGAGTCCTTCCGGCCCAGCGTGTAAAACGCATTGGGGCTCACTCCAGCCTCACGAAGCATTTGCCCGATGCTCGTGCCCTGCTGACGGCAGAGGAATTCGACTCTTTTGCGGGAGAGTTTCATGTGGATAGTATACCAAACTATGGTACATAGGACAAGCTCACGAACAGCGCCTCAGCGGCTCCGACGAGATCCGCGATGCTCTGGATGAGACGCGGCCGCCACTCGTCGCCTCCGGGCACTGCCACTGGGAGACGCCGGTCGTGGAGCTCAACGGGCAGGCGACGCTTTTGAATCTGGACGCCTGGGTGATCGCGTTGACCGCGGCGCGCTAGGGTTTCGGATTTCGGCCGGCCGAAAATCAAACGGGACCTGAGTTTAGGTAGAGCGAGCGGCGCGGACGAGATTCGAGAACTCTCCGTCCACGCCACTGGAGTAGATCGAAATCAGGATGCCTGCGGCTGCATCACTGACGGTGGGAGCGAACATCCGGCCGCCCTCATTCATATAGTGGGGACACGTCGCCGGAGCCGGAGTTGACCACCGCGATGTCGCTGTCGCCTTCGGGTTCTCCGAAAGCCCCCAGGGCTTCCGGAGAACCCACGACTATCGCTAGTCGCGATCGGGCGGATAGCGCAGAGTCCATGTCCGAATGCCGGCGCGGCCGCCGTGCGTCTCCTCCAGGCGCTTGAGAGTCGTCTCCAGCGCGAGCTTCCGTCCGAGGATGCGGGTGTCTTTTTTCTCCATAGAAACGCTCCTTCTTTGGTGTGAACCCTCGGCCGAATCATCCGAGGGCCTCTGCATCGCGAAGACCGTCGTGTTCGCTCTTCAGCGACGCCGGCTCATCGCGGGAAACAAAACTCTCGACGGTGTCGATGTGTATCTGCTTGGCGGCCTCGAGCCGTGCCATCGCCCGGTCGTAGTAGTCGTGATGGCGCAGCGGATTCTTGCTCGGCGCGTATTGAAACTGGTTCCTCCCCGCGGCCAGAAAGGCCGTGAACGCGTCGAGGAGCGGTAGCTCGGGACAGCAGTCCTCGACCCATAGGAACTGCCCCATGGGATTGACCTCCAGAAAGACCAGCTCGTCGTCGGGCGTCACGATGAGATCGATGCATCCGAACACCAATCCGAGGCGGCGCATGAGTTCATGGCACGCGCGCTCGCCGTCGGCCGAGAGTTCGTCCGGCTCTACGGCTAGTGCGGCCGCGCTGGCTCGCCAGTCCAACCGCGTGACTTCGGCCTGCTGTGAGAGCAGGCGCGCGATGATCAGGCTTCCGCCGAGATAGTTCACGCGCAGTTCATGCGCCTTGGGCACACGGTGTTGAAAGATTCCCGGCGTCAGCCGCAGCACATCGTCCTCCGGGAGATCGGCCGCGCTGAGTTCGCTGGTCATGAGAACGGCCACGTCTTCGCCGTGCTCCCACTGCGCAGGATAGAAGGCCTTGTAGATCGCTGGCTCGTTCGTCTGCAGGAAGGCGCGGATGGCCGTTGGATCGTTGCTGACGAGGGTGGGCGGAATGGAGAACCCGGCGCGTGTCGCCTCGAGTAGTTGGACGGCCTTCAGATTGGAACGCCGGCGACTCGCCAGCGGATTCACCCAGAGGGCATCGGGCTCGACCAGATGCCAGAGCCCATCGATGAAATCCTCGCACTCGCGCCGCGCGACCGGCAGGTCCCCCGGATGGAGATCCTGCGGCAGCGCCGGCGGAGTCGGCCGCCGATGCCACACCGTGTCGAAGCGCCTGTCGCCTATATCGAGTTCGGGACCCTGCACCGACCAGCGGACATCGTTGCCGTCGAAGCGAATGCTCGCTCTCTGACGCGTGGGAAAGTCCGCGCCGTGCCAGATCTGCGCCTCGTGCCCAAGATTCCTGAGCGCGAGGGCGACCTCGAACGCATGCACGTCGTCGGGATAGGAGGCGATGAGAACGCGGGCCATGTCGTGGACTCCTTCCTCAAAGCGCGCGCCGTTGGCGGCGGATTCGCTGAGAGCTAGCCTAGGACTCGCGGGCTGGAAATGGCAAGGGAAAGCGAGGCTGCCGGTATGTTTCCGACGAAGAGGATTGCGTTGACCAAGTGGTGCTGCCGCACGGGGGATTTCGGCCGGCCGAAATCCGACGAAACGTCTCGTGCGTTCCTCACGTAGTGCCGGGGCAAAGCCCAGCCCCGCCGCCGCCCCTTCCGAGGAGACTCCTGCAATGATCCTCCGATCGCGATTCCCGCTGGCCCTCCTGCTGGCCTTCACGCTTGCAGGCTCGCTCGCCTCTCCGACCCAAGCCCAATTCGCCCGCCCCGGCGAGCTCCCCCCCATCGACGCGCCCACGCGCGCGGCGATCGTGGATTCCCTGACCGCGGCCATCGATTCCATCTACGTTCTCGAGGCGCCAGCCAAGCGGATCGTCCTGGGGCTGAGGAAGAATCTCGAAGAGGGCGCGTACGACGAGCTGACCGACCCGGCTGAGTTCGCCGACAGGCTCTTCGAAGACGCCCAGGCCATCAACCACGACGGCCACTTCCGCATCTTCGCCATGCCGCCGCTGAATCCCGAGGTCGTTGCAGCCGCGCAGGACGAAGATCCGGCGGACGTCGAACGCGAACGGCGGAGGCGGCGCGCGAACAACTACGGCTTCAGGGAGGCGAAGATCCTTCCCGGTGGCGTCGGCTACGTGCGCTTCGACGAGTTCGGTCACGGCAAGGAGGCCTTCGACGCCGCAGCCATGGCCATGAACTTCGTGTCCAACAGCAGCGCCGTGATTCTCGATCTGCGACAGAACGGCGGCGGTTCGGCCGCCATGATCCGTTTTATCTGCGGCTACTTCTTCGAGGACAACGCGCACCTCATCAACTGGGACATTCGCGCGGAAAATCTCACGAGGCAGTCCTACAGCGCGGACTACGTGCCCGGCCAGCGCATGCTCGAGCAGCCGCTGTACATCCTCACCAGCGGTCAGACGTTCTCGGCGGCCGAGGAATTCACCTTCGACATGCGCAACCTCGAGCGGGCGACGGTCGTGGGCGATACGACGGGCGGCGGCGGACACACCGTCGCCGGCTATGTCTACGCCTTCGACGGCTTCCGGATGGGAATCCGCATTCCCTACGGGCGCGCCTACAACCCCGAGAACAACGAGGGCTGGGAAGGCGTGGGGGTCATTCCGCACATTCCAGTGCCAGCGGATCAGGCGCTCACCGTGGCGCACTCCGAAGCGCTACGCGGGCTGATCGGGCACGAAGAGGACACGGAATATCTCGCCGCGCTGGAGTGGCACTTGCAGGGCCTTCAGAGCCAGCTCGAGCCGATGACGATCTCGTTGGAGCAGATGCAGGCCCTTGCCGGCGGCTACGGTCCGCGGCGGATCATCCTGGAAAACGGAGTGCTCTACTATCAGCGCGAAGACCGGCCTCGCTTCAGGCTGGAGCCGATGGGGGCGGATCTTTTTCGCGTGGGAGATCTCGAGTACTTCCGTCTCAGTTTCGAGCGCGACGTAACCGGTGCGGTCGTCAAGCTCATCGGTCTCTACGACAACGGGCGGTCGGATGAGAATGTGCGGGATGTGAGCTGACGTTCGCATGCGGCGTCTGCCCAGCCGCCGGGCGTCCCCAGCGGCTCACGGAGGAGGAGATGAGTTCGTCGAGGGACGGAACTTGGTTGGGGATCGTGCGAGGGGGGCTAGCTGGCCTCGTAGAGCGATTTGATCGCCCCGTAGGATCTGCTGTCCGTCGCGTGCTTGGTCAGCTCGACGCCGTTGTCACGATAGAAGAGCAGTTGCCACAGCTCTCCATTCTGGACGACATAGAGTTCGTGCTTGCCGCGTATCTAATAGACCGTGCCGCCGGACACCGTGACGGCCAGACGCACGGTGAAGGTCCGCCGCTGCGATCCGGCGAACTCGGTCTCGACATTCGCGCTCCAGGGGATGGGGTCGGCGACCAAGCTGAGGTCGACGGCCAGCACGATTTCGCCGTCCTTGCTGGGGCTGCCGTTCATGAGGCGTTCCATCGAGGCCAGGTCCCTCGTCAGGGGCCAGCGTCCGTTCGCCGTCTCGGCGAGATCGAACTCGTCCACCGGGAATTGGAACTCGTAATCCTCGTGCAATAGCAATTGGTACAGAGCGAAGTTTCGTTGGTTGAGGGACTGGACCAGCAGCTCGACGAGTCGATCAGGCGTCTCCGCTCCGGTGAGCTCATCGCGGGCCCGCGTTGGGTGGTCGTCGTCGCAGCCAACGGCACAGAGGAGGAGGCCGAGAAGCAGGGCCGTGACCGTCCGGAGAAGCAGCGAACGAAACGCAAATAGGCGCTCGCGTTTCGAGTTCTGGATCCGGGACATGGGTTCCTCCGGAAGCTCTCGCCGTTGGGACTGTCTCGCCAGTCTGGAGATCTCGGCGGGCGGTTGTCAAGCAGGCGGCCCGGATTTCGGCCGGCCGGCCGAAATCTCACCGACTCAGCTCCCCATCTGACGGATCATCACCACCGCCATGGTGTGATCGCGATGAGCGAGCCTGTGTCGGCCTGATCCGGGGGGGCGATCGCTCGTCGTGGCATGGGCTCTGGAGCTGGGGCGGCAACCGTCGTTCCTCTTGTTCACCAACGCCTTCATGATCGTCTACAATCTGATCCCACTCTGGTGGGTGGTCCGGCTGGAACCGGTGGAAGGTGCGGCGCTCCGGAAGGCGCCGGTATCACCGCGCGCGAGCGCGAGAGCCTCGAGCTGATCCGCTCGGGTTGCACGAATCAGGAGATGGCGGATCGGCCGTTCATCTCCCTGGCCACGGTGAAAGATCACGACACGAACATCTTCAAGTAGATGGGTGTGCGGAATAGGGTGGGGTTGGTGATCCGGCTGCAGGGGGAGGCGCGCTAGGTGATCGAACTCGAAATTCTCCAGAACCTGGTCTACGAGACTGCCGCGTTCAACGGTGGCGTTGCGCCCGCGACGCTCGAAATCCTCGTCGGCCACGCACTCGCACTTCCGGCTCCCCTGAAGGCCCTGATCCTCACTTCGGGCCTCCAGGGACGCGAACCGGAGCCGCCCGATGGCCACCGCTGCCTCCTGGGCGTCGCCCTGGCCGAACAGCTCCTCTTCATGTACGCCGAGGGGAAACTGCCGAGCCCGGACCGGGTCGGCGTCGTCCTCGTGGGAAATATCTATGCGGATCCGGAGCTCGCGGCCCGCGGCGTCAAGGGGGATGTTTCCGAGGTGTGGGAGACCTTCGCCAACGAGTTCCGCTGGGTCGTGGGTGTCCTCGGCGATCACGATACGCTGGACGATCGTGAGCGCCTCGAACAACTCGGGAATGTCCATGTTCTCGATGGAAAGACCGTCGAACTGGATGGCCTCCGCATCGCCGGTCTCGGGGGGATCATGGGGCGTACGACGAAAACGGACCCCATCGAGCTGAGGGACTATCTGGATCCGCTCAGGCAACATGCGAAATGGGGGCCCGATCTACTCGTGCTGCACCAGGGTCCGAGCGTTCGCGAGGAGCGCCACATTGGCTCCGACGAAATTCGCAAGCTGCTCGACGAAACACAGCCGTCGTTGGTCGTCTCCGGACACTATCATTGGAAGACGCCGGTCGTGGCACTCACGGCGCGGACGACGGTGATCAATGTGGATGCTCGCGTCGTCGTGCTGACCGCCGAGGCCACCTGAGCGGCCAAAGCAAGGTCAGCTCGAAGAGACGCTTGGACAGACCTCCAGCGCGGAGTCGAGGCGAACAAAAATCAGGAGTTGATATCCGTTAAAGAGGCCGAAATTGCCGCCACCGCCCTCAGGCTGCCCTCATCACGGCCCAATCGAAGAACCGATCTCCCAGCCACTTCCGCACGAAGATCAGCGGCTTGGCGTATTTGCCGACGGCGTATCTCGTCTTGGGCCTCTTCGCGCGGATCGCCTTCAGGATGACGCTGGCGATGACCGACGGCGATGACGCGCCGCCCTTCTCGTAGGACTCCCTGGTCGCCTTCTCGATCCTTCGCGCGAACTCCCCATAGGCGGTGTTTCCCGAGCGCTCCATCATCGGCTGCAGCATGACTTCGCCGAAGGCCGTCTCGATGATCCCCGGCTCGATGATGATGACGTCGATACCGAAGGGGGCCAGCTCCAGGCGCAGGCAGTCCGACCAGCCTTCGAGCGCGTGCTTGCTCGCGTGATACCACGATCCCAGCGGCGTGTAGATCTTGCCGCCCACCGAAGAGATGTTGACGATCTTGCCCGCCCTCTTCTGCCGCATGGTCGGCAACACGAGCTGTGTCACCCGGGCCAGGCCGAACAGATTGACCTCGAACTGGTAGCGCGCGTCGTCGAGGCTCGTGTCTTCCATCGCGCCGTAGCTGCCATAGCCGGCGTTGTTGATCAGGACATCGACGCCACCATGCTTCTGCTGGATCTGCTCGACCGCCGCGACAATCTCTTCTTCCCTCGTGATGTCCATCGCGAGGGGGATGGCGCCGAGATCTGCGAGATCCTGCATCCGTTCGATGCGGCGGGCCGCCACGTAGACGGTGTAGCCCTGCCCGAGCAGCGTCTTCGCGGTCTCCTTGCCGATGCCGGAGGAGGCGCCGGTGACCAAGACGGTTTTCATGAGTCGGATCTCCTTTTGAGACGCCGCTGCGATGGGCGGGCTTCGCAGCGCGTCGATGCATCGAAAATTCTCGCCCGTCACGGTTGGTCTTCGAGCGCGTAGGTATCAGCACGGTAGCTCTTGCGCCGCCGCCACGCCCACTCGAGGCGGCTGTCAGCGAGCCTACATCACCTTCGCTAAAACCTCGACGAAAGGAAAAAGCCGATGCCGCAGTATGCCAAGCATCTCGCTGCTTCACTTGCCTTGCTCCTCTGCATGCTCCCTTCCGTGACAGTCCTTGCACAGGTAGGGCCTCCGGGAGGCACCATCTATGTCGATGACACGGCCTACCAAACCGTCGCGACGCCGCGCGATCTGCCACCCCACGGAAAGTTCGACGCCATCTATGTCTTGGGCGACAACTTGAGTGCCGTGGCCGAGGCCGCACCAGGCGATCGCGACTACAATGGAGGCCGCTGGGAAGTGCGCCTCGTTACCTTTCTGACCATTTCACCCACGCAGTTCACAAACGTGGAAGACTTGCGCGCCGCCGAGGCGCAGGGACAGGTCAGTTTCAGTGAGATTGTGCGCCGCTTCGAATGCCCGCTCATCCGACGGTAGGCAGCTCCGGTCCTCGGGCGTGGAACCGGTAGGGCCCGCTGCTCCGCCGGTTCCACGATCCTTCCGCGGAATCTCTGCAGGAACGCGGGCCCTCGTTCAGATCGAAGTCGAATCCGGTGATTCTTTGCTCCTTTGCAAATGCGCTCGCGTCGGGCAAGCAGTTCATGGCACACTGCGGCCGCCTACCGAAAAGCTGAGACCGCCGCCGCCCTGCAGTAGACGATGACACGCACCCCGCTGGACATCCTACAAACCGTCTACGGCTACCCCACCTTCCGCGGCCGCCAAGCCGAAGTCATCGATCATCTCCTGGCCGGCGGCGACGCCCTGATGCTGGCGCCGACGGGCGGCGGCAAGTCCCTCTGCTACCAGATCCCTGCCCTGCTACGCGAAGGAACCGGCATCGTCGTCTCGCCATTGATTGCGTTGATGCAGGACCAGGTGTCGGCGCTGCGTCAACTGGGAGTGCGCGCGGCGTTTCTCAATTCGAGTCTCTCGGCTGCGGAAAAGCGAGAGGTAGCAGCGAACCTTCGCGCCGGCGCACTCGACCTGCTCTATCTCGCACCCGAGCGACTCATGCTCGACGACACACTCGACCTTTTGAGTGAAGTCAGTCCCTCCGTCATCGCCATCGACGAGGCCCATTGCGTCAGCCAGTGGGGACACGACTTCCGCCCCGAATATCTGCAGCTCGACGTCCTGCGCGAGCACTTCCCCGGCGTGCCGCGCCTGGCCTGCACGGCGACGGCCGACGCGCGGACACGCGCCGAGATCGTCACGAATCTGAAGTTGGATGGCGGCCACATCTTCGCGACTGGCTTTGACCGACCCAACATCCGCTATCTGGTGACCGAGCGTAGTGGCGGCACGACGCAGCTCATGCGTTTCCTCCGCAACGAACACCCCGGTCAGGCGGGCATCGTCTACTGCCTGTCGCGCCGCAAGACGGAGAAGGTGGCCGAGCAGCTCGTAGGTGCCGGCCTCGATGCATTGCCTTATCACGCGGGCCTGTCGGCCGGCGTCCGCACGGCCAACCAACGCCGCTTCCTCAACGAGGACGGCGTGGTGATCGTCGCGACCATCGCGTTCGGCATGGGCATCGACAAGCCGGACGTGCGTTTCGTGGTGCATGTGGACATGCCCTCCGGCCTGGAGGCCTACTATCAGGAGACGGGGCGCGCCGGCCGTGACGGCCTGCCCGCCACGGCGCTGTTGACCTACGGGCTACAGGACGTCGTGCTGCGGCGCCGCATGCTCGAGACCTCCGAGGCCGACGAACTCCACAAGCGCGCCGAACGCCAGCGCCTCGAGTCCATGCTGGCCTATTGCGAATTGGTCACCTGTCGCCGCCAAACGTTGCTGCGGCACTTTGGCGACGACATGCCCGATCCCTGCGGCAACTGCGATGTCTGCCTTTCGCCGCCGGTGACTTTCGATGCCACCGTTGCCGCGCAAAAGCTGCTGTCGTGCGTGGCGCGGACCGGGCAGAGATTTGGTGCGAACTACGTGATCGATGTGTTGTTGGGCAGCGACGACGTGCGGATCACTCGCTTTGGACATGACCAGATCAGCACGCATGGGATCGGCGGCGAATTGGACCGCAACGGTTGGCGGGCCATCGTGCGTCAACTGATGGCGCGCGGGATCCTGGCGCCGGATACCGAAGGGTACGGCTCGCTGAAGTTGACGGAACATGCGAGCGGCGTGCTGAGCGGGAAGACGACGTTGGAATTGCGGAAGGATCCGATGCGGGCGCCGGGAGGCGGGCGCAAGGCGAAGGGGAAGGTCGGCAAGGCGGCTCTCCTGGCGGCGGACGGCGCCCTGGCCGATCCGGAGGTGGCCGCGCGTTTCGAGCGGCTGCGGGAGTTGCGACTGCAGCTGGCGCGGGAAGCCAACGTTCCGCCCTATGTCGTCTTCCACGACAAGACCCTGGCCGCCATGGCGGTGCTGCGGCCGCGCAGTGCGTCGGAGTTGATGGGGATCAGCGGGATCGGGCAGGCGAAGCTCGCGAAGTGGGGGGCGGTGTTCTTGGCGGCGTTGGGGGACGAAGGTGCGGTGGACGAGGGCGCGTGATGGACGCGATCAGTTCAAACCGCCATCGCCCCTCCAGGACGGCTCCTCAGGGATCCACGGCTACCTTCGCGTAGTACCCCGCGATGCGCCCGGCCGCGCCCTTCTTGGTGTACACGTCCGGCTGCCTTGACTCGATCACGCCGGCGATGACCTCGGCCACTTCCTCCGCGCTCTGCGAGTCCGGCAATTCCCGCGAATCCGGGCCGCCGTGGAGAGCGCTCAGACCAAAGTCCGTGCGCACGACTCCCGGCGAGACCAGGCTGAACTGGATCTGCGGATGGCTCTCCTGGAATTCCATGCGGAAGGTCGCCGTCAGGGCGTTGAGGAAGTGTTTCGCGCCGCAGTAGGCCGAGCGGACGGCGACGAACGGCACGCGACCGAGGAGCGAAGAGACGTTGATGACATGCCCCGCCTCGCGCGCCTTGAAATGAGGGAGCACTTCCTGCATTCCGTACAGCGCGGTCATGACATTCGTTTGCATGACCTCGTGCATGTCCTCGTCGGTAAGTTGTGAGGGCAGGCGCGTGATGCCGCGCCCGACATTGTTGATCCATACGTCGATGTGGCCGAAGCGCTCGAGGCTGGCCTCGACGACGCTGCGGACCTCGTCACGGTTCGACACATCGGCGACGACCGCGATGGCGTTCTCACCGCAGCGAGAGGCGACTTCTTCCAGCAGGTCCTTGCGGCGAGCGACGAGAACGACGGACATGCCTTGACCGGCCAAATGCTCTGCAGTGGCGGCACCGATGCCCGCGCTGGCGCCGGTGATGACGACGACTGTGGGCGGCGTGGTCATGGGGATTCTCCAGGGAGGGAATGGGCTGTCGCGCGGCTGGCCCGGCCGAGTTTCCGGCCGCGCGGTCGGTCGAGGCTGGATACCTCCCAACTCGTTTGATGCTGGCAGGTTAGACGACGATCTGCGGGTGCGTCAATCGGCGGTGACGTCGACGGGTGTGGTGGCACCGGCCGTCGCCCATCACGCCGTCGGACTACCGCCGCCGTCCGCGGCGTCGTAGATTCAAGGGGTCCTGTCCCTCCTCCATGTCGCCCGAATCGAAGAGCCTTCGAAAGCCCGAAGGGGGAGATCGAAATGGCCATCGACCGCGTACGCGCGCGATTGTGCGCCCCGTATCTATTCATACTGTTCCTCGTCGCCTGCGGATCGGACCCGTCCGGGCCGTCCATCGGCGACCGGCAATTCCGCGGCACCATCGATCCGTCTTTGCAGAGCGTTCTCCTGCAGAAGCTGGTCGGTTCGAATCAGTTGGCCGTGGAGCTGATCGCCGAGGGCGACGTCCGCGTGGATCCGCAGACGCAACAGGTCGCCATCGACGTCGCGCTGCGCAACGCGGGCGGCGAGAGCCTGATGGCGCCGGTGCTGATTCGCCTGGGCGAGTTCCAGCCCGACGACGTCATCCCCTTCAACAGCGACTGGCCGCGGCTCGACGCCTTGAAGGCGAGCGAACTCGACTATCCCTGGGGCTATTTCTACGCGGACGAGTTCGGGTCGGATCAGCTGCTCGAGCCGGGCGAGACGAGCGCTTCCCGCGAGTGGATCTTCTTCGATCCCGGCCTCGCTTCATTCTCCTTTGCGGCGCGGGCCGAACTCGCGGGTGCGCCTGGCGACCCCGCAATCACGGGCCTGGTCTTCATCGACGAGAACTTCAACGGTGTGTTCGATGACGTCGAGATGCCCCACGGCAGAGGCGCCGTCTACACGGCCGCGTCGGACGGAACGCAGTTGATCGCGCCCGTCGGGTCCGACGGACGCTACCGGTTCCCCATCTCGCGCAGCGGCCTCTACGAGCTCTACTACGACGACTTCACCGATGGGCCGTGGTGCACGAGCACACCCAATCCGCTTGTGATCGTCGTCGCGCCGGGGCCCGACGGAGTGCCTCAGAGCTACGAGCACGCCGACTTCGGTTGGTCGGCGCGATGTGGGCCGACGGTGAACAGGGTGGTATTCACCGATCGCCCGCTCTCGGAGTTCCAGGGAGACCGTTACACGCTGCTGGAGGCGACGGCCGAGGGCGCCGAGCTCGTCCTGAGGGTTGGCCTCAGCGCCTGCCACGGCGGCCATCCGATCACGCTCGTGATTTCGACCGGGATCATGGAGTCGTTGCCGCCGCAGACCTTCGCGGTGCTCGTGCACGACAATCTTGGCGATGTCTGCCGGAGCTGGCTGGAGGAAGAACGCCGCTTTGACCTCGCCAGACTCGTGGCGCACGTCGGCGGACCCATCTACATCCGGCTGCTGGACTACGACGGGGTGGAGCACAAGGTGCTGGTGGGGCGGGACAAGCAGGACGGATGACGGCGGCATCGAAAATGTGATTCACGAATTCGGTATGGATTCGGGCGGAGATCTCGGCCAAGCTATCAGCCTTTGGACTGATCGTTCGAAGTTGGCGGAGTCTTCGAAAGGTCGCGATCTGCGAAGACTCCTCGTGACGCGTCAGGAGGACGTGGCCATGAGCGAGAGACTCGAAGTCAATCTCGTCGACCTCTATTCGACAATCGATGGGAGAATCAGGCGCACGACATTTTTCGTGGCGGGGAGCGGACTCATGGTGCTCAGCGTGCTTACGTACGGTGTGTTCGCCTTTGGCGTGGGCGATGAGCCTCTGGGTCGCGTTCTGGGTTGCATGGTGTTCTTCATGCCGAGTTTCGCTCTCCACATCCGGCGCCTCCATGATCTGGGCCGGTCGGGCAACTTCGCGATTCTCCTGATCATACCGGTGATCAATCTCGCCCTATGGTTGTATCTCCTGCTTACGCCGGGGATCGACGGTCCCAATGAGTTTGGGAGTCGACCCTGCAGCGTGAAACTGGCCGTATGACATCGGGCCGCGCCCGACGGATGCTTCCATATTCTCACTGCCACAGATTTCGAAACTGTGATCCTGCCGGCTCCGAGCCGGCGCATTCGATCCACGCTCTCGTTCTCCCCGGTGTTCGCCGGCCGCCCCCGTGGATCGTCTAGAATGGGCCGAGAGAGTGCGAAATGGGCTCTTCGTGGGAGAGTCCCGGCGCTGGGCCTTCCCTGGGCGCGAGCGACCGACGCCCCCGGAAGACAAGACATCGACCGTCACGAATCACAACTTCATTGAACCACCGGTCCGACTCTTCCGCATACCCTCGGGCGTCCAATCCAGGAGCCCGCGATGAATCGGAAAGTCCCTGGTCACGTAATTCGGCTCGGCGTACTGGCAGTCCTCGCCATCATCTTCCTCTTCTTCGTACGCCAACGCTATGTCCCCGAGAGCTTCGGTGAGCTGGGTCACTACCGCGCCGAGGCCATCGCCGTCAACGGCGACAGACCGGTTCGATACGCTGGCATGGAGGCGTGCGCGGACTGCCACGACGAGATCGTCGAGCTGAAGCAGGCGTCTTACCACCGCGGCCTGACCTGCGAGGGCTGCCACGGACCCGCCAACGAC
>Ga0214472_10005255_pt1 | contig 13619 bp, 11 predicted proteins | sample RVTome_6_FD_207662 | JGI IMG/M metagenome (GOLD analysis project Ga0214472, IMG submission 207662) | Soil microbial communities from uranium-contaminated site in the Upper Colorado River Basin, Wyoming, United States - RVT140D175 | ecosystem: Environmental > Terrestrial > Soil > Contaminated >... | reverse complement strand
GGTTGGTGATCGAGGCGTCCGACTCGGGAAGCGGGCGGGACGGCTATGTGGTGTTCACTGCGCCTCCCGGGCGCAATGTCATCGACCAGAGCGGGGTCCCGGGCGACGGACCCTACGAGAGCTGCGTGGTGGTGAAGCAGGGCGTGCACCACGTGATCATCCGCGGGCTCGAGCTGAGGAACTGCAAGCGCTACGGCATTTTCATCGAGCGCCAGTTCGAGCCGGTGCTGGATTCGCAGACGCACGACATCGTGATCGAGGACAACGACATCTCGGGCTGGGGCGGCACCGGCAACCTGCGCCCGGCGCTGGTCGACAACGACGGCGCGGTGCACTGCAACTACTGGCGCGAGAGCGACGACGCGAAGCGTCCCGATCGCATCGTCATCCAGAGGAACACGATGCGCGACCCGCGCCACGGCTCGAACCCCTGGAAGAGCGGCGCCGGCAGCCGCAAGCACCCGATGGGACCGCAGGGCGTGGTGTTCGACCGCTGCGGGCGCAACCACGTCATCCGCTACAACGCCATCTATTCGACCAACGGCAACCACTTCATGGACGGCATCGGCGGCGCCGAGAACTTCAGCGACGCCGGCTTTCCGTGGGCCGACTCGGACATCCACGCGAACCGCATCTCGGAGGCCTACGACGACGGCATCGAGGCCGAGGGCGGCAACCGCAACGTGCGCATCTGGGGCAACTACCTGGACCGCGTGTTCGTGGCGATCGCCAACGCCGCCACCACCACCGGGCCGCTCTACGTCTGGCGCAACGTGAGCTATCGCGCCGCGGGGATGTATCACCCGGGCGCGCCGCCGGAGCTCGAGGACCGCGGCCCGTTCGTGAAGGCGGGCAGCAAGACCGCCGCGGCGCGCGGCGGGCGCGCCTATTACTTCCACAACACCGTGCTGCAGCCGCGCGCGCCCGGCACGAAGTACCCGATGGGCGCGGGCTGGGGGATCCTCAACTCCGGCGGGCCGCTCTACAACGTCGTCAGCCGCAACAACATCTGGCACATCCACAAGCCGGAGCAGATCCAGGGCCGGCCCAAGTTCGCCTCGATCAGCGCCGACGGCAATCGCGGCCTGGTCGACGCCGACTTCGACCTGTACAACGGCCCGCTTTGGAACGCGGGACGCGGCGCCGAGCGCCGCGGCTGGAAGGCGACGCCGCTCTACGCCGCGTCGCAGCCCGGGGATTTCTCGCTCGCGCCGGGCAGCCCGGGATACGGCCGCGCCGAGCCGATCCCGAACTTCAACGATAGATACGCGCGCCCGGATGTCGGCGCGCACCAGTCGGGGACGCCGCCGATGCGCTTCGGCCGGCCGCAGCCCTAGCATGGCCGCGGACGCGCCCGCGGCCCGGCTCGAGCTCGAGGACGGCGCCGTCTTCCCCGGCCGCCTGCTCGGCTCGCCGAAGGCGCTCGCGGGCGAGGCGGTGTTCAACACCGGCATGGTGGGCTACACCGAGTCGCTCACCGATCCCTCGTACCGCGGCCAGATCCTCGCGCTCACCTATCCCCTGGTCGGCAACTACGGCGTGCCGCCGGCGTTCGAGTCCGGACGCATCCAGGCCGCCGCGCTGGTGGTCTCGGCGCTCGCCTTCGAGTACAGCCACGCCGCGGCCACGAAGAGCCTGCCGCAGTGGCTCGCCGAGGAAGGCATTCCCTGCCTCGCCGGCGTCGACACGCGCGCGCTCGCCAAGCACCTGCGCGATAAGGGCTGCATGCCGGGCAGGATCGTCACCGCCGGGCACTCGGTCGCCTTCGAGGATCCGAACCTTCGCAACCTCGTTTCCGAAGTCGCGACAAAGGAAAAAACAATCTATCCCGGCAAAGGCGAAACAAATGGCAAAACCGTGATCGTCGTCGACTGCGGCGCCAAGGGCAGCATCATCGAGCGGCTGCGCTCGCGCGGCCTCACCGTGGTGCGCGTGCCCTGGGACCACGACTTCCTCGCCGAGGACTTCGACGGCATTCTGATTTCGAACGGGCCGGGCGACCCGCAGGCGTGCCTCGCCACGGTGCGCAACATCGAGCGCGCCATGCGCCTCGGCCGCCCGATGATGGGCATCTGCCTCGGACACCAGCTGATGGCGCTCGCCGCGGGCGCGAGGACCTACAAGCTCAAGTTCGGCCACCGCGGCCACAACCAGCCGTGCATCGAGGCCGGCACCGGGCGCTGCTTCATCACCTCGCAGAACCACGGCTTCGCGGTCGACCCGGCGTCGCTTCCCGAGGGCTGGGAGCCGTGGTTCACCAACGCCAACGACGGCTCGAACGAAGGCATGCGCCACCGCTCGGCTCCGTTCCTGAGCGTGCAGTTCCACCCCGAGGCCGCGCCCGGCCCGGTCGACTGCGAGCCGCTGTTCGACCGCTTCGTGAGCCTGATGCGATGAGCGACATGCCCCGCAAGGTGCTGCTGCTCGGCAGCGGCGCGCTCAAGATCGGCGAGGCCGGCGAGTTCGATTACTCCGGCAGCCAGGCGATCAAGGCCCTCAAGGAGGAGGGCGTCGCCACCGTGCTGGTGAACCCCAACATCGCCACCATCCAGACCTCGGCGGAGCTCGCCGAGCGCGTGTACTTCCTGCCGGTGACGCCGCACTTCGTCGCCCAGGTGATCGAGCGCGAGCGCCCGGACGGCATATTGCTGGGGTTCGGCGGGCAGACGGCGTTGAATTGCGGTTTGTCTCTTTTCAAGGAAAAAACACTCGAAAAATTCGAGGTGAAAGTCCTCGGCACGCCGATCCGCGCCATCGAAGACACCGAGGACCGCGAGCGCTTCACGGCGCGGCTGGCGGAGATCGGCGTCGAGGTGCCCAAGAGCGGCGCGGCGGGCAGCGTGGAGCAGGCGGCCGGGCTGGCGAAGCGCATCGGCTACCCGGTGATGGCGCGCGTCGCCTACGCGCTCGGCGGGCTCGGCTCGGGGCTGTGCGCCGACGAGCGCGAGCTGCGGCTGCGCGTGGCGCAGGCGCTGGCGCACAGCCCGCAGGTGCTGATCGAGGAGTACCTCGCCGGCTGGAAGGAGCTCGAGTACGAGGTGGTGCGCGACCGCTTCGACAACTGCATCGTGGTCTGCAACATGGAGAACCTCGACCCGATGGGCATCCACACCGGCGAGAGCGTGGTGGTGGCGCCGAGCCAGACGCTCACCAACCGCGAGTACCACCTCCTGCGGGAGCTCGCGATCCGCGTGGTGCGCCACCTCGGCGTGGTGGGCGAGTGCAACATCCAGTTCGCCCTCGACCCGCGCTCCGGCGCCTACCGCGCGATCGAGGTGAACGCGCGGCTCTCGCGCAGCTCGGCGCTCGCCTCCAAGGCGACCGGCTACCCGCTCGCCTTCATCGCCGCCAAGCTCGCGCTCGGCCACAACCTGGCGAGCCTGCGCAACGCGGTCACGCTCGCCACCACCGCCTGCTTCGAGCCGGCGCTCGACTACGTGGTGGTGAAGGCGCCGCGCTGGGACCTGCAGAAGTTCCGCCGCGCCTCGCAGCGCATCGGCTCGTCGATGAAGTCGGTCGGCGAGGTGATGGCGATCGGCCGCAGCTTCGAGGAGGCGCTGCAGAAGGCGCTGCGCATGGTCGACACCGGCCCGCGGCTGTTCGACCACGAGGCGCTCGAGCAGCTGCTGCGCGAGCCGACCCCGGAGCGCATCCACGTCGTCGCCGAGGCGTTCCGCCGCGGCTGGGGCGTCGGCGAGGTGCACGCGCTGTCGCACATCGATCCCTGGTTCCTGCAGCGCATCCGGCGCATCGTCGAGCTCGAGCGGCGCCTGCGCGAGGACGCTTCGGAGGAGCTTCTGCGCGAGGCGAAACAGGCCGGGTTTTCCGACCTTCAGATTTCCGTCTTACGAGGGGTTTCGGTTGATGAAGTAAAAACAAGGAGAGAAGCGGCCGGGATCGTCCCCCGGGTGAAGCAGATCGACACGCTCGCCGGGGAGTACCCGGCGCAGACCAACTACCTGTATCTCACCTACCACGGCGACGAGGACGACGTCGCGGCCGGCTCGCTCGAGAACGCGGTGCTGGTGCTCGGCTCGGGCGCCTACCGCATCGGCGCCTCGGTCGAGTTCGACTGGTGCGCGGTGAGCGCGGTGAAGGCGCTGCGCCGCCGCGGCCTGCGCACCGTGGTGCTCAACCACAACCCCGAGACCGTGAGCACCGACTACAACGAGTGCGACCGGCTCTACTTCGACGAGATCAGCCTGGAAGCGGTGCTCGAGATCGTGCGCCGCGAGCGGCCGCTCGGCGTGGTGGTCTCGGTCGGCGGGCAGGCGCCGAACAACCTCGCCACGCAGCTCGCCGAGCACGGCGTGCGCATCCTGGGCACGAGCGCGCAGAGCATCGACCGCGCCGAGGACCGGCACAAGTTCTCGCGCCTGCTCGACTCGCTCGGCATCGAGCAGCCGGCGTGGCGCGAGCTGCAGACCGAGGTGGACGCGCTGTCGTTCGCGCGCAGCGTCGGCTACCCGGTGCTGGTGCGGCCCTCCTATGTCCTGTCCGGGGCCGCGATGGGCGTCGCCTCGACCGACGCCGAGCTGGCGCGCTTCCTCGCGCGCGCGACGCGCGTCTCGCCGCGCCACCCGGTGGTCATCAGCAAGTTCCTGGAGAACGCGCGCGAGCTGGAGATGGACGCGGTCGCCTGCCGCGGCGAGCTGGTCGCGGCGGCGGTCTCGGAGCACGTCGAGAACGCCGGCGTGCACTCGGGCGACGCGACGCTGGTGCTGCCGCCGCAGCGCACCTACCTCGAGACCGTGCGCCGCGTGCGGCGCATCGCGGCGCGCATCGCCCGCGCGCTCGCCATCCACGGGCCGTTCAACATCCAGTTCCTGGCGAAGGCGAACGAGGTGAGCGTGATCGAGTGCAACCTGCGCGCCTCGCGCAGCTTTCCCTTCGTGTCGAAGGTGCTGCGCGTCAACCTGATCGACCTCGCGGTCGACGTGATGCTCGGGCGCCCGGTGCCGGTGCATAACGGCTCGGTGATGGACCTCGACTACGTCGGGGTCAAGGCGCCGCAGTTCTCCTTCACGCGCCTGGAGGGCGCCGACCCGGTGCTCGGCGTCGAGATGGCCTCGACCGGCGAGGTCGGCTGCCTCGGCGAGGACTTCGAGGAAGCCTTCCTCAAGGCGCTGGTCGCGGTCGGCTTCCGCCTGCCGGTGAAGAGCGCGCTGCTTTCGACCGGCCCGATCGAGGCCAAGGCGGCGTTCCTCGAAAGCGCGCGCACGCTGCGCGACATGGGCGTGCGCCTGTACGCCACCTCGGGCACCGCGGCGTTCCTCGCCGCGAACGGCGTCGGCGCGGAGCTCGCGCACTGGCCGAGCGAGGCGCGCTCGCCGAACGCGCTCGAGGTGCTCGAAGCCCGCGGCGTCGACCTGGTGATCAACATTCCGAAGAGCTCGGGCGAGGAGGAGCTCGCCAACGACTACCTGATCCGGCGCAAGGCGGCGGACCTGGGCATCGCGCTGATCACCGACATCCAGCTCGCGCAGCGCTTCGTCGAGGCGGCGGCGAAGAAGGGCCTCGCCGAGCTGCAGGCGAAGAGCTGGCAGGAGTACGCACCGCACGAGCCGGCGGCGCCGCGCGCCGCGCCGATTCGAGGAAAGGAGAAGGTGGCATGAAGCACGAACACGACCTGCCGTGGCGCACCAAGCTGCTGTTCAGCGGCACCGCGCTGCTCGCGCTCGCCGTCATCGGCGCCGTCGTGCTCGCCGCCGGCGAGGCCGCGGTGCGCGCGCTCGCGCCGCGCTCCGACCCGGTGAAGCTCGGCGTGCGCCTCGAGGGCTCCGAGCGCCGGCACGGCCTGAAGCCGAACCTGCGCGCGGTGCAGACCGGGGTGCTGGTCGAGACCAACTCGCTCGGCTTCCGGGAAAGGGAGTACCCGCTCGAGCGCGTTCCCGGGGTGCGCCGCATCTCGGTGCTCGGCGACTCGTTCACCTTCGGCGTCGGGGTGGAGTTCTCCGAGATCTTCGCCAAGCGCCTCGAGGAGCGGCTCAACCGCGAGCGCGGCCCCCACGAGGTGATCAACTTCGGCGTGAGCGGCTATAACACCAGTATGGAGCTCGCCACCCTGCGCGAGATCGCGGGGCGGTTCAGGCCCGACCTGGTCATCCTCGGCTACGTGCTGAACGACACCGAGCGCGTCGGCCCGGCGGCCGAAGCGGCGCCGGCCGCCGGCTCGCGCTCGGCGCTCAGCGCCGCGCACACCTGGATGAAGGACGCGTCCATGCTCTACCGCCTGATGGCGCCCAAGCTCGGCGCGGCGCTCGGGGTGCTGTTCGACGCGCGCTACGCGGTGGGCGTCACGCACCAGATCATCCGCTCCTTCGAGGACGACTCGCCCGGATGGCTCGAGTCGCGCCAGGCGCTCGCCGCGATCGCCGAGGAGACGCGCGCGATGGGCGCCGGGTTGCTGGTGGTGGTGTTCCCGATGATGATCGACTTCGCGAGCTATCCGCTCGAGGATGCGCACCGCAGGATCGTGCGGTTCTGCGAGGCGAACGGCATCGAGGTGCTGGATCTGCTGCCGCGCTTCCGGGGAGAGCGCGCCGGCGAGCTCGCGGTGTTCCTCGACGGGCACCCCAACGCCCGGGCGCACGCCGTCTTCGCCGAGGAGATCTTCAGGCGCCTGCAGCCCGGGCGAGCCCCCGGCTCAGCCGCCGGCGCAGCCGGTACAGGCGCTCGGTCCAGGCGTCGATGCGGTAGCCGAACACCGCCGCCTTCGCCTCGGTAGCCGCGGCGTCGTAGGGCGCGCGCAGGAACTCGACCGACCACTCGTCGGTGTCCAGGATCGCGCACTCGGCGAGCTTCGCGCCGCGCTTGCGCGAAGCGTCCACGGATCCGGGATTGATGAAGTACAGAAGGTCCTTCTTCAGGAGGATTTTTTCTTCAAACGAAACCCCGCGCACTTCATTGTCAGGATGAACTTCGTAGACCCGCTGTTCGTGGCTATGGCCGAAGAAGCACAGCCGCGCCTGCGGCACCTCGCGCAGCAGCTCGGCCGCGTTCCTGCCGACGAGCGCCGGCGTCGTCATGTATTCCTGCACGTCGCGTACGCCGCCGTGGATCAGCACCACGCCACCCGCGAGCACGCGCTGCGGCGGAAGCGTGGCGAGCCAGGCGGCGGCCTCGGCGCCCAGGCTGCGCCGCGTGCGCCGCAGCGAGTACTCGGCCTTGGTCGAGCAGCGGCGGAAACCGAGCCGGCCCAGGCCGATGAGGTCGTGGTTGCCGGCGATGGCGAGCGCGCGCCGCTCGCGCACCAGCGCCACGCACTCGTCCGGGTCGGCGTTGTAGCCGACGATGTCCCCGAGGCAGAGGAGCCGATCGCCGCGGGCCTGGGCGCCGCGCGCTTCCAGGGCCGCGAGCGCCGCCGCGAGCGCCTCGCGGTTGCCGTGGATGTCGGCTATGACGCCGTAGAGAGCCATCGCCACAGCCGCAGGCTCGCCCGCGGCACGCGCTTGAGCCGCGTCGCCGCGCTGCGCGCTAGCGGCGCCGGGTCGGTCCAGGCGAACATGTCGTACACCTTCGGCGAGGCGAGCGATGCGATCCAGCGCCAGAAGCCGAGCTCGCCGCGCGCCGCGAGGTCGCGGAAGGCGCGCCAGTCGAGGCGGGCCGAGAGCCAGCGATGCCGCGTGCGGTAGCGCGCGCGCTCCGGGGCCGGGCGCAGCCCGTGCACCAGGTAGTCGTACGCCACGCGCGGCAGGTTGACGCCGTTGCGCGCTCCCAGGTAGTGCCAGAGGTTGTAGCGCGCGTTCACCTCGAGCAGCCGGACCTGCCCCGAGCGCGCGTCGCGCTTGAAGTCCATCTTGAACACGCCCCTGAGCGGCAGGCGCAGCGCGACCGCCCGGCCCAGGGCGGCGAGCTCCTCGTCGTGCGCCAGCTCGAGATAGGTGCTCACGCCGGTAAGCGCAGGCCAGGTGCGGATCTTGCGCCCGACGAACCAGGCGAGCAGCCGCCCGCGCTCGTCGCAGAAGCCGTGGAACGACCACAGGTCGCGGTCGCTTCCGGCGACGTATTCCTGCAGCATGAGCTCGTGCCTCAGCTCGCGCGCGAGCGGGTTGGCGGCGAGCCCGGCGCCGCTTTCGAAGATGCGCGCCTTGCCGCCGCGCCCGAAGAAGCGCAGGTGCGCCGGCGAGCCCTCCCAGGCGACCTTGGACTTGGGCTTCGCGAGCACCGCGCCCGGGTGCGCGGGGAGCGCGTCCCAGTCGAGCTCCGCCGGCAGCGGCAGGCCGCGGGCGCGCCCGAGCGCCTCGAAGCGCTGCTTGTCGATCAGCGCCGACGCTACCTCGGGGTCGTTGAGCGCCAGCCTGAAATGCCCGCCGAGCAGCTCGCGGTGGCGCAGCACCAGGTCGAGCCCGTCGTCGCTGCCGTAGAAGAGCGGCACGCGGCGGCCGAAGACCTCGGCGAGGCGCTCCCCGGCGCGCGCCAGCGCCTCGGCCGCCGCCTGCCCTTCGCTGAACGGCGGCAGGGGCAGCCAGCCGCGGCAGTAGCGCGAGGCGAGGGCGGGGACGCCGGCCTCGGGCCAGGCGACGATCACCGGGATGCGCGCAAGGCCGAGCGCGCGCACCAGGTTGAGCCCGCCGACGAGCAGTACCGGCGGCTTGCCGCGGCGCAGTGCGCGCCAGTCGATTGCCTCCACGCCCAGGGCCATGGCGGCAAGCCTAGCGAAGCCGCGCGAATCCCCGCCGCGCGCCGCCTGCGCCATACGGCTCACGCGGCGCACGGAATTGCGGAAAGCGGCGCCTGTAGGCTGGTGTATCCCCGGAGGCCGGATTGATCGTCGCCATACATCAGCCCCATTTCCTTCCCTGGCTCGGCTATCTGCATCGCATGGCGAGCGCGGATCTGTTCATCCTGCTCGACCACGTGCAGTTCGAGCGGCGCAACTACCAGAACCGCACCCGGATCCGGATCAACGGCGCGCCGCGCTGGCTGACCGTCCCGGTGCTGCAGCGCTCGCAGAAGGAGCGCATCATCGACAAGGAGATCGACAACCGCGAGGCGGGCGTGCGCGGCTGGGGACCCTGCCATTTCACCACGCTGCGCCACGCCTACCGCGGGGCCGCGCACTACAGGCAGTACGCCGCCGCCCTGGGGCGGCTGCTCGATGCGCGCTGGGAGCGCCTGGTCGACCTCGACCAGGCGGCGCTCGATTTCCTGCGCCAGGCGTTCGCCATCCGCACCCCGATGGTGCGCAGCTCGGAGATCGGCGCGCAGGGCGCCAAGGGAGAGCTGATCCTCAACCTGTGCCGCGCGGTGGGCGCGCACACGCTGCTCGCCGGCCTGGGCGGCTCGCGCGGCTACCTCGACGCCGCGGCCTTCGCGCGCGCCGGCGTGCGCATCGAGCAGCAGCGCTTCAGGCATCCGGTCTACCCGCAGTGCGGCGAGGCGCCGTTCGCGCCGGGGCTCTCGGCCATCGACCTTCTGTTCAACTGCGGCCCGCGCAGCCGCGACCTGCTCCTCGGGGAAGCCGGGGTTCATGAGTCGCGCGTCGCGGCCTGACGAGCAGATCACGCGCTTCTATGAGGACCACGTCAGGCGGTTCGGCTACGGCTATCGGGGCTTGGGCTTCGGGCGGCGCTCCTCGCAGGAGCGGCGCTTCGCCGCGGCGGCCGCGCTGGGCTCGTTCCACGGCGCGCGGCTGCTCGACGTCGGCTGCGGCTTCGGCGACCTGCTCGCCTGGCTCAGGGCGCGCGGCGTGCAGCCGCGCTACACCGGCCTGGACATCTGCACGCCGATGATCGAGCGCTGCCGCAGGCGCTTCGGCGAGCGCGACGCCCGCTTCGTCATCGGCGACGCGCTCGACTACGAGCCCGACGAGTCCTACGACTACGTGGTCGCGAGCGGGATCTTCGGCTACGCCGCGCGGGGCATGCGCGCGCGCGTGCAGCCCACGCTCGAGCGCCTGTTCGCCATGTGCGGCCTCGGCGTGGCGGTCAATTTTCTCAGCCGCTGCGCCCCGGCGCGAAGCCCGGGCCGGCTGTATCTCCATCCGTACGACGTGCTGCAGTTCGCGCTCACGCTCACCCCGGCGGTGCGCCTGGACCACACCTACATGCCCAACGATTTCACGCTGCACCTGTACCGCACGCCGCCGTGGCAGGAGGCGACATGAAGCTCGGCTCGCGCTACGAGGGCCGCACCGTGCTCGCGATCGGCGCGCACCCGGACGACGTCGAGCTCGCCGTCGGCGGCACGCTCGCGCGGCTCAAGCGCGCGGGCGCGCGGGTGGTGAGCGCGGTGGTGTCGGTGCCGGCGAACTACGCCACGCGCCGCGCCGAGGCCGAGCGCGCCGCGGCGATCATCGGCGCCGAGCTGCGCATCCTGATCGACGGGCGCTGCCACCGCATCGAGGACATGAAGACCTACGAGCTGGTCGCCCTGCTCGACGCGCTGGTGCGCGAGCTCTCCCCCGCGGCGGTGCTGACCCACGGCCCCTCGGAGTTCCACCGCGACCACGTGCTGGTCTACAACGCCGCGATCTCGACCCAGCGGCTGCAGCCCTTCGACTTCTTCTCCTACCATCCGAACTTCTGCCGCCCGGTGCCGGTGCAGTTCCACCCGCGCGCCTATGTCGACATCTCGGAGACCATCGACACCAAGATGCAGGCGATCGCGGCGCACGAGAGCCAGTTCGCCTCGCGCGGCATCCCGGTCGACATCTACCGCGACATCGCCCGCATGAACGGCCGCATGGTCGGCGTGCGCTACGCCGAGGGGCTCGACGTGGCGCGCATGCTGATCAGCTGAGCAAATCGGGGTCAGAGCAATTCGGGGTCAGAGCCCGAATTTTCCACGATCGCCTGCGGCGATCTTGCCTCACGGAATTCGGGCTCTGACCCCGAATTTGTCGCGGTTCGGTGACTCCTCCATGCGGCGCATCGCCAGCCGGCCGCAGGTGGCTTAACGTCGGCGCATGGATCGAGTCCGCCTGATCGCGGAGCTCGCCAGGCAGCGCGCGCACTGCGAAGCGCGCTCGCCGCTCTATGCCGCCGTTCTGCGGGAGCTCGAGGCCGATGCCGCCAGCGCGCCGCCCTGGCTCGAGCGCATCGAGCGCGCCTGGAGAGACCGCAGCTTCGCCGTCGGCTGGGAAGCCGCGCACCTGCTGCTCGCGGCGATGCATTACTCGGCGCTCGCCGGCGAGGCCGAGGAGCTCGCCGCGCTGTATCCAAGCTGCGGCGGCTCCGGCGGCGAGCCGCGCGGCGCGGCGAGCGCCTTCCTGCGGCGCGCGCCGGCCGGGTTCTGGCAGCGGCTGCGCACCGGCCTGGTGCAGACCAACGAGATCGACCGCAGCATCGCCTGGATGCTGGCGGCCGCAGCCGCGTTCCGCTCGCGCGGCATGCCGTTCCACCTGGTCGAGCTCGGCACTTCGGCGGGGCTCAACCTGGTCGGCGACCACCTGCCGCACGAGTGCCGCTTCGCGACCGAAGCGGGCGAGAGCGCCGCAGCGCCGGCGGACTGGAACGGCGCGCCGCATCACATCCTGACGCGCGCCGGGCTCGACCTGCGACCGCGCCGGCTGGAGGATCCGGCCGACCGCCTCTGGCTCAAGGCCTGCGTCTGGGCAGACGATCTGCCTCGCCTGGAGCGCCTGCAGCGCGTCACGCAGGTCTTCCTGCGGCTCGCGCGCGAGCCTTCGGGGCCGAGGCTCGAGCGCTGCGCGTTCTCCGACGCGCCGCAGTGGCTCGCGCAAAACCGTCCGGCGCGGCCGGGCGAAGGGCTGCTCGTGTTCAACTCGATCGCCACGATCTATCTCGGCGACGAGGACTACGGGCGCCTGCAGCGCGCGATGGCGCGCGCGCTGGCGCCCTGGGGCGAGCGCGGCCTGTGGGTCGAGTACGAGCGCGCGCGCGGCCGCCGCGACGGGCCGCTCGAGCTCGCGGTGCACCGCTCGATCGACGGCGAGCTGCAGAGCCGCGTGCTCGGCTCGGGCGCGCCGCGCCCGCAGGAGATCCGTTTGCACAACGGCTGGGGAATGCTCTCCGGGGGAGAACACTGATGAGGTGACGCCATGAGCGCAAGGCTGAAGCAGCCGGTAAGCGCCGGCTGGCTGTGCAGGGAGCTCGGGCTCACGCTGCTCGGTCCCGAGCGCAGCATCGCAGCGATCTGCCCGCTCGACCAGCTCGAAGAGGACGGCCTGTCCTTCGCGCTGTCGGGCCGGGGCATCGACCACGTGCACTGCGGCACGGTCTTCGGCCGCGAGGAGCTCGGCGGCAACGGCGTCTCGATCATCGGCTCGCCCGACCCGCGCCTGGACTTCATCCGCGCGCAATACCTGCTGGAGCGCAGCCCCGGCTTCGAGCGGCCGGCGGGCCCGCCGCAGATCCATGCCTCGGTCGAGATCGCGCCCGGCGCGGTGATCGAGAGCGCGGTGACCATCGGCGAGGGCACCACGGTCGGCCCGAACGCGGTGCTGCGCAGCGGCGTGCACATCGGCCGCTTCTGCGAGATCCAGGCGGGCGCGGTCATCGGCGACGCCGGCTTCGGCTTCGAGCGCGACGCGCACAACCGGCCGCTTCGCATGATCCACCTCGGCGGAGTGCGCATCGGCGACCACGTCCAGATCGGCGCGCTTACCGCGGTGGCGCGCGGCGCGCTCGAGGACACCGTGCTCGAGGACTACGTGAAGGTCAACAACCTGGTGCACATCGCGCACAATTGCCGCATCGGCGAGGGCACCATCATCGGCGCCTGCGCCGACCTGTGCGGCAGCTTGCGGGTGGGCAAGAACTGCTGGATCGCGCCCAACTGCTCGATCCGCCAGAAGCTTTCGATCGGCGAGGAGGCGGTGGTGGGCATCGGGGCGGTGGTGGTGCACGACGTCGAGCCCGGCGCCATGGTGTACGGCAACCCGGCGAAGCCCGCGGCGGGCCGCCCGAAAGGCGGCATCGCCGCGCTGCACGGCCGCTGACTCAGCCCGAGCTCGGCGGCGGCGCGGCCGGCGCCGGCGGCTGGTGCATGAAGACCCAGTCGGCGTAGGTCTTGGCCTTCTCGAAGGCGCGGTCGGCCTGCGCGAAGCCCTTCGACTTGATCGGCGGCTCGCCCGACTTGCTGTGCACCCCCGCGATCCCGCCCTCGGGCGCCTCGACCACGCCCCAGTCCGTGCCGCCCGTGATCGGATCGCGGTAAGGCTTGCGCAAGTGCCGGACCGGCATCGGGAAGCGCTTGTCCTCGAGCAGCGCCTCAAGGCTCCCGGGATAGACCGGGTTGCCCGGCGAGCGCTCGTAATACGAGGCGATCGCCTGCCGGTACTGATCGCCCGCGAACAGCAGCTCCACCTCCTTCTCGCGCTGCGCCGCGTGCGAGGCGATTTCCCCATACGCGGCCATCCCCGCGCCCATCGTCGCTACAACCAGGAGAAGAGCCAGGTAGGTGAACCCACGCTGAGAAAAATGGTGGGAATTCGGGGTCAGAGCCCGATTTCCCGGAAAAGCTCGATGCATCTTTACCTGAGAATCCAAAAGGCAACCCTCGCTCGTTGCGCTCGCGACCCCTTTCAGAGGTCGAAGCAATTCGGGCTCTGACCCCGAATTAATGTTGATCTGACCCCAATTACCTTGATCTGACCCCAATTACCAGCGCTCGTAGCCGCGGGCGCCGCTTTTGATGTCGTAGACGCCGCCTTT
>Ga0214472_10005253_pt1 | contig 13623 bp, 13 predicted proteins | sample RVTome_6_FD_207662 | JGI IMG/M metagenome (GOLD analysis project Ga0214472, IMG submission 207662) | Soil microbial communities from uranium-contaminated site in the Upper Colorado River Basin, Wyoming, United States - RVT140D175 | ecosystem: Environmental > Terrestrial > Soil > Contaminated >... | reverse complement strand
CGGCCTGCAGCTCGGCATTCTTCTTTTCCTGCTGGCTTCCGGCCTGACGCTGGTTTTCGGAATCATGGATTTCGTCAATCTGGCCCATGGCTCGCTCTACATGATCGGAGCGTTTTTCTGCGGCTGGCTGACGCTTCAGACCGGATCCTATGTGCTCAGCATCCTGTTGGCCCTGCCGGCCATGCTCGCGGTGGGTCTGATCATCGAGTTCGGCGTGGTGCGCCATCTGTATCGGCGCGATCACCTGGATCAGGTCCTGGCGACCTTCGGCCTCATCCTGTGTTTCGACACCATCGTGCAGATCGTCTTCGGGACCGAAGGCATATCCGTGCCGCTGCCCGATTGGCTGGACGGTCAGGTCACGCTGTTCGGCGGGATCGTCTTTCCCAGCTTCCGGCTTTTGATCATCGCCGTCGGCCTGTCGGTCGCAGCCGGATTGTACGGCCTGGTCAACCACACGAAGATCGGCATGCTGATCCGCGCCGGCGCCTCGAACCGCACCATGGTGTCGGCGCTCGGCGTCAACATCGAATTGCTGTTCGCCCTGATCTTCGCCCTGGGCGCCGCGCTGGCCGGATTGGCCGGCATGCTGATCTCGCCGATCACCGAGGCCTCCATCGGCATGGGCAACGACATCATAATCCTCGCCTTCGTGGTTATCATCGTCGGCGGCATCGGTTCAATTAAGGGCGCCTTCGTCGCCTCGCTCGTCGTCGGGCTGATCGATACGATGGGCCGCTCCTTTCTCGACGGCCTGTTCAAGCTGGTGATGTCGAGCGACGCGGCGGAAACCGCGGCGCCGGCCGTTTCGGCCATGCTGATCTATGTGCTGATGGCCGTGATTCTGGCGTTTCGCCCGCAAGGCCTGTTCCCGCCGAAAGCCCGCGCATGACCGACGCCCCGCTCCAGCCCATCGCTTCGCCGGCAAAATCCGAAAGAAAAGGCATCGTCAGGACGGCAAGCGGCATCGCCGCGCTGGCGCTGTTGCTCGGCCTGTCGCTGGCCGCCCATTACAGCGGCAACGGATTTTATCTCGACCTGGCGACACGGCTGACCATCCTCGCCATCGCCGCGGTCAGCCTGAACCTTGTTCTCGGCTTCGGCGGCATGATCAGTTTCGGCCATGCCGCCTATCTGGGCATCGGCGCCTATGCGGTCGGCATACCGGCCTATTACGATATCAACGACGGATTCCTGCAATTTTCCCTGGCCATCGGCGTGTCCGCGGTTTTCGCGCTGCTCACCGGCGCGATTTCCCTGCGCACCAAAGGGGTCTATTTCATCATGATCACCATGGCGTTCGCGCAGATGGCGTTTTTCACGATGATCTCGCTCGACGAATATGGCGGCGACGACGGCCTGACGATCTATCTGCGCAGCGAATTTCCCGCCCTCGACATGGAAGACAATCTCACCCTGTTCCTGGTCTGCTACGGGTCGCTGCTGGTCGTGCTGTTTCTCGTCAACCGGTTGGTCAATTCCCGTTTCGGCATGGTCATCCAGGGTTCCAAGAGCAATGACGTCCGCATGGGCGCAATCGGGTACAACACCTATGTCTACCGGCTGACGGCCTATGTGATCGCCGGGGCGATCTGCGGTTATGCCGGCGCGCTGTACGCAAATTTCTCCAGCTTCATCTCTCCCGACACCATGGCCTGGAGCCGGTCCGGGGAGTTGATGTTCATGGTGATTCTCGGCGGCGCGGGAACGCTTTTCGGACCGTTGTTCGGAACCGCGGTGTTTCTGCTGCTGGAAGAGACCCTGTCGAGGATCACCATTCACTGGAATCTGATCTTCGGCGTGCTTCTCATCCTGTCGGTCCTGTTCATGAAGGGCGGCATCAGCGGCCTTATCGGCGGCAAGGAGCGGGACGATGGCTGATTTCCTGCTCAAGGCGAGCAATCTGAAAAAGAGTTTCGGCGGCGTCAACGCCACCGACAACGTCACGCTGGAAGTCGTGGAAGGCGAATGCCACGCGGTGATCGGCCCCAACGGCGCGGGGAAAACCACTCTGATCAGCCTGTTGAACGGCGCACTCCGCGCTGATTCCGGCTCCATCAATTTCAACGGCCGGCGCATCAATTCCGTGCCTGTCCACAAAAGATGCCATTTGGGCCTGGCCCGGTCCTTTCAGATCACCAGTGTCTTGATGGACATGCAGGTCATCGCCAATGTGGCGCTCGCCATCCAGGCGCAGCAGGGACATTCCTTCCGCTTCTGGACGCATGCCGGCCGAGACCGGCGCCTCAGCGAACCGGCCCTGGATTTTCTCGCCCAGGTCGGTCTGGCCGGGCGCGCCTTTGAACCGGCCCGCAGCCTGTCCCACGGCGAAAGACGGCAGCTCGAGATCGCCATGGCGCTTGCGACCAATCCGAAACTCCTGCTGCTCGACGAACCTATGGCCGGCATGGGGCCGGACGAATCCCAGGTCATGATCGAAACCCTGGCGCAATTGAAACGGACCAAGACGATGCTGCTGGTCGAACACGACATGGATGCGGTCTTCACCCTGGCCGACCGGATCAGCGTTCTGGTCTATGGCCGGATCATCGCCACGGGAACGCCGGACGAGATTCGCGGCGACGACGCGGTCAAACGCGCCTATCTCGGCGACGAGGCGGCGTGATGCTCACCGTATCGGGTCTGGAATCGGCCTACGGCCTCAATCAGGTGCTCTTCGGCATCGACCTGAGCGTCAATGCGGGCGAAGTGGTCACTCTGCTCGGCCGCAACGGCATGGGCAAGACCACCACGATCAATTCGATTCTCGGCATCGTGCCGGTCAAAGCCGGCGCGGTCGCCTTCGAGGGAACCCGCCTCGACACACTCGGCTCATACCGCATCGCCCGGCTCGGCATCGGTCTGGTGCCGGAGGGCCGGCAGATCTTCCCGAACCTGACCGTGTGTGAAAACCTGATTGCCACGGCGGCCAACCGGCTGGGCGCACCCACGCCCTGGACCCTGGAGCGGGTCTACAAGATGTTTCCCGAATTGCTTGGCCGGCGCAACGCCATGGCCAATCTCTTGTCCGGCGGCGAACAGCAGATGCTGGCCATCGGCCGGGCGCTGATGACCAATCCCAAATTTCTGGTCCTGGACGAAGCCACCGAAGGCCTGGCACCGCTGGTGCGCCATGAAATCTGGGCCTGCCTGAAAACCCTGAAGGACGAAGGCCTGTCGATTCTCGTGGTCGACAAGAACGTCGCCGATCTGGTGGTTCTCGCCGACCGGCACGTGATCATCGAAAAAGGCCTGGTGGTGTGGACCGGCACGTCCGGCGATCTGAAACAGAACCAGGATCTGCAGCACCGCTATCTCGGCGTCGGCGATTGACGGCAACGGCGACAATGACTGTCGCATTCGATCGCGCATCGACAAACAATAACCGGCCGGCGAAACAAACCACCCGGGCACTCTCATTGCGCGCAGCAAACGACCGTCCCCCCGGCGGAGCAACCGGCGTTCTCATCGTCCCGCGTGCGCTTGGGCTACGCGGCTTCGGTCGCCAGCACCGCCAATTCGCTCTCCGAGGGCTTGTGTCCGCTCAGATACAGCACGCAGGTGGTGCGCAGCATGGAGGCGAAATTCGGCACCTCGCCCTTGATTTCAATGGCCTCGTCATAAAGCTGGGTCAGAAATTTCGGCGTGGTCAATTGTTGGCTCGCGGCGATTTCATCCAGCAAATGCCAAAAGGCGGCTTCCAGCTGAATGCTCGTCGAATGCCCGGCAATGCGAACCGAGCGGTTGACGGTCCTGTAGCCATCCGGATCCTGTCCGGCAAACATCCTGCACATGCGATTCCTCCCGACAGACTTGTTTCGAAACATCGTTGGACCCGCCCCGCGGCCCTCGTACGCCGCGTTGGAAGAGTGGGACAATGATCTTCGCAATTCGCGTTTGGCGCAAGTGTTCTAAAGGACGGGACCGCGCAAATCCGCGAATTCCCTCGGCAGGGATTATACCGGAAAGTCGCGAATGAACGCGCCCGGCCTCACGGTCCGCTGGCTTTCAGGAACAATTCCACGGTCTCCTCGACGATCCGTTCCATCTGGTCCTTGGAAACGGCGCCGCCGGAAAACACATGGGGCCAGAAGGCCCGCGCCTTGATGAGCCCGAGAAACTGCTGCCCCGCCACGTCGGGGTCCGCAACCCGGATCGCGCCATCGGCCAGCGCCGCGGCCATGAAGCGCTGAAAAACGGCAACCTTGTCCAACCGGGAATTCATCGTGCCGGCAAGCACCGGATCGCGAATGACCTCGCCGACGACCAGGCGGGCCAGGGCCATGAAAGCCGGCGAGGTGAGAAGCTTGCCTTCGCCGCGGGCCAACTCGCGCAATTGCGCGTCTATCGGGCGGGCCGGATCGTAGACGATGTTCAGCGCCGGGATCGCCTGTTCTTCCATGATCTGCATGATCGCATGGAACAGGTCTTCCTTGCTTTCGAAATGATTGTAGACCGTGCGTTTCGACACATTCGCCCGACCGGCGATGCGATCCATGCTCGCGCCGGCGTAACCCGTCTCCTGAAACTCCGCCACCGCGGCCTCCAGGATCTGGTCGCGTTTTTTATCCGTCAACGCCATCAGCGCCCTTGTCCCCCCGCGACAGGCTTACCAGATTCTCTTAGAGCGCAAAATGTAAACTTTCCAGTTTACATTTTTCGCTTCTCAGATAAACTACACCGTGCAGTTTACAAAATGAGTCCAACCTTTTCAAACGCGCTCTGCGGAGCGGATCACGGTTCGAGACCGCAAAAGCGCCCGGTCGGCGCTGCTACGGGGCTTATCGACGCTTTCCAGCACTTTGGAGACCACAAACAATGCCGATTACCCTTACTTTGAACGGACGCGAACACAGCGTCGAAGCCGAACCCGGGACGCCGCTGTTGTGGGTCATCCGGGACGAACTGGATATGACCGGCACGAAATTCGGTTGCGGCGTGGCGTCCTGCGGCGCCTGCACCGTGCATATCGACGGGGAGCCGACGCGGTCCTGCCAGACCATGGTGGAAGACGCGGCCGGGACCGAGATCACCACCATTGAAGGCGTTTCCGGCAAGGTGGCCGACGCGGTGCAGGCCGCCTGGCGCGATCTCGACGTGGTTCAATGCGGCTATTGCCAATCGGGACAGATCATGTCCGCGATCGGATTGTTGAGCCGGACGGCAAAGCCCACCGACGCCCAAATCGACGACACCATGAGCGGCAATGCCTGCCGCTGCGCCACCTATCAACGCATCCGCGCCGCCATCCACCGGGCCGCGGAAAAGCTGGAGGCCTGATCATGACCCTTCACTCATCCAGACGTTCCTTCCTGCAAGGCAGCTTCGCCGCAGGCGCGGCCCTGGTCGTCGGGCTGACGCCGGAAGGCGTCTTCGCCGCCGGCAATGCCGCCGCTGAATTGAACCCGTTCGTCAAAATATCGGCGGACGGCACCGTCACCGTCGTGGTGAAACATTTCGAAATGGGCCAGGGCACGACGACCGGCCTGCCGACCCTGGTCGCCGAAGAGCTCGACGCGGATTGGCAGCGCGTGGAAATCGCCTTCGCGCCGGCCGACAACAGCCGCTACGCGAATCTGGCCTTCGGCTCCCAGGGCACGGGCGGCTCCACGGCCATGGCCAATTCCTATCTGCAGTATCGCAGCGCCGGCGCCGCCGCCCGCGAAGTCCTCGTCAAGGCGGCGGCCGAGAGCTGGGGCGTGGATGTCGCGGAGGTGACCATCGAAAACGGCATCCTGAGGGCGGGTGGCCACGCCGCCCATTTCGGCGAGATGGCGGCTCCGGCAAGCGCAATCACCCCGTCGGAAAAGCCGGCCCTGAAAAATCCGCGGGATTTCCGCCTGATCGGCACTGCAAACCTTGCCCGCAAGGATTCCAGGGACAAGACCGACGGCACCGCGAAATTTGCCATGGACGTCAAGCTTCCCGGAATGGTCACCGCGCTCATTCTGCGTCCCCCGCGGTTCGGCGCCTCTCTGGTTTCCTTCGACGCGGCCGGCGCCAAGGACCTCAACGGATTTGTCGACGCCAAGGCACTGCCGAACGCGGCCGGCGTCGCGGTGTTCGCGAAAAGCACCTGGGCCGCGATCCAGGCGCGGCAGGCGATCACGGCAGAATGGGATTTCGCCAAGGCGGAAAACCGATCTTCGGAACAGTTGATCGAGGATCATCTCGCCCTTCTGGCGGAACCACAATACGCCGTCGGCAAGCAAACGGACCGCGCCGCGACGGACGCGGCTATCGGCAAAGCGGTCAAGACCGTGGAAGCGGATTTCGTTTTCCCCTATCTGGCGCATGCCCCGATGGAACCGCTGAACTGCGTCATCGAACCGACCGCGACCGGCGTGCGGCTTCATGACGGTTGCCAGTTTCCCGGGTTCAGCCAGCCGACGATCGCCGGCGTTCTTGGCCTCGCTCCTGACAAGGTCGAAATCAACACGGTGCTTGCCGGCGGTTCCTTCGGCCGCCGCGCCACGCCGAACGCGGACTACCAGGTCGAGGCGGCCATGGCGTTTGCCGCCCTTGGCGGGAAAACCCCCGTCAAGCTGGTCTGGACCCGCGAGGACGATCTGCAAGGCGGCTATTACCGGGCCATGGCGGCGCACCGGGTGCGAATCGGGCTTGGCGAAGACGGCGCGATTGCCGGCTGGGATCACCGGATCGCCACCAAATCGATCATGAAAGGCGGCCCGTTCGAAGCCTTCACCGTGCATGACGGCGTCGATCACACCTCCGTCGAAGGCGTCCCGGATACGGCCTACGCGATTCCCGGCCTTTCGGTCGGCCTGAGTGATTTCGAAACGCCGGTGCCGGTTCTGTGGTGGCGCTCGGTGGGAAACACCCACACGGCGTATGCGATGGAAGTCATGCTGGACATGGCGGCCGCGGCGGCGGGGATCGATCCCGTGGCGTTCCGCCTCGACCTTCTCAAGGGCGCAAGCAAGGATCAGCAGCGGCTCGCCGGCGTGTTGAAACTGGCTGCGGAAAAAGCCGGGTGGGGCGAGCCCCTTGCTGCGGGACGAGGGCGCGGCATCGCCGTGCACAAATCCTTCAACTCCTATGTGGCCGAAGTCGTCGAAGTCTCGACGGCGGCGGACGTGGTGAAGATCGAGCGCGTCACCTGCGCCGTGGATTGCGGCATCGCCGTCAATCCCGACGTCATCAAAGCGCAGATGGAAGGCGGCATCGGTTATGGTCTCGGCGCCGTCATGCGCAATGCCATCACGCTGGCGGACGGCGAAGTGCAGGAATCCAACTTTCCCGACTACGAACCGCTCCGCATGCCCGACATCGGGCGGATCGACGTGCATATCCTGGCCTCGGACGAAGCGCCCACCGGCGTCGGCGAACCGGGCACGCCGCCCTCGGGTCCGGCGCTGGCCAATGCGATCTTCGCCGCGACGGGCAAACGCATCACCCGATTGCCCATGGCGGCGAACGGCGTGGACTTCGCCTGACCCATGCATTGACGGCGCCGGGCGTTCAGCCCGGCGCCGTTTTCGATTCCGGACGCCGGTGCACGAAGCCTCGCCAGGTTCAAAGTTTATTGAATATTTTTAAATTTAAAAATTTTTAATTGATTATTTTCGCATATTATCGTTCTTGGTCCGGACCAGATGGAAAGGATCCCTCATGAACGGAGCCGGCGCGATCGCGCACGCGTTGAAACTGGCCGGCGTCGACAGGATTTTCAGCCTGTCCGGCAATCAGATCATGCCGATCTACGATGCCTGCCTGGATGCGGAGATCGCAATCGTGCATGTGCGGCACGAAGCGGCGGCGGTCTATATGGCCGACGCCCATGCGCAGATCACCGGCGGCATCGGCGTTGCGCTGCTGACGGCCGGCCCGGGTTTCGCCAACGGCTTGTCGCCGCTGTTTTCGGCCAGGCTCGCCGAAAGCCCTGTCCTGTTGATCAGCGGCGACGCGCCGCTTTCCGGCGACGGGCTCGGCGCCTTCCAGGAAATGGATCAGACGGCGGTAACTGCGCCGCTGGTCAAACTGGCGCTGCGTCCGGCCACTCCGCAAGCGCTTGCCGGCGATCTCGCGCGCTGCGTGCGCACGGCCCTTTCGGGCCGCAAAGGGCCGGTACATCTCGCCCTGCCCTTCGATCTCCTGAACGCGTCGCAAGGCGCAGCTCCGGCCCTGACCCAGGAAGATTTCCTGCCGGATCGGCGGGATCTGGAACCCGGCGCGGCCGCGGACATCGCCGGGCGGATCCTGCGGGCGAAGCGCCCGCTCCTGCTTTTGGGACCGCAGCACACGAACAGCCGTTCGCCGGACCTGAGCGCCGCCCTGCACCACGCGTTCAAGGCGCCGGTGGTCGCGATGGAAAGTCCGCGCGGCCTGCGCGATCCCGCGCTGGGCGCGTTTTCCGAGTGTCTGGCGCGCTGCGATCTGCTCGTCTGTCTCGGTAAGGCCATCGACTTCACCCTGGGCTTCGCCCGCACGCCCGTTCTCGCCGCATCCGCCGAAATCATCGTCGTCGATCCGGAGGCGGAATTGCTCGGGCGCGCCATGCGGCTCGTCGGCGACCGGGTCACCACAATTCAAGCGGATGCGCGCGCGGCGATCGAAGCGCTGACGGCCGCGGCGGGCGCCGGCGATGCGACCGAGGAGTTCACACGCTGGACCGCCGAGGTCGCCGAAGCCATCGCCTACCGCGTCGAAACTGCGGAAACCTCCCGACGACCGCATCCGCGCCAGGTTTGCGACGCGGTAAACCGCGTGCTGTCGAAGGCCGAAGATCCGATCCTGATCTGCGACGGCGGCGAATTCGGCCAATGGGCGCAAGCCTGCTGTTCCGCGCCGACCCGCATCATCAACGGCGTCGGCGGCGCGATCGGCGGCGGCCTGTGCTTCGCCCTCGCCGCCAAACTCGCCAGGCCGAAAGCGACCGTCGTTGTTCTCATGGGCGACGGCACGGCCGGATTTCATTTTACCGAGTTCGACACGGCGGCGCGCGAGGGCGCCGCCTTCGTCGCGATCATCGGCAACGATTTCCGCTGGAATGCGGAACACCAGATCCAGTTGCGCGATTACGGCGCGGACCGGCTGATCGGCTGCGAATTGTCTTCCGAGGCCCGCTACGACAAGGCCGCCGAGGCGTTTGCCTGTCATGGCGAATATGTGACCGGAGCCGGGGACCTGGACGCAGCCCTGGCCCGGGCCCTTGCCTCCGGCCGCCCAGCCTGCGTCAATGTGGAAATCCAGAGCGTCGCCGCGCCGACCGTGACGCGCGGCGAAACAGCGCCCGGCGCGCACTGAAGAGACCGATCATGCCCGACAGTTCCACTTCCCACGACAAGACCCTGCAGGTGCGGATCTGGCGCGGCCGCGACGACGGCGCCTTCCACGCCTACCGGATTCCGGCGCGCGACAACCAGACGGTTCTCGACGTGGTCACCGAAGTCCAGCGCCGCCACGAACCGGCGCTCGCCTATCGCTTCGCCTGCCGGGTCGGGGTCTGCGGCTCCTGCGCCATGACCGTCAACGGCGTGCCGCGCTGGACCTGCCGCACCCATGTCAGCAAAGTCTCCGGCGACGGCGCGATCACCATCGAACCGCTGCGCAACATGCCCCGGATCAAGGATCTGGCGACGGATATGAGCGGCTTCATCGATAAATGGGGCGAGGCCGGCACCGTCTTCAAGGGCAGTGCAACGCGCCACGATCCGCCCGCCAGGATCGATCCGCAATCAAAGAAGCGGCGTCGCGCCGATGCGGGCATCGAATGCATCAATTGCGCGGTCTGCTACGCCGCCTGCGACGTGGTCGCCTGGAACCCTGCCTATCAGGGACCGGCGGCGCTGAACCGGGCCTGGACCATGGTCAACGACGAACGCCATGCGCAGCGCAAGGAAACGCTGCGTGCAGCAACCGGGCCGCAAGGCTGCAGCGCCTGTCACAGCCAGGGCAATTGCACCCGCGCCTGTCCCATCGGCCTCAATCCGAGCGAAAGCGTCGCGGGCCTGAAACGCCTGTCGCTCTTGTCACTCATCGGAATGGAGTGAGGTCAAGGTCATGCTCTTCGCCCTGCAACGCCTGTCCGCCCTCATCCTGGCACCGCTGGTCGTCGGCCATCTCGTTGTCATCCTGTATGCGGTGCGCGGCGGGTTGACCGCCGGCGAAATCCTTGCGCGCACCCAGGGCAGCCCGCTCTGGGGTGGGTTCTATGGACTGTTCGCCGTGGCCGTCGCCGTGCATGCGCCGATCGGCCTGCGCACCGTGTTGAGGGAATGGACGCCTTTGCCGGACCGGCTGATCGATCCGGTCCTGCTGGTCTTCGCCGCGCTGCTTCTGGGGCTCGGCCTGCGCGCCGTCTACGCCGTGACGGGAGGCGGGGCATGATCGGGCCGAACCGCAACCACAAAGCCTATTGGGCCTTTCTTGGCCACCGGCTTTCCGGCATCGCGCTGGCGCTTTTCCTGCCGCTGCATTTCCTCGCGCTGGGCCTGGCGCTGGAAAGCGCCGCCGCGCTGGATGCCATGCTGGTGTTCACCGACCTGCCGCTGGTGAAAGCGGCGGAATGGGGCCTGGTGGTGCTTCTGGCCGTGCATATGGCGTTCGGCCTGCGCCTGTTGGCGCTGGAATTCCTGCCCTGGCCGGCAAGCGGCGATGCGCGCACCGCGCTGATTGCGGCCGGCGCCGGCGGCGCCCTGGTCGTCGGCCTGATCTTTCTGGCGGGAGTGATCTGACATGCATATCGAGCGCCACAAGACCGATATTCTGATCCTGGGCTCCGGCGGCGCCGGGCTGTTCGCCGCGCTGCACGCCAAACAGGCCAATCCGGATCTCGACGTCACCCTCGCGGCCAAGGGTCTCATCGGCAAGAGCGGCTGCACCCGCATGGTGCAGGGCGGCTACAACGTGGCGCTCGCGCCGGGGGATTCCATCGAACGGCATTTCATGGATTCGATCGTCGGCGGCAAATGGCTGCCGCGTCAGGATCTCGCCTGGAAGCTGTGCGTCACCGCGGTCGAGCGGATCCAGGAACTGGAAAACGAGATCGGCTGCTTTTTCGACCGCAATCCGGACGGCTCACTGCATCAAAAGGCCTTTGCCGGCCAGAGTTTCGACCGCACGGTGCACAAATCCGACCTGACCGGCATCGAGATCATCAACCGGCTGATGGAACAGGTCTGGGCGCTCAAGGTTAACCGACTGGAGGAGCACCGGGCGATCGAACTGATCCCGGCCGCCGACGGCTCCGGAATTTCAGGCGTGCTGATGATCGACATCCGCACCGGCACATACCGCTTCGTGCAGGCGAAAACCGTGCTGCTCGGCACCGGTGCCGGGCCGACCATGTATCTTTACCACACCCCGTCCGGCGACAAGACCTGCGACGGACTGGCCATGGCGCTGCGCTACGGTTTGAAGCTGCGCGATATGGAAATGGTGCAATTCCACCCGACGGGCCTGCTCGGAGGACCGGACACGCGCATGACCGGCACGGTGCTGGAAGAAGGCCTGCGCGGCGCCGGCGGATATTTGCTGAACGGCGGCGGCGAACGCTTCATGAACGCCTACCATGCCTCGGGCGAACGGGCGACCCGCGATATCGTCAGCCGCGCCATCTATTCGGAAATGCGCGACGGGCGTACGACGCCGATGGGCGGCGTCTACATTTCCATGGGTCATCTGGGGCCCGAAAGCGTCGCCAGGCGCTTTCCCGGCATGGTCAAGCGCTGCGCCGATTGCGGCTTCGATCTGGCGGGAGGCAGGGTCGAAGTGGTGCCGACGGCGCATTACATGATGGGCGGCGTCGAGTTCGACATCGACACCTCGACCGCCTCGCCGGGCCTGTACGCCGCCGGCGAGGATTGCGGCGGCGTGCATGGCGCCAACCGGCTCGGCGGCAACGGGGTGGCGAATTCCACTGTCTATGGCGGCATTGCCGGGGAGGAAATGGCCAGGGCGATCGCAGCCGGCGCACCGCTGCGGGATCCGGACGAAAGCGTCATCGACGCGGGCGTCGCCCGGGCGGAACGGCCCTTCGCCCTCAAGTCCGGCGACCTGCCGGGCTTGCGCGATCGGTTGAGTCGGACCATGTGGGATGATATCGGCATCATGCGCACCGCCGACAGCATCGCCCGCGGCGTCTCGGCCCTGGCCGGTCATCGCGCCGAACTGGGATCGACCGGGCTTGCCGACGGCGACCGGGCGTTCAACCTGACCTGGCACGACTGGCTCAATCTGGAGAGCCTGATGAGCGTGTCCGGCGCCATCGGCGCGTCGGCGGCAGCGCGCGACGACAGCCGCGGTGCCCATTTTCGGGAAGATTTTCCCGAAACCGGTGATTTGAACACAACCGCCTATACGCGCGTTGTCTGGGAGGACGCACAGATGAAGGTCGACATGGTGCCGGTCGCCTTCGATATCGTCCGGCCGGGCGAAAGCCTGATCGACGACGATGGCGGCGCGCCGCCAAGCCAGGCCTGACAGGAGGATTTCGCCATGATCGAAAACGCCAAAATCGAAGAAGCCGCCTACGCAATCATGTGCAAGGCGGCGATCGACATTCCGGAGGATTATTTCTCCGGCATCAAAGGCATGATCGACCTGGAAAAAGGCGATCTCAGCGCTTTCGTGCTGAAAGCCATGGTCGACAATTACGAAGCGGCGACCGAGGACCGGCGCCCCATGTGCGCCGATACGGGCCTGCCGCGCTATTTCATCAAGGTCGGCAACGAGGCGCAGATCGACGAAGGCTTTGTCGGCGTGGAGCGCAGCCTGCGCTCGGCGACGGCGCGGGCGACAATCGACGTGCCTTTGCGCCCCAACCGGGTGCACCCCTTATGGCGCACCGAGCACAACAACAATGTGGGCATCAACGCGCCGGAAGTGGAATGGAGCTTTGAGCCCGACGCCGACTGGATCGACATCACCACGGTGCATAAGGGCGGTCTGTTCGGCTCGGACTATCGCATGCTGTTTCCCGGCGACGGCATTGACGGCATCAAACGGTTTCTGCTCGACACGCTGATCGCTTTCGGCAAGCGCGGCCTGGCCTGCCAGCCGGCCATTGTCGGCATCGGCCTTGGCGGCTCGAAAGACACCTGCATGCAGCTCGGCAAACAGGCCGCCTGCCTGCGCGTCGTCGGCAACCGCAATCCGGACCCGAAAATCGCAGACCTCGAACTTGAGATGAAAGAATTGGGCAATTCCATCGGCATGGGGGCCATGGGCTTTATCGGCTCGTCGATGGTCGTGGATTGCCATATCGAGGTCGGCCATACCCATACCGGCGGCATGCCGGTCAGCGTGCATACATTCTGTCTTTCGTCGCGCCGGGCCACGGCACGCGTGCATGGGGACGGACGCATCGAATACCGAACCGATCCGCAATGGTTCACCCCTTATCACCGCAGGGAGAGCGTCGAATGGCAGAGCCAGGAAGCGGCCTTAAACAATACCGCATAAAATTGCCGGCCTCGCCGGAAGACATTGCCAGCCTGGAACCGGGCGGCATCGTGTTTTTCGACGGCATCGTCTATACGGCGCGCGAAGGCGTTTATCAGCGGGTGCTGGCCGAAGGCCATAAATTGCCGGTCGAAAACCTCGCTTCGATCAGCAATGTCAATTTCCACTGCTCGCCGGCGGCGACGCCGGAAGGCAACT
>Ga0214472_10005252_pt1 | contig 13623 bp, 12 predicted proteins | sample RVTome_6_FD_207662 | JGI IMG/M metagenome (GOLD analysis project Ga0214472, IMG submission 207662) | Soil microbial communities from uranium-contaminated site in the Upper Colorado River Basin, Wyoming, United States - RVT140D175 | ecosystem: Environmental > Terrestrial > Soil > Contaminated >... | reverse complement strand
GGGCGCGTCGGCCTTCCGCTGCGCTCCCGGACCTACGATCTGTTTTCGGAGACCGTGCCGAACGGCGACGAGCGGTGATGCTCGGTCCGGATCGGTCTCCTGGGCCAAAGCGGAACGTGCGCGTCGGCCTTCGCTGCGCTCACGCCGACCTACGGTTCTTCGGGTCCGCCCGCTTTCGATGCCTGCCGTCGAGAGGCCGATGGCCGTAGGTCGTGGAGAGATCGATGGCCGTAGGTCGGACTGAGCAACGCGATGTCCGACGCCGAGCGGTCGGCGCCCGTCATCACTATGCGCTATGGCAGTTGCCCGTGGGCGAGCACCGAGTTCGGTGGCGTCGCTTAAGCATTCTTGCCCTTCTGCCACAGCACGTCGCCGCGGCCGGCGGCGCGGTTCAGCACGCGGCCGAGCACGAACAGCAGGTCCGACAAGCGGTTCAGGTACTGGCGTGGCCCGTCGTTGACGGCTTCTTCCTGCGCCAGCGCGACGATCGCGCGCTCGGCGCGGCGGCACACGGTGCGCGCGAGATGCGCGAGCGCCGCCGCACGGCTGCCGCCGGGCAGGATGAAGTCCTTCAGCGGCTCGAGCGGCTCGTTGAGGCGGTCGAGCTCGGTTTCGAGCTTAACGACATGCTTCGCGCTGATCATGCTCATGCCGGGGATGCAGACTTCGCCGCCGAGATCGAAGAGGTCGTGCTGCACGTCCGTCAGCAGCCCGCGGACGTCGTCCGGCAACTCCTCGCATAGCAGCAGGCCGACGACCGCGTTCAGTTCGTCGATTTCGCCGAGCGCGTCGATACGCCGGCTGTTCTTCGCGACGCGCTTGCCGTCGCCGAGGCCGGTCGTGCCGGCGTCACCGGTGCGCGTGTAAATCTTCGACAGGCGGTGTCCCATTTCCTCGTCTTCCTTTGGCGATTGAGTCGGCCGATTATAGGCGAAGCCGATTTCGTCTCCGGCCGCGCGTTCAGAACCGGTTCACCGGCACTGCGTAAGCTGTGAACCTGCAGCAGTCGATAAAGGAGACGATGATGAAACCGCAGGTCGTGAAATTGCGCGAAACCGAATTCGTCCGGCAGTTTGTGACGGTCGTCGCCGGCACGCTGCTCGTCGTGATGAGCTGCGCGTTCGTCGCGATTCCGGCGACGCTCGGCGCATCGCCGGGGACCACCCCGCCCGCGCGCGTGCCGCAGCACCTCACCTGAAGCGCTGGGCCGTGATCGCCGGCGCCGTCGCGGCCCCCGACAGAAGCGCGCGGCGGCGGATGCGCCGCCGTTGGGGTTAGAATCCGTTTTTTTTCGATTCCGCTGCATCGATTCCATCGAGGCGAACCTCATCCATGAAAAGCGCTGAAATCCGAGAGAAGTTCCTGAAGTTCTTCGAATCCAAAGGTCATCAGATCGTCGCGTCGAGCTCGCTCGTGCCGCACGACGATCCGACGCTGCTGTTCACGAACGCCGGGATGAACCAGTTCAAGGACGTCTTCCTCGGTTTCGACAAGCGCCCCTACACCCGCGCGACGACGTCGCAGAAATGCGTGCGCGCCGGCGGCAAGCACAACGACCTCGAGAACGTCGGCTACACCGCGCGGCATCACACCTTCTTCGAGATGCTCGGTAACTTCAGCTTCGGCGATTACTTCAAGCGCGACGCGATCAAGTATGCGTGGGAACTGCTGACCGAAGAGTTCAAGCTGCCGCAGGACAAACTGTGGGTCACCGTCTACGCGGAGGACGACGAAGCCTACGTCCTCTGGACGAAGGAAGTCGGCGTGCCGGCCGAGCGCGTTATCCGCATCGGCGACAACAAGGGCGCGCGCTATGCGTCCGACAACTTCTGGATGATGGGCGACACCGGCCCGTGCGGGCCGTGCACCGAGATCTTCTACGACCACGGCCCCGAGATCTGGGGCGGGCCGCCGGGATCGCCGGACGAGGACGGCGACCGTTACATCGAGATCTGGAACAACGTGTTCATGCAGTTCAACCGCGATGAGGCCGGCGTGATGCATCCGCTGCCGAAGCCGAGCGTCGACACCGGCATGGGCCTCGAGCGCGTGTCGGCGGTGCTGCAGCACGTGCATAGCAACTACGAGATCGATCTGTTCCAGACGCTGATCCGCGCCGCTGCACGCGAGACCGCATGCAGCGATCTCGACAGCCCGAGCCTGAAGGTCATCGCGGACCACATCCGCGCGTGCGCGTTCCTGATCGCCGACGGCGTGATCCCCGGCAACGAGGGCCGCGGCTACGTGCTCCGCCGCATCATCCGGCGCGCGATCCGCCATGGCTACAAACTCGGCGCGCGCGCGGCGTTCTTCCACCGCCTGGTGCCGGACCTCGTCGCCGAGATGGGCGACGCGTATCCGGAGCTGAAGACGAATCAGGCGCGCGTCGCCGACGTGCTGCGCCAGGAAGAGGAGCGCTTCTTCGCGACGATCGAGAACGGCATGGCGATTCTCGAGACCGAGCTCACGGCGATGTCCGCTTCGGCGAAGCGGACCTTCGACGGCGAGACCGCGTTCAAGCTGCACGACACCTACGGCTTCCCGCTCGACCTCACCGCGGATGTGTGCCGTGAGCGTGAAGTCACCGTCGATGCGATGGCATTCGACGCCGCGATGGCGCGACAGAAGGAGCAGGCGCGCGCGGCCGGCAAGTTCAGGATGGCGACGAACCTGGAATACCAGGGGCCCGAGACTGCGTTCCACGGCTACGAGCGCCTCGAGGAGCTCGGCCGCGTGCTCGCGCTGTACAAGGACGGCGCGCCGGTTCCGGCGCTGCAGGAAGGCGAGATCGGTGTCGTCGTGCTCGACAACACCCCGTTCTATGCTGAGTCCGGCGGCCAGGTCGGCGATCGCGGCGAGCTGCGCGGCGCGGGGCTGTTCGAGGTCGAGGACACGCAGAAGATCCAGGCCGCGGTGTTCGGCCACCACGGCGTCGTCAAGACCGGCCGTCTCGCGGTCGGCCAGGAAGTCGTCGCGCGTGTCGACGCGGCCGCGCGCGCGAGCACGCAGCGCAACCACTCGGTCACGCACCTGATGCACAAGGCGCTGCGCGAGGTGCTCGGCGACCACGTGCAGCAGAAGGGCTCGCAAGTCGATCCGGACAAGACGCGCTTCGACTTTGCGCATACCGCGCCGCTGTCGCCGGAGGAAATCCGCGAGATCGAGGAACTCGTCAACGCCGAGATCCTCGCGAACGTCGCGACCGAAGCGCGCGTGATGCCGATCGACGAGGCGCAGAAGTCCGGCGCGATGATGCTGTTCGGCGAGAAATACGGCGACGAGGTGCGCGTGCTCGCGATCGGCTCGAGCAAGGAGCTGTGCGGCGGCACGCACGTCGCGCGCACCGGCGACATCGGCCTCTTCAAGATCGTCTCCGAAGGCGGGGTCGCCGCGGGCGTGCGGCGCATCGAGGCGGTCACCGGCGCGAACGCACTGCGCTACGCGCAGGAGCAGGAGCGCCGTGTGCAGGGGATCTCGGCGCTGCTGAAGGTGCAGCCGGACGAGGTCGCCGAACGCATCGCCGGCATCCTCGACAACGTGCGCACGCTCGAGAAGGAGCTCGCGCGGATGAAGTCGCGGCTCGCCGCGAGCCAGGGCGACGATCTCGTCGCTCAGGCGCTCGACGTCAAGGGCGCGAAGGTGCTCGCGGCGACGCTCGAAGGCGCAGATGTCGCGACGCTGCGCGAAACGCTCGACAAGCTCAAGGACAAATTGAAGTCTGCGGTAATAGTGCTCGCGTCCGTTGCCGAAGGCCGGGTTAGTCTCATCGCCGGAGTCACTGCCGATCTCACCGGGAAGTTGAAAGCCGGCGAACTTGTGAATATGGTCGCGCAGCAGGTCGGCGGCAAGGGCGGCGGTCGTCCCGACATGGCGCAAGCCGGCGGCACCGAATCGGCAAACCTGCCGACGGCCCTCGCGTCTGTGCGGCCTTGGGCTGAAGCGCGGCTCTGACCCCGGCTGCTTCCACGACAGGCCGCCTATGGGCGGCTTTTCTGTTCGTGCGCCACGAAAATGAAATAGGCATTAATGAAATTCGAATCGCGAAGCGCGGTGCAGGAGCGGCAGGACAAGTGGTCGGGTTTCTTCGATCGCTTCGCCCACTCGTATCTCGTGTGGGCGTTGGCCGCCGTCATCGTCGGCTTCTGGCTGTTCAACCTGCGCGAAGTCCTTACCGACTATGCGGTGCGCGAGGAACGCTTCCTGCGCAGCCATCAGGAAGCGGTGCTCGACCAGAAACGCGAGGAGATCGAAGGCGTTTTCCGCTCGATCTACCAGCACTTGCGCACGATCTCGCTGATTCCGGCGATCCGCTCTGTTTCGGGCGGCAACCGGCGCGACGCAGACGAGGACGCTGTGCGCGCCGGGCGGCTTTCGGTCGACACGGATCAGACGGTCCAGCAGATCCACTTCAATCTCTCCCGCAATGTCCCGCTATCCGAGCTCTATTACGTCCTCGACGGGTTTCGTCCGGACCGGGGGGAAGTGCCGCTGCTGAGGTACGACGCGCATGCCGACGAGCATCGGGCGGCCCCCGCAGGCGCTGCCGCCGCGGACGTGCGGCACGAGGACGAGTCGCGCGAGTACGCATACTACGTCCGTCAGCTCGACTGGTTCCGCTTGCGCTTCCCGCGCTGGACATTCAGCGAAAATATCGACGGCATCCCGGCGATCATGTCGCCGCTGCTGCGCACCTGCGACAACACGCAGTACGCGGCGGTCGCGGACGGCGACGTCCGCGACACGCACGGACTGCTCTATTCCGTTCCGGTCTATCGCAACGACGACGGCGGCGGTTTCAACGGCCTCGTCACCGCGGTCCTGCGCGCGAACGTGCTCGAGGCGATGCTCGTCGGCGTGCCGTTCATTCCGGTCACCGAGCGCGACCGTGCAGTGGCCGCGCAGCAGGGCTGGGAAATGCCGCATACGCCTTCGGGCCTCGCGGTGACGCATGACGAATACGACATCGAGATATTCGACCGGCGTAATGCGGCGTTCGCGGAAGGCGTCGCTGCGGTGCGTGCGGGACTGCCCGGGCGATGGGCGTCGATGGACGTGCGCGTGCGCACCGACGGCACGATGCGTCTGCATCACTACCTCGCGCCGGCGCAGGTCGACGCCTTGTTGAAGCCGCTGCGCGCAGAGCGCAACGACGCCGTCGGGGCCCGCCTTGGGCTGCTCGTCGTGCTGATGCTGATCTTCTTTCGCGCGATCGGCGATCAGCGGCGCCACCACGCGGAGCTCGTGCGGCTCGCCCTGTACGACTCGCTGACGTCGCTGCCGAACCGGCGCCTGTTCGTGCAACGGCTCGACCAGGCGATCGCGCGCGGGCGCCGCCACGGCAGGCGGGTCGGCCTGATGTCCCTCGACATCGACAATTTCGGCGCGATGAACGACACGCTCGGCCATCAGACCGGCGATGCGTTGCTCGCGGCCGTCGCGTCCCGCCTGCGCGAGACGCTGCGGATATCCGACGACGTCGGGTTGCGGAGCCTGCGCGACAGCGGACTCTCGCTCGCGCGTCTCGGGGGCGACGACTTCACGCTGATCCTCGAGGATCTCGATCATCCGGAAGTGGCCGTGTTCGTTGCCGAACGGATCATGGCCGCATTTCGCGAGCCGCTGCTGCTCGACGGCCAGAAGGTCGAGCTGTCGCTGTCGGCCGGGCTCACCGTCTTTCCCGACGATGCCGGCAACAGCGCCGAGCTGATGATCTGCGCCGACCAGGCGCTGCGGCAGGCGGGCGCGGCCGGGACCGGGCTCTACCGGATGTTCAATGACGAGATGCGGCGCAAGGCCGAACGCCAGAACCAGCTGATCCGTGAACTGGCGGTCGCCGTGCGCGAGCAGCAGTTCTCGCTCGCGTACCAGCCGAAGCTCGACTTGCGCAGCGGCGACGTCGTGTCGTTCGAGGCGCTGCTGCGCTGGAAGCATCTCGAGCTCGGCTTCGTGTCGCCGGCCGAGTTCGTGCCGCTGCTCGAGCGCAGCGGCCAGATCGTCGAAGTCGGGCGCTGGATTCTCGAAACGGCGTGCCGTCAGCTGCTCGCGTGGCAGGCCGACGGACGCCCGCGGCTGCGGATGAACGTCAACGTGTCGGCCCGTCAGCTGCTGCTGTCCGACGTCGTCGGCACGGTCGAGGAAGTGTTGGCACAGACCGGCGTCGCGCCACGGACGCTGACGCTCGAGATCACCGAATCGATGGTCATCGACAACCTGCAGGACGGACAGGGCACGCTGGAGCGTCTGCGCGGGCTGGGCGTGCGAATCGCGATCGACGACTTCGGCACCGGCTACAGTTCGCTGACCTATCTGCAGCGCTTGCCCGTCGACTGCCTGAAACTCGACAAGTCGATGATCGACACCGTGCTCGATCCGAAAGGCGCGCACGTCGTTCGTTCGACGATCGGCCTCGCGCATGGTCTCGGTCTGGAAGTCGTCGCGGAAGGGGTCGAGCTCGAGGCACAGATGGTGGCGCTCGCCGACATGGACTGCGACATCATGCAGGGTTATTTCCTGTCACGCCCGCTGGCCGGTCACGATGCGACCGCGTTTCTCGGGCGTTATGCGCTGGCCGGCGCGTCGACGGAGCGCTGAACGCGGAAGCGCGGGCCGCGGGAGAAGCGGCGCACGGGCAGCGGATGCGCGGTGCGAAGCGAGAACGGCCTCGGCGGGCCGTCTCGCGTCGTCGCGCCGCCGGAGCGTCGTTCAGAACGGCAGCTGAACGCCTGGCCAGACGCCTTCGATCGCGCGGCGAAAGTCCGCCTGGATGCGGGCGATCGCGTCCTGCGAATCGGCTTCGAAGCGCAGCACGACGACCGGGGTCGTGTTCGACGGCCGCGCGAGGCCGAAGCCGTCCGGATACTCGACGCGCACGCCGTCGAGCGTGATCACCTCGCTCGCGCCGTCGAACGTGGCCGATTCCTTGAGCTTGCGCACCAGTTCGAACGGCTCGCCCTCGGCCATCTTGATGTTCAGCTCCGGCGTGCTGACCGCGTCCGGCAGCGCGTCGAGGACCGCGCTCGGGTCGGCCGCGCGCGACAGGATCTCAAGCAGGCGTGCGCCGGCGTAGAGACCGTCGTCGAAGCCGAACCAGCGTTCCTTGAAGAACACGTGGCCGCTCATCTCGCCGGCAAGCGGCGCGCCGGTTTCCTTGAGCTTCGCCTTGACGAGCGCGTGACCGGTGTTCCACATCGTCGGCTTGCCGCCATGCTTGCGGATCCACCCGGCGAGGTTGCGCGTGCATTTGACGTCGTAGATGACCTCGCCGCCGGGCACGCGCGACAGCACGTCGGCCGCGAACAGCATCAGTTGGCGGTCCGGATAGATGATGTCGCCCGCCTTCGTGACGACGCCGAGGCGGTCGCCGTCGCCGTCGAACGCGAGGCCGAGTTCGGCGTCGGTCTCGCGCAGGGCGCGGACGACGTCCTGCAGATTTTCGGGCTTCGACGGGTCGGGGTGGTGGTTCGGAAAGGTGCCGTCGACGTCGCAGAACAGTTCGACGAGTTCGCAGCCGAGGCGACGGAACAGTTGCGGTGCGACCGCGCCGGCGACGCCGTTGCCGCAGTCTATGACGATCTTCATCGGTCGCGCGAGCTTGACGTCGGAGGCGACACGGTCGAGATAGGCGTCGCTGACCGCCTCCTCGCGCAGGCTGCCGCCGCCGTGCGCGAAGTCGTTATCGACGATGCGTCGGCGCAGGTCCTGGATCAGTTCGCCATACAGCGTCTGCCCGCCGAGCACCATCTTCAGGCCGTTGTAGTCGGGCGGGTTATGGCTGCCGGTGACACTGACACACGAATCCGTGCCGAGGTGATAGGCGGCGAAGTAGGTCAGCGGCGTCGGCACGCAGCCGATGTCGATCACGTCGATGCCGGCGGCGCGAATGCCGTCGGCGAGCGCTCCCGCGAGTTCCTCGCCCGACAACCTGCCGTCGCGCCCGACCGCGATCGCGCGTTGCGATCGCGCCCGGGCTTCGGACCCGAGCGCATGGCCGATCGCGCGCACGGCGTCGGCCGTAAGCGTCTTGTCGACGATGCCGCGGATATCGTAGGCCTTGAAGATTTCGGGGGCGGGTGGCGCGTAGCGGGTTGAAGTCATGTCGATTCGAATCCTCGAAGGGAAAAGTGGCCGCGCGATTATCGCAGACGCGTGCGACCGCGGCGTTTCAGCAGGTCAGTGGACGATGCGCGGGGCGTCGGGGCGGGCGGCGTGCGGGTTCTCCGGTGCGGCCGATGCGTGATGCATGACTAGGCGCCATCCGAGTGCGCCGCGCATATAGACGTTCGTCGCGACCATCGGCGGCTGCAGGCGTTTCTCGCCCTCGACCGCGATGTGCTCGATGACGCTATGCACCTCGAGCTGCATCGTCGCGGTCACGACGCGGTGCGAAGTGCGCACGCTGAGCTTCACCTTGCCGGTGAACAGCTGTCGCCACGATTCGCGCACCGACGCCAGCCCGACGAGGCGCGGATTGTCCGGGTGTACGCAGACGACCTCTTCGTCCTCCGACCAGACCGCCATCATCGCGTCGAGGTCGGATCTTGCGAGGGCTTCATAGAAGGCGGCTTCCGCTTCGGCGGCAGAAGTGAAGGTCGGTTTGTTGCTCACGATCAGAGGCTCGCGACGGTCAGGCGGAAAAGGCCGGTGCCAGGGGTTGAAAAGGGAAGGGGGCGTTTCCGCCCCCGTCGCTCAAGCAAGCGCTCGCGCGGGAAGGATCAATGATGACCCTTCGGGTGCTCACCGGTGAAGACATATTTGGCACTGCAGTACGGACAAACTGCTTCGCCTTCTTTCAGGACGTCGAGGAACACGCGCGGATGCTGCGCCCACAGCGGCGCGTCGGGGCGCGGGCAGTGCAGGGGCAGGTCAGCGGCGGTGACGGCGATCGGCTGGGTCTTGTCGGTGGTTTCGGCCATTGAAAAATCCTCAGACATAAGCGAGCCAGCGCTCGTATTCGGGCGCGCGGCCATTGACGACATCGAAGAAACGGGACTGGATTTTGGTCGTGATCGGACCGCGACGGCCTTCGCCGATGACGCGGTTGTCGAGCTCGCGGATCGGCGTGACTTCGGCGGCGGTGCCGGTGAAGAACGCTTCGTCGGCGATATAGATGTCGTCACGCGTGAGACGGCGCGACTGGACCTCGTAGCCGAGCTCGCGCGCAATGTTGATGACCGAGTCGCGCGTGATGCCGGTCAGCGCCGACGCGATCTCCGGTTCGTAGATCTTGCCGTCCTTGATGACGAAGAGGTTCTCGCCCGAGCCTTCGGCGACGAAGCCCTGGGTGTCGAGCAGGAGCGCTTCATCGTAGCCGTCTTCGGTCGCTTCGAGGTTCGCGAGGATCGAGTTCGCGTAGCTGCCGGACATCTTCGCGCGCGGCATCGTCACATTCACGTGATGCCGGGCGTACGACGATGTCTTGATGCGGATGCCTTTCTCGAGCCCTTCCTCGCCGAGATACGCTCCCCACGGCCAGGCGGCGATCGCGACGTGGACGGTCGCGCCGACGGTCGAAATGCCCAGCTTCTCCGAGCCGTAGAACGCGAGCGGACGCAGATAGCAGGACTCGAGATTGTTCGCGCGAACGACCTCCTTCTGCGCTTCCATCAGCTCGTCCTTCGAGAACGGAATCGCCATCCGGTAGATCTTCGCCGAGTTGATCAGCCGCTGCGTATGCTCGGCAAGACGGAAGATCGCAGTACCCTTGCCCGTGTTGTACGCGCGTACGCCCTCGAAAACGGCCAGACCGTAATGCAGGGAGTGGGTCAGGACATGCGTCGTCGCCTCGCGCCAAGGCACGAGTTTGCCGTCCTGCCAGATGTAACCGTCGCGGTCGGACATGGACATGTTGCAGTTCTCCAGCGGAAATAGGGGTGAGAAAAGTGCTCGCGCGGAGGGCGGGCGAAGCGCGCAATTTTAGCGCAAAGCCGGTACGTCTGGCGGGTTTCGGGAGCGCCGGCGGCGCGCTCGATTCCGACCGCCGGCGACGCGCCGGGAGGCCCGCGCCGCGCGCGGCCGGGCGGTGGCAGGGGAGGTCGGCACGTCCGGAAGCCGACGTCCCGGTCCGATCGGCGGCGCTCGGCGCGGGTCCTCGCTCCGCGCGGTAAAATCGCGATTTTGACGGTCTCTGCGATGAATAGAGTCTGGAAACCGAATGTCACGGTCGCCGCCGTCTGCGAGCGCGAGGGCCGTTTTCTCGTCGTCGAGGAAGAAACCGCCGACGGCCTGCGTTTCAACCAGCCCGCCGGTCACCTCGAAGAGGGCGAGTCGCTCGTCGCCGGGACGATCCGCGAAACGCTCGAGGAAACCGCTTACCGCTTCGCGCCGGAATTTCTCGTCGGCGTGTATCAGTGGCAGGTACCGGACGGCGGCGTGACGTATCTGCGCTTTGCGTTCGGCGGGTCCGTCGTGGGCGCGCCGACCGGCACGAAGCTCGACGACGGCATCGTGCGCGCGGTGTGGATGACGCGCGACGAACTCGCCGAGTGCGCCGTGCGTCACCGCAGCCCGCTGGTGCTGCAATGCGTCGACGACTGGGTCGCCGGGCGCCGCTATGCACTCGATCTGATCCGCCACTATCCGTCCTGACCGATAGTGCAATGCGCAGCCTGCTGCTCGTGTTCGCAGTGCTGGCGCAGTCGCCTGCGCAGGCCATCGATGCCGTCGAGATCTGCTTCAATTACGGCTGCTCCGGCGGCGCTCGGGTTACGTTTCCCGACGCGCGCCTCGACGAAGTCCGGGCGCTGCTCGGCGCCGCGTCGGACGCGCCCGGCGAGCGTGACGCGATCGCCGTCGCCGTCGGACGGCTGTACCGGATCGCCGGCGAGCAGTCGCCGATCGCCGCGGACCGCGCCGGCAATTACCTCGACGGCGGCGCGCCCGGACGGATGGATTGCATCGATCATTCGACGACGACCGGACGCTTCCTCGCGCTGCTGGAGTCCCGCGGATGGTTGCGCTTCCACCGCGTCGTCGAGCCGGCGCGGCGGACGCGACTGATCTTCCAGCATTTTGCGGCCGTCATCGAAGAGCTCGCGCCTCCCGCGCCGGCGCCCGCGCCGCACGCTGTGCCCGATCACGTGCCGCTGTTGCTCGCGCTGTGCGACTGTCAGAATGCGACCGATGACATTGCGCAGGTGCGGGAACAGGAAACGCAGACGCCGCCCCGTCCCGGCGGACGCTTCGCCGTCGACAGCTGGTTCGTCGAGCATGGCGAGCCCGCGGTCGTGCTGCCGCTGGAAGAATGGATGAATGGAGAAGGACCGAATGTCCAGTAATACCGATCCGAACGGGATGAAGGTCGTCGTCGGCATGTCCGGCGGCGTCGATTCGTCGGTGACTGCGCTGCTGCTCAAGCAGCAGGGGTACGACGTCGTCGGCCTGTTCATGAAGAACTGGGAGGACGATGACGACGACGAATACTGCTCGACGCGCCGGGACCTGGTCGACGTCGCGTCGGTGTGCGACGTGATCGGCATCGACCTCGAAGTCGTCAATTTCTCGTCCGAGTACAAGGACCGCGTGTTCGCCGATTTCCTGCGCGAATACGAGGCCGGACGCACGCCGAACCCGGACATCCTGTGCAACTCCGAGATCAAGTTCCGCTGCTTTCTGGACCATGCGATGCAGCTCGGCGCCGACCGCATCGCGACCGGCCATTACGCCGGCGTGCGCGAATGGGTCAATGACGGGTGCACCGAGTACCAGTTGCTGAAGGCCGAGGACGGCACGAAGGACCAGAGCTACTTTCTGTATCGGCTCAATCAGGCGCAGCTCGCGAAGACGCTGTTTCCGCTCGGCAGCCTCTACAAGCGCGAGGTGCGCCGCATCGCCGCCGACGCCGGCCTGCACGTCGCCGAGAAGAAGGATTCGACCGGAATCTGCTTCATCGGCGAGCGCCCGTTCCGCGAATTCCTGATGCGCTACCTGCCGACGCGGCCGGGCGAGATCCGCAATCTCGACGACGACCGCGTCGTCGGCGAGCACCAGGGGCTGATGTACCACACGATCGGGCAGCGCAAGGGGCTGCAAATCGGCGGCATCAAGGGCAAGCAGGACGAGGCGGGCGAGCACGAGGCCTGGTATGTCGCCGCCAAGGACATGACGGCGAACGTGCTCTACGTGGTGCAGGGGCACGAGCATCCGGCATTGTTGAAGACGCGCCTGACTGCGACCGACCTGAACTGGATCGCCGGACGCGACCCGCATACACACTGGGTCTATACCGCGAAGCCGCGCTATCGCACGCCCGACATGCCGTGCGAGATCGACGCGCTCGCCGACGGGCAAGCGGAAATCGTCTTCGCTCGGCCGCAATGGGCGCTGACGCCGGGACAGAGCGTCGTCGTGTACGAATCGAAGGTGTGCCTCGGCGGCGGCGTCATCGTCTGAGAACGCCGGGCTTCATCCGCGACGCGCCTTTGCGGCCGCACCCGCGTTACCCCGCTTCCTTGTCGCCGAGCCCTTTCTTCAGCAGCTTTTCCATCAGCGGATTGACGGCCGCTTTCGCGCCGTCCGCCGCCGCGCCCCTGCGAAAGCGCTCGGGTGTACCGGCGCCCTTCATGCGGCCCTGGATCTTGAGCCCGTTCAGTTTTTCGAGGTCGGTTTTTTTCATCGGATCCTGCCCGTGGTGTACGAAAATCAGTGATGGAAATGCGTGAAGACGAACGGAAGAAGCGGGATACGGAAGGCTGAACCCGTCGGCCGAGTGCCCAGCCGACGTCGCCGCACGGACCGGGGGCGGGTCACGAAGCGCTGGGCGAGGGCTGGTAACGTTCGTGGAGACGCCGCAGGTAATGTTCGCAGGCTTCAATATACTCGCGCGTGCTTTTCGGCATCGGCACCCGCGCGCGGGTAATGTAACCGATGAGGTCGCGTCCGTGGATGATCAGGCGCATGCCGTCGGCCGCGAGCTGCAGGTCCTCGGGCGACGTCGCGCCGGCGAGCCGCGGTCCGAACGCGCCCAGCCGCTCGCTGGCGACCGCGAAATCCGCCCAGACGTCGAAGATCGCCGGGTCGGTGCGCAAGGTTTCGCATTTGACTTTTGCCGCAGCGGTGAAACGCACGGTCGGCTCTTCGACGCCTTCGAAAAGCCGGCTGCCCCCGAAGGTCTTCACAATGACGTCACCGAGACGGTCGATGTCGCGCAACGTCTGCGCGATTTTGACGTAGCGGCTCTGGTAAAACGCCTCGACCGGAATCGAGAACGCGCGGAAAGGCTCGCCCCATAGCTCGTCGATGCCTTCCTCGCCGCTGCGGTGCAGCACCATCTTGCCGAAGTTCAGCGCCTCCTGCAGACAAAAGCCGCACTCGCGCATCAGCGCGTTTTCCTCGTCGATCTCGATGCCCAGTTCCTGCAGCTCCATCAGCTTGTTGAAGATGTCGGCCGCGCGGTTGAACAGTGCGCCGGCGAGCATCGCGCCCTTGACGCGCCTGCGCTCCGGATCGGTTTCCGTTTCGTATGCGTGCCGGGCTTCGTCGAGGCGACGGCCGGGAATGTTGATGCCGTGTTCGACGTGATTGAACAGGCGGCGCGTCAGTGCTTCGATCAGCTGCTTCTTCGCCCGCAGCGTGTCGGCCGGCGGATCGTAGGCCTTGATCCAGTAGCCGTCGTAGTAGACGCGCTCT
>Ga0214472_10005251_pt1 | contig 13627 bp, 19 predicted proteins | sample RVTome_6_FD_207662 | JGI IMG/M metagenome (GOLD analysis project Ga0214472, IMG submission 207662) | Soil microbial communities from uranium-contaminated site in the Upper Colorado River Basin, Wyoming, United States - RVT140D175 | ecosystem: Environmental > Terrestrial > Soil > Contaminated >... | reverse complement strand
TAGCTTGAGTAGCACGCACGGCTTGATGATGCCGTTGCTATCGAATGCCGCCGGCGTGATGGTGCGCGAAAGTCCCTGCCGGCCAGTCTCGTCGTAGTCGAAAATGCCGCCCGTCGCCGTGGCGAGTAGCGTTGTATCGGCCTCGAGAATGGCTTTGGCCGCGCTAAGAGCACTCATGATAAAAGCCTCACGACGTCCTGCCAGATAAGCGGCGCGAATCGGTCTAGTGCCGGGTTGACGATGGCATAGCGACCCGCGTTATTCAGCTCTAAGTAAATCCCATACTCTACGCCGTGCGCCATGATAAGCTCGACCATCTCGCCTACAAAGTGGTCCGGTTTGGTATATAGTCCCTGGCGCGCATTAGTGGTTTGATCCTCCCACGGCGCGTTGGCCTTCATCCAACTTTCAATTTCCGGCGCCCAGCGTTGCGCAATCTCGAAGATTCCGCGCTCTATCGCCGCCGCGTAGCTGGCGCTCAGTTCGGCAAAGGCCCGCTGCGGCGGATGCGACCACGTTACGCCGGTAGGCATGAGCTATGCCTTTGCCGTCAGATACGCCTGAAGCGAGTCGGTCAGACCCGGCATGATGGAGATCACCTCAAACATTTGCACACCCACCTTGAACCTATCGCCAGACTGGATGCTGGTGTCGGTTATGGTCGGATGTCCCTTGTAACCTATCAACAGTGCATCTATGCTATGTACCACGCCGCCCATCGTCTGTGTCTTGCCTTGCCCGGCCAATGTCTCAATTCGTACCGTCTGCGCGGCCTGCGCTACGCCAGCACGCACTACCGTGATGCTGGTAGACTTGTCGGCAATCAGGATAGCCGTATCGACGCCGAGGTCGTGGTCATCTACCCATGCGCCCAGAGGCCAGCTGTTGCCGCTCCAACTGTCTATCCTAGACATGTGGCACGTCCGGATCATTCAGCGCGCCACGCCGCAGGCGTTCACGGTCCGGGCTAATTGGTTCGTCCTTCCACTTCGGGGGGATTTGAGCCAACCCCAGGATGGCAAGCTGATTGCCCGCCACTCTGCTCTCATCCTGCCAGAACTGCAACATCTCGAATAAGTGCTTGCGTACCTGGCTGCGAGAGACGCTCGTCTGTCCGGCGCGATAGTCGAAGAACTTGTTGGCGTCGGCTAGGAGCTGCCGATAGCCCAGATAGACCGCTGTGTTATAATCCTCAGCCGCGCGGGTGAAGAGGCGGTTCAGCTCGGCGTCGGTAAAGACCGTTTCATCTGCGGTAATACCGAGGTCGCCTTGCATATCGGCGAGTTGATCAGCCGTGAGCGCCAATTGCTATCTCCTTAACCTCCACATGGCCGTTGCCGTTGCTGTGCGGCATGGCGAAGACCGGCGGCGCTGCAATCTGTATTGGCGCGGTGGGCCGCGTGTCATAGCCGGCTGCACCGATCTCAGCAATCAAGCGCGCCGCAACGTGATCCCAAGTCTGGTGACGGCGTAGCCATTGTGCTGCCGCCAACCCTCGCGCCTGCGCCCATGCGGGATCGTCGTAACAATCGCGCATCGTGCGCGCCAGTGCAGCGACATCCGCCTTAGCCCATAGTCCTTGGATAGACTCGTGCGACGTAGGGATGCGGTCAATCGTATGCTCATCCACTACGATAGCCCACTGATCGGTATGCCCATCGTCCATGCCGCTGTAGCGTAGCGTGATAACCGGCAGCCCCATCATGGCCGCCTCGCGGTGTGGCATCCCCCATCCTTCGCTGCGACTAGGGATAACGAAACAATCCGCCTGCGTGTATACGTCAGCTACATTGCGCGCGTCCTCGATTTGGATGCTCACACGCGGATCGAGGTTCGATGCGCCCGCAATGCGCTGTAGCAGATCGTTCATTTCGGGCCGTGCCTTGATGACCAGTCGCACATCGGGCGTATCTGTCGGCGTGCCGAACGTCGCATAGAACGCCTGCCACACCTCGATCCACCCTTTACGGCTACCCCGGTCGCCCAGCGCCAAGAACGTATAGGGCCGTGTCCTGTCCGGCTTGGCCTTGAGACATTGAGGCAGGATGGGAAACTCTTCCGGGTCTGTTCCGCCTGGAATGACAACTACCGGCGCTTTGATGCCGCCGTTGCGAAATCCCTCGGCGTTGTAGTCGCACGGCACGATGACGCGCTCCACACCGGCATTGTTAATGCACTCGCCCCAGCCATCGGGTAGTTCGCTCCCCTCGGTCATGCTCAAGGCCCACTGCGGGCCTTGCATCTTTTGCAGAAAATATGGCGGCATACATGAGATGGTCAGGGCACGATAGTCCACATCCCACATACGTTGCAGCCAAGCAGGCGACCAAAGATATTCCACTAGGATCGGCGTGACTTCGTGCCCTGCGCGTTGCAGGGCACGAATCAAAAAGCTGGAGTAACGGCCGTAACCATCTACCGCCCGAAATTGGTAAGCGCACCAGTTCAACCGCATGTCACGCTCCAACTTAGCTGATTGTTGGGTTGGCCCACGCGCCCCCCGCTACCAACAATCCGGCGACGCCATTCGTGCGATCTGCGCCCACGCCCACACCGAACTCGAACTCGATGTCTAGTTGCTTGATGGGCGTGTCGTCGTTGATGGTCGTCTCAGGCACAATCATCATGCCGAAGCCGACACTCGGATGCACCCGCACAGCTAGGCCATTGCGGGCATCCAGATTTCCATAGCTCTTGGTCAAACCTGCATAGCCGGTAGCGAGTCTCGCCGTAGCGAACAACTCAACCAAGCCATAATCACTCTGGAAGTCGCCGAAGTGCCCGCCGATCCATTGCGGCGCTATTCTGAACATCTGATTTCCGCTAGATTCGCCGCCGCGGTCGATGATCAGACCGTTGACGTTGACCATCTCGACAAACTTGGTCAGCGCCGCATAGGTCGCAACATCGGCCCGGCTCACCACGGACCGGAACGGCGGCTCATGACCATGCTCCTGCAACGTCTCCGCCATCGTGTTGAGCAAGTCCGCGAACGTCTTGGGCGTCGATACGTTCTCCGCTACGTAGTGATCATGGCTGGTCGTGAACGCCTCACCCTCAAACGCAGGCGGAGCGAAATCCACATTGCCGCCGGTGCCGCGCACGAACGGCACGTCATAGCCTGCCGCACCGATGGCGTTCTCAGTATTGGTCAGCCAGCGCGTGAGCAATTTCTGCTCGAATCGCCAGACGGCCTTGCGGACATTGGTGCGAATGGCCGTGTTGATGAGCGCGCTCCTGGCATCGCGGAAGTAATGCCGAGTGCCGCCGATTGCCGAGCCATAGGTGCGCAGGTCGATCATATGGCCGATGGTCGTGCCCAGGACAGGCTTGGGCCGATCCATGTCGGTCATTTCGTCCATTGCCGTGACCGCGCCGCCATTCTCGTACTCTTGCATCAAATCTTCCGTAAAGCTGAAACACCAGCCCCAACGGTTGACAAGCTCTTGATTTGCCTGCGCCAACGCCAACGAAACTTGATTGGCAAGTTCGCCATAAGTCACGCCGTCACGCAGCGCCCATTCCGCTAGGCGTGTCCCGTCCACTCCGGTCGGCAGCGCCTTGTTCAACAGAGTCAAATGGCCGATTACCTCTGCCATAGTAATGCTCCTTCTACGCCCTGTCGGGTCGTTAACTAGCTAGCGGGCGTGTTCTGCTCCGGGTTCACAAAGACGATCCCGGCGCTGAGCGACCAGCCGAGGATACGGTCAAACGTGCCGGCAGCATCCGCCAATCGGCCTACCGTGTCACTGACCCAGACGTTGACGCCCGGCGTCATGCTGCTGTAGCCGGACACCGGCCCGAAACAACAGACCGTGACGGGATTGCCGCTGGCGACCGACGTTTCGCCGTCAAACGATTCAACGGCAATGCCAATTGCTTTCGTCGCGGCAGAACTGGCATTGGCATCAGCCGCGACAACCGTTCCGCCTGTACCCATGTACACAGCGTCGCCCATGTTGATGGTCCCACCCGCCAACAGCGGCGGCAACAGGACCGCGCCATTCTCAGTCAGCGCGCGCACCTGCTCGACGGTGACAGTAATATCTGCCATAGTTACAACTCCTGTTCAGGCGCGTAGTGCGCCATATCTACTAGATGCTGATTCCGGTTGCGGCAATGGCAGCCGCGCGATTTTCCGGCGTATCCTCCAGATTGCGTCCGCGAACCTTGCTTGCCACGACCGCAGGCGGGCCGGTCATCTCGCGCACCTGTGCAGTCAGCAGTCGTTTGACGCTGGTCGATTCTTTGACCGCGGCATACGCGGCGTCGGCGTCCTCAAGCGTCTGCGGCTTGCGCGCCTGCACCAACTCCGCAACGATGGCGCGTACCGACTCGATCTTGATCTCGCTCACCAACTCGTCGATATGCCGCTGCACCGCTGCCTGTGCCTCTTCTACGGCCTTGCGTTGCATCTCCGCAATAACCGCCGCAAGGTCCGCTTCGGCGTCCAGGCCGAGCGTCTCACGGATAATGGCGAGTTGCGCCACATGCGGCAAGATGGCCTCAGCGACAAGCTGCTCGCGCACCGGCTTCGGAATGTCGTTCGCGGTTAACTCCGCGATAATCTGTTCTCGATCCATGTCACTATCCTGTTCTGCGGCGGGTACAGCCGCCGCACTGGTAGACATCTCTGCCGTCACCTGCGGCAATGCACCATGTCGGAGCGCCGCGCGGTCCGGTGGCGCATAGTCTAGGCTTTCGAGCTTGAACGGATTCAGGCGTCGCACGCCCGCCCGTACCGGCTCAGATTTGCCTTTGCCATAGATGCTGGTGGCGATGAAGCCGTTGACGGCCTTGAGGTCAAGCACATATTCACGGGCCGCGCCCGGTCGAATGTAGGACTTGGCCCATAACGTATTACCCTGTCGCGCCGCTCCTACCCAAAGCGCCTCTGGAATTGGAAACGCGCTGTCCCGGTCAACATCTTTGAGATGGCCGAAACTACCGCCGGGTCGTCGCGTGTTGATTTGCTCTTGAATGCTGTTGACAAGCGCCTCATCATACAGCAAGCCATTTGCGCTCACCGCGCCGACTTCCGGCACAATAGGAAGCGTCACAAAGACGGGATTAGGGTCGCGCACCCGGAGTTCATCCAGATTGACGCCCTCGGCTATCGGCACGTCGGGAAAGTCCCCGCGGAACTGCCCGACTAGTGTTTCGCGCACGATGACTTCTTGCGCCATTTCGGACACGGGCTGATAGGACAACTGCATTTCTTCCCAGTCCTCACGGTCGTCAAAGACAATGTGCTCGCCCTCCATATCCATGCCGATGTAGTAATATTTTTCGCCTTCCTTGCCGATGACGTGATCCTCGAAGATGTCCACGGCATAGCAATAGGGCATCGGCATCATATCGCTGTGAGGGAATCGCTTGTCGAAGGCCATGCGTACATGCTCAATCATGTCATTCAGGGAATCGCCAAATTCCTTGACAGCATAGCTCTGACGCCCAGCCGCGCGCGCCTTGCTCGCCTCGATGGCCGCGCCCTGCATCATGGCCTTGCGCTTGGCCGCTTTGCGACTGCGCTCATTGCCGCCTGCGTAGGTGTAGCACGCGCCACCCTCGCCGTATTTGTAGCCGGACTTATCATTCATCTGGCAGGCCATGACTGGCATTGGTTACTCTCCTTCATCCTACACAAGCAAAACGGCGACAACTGGACTGTGCCAGTGTCGCCGCGGTTGGCTCTCGCCAAGTGGGGCTGCGATATGCGATTAGATCAATAATACTAATTTCTTATGATGTTAATGGTTCTCTGTTCTTTTCTGCTTTGAGTCTCAATTCTTTTCGGTTTATCCATAATTTGAGATACGAAAGAAATCTATCAACATTCCTTATATCTTCAGATGGAGCAGGAAGATAGTATTCAAGTTGATCTAAAAGATATTCGATAGCGTTAAGAGACTCGGAAATCCCAGACTTTGCTTCGCCTGCATTGATTAACACATCAGCAATCGCCGCAATCATGCCAATGTCTTCAGGATCATCTATAGAAATAGTTAGCGTGAACATTTCTCATCCGTTTGGAACAATCTATTCCTTGCCTAGCATCCGCCGCACCTGATTGAGCAGCGGCGTTAACATGCGTTCCAATTGCGACAACTCGCGATGTAGCTCATCCAGGTTGTGCGTGGCAAGCGGATATGATTGCTGCTCTAGTATAGCACGAATTTTGTCGTCGTCTATAGTCTGTTCCTGTGGTCTCATCCATTCGTGGCCGCTAGTACCAAAATCACGTGACATGCTAGGACAAACCTCTCAATTTCGGATTATCTTGCAGAAGCGTGTTTATTCCAGTCGCTAACAAATCAATCGCCTGTTCATCATCCATGAGCTTGTCTTCTTTTGTTTCTATATGGAGTTTTTCGCAAAGAGCGTGGATCAATTCGTGCCAAAGTGTCTGCCGAATATCCGACTCGCTTCTGTCATTAGCATAAACGCGAATTGATCGAGTCCAGTAATCCACCTGACCAAAAAGCGATTGGCGTTTTTGGGAATCAACATCGCTCGGTTTGTCCACATACGAAACCGCATAGACAATATCCAACATTTTGATTTGAGCAGGTAAGTTCTCAAGAGGACTCATGGTCGCCTTTCCACCTGCCCATTGATCAGCACCCACGGCGCATCATCAATGCCATATAAACGCCTGCAGCCGCTTGCCGCCGATAGCCGCAAATTCTCGGCACGTTCGGCGCTCTCAAACATAGCCGTCTTGTTGCCATACTCAGGATGCGGGTGGTTGACGTGAATCGCAGTAATGGACTCCGTAGCATCAATGACGCTCATCCCCCATTGTTCCTGCGCCGCCCACACTAGCCAATTGTCATAAGCCGTTTTCCCTACGGCGAAAGGCGGAATGTCTGCAACCGGCAACGTGCCGCGGCGATACAAGAAATAATCCACGCCACAAGGCGGATGTAGCACGGCGCTAGACGGCTTAGCGCCTGCGTCTATGTCCCATCGTTGTCCCACCACGAACGGATTGTCCAGATGGGCCAACGCTAAACATGCGTCCATAATATCAATATCGAGCGTAATATCTGCACTAATCTCACATAGCCACCCATGCGTTGCGTAGCGTTCACCCAGCGCAAAGATGCTATTGACTAGAGGCGTGGTTTGTTCATTGACCGCCACATCGAGACAGCGTGTAATGCCTAGCTCTTGTGCGACCTGCCCTGTACCAGGCGCGTCGCCCATCAGGATTACCTGACAGCCCGGCACGGCTCCTAGCCAGGACTGAATCGCCATCCGTTGCAACATATCGAATTGTCCGCGGAACGGACGCGGACTACTGAAGAAGGTGATCATGTTATTATCTCCGCGGCTCGTTCTGACATCAGAACACAATCACGAATCACCTTTGCATCCCATAACGCATTATGTTTCTGGCATCCTGCGATGCCCAAAAATTGCTCTCGGTTTATATCGGGATCGATCCTTCGCAGTAGGAGCATGGTCGCCAAATCAAAGGGGATATAGTAGATATTCTTGGGAAGATATCTGGCACCACCGAATAATTCGCAGAACAATACCCAGTCATAAGCAAGGCAATCTGACCACATTTCACAGCGGCTCCATTTTGCCGTCCATTGCCGAATGCCATGAGCAATCATAGCGTTGCTGGCTCTGAATGCGAAGTCAATTTGGGGTTCGGCGCGGGACATCGCATCGGCGGAACCAAAGAGATGGGCCAACACATTCTTCTCTAGCCATTCATCAATCTGATCCTGAGCAAATTCATTAGATTCGGCATAGAACGTTTCGCCGGTCTCCGTGACCATGCCAAGACTGATTAGAGTCGTGTCCTGATGAAGTCCCGTAAATTCAGTATCGAAGAAGATTCGCATATTATTACAGACCACCGACAATAGTGAGTGCTTCGACTACCATACCCCAACGGAACGAGCTATTGGTGAGCCGATACGGGATGGGATATTCGGCAATGACTGTGCCTGCCCTATGCGCGTTCCAGAGCAACTCCAGTTGAAAAGCAAAGCCCCTCGCTCGCATCGGTCCGGCAAGTGCCGCTTGCAATGTTTCTCGCCGCCATACCCGAAAGCCGCTGGTCGCATCGCGCACAGGTACGCCACGCCGCCGCATGAGCCAAGCAGCGCCAAGACTGAGCGCGGTTCGGTAGCCTAACACCGACGCTGCTTGGTAAAACCGCGAGCCGATGGTCAGCCCAGTATGGGTCATTTGCGCGTCAAGCAACATAGGGAAAATCAATGTCGGATCATGCGTCCATCCGGCGTCCATCTGGACAACGAACTCAACTGGCTCCTTGCAGCCTAAGCTTAGCCCATGCCGATAGGCCGCGGCAATGCCACGATTAGGCACGACGTTAACTTGCACGCGTGCAAAGTTTCCGGCTATCTCCGCGGTCCCGTCCGAGCTGCTACTATCGACGAGGATTGTCGAATAGCCAAGTGCGGACAATTCGGTCAAAATGCCACCGACATTATCCGCCTCGTTATAGGTGCACATGACCACTATTGCGTCATTTTGGAGCACGTTCATCTCCTGGATCAGGATGTTCTAGGAGCCACTCGTTAAGCTGCGGTCGATATTTATTCGGCGCAGCCACCAGCACGCCGCTATGCACAAAGATGAATCGGTCCGGCAATAGCTCTACAATCTCATCAAGGCTAGGCCAGTCTACGCCTCTCCCACGGCCTATGGGTGGACGCAGGAAATAGCGTGCATCATCGATTAAGATCACGTCAGCAGCATAATCGCCGCGGCACGCAATCTGTGTCAACTCGTCACGCAAAGGACATCTCGAAATGCCCGCCATGAGGGGATCATCATCCGGTCCCGTGCCGTTGCTGATCCAATGAGCGTCTAGCCAAAACATGGTCGGCTCTGCACCTCGGATATAGCCAAGTAAATCCGTGGCGCTGTCATCACAAACACGTATCACGTTGTCCGGCCAGTCTGGACCGGCTATGGCCCAGAAGCGTTCAGCGACCGCCTCCATCGTCAAGACACGCTCGAAGTGCGGCGCTACCAGCCGCGCCGTATCGCCGTGATATGTGCCTGTCTCAATAAAACGTGTCAACCCGCACAGGTCGCGCAGCATGAGGCCAAACGCCAGGGGGAATGGTGGAACGACGCTAAGAAACAGGTTCAACAACTTATCTCTCCTAGAAATCATAGTGTCGGAGTGGAAAAATACGCCAACCAAAAGGCAATGACAAAAACACAACATAGCCATTGCGCTCGCTAAAGGATAACGGACGCCGTGATAAGCCAATACCGCCCCAGGGGACACGTATCCAAAATAATCCATTTTCCTTGTGCAAATAAATGAGAGCCATCACGCCGTCACCCTCTCCAGTTCGGCCCATACCGCCGTGTGCGCGGCCATCCACTCTGCCATGCCTATCGGATGCTCGCCTGCGTAGGGTCGCGCCCAGCCGTTGGTTAACTGTTGTTCAAAGCAAAAATCATAGGGCGGCACATCGGGTACATGACCATCGGCCAAGCCGTCGCCATCCGCATACCAAGCATAATGTTTCGCCTGCGAAATGCCCAGTGCCTGCGGCGTCCTGCACCAGCCATAATGGAGGATGGGCCATTGACTGTCCACAATGCCATGCTCATGATAGCTATGAGCATCAACACCATTCGTCTCGTGATTGCCGACACGCATGGCACATGCCGACCAGGTAGGATGTAGATCGTCGCACATGTTTACCATACGCCAACCCGCCGAAGCGCGCCCTAGCCGCGTGTTGCGCGTCAATCGGAACGCGCCGGTATAGTTGGCCGTGGCATAGAAATGTACGAACGGAAAGCGCACCAGAAACAGCGCCGGATCGTCCATCATATCACGCAGCCACGGTGCCGCTTCCGGCGCAATCACCTCATCCAAGTCGAGCCACAATTGCCAGTCTGCCGTCGTCATCTCGGCGCACCATTGCCACCAGCGTTCTTGCCAGCCGCGGTCATAGTGGATTATTTCTTCTCGCACCTTGAGCCGGTCTGCGCCATATTGCGCTTGCATGGCATAGATGGCGTCACGTGTGCCGTCCTGCGACTGCCCAACCACAATGCACGCCTCGTCGCAGACGGACAGCGCCGACGCGATGGCCGCGGCGTAGGGGTAGTCGAGCGTTAGGATATTGGCGGCGCGGAAGAATGCGGCGGAATCAGACATCTACTCTCCTAGAAGTACGCCGATAATATCAGTTGGCACAGGTGGCACGAAACGTGCCGGCGATACCGGCAAGGCGGGCAACTCGGAAGGCAATGCGCGCGTTGTCTGCAACTGTCGTCCTAATAACAGGTCCGTATATTGCTCCACCAGCAATGGGCCGATGAGCCGCACCAACTCGGCGCGGGCGCTGCGCACATCGTCACGTAGCGCCTCCAGACGGGATTCACGTTCGTCGGCAGGGATTGATACCTGCGTCAGATAGCACATGTCGTGAGGATGCGCGGGGTAGTTTGGCACTTCATTCAGCGGATACACGCCATCCCCATTTGGCCCCCCGCGCGCATAATCATCGCAGATGTCTGGACGCGGGTGCGAACCACTGAGATTCCATTTGATACCTTCTACAAATGGGTTCATCGCTGCCGCGACTTGTGCCGCTTGCCCGTGTGCGCGCGTGATCTCCGTCCTGGCTAGGCGCATGGCGTCAAAAGAGGCATCAATGCCATAAGGCGCACGTGTGCGCTTGAGGCTGCGACCGGGGATCAGGAATTGTTCCAGATCGCGCGCTAGGCCAGTCGCTCCGCCGGTCTCCAGATTCAGCACGCCACGGCCGCGCCGGATGCCATCCTCTAACATGGCATCCAGCCGACGCCGTGTATCGCCGGCCGTATTCCAGATGCGCTCACTGAGTGTATAGCCGTTTGGGTCCACCCAAAGATGCGGAGCATCATAACGCGCTAGCGGATTGGGCCGGAATACCTGTTCACGCACCTGCGCCTTAGCCGCCACAAACGGATCGCCTGTCGCGCCGCGCATAACGGCTATCACTTCCGGCGGGATAATACGCCGCATTAGAGTCGCCTCTTGTTCAACCGGCACACGCACCGCGTCCGTGATGGCCTGCCACAATGCGCGCATGTAGGGCGAGAGTGGGTAAACCGTGCCATCTTGCAGCACATCGAATGGCGCACGTTGTCCGCCGCCCGTGCGCCCCACAAAGAACATCGTCACGCGTGCCCCGACCGCGGTCTGCACGTCCGGCCATGCGCTGCGCGGGATAGTTCCGTCAGGCCCGGCACGGCGCGTCAACTCACCGACCAGAGTAGTCGCCAAGTCGGTAAACAGCGCCTTCATGCGGCGTTCATTGGCGCTCATTATCGATAGGAACCGCGAACGGTAGGACTGTGCCACTAGTCTGCCTTTGCCTTGCGACGAGGTTTTAACAGATTGGGTACAACTTTCGTCTCACTAAAAGCACTCGGAAACTGTACTTCGTCATCAGGTGGCACGGCCTGTTGCGCCAAATACTCGGCATGCCCCAAGATGCGTTCCAGCAACGCCGCAATGCGGTCCATGCGCTCGGTCAAGGCCTTGTGCTGGGCTTCATTCACGGCATTTCGCCTTTGACATAAACGATAAACACGGCTCGCACCTTCTCAACTTCCGTGATGGTGATTGCTATATAGCGGGCTGCTTCACTGCGATCATTAGGCTTGGCGGCGCGAAGCTCTTCCAGCAATTCATCAAACATCTCGACAATTGCGTTCACTCGTTCGCGTGAGAATGCACTCGGCATAGATCAAGTCTCCTGTTCTGGTTCCAATTCAGCCGGTTCTTCATCAACATCCGCGGCCAATCGTGCTCCAAACTGCGCGCTTGTACCGTCCGGGAATGCCGCGGCCTGCGCTTCTTCAGCCTCAAGGTCTGCTTCCGCTACCTCGCGTTCCGGGTTGTTAACCAGGCTCATTAGACGCAATGCGGTCTCTCGCCTAATCAGACCATTCAAGAGCGCCGCGTCAATCATCTTGAGCAGGATTTCCGCCGGCTGTTGGCGTAGCGACGACCATTGCAAAATCAACTGCCCGACTACGATTTGGCTATCCACCAGTGCCAACAACATCAGCCAAATTTTGCACAGGCGCAGAATCCATCCGCTAGCGTCACGCTGTCGGGACTCGATATCGTTGATGAATTGGTCCATCTGCGTTTCACTGGAAGAGCGTCCACTCGATATTTGGTTGCCCCAGATGAACTCAGGGATACCGGTATGGTCGAGAAGTAACCAAAAGAGCGTCTTGAGCGCCTGCGCGGTGTCCGCGCTAAAGCCAACCTGCGGCGAAGCGAAACCGACACTGCCGCCCTTGCCAACTATGAATACTGCATTTTGATCAATGTTGAGTTGATTATGCGTCTGCGTGCTACCGTCTGCTGCCGTGTATGTCTCCGCCGTGGCCGGGTCATTGGCATTTTTGATAGCGTTTACATCTTCCATCCCGGCAAAATACAGAAACGGATTGCCGAGCAACTTAGCACCGTCGAGTTGCTTATAGATCACATCGTCATACTGGTCAAACAGCGGCAAAAGCGGCTCATGCACAGGATGCCCGTTTGTTTCGTTGGCGCTGCGACCATGAGCTAGATGCACGACGGGAATGCGCCCGATAAGATTTGGATAAGTATTGAGTTCGACGATGCGCCCGCCTTCTTTGACTGTCACAGTACGGCGGTCGGCGCGGTATTCGTCGATGATGGTCTGCTTGCCCATGCGCGTTTCGACCGTAATGGCTTCTATCTGCCGATAGTCGCGCTCGGCGCGTGTGACCGTCACCGTATCGGGGCTGGGCACGGATAGCGAACCATCGCCGTTGATGATGATGTACTGATCTCCCAAACCCAACATGTCGCGGTAGATGGTCAGGAGCAGCGAGTTTTCCTGGTCGTCATGGTCCGGCTCAGTATCGTCATCATCCTCATTGCCTTCAAGGATGGTGGAAACGAAACGTACCAATGCTTGGTTGGTGTAGTCCGCCTGTTCTTCGTTCAGAATTTCATCATCAGATAATGTAACGGTAAAGCCGCTACCCAATACCCAGGCCGCGAATATCTGTTCGATACGCTTGCAGAATAGGCCGCCCAGCGAGTACCCCTTGGCCTTGCCACGGCGAAGGCGATCATAAAACTCGTAATCGGGAACTGTGCGGTCTACCGTCGTCACCGCGGCGCGGCTGCGAATCAAGTTGATCTGATTGTCACCGGCGATACCACGACCGATAAGTTCCCGCACCGGCATGAGGCCATTGTGCTCCGCAGTATTGCCATTGGTCTGTACCATGCGGGTTGTTTGCCGCCTGCGTTGTCTAGCGACGCGCGCCATAAATACCCCCTCTGCGCGGGTTATCGCGCGTCTGTGCCATGTCTGCACGCTCGCGGCTGCCATAGATGTTTGGTGCGGGCAAGACTTGCAAATTGCCGGTATCCTCCAACGCTGCCGCTCGCCCTACATTTGCCAGCGCATAGCTGTCGGCGCGATCGTCACGATCTCCGGGCGGAGCCAGAAGCGTGCTACCTTCTATGCCGGCCAGTTGATGATAGCTGTCAAAACTATGTAATGTGGTTGTGCCGTCACGGAACATTTCCGCCGCTTGGTTATACATGAGCGTCTTGCCGAGTTTATTG